>Ga0209347_1003679_pt1 | contig 17357 bp, 14 predicted proteins | sample AutmiccommuBRH23_FD_187382 | JGI IMG/M metagenome (GOLD analysis project Ga0209347, IMG submission 187382) | Deep subsurface microbial communities from Mt. Terri, Switzerland - Autotrophic microbial communities BRH/23 (SPAdes) (version 2) | ecosystem: Environmental > Aquatic > Deep subsurface >...
TTGGAGTCCTTGCAGGTAGCGGTAATAGCCCTCCACCTGTTGCGCCACGGCCTTGTTGCGCCACTGCGCAAAGCGCTCCCAGGCGGCGGGGTCGCCCTGCCGGTCCTCTACGGGAATCGGCTCGCCAAAGGCAGCCTCACACGCCGCGCAGGTGCAGTGCCCATCGAACCCTGCCGAGTGCAGCTCGAACCCATCCAGTTCGTACCGCTCCAGCATCTCGCGCAGCACGGCATAGGCGAAATCCTGGTTTTGGTAGCCCCCCAGAGGACAGGTAACATAGTACTCTCCGGCGCGTGCCACGCGTCCATCGGGCCGCTGCTGGAACCACTCGGGGTGCTCTTGCCAGACCGGTTGCCGGGCCTTGCTGAAATCCACCCGCGCAATGACCCGCAACCCGTAGGCATGGGCTTCCTGGGTAATCTCGCCCAACAGGTCGCGCCCGCCGAGGCGCGGGCTGACATAGTGGTGAGGCACTTTCGAGGGGTATAACGCGTGCAACCCGCCGCCGTTGATGACGATCAACTCGGCATTGGTCAGCACGCAGTCAGAAATGAGGCGTTTCGCGTCCAGATCGGCGTATTCCCACTCGGTGATATTGGGATGGTAAATACGCAACAGATGCCGTCGCCACCACGGTTTGCTCATGGTATCCCCCAATGTTCTCTGCGGTGGATGGAACCCGGCTATAATGCCCCATGATACCGCACGCAAATATAGATGTTGGGTGGCAATCTGTCAATTGGAATTCGACCGGCAAGCGCGCTTGCCCGACGGCTCCAGCCCGCTATCGCTCCCCCAGCCACAAGACCTCGTAGACGGCCCACTCGGTTTCGTCCGTCTCCCAATGGGGGTAGATGGCCACCCCCGTCAGCGCGGCAGGCCTGGCCCGAGCATCGTTCAACCCCTCCACCAGCCCCCGCAGGCCGCTGGTCATGTTTTCCGCCGTCGGCCAATGGGTGAGCGTCTTTTCCTCCGAAGTGGGGATGCCAATGAACACCTCGACCGGCTCCCCATCCAGGGCGCGGGTGAGCGCGATGGTCTGCCAGCGCCCCCACAGCCGATAGAGGGAAGGCAGAGGCAAGGCGCTGTCGTAGGTCATCAGCGCCACCTGATCGACGCGCCGGGCCACCTGCCGGTAATAGTCCGCGCTCCACATCAACCAGCGGTTCATCGGGAGTCTGGTCTCTGCCAGCAGAGGCGCGATCCGGCGGGTAGCGATGGAAAGCGTCTTCTCGGAACCGATGCTCGCCCGCACATCCTCCAACAGCGCCAATAACCCCTGATTGCCATCTCGCACCGGCTCCGGGTCCAGGTGTACCCCGTCGAACCCACCCACCGCGATAATATGCGCGCAAAAGGCGGCCACGTACTGCCGGATGGTCGGGTCGCCCAGTTCGACGTTCCAGTCCGTCGTCAACCCGAAATCCCGCACGGGCAGCCCGATCCAGGCTTGCACGCTCAGTTCCTGGCAAGCCGCCTTGAGGGTGGACACAAAAGTTGCCGCGTGGTCGTAGGAGGGATTGAAATAGCCCGCCGGTTTGCGATAGCTGGCGTACACATAAGCGTATCGCACCTGTCGCCGGGCCAGGTCCTCGGCCAGCGCCCGAATCTCTTGCGCGTCGTGCGGTTCGTTCACCCACGACACGCTCAGCCACGCCGCGTTTTGCCCCCGGTTGAACTGCCCGCCGGAATACGATGCGCCCGGGCTCAAGACGCACCCCCGCGCCCACCCCACGACCAACGCCAGCAATAGGAACAACGCGAGAAATCGCCGGTTCAGGGTATCCTCCCCTTGGACCAGTATCCGCTATCGGACGAAATTATGCTGCCGGGACTGCCTCAGATCACGCCCATCTCTTGGCCCACCCTGGCGAATGCCTGCAACCCGAATGCGATATCCTCCCGGCTCAGCGCCGCGGACATCATCACCCGGATGCGCGCCAACCCCTGCGGCACGGTGGGGTAGCCAATCGCCATAGCGAACACCCCTTCTTCGAACAGTCGCCGCGAGAAGCGCTGCGCCAGCGGGGCCTCACCCAGCATCACGGGCGTGATGGGAGTCACGCTCTGGCCGGTGTCGAACCCCAGCTTTTGCATCTCGGCCTTGAAAAAGCGGGCATTGTCCCACAGCCGGTCCACCAGTTCCGTGGATTCCTCCAGCACATCCACCGCCGCCAGGCAAGCCGCCGTATCCGCCGCGGTGACGGCGCTGGAAAAGAGCAGCGGACGCGCCTTCTGCCGCAAATAGTCCACCACCTTGCGGCTGCCCGCGATCACCCCACCGACCACGCCGAACGCCTTGGATAGCGTACCCATCTCCACGTCAATCTTGCCGTGCAGGTGGAAATGGTCCACGATGCCGCGCCCGCCCCGGCCCAGTACCCCCTCGCCGTGGGCGTCGTCCACCATCGTAATGACATTATGTCGTGCGGCCGCCTCGTACAACTGATCCAGCGGGGCGACGTCCCCGTCCATGGAAAAGACGCCATCCGTCACCAACAGCGCCCGGCGATACTGCCCGATGTTCTCGGCGATTACCCGCTCGGCATCCTGCGGGTCGCAGTGCTCGTATACCAGGATTTTGGCCCGCGACAGGCGGCAGCCGTCGATAATCGAGGCGTGGTTCAGCCGGTCGGAAAAGATCACATCCTCGCGGCCCACCAGCGCCGGGATCACCGCCTGGTTGGCGCAAAAGCCGGACTGCACGTACAACGAGTCATCCACCCCCTTGAACGCGGCCAGCCGCCGCTCCAGCTCTACGTGCAGCGCCAGCGTGCCCGCGATAGTGCGCACCGCCGCCGGGCCCACGCCCCAGTCGTCCACTGCCCGCTTGGCCGCAGCCTTCAACCGGGGGTCGTTCGCCAGCCCCAAGTAGTTGTTGGTGCACAGGTTCAGCACCCGCTTGCCGTCCACTACCATCCAGGCGCCCGCCGGGGAACCGATGGTGCGAATGTTGATCATCAGGCCCGCATCCTTGAGCGCCGCCATATCCTCGTCAATGAAATGCAACTTGTCCTCTGTCATCGTCGACTCCCTCCCTTGAAACGGCTTCTACCACGGCTCGCTGAGCGGAGATTAACCACAAAAAGCGCGAAAGCAACAGACCACAGAATACACAGAACACACAGAAAAGCAGGCGTCTAAACCGGCAACCTTCTGGCCTTGTTCCGTAGTCAGTTCGCGGTTGCGGGCCTGCGGCCCGTCGAAACCGCGCCTACGATTCGCCTGAAAGCCGCCAAGGGCGCGAACAGTCCAGCCACATCTCCTTTTCGTGCTATTTCGTGTTTTTCTGTATTGGTCAAGCGGATGATGCACAGTCCCACCTGGGACTGAAGGTCCCAGGCTGGGAGAAAGAGAAACCCGTTCAAACGGGTTGACTGGGTTCTAGTGGGCTTGAGCCTACTTTTTAATCATTAGCCCGGCACCTTCAGTGCTGGGCGGGGGCACGGAGCGAGCCTCGCATTCTACGGCGCTCGTTTCGTCCGTCGCACTTGGGCGCGCAAGTGTGCAACCTGATCCTGACCAATACATATTTCGTGTTTTTCGTGGTTAGAATTCCTTGTTTTCTATGTACTCCATGTTCCATATCCCCTATCAGGATGGAAGGTCGGCGGGGTCGGTGAACATCACGATCTTGCCGCTCTGCCCGGACTGCATCACCCGCAAGGCCTCGTCGTATTCTTCCAGCGTGAAGCGGTGGGTCACCACCGGCTGCAGGTCCACCGCACCCGTGCTGAGCAGCGCCCGCATCTGATACCACGTCTCCCACAGCTTGCGGCCCACCACGCCATACACCGTCGCCCCCTTGAAAATGACGTGATCGTTGATGTTAAAGGGGATCGGGGAAGGCGTCAGACCCAACAACGCCGCCTCTCCCCCATAAGCCAGCGATTCAAAGCCCTGGTCGATGGCCGCTGCCGCGCCCGACATTTCGAGCAACACGTCCACGCCGTTCCCTTCGGTCTCGCGCATGATCTCGGCCACCACGTCCACCTCAGCCACGTTGTAGGCATGGGCAGCGCCCATGCGCTGGGCCAGCTTTAAACGGTAGGGGCTGATATCCGAGGCAAAGATGGCCAGCGCGCCCGATGCCTTGGCAACGGCAATCGCCATCAGCCCCACCGGCCCACAGCCTGTAACCAACACATAGCGGTTGGCCAGCTTGGTGCTTAATGCGGTATGCACGGCATTGCCAAAGTTGTCTTGCAGGCTGGCGATTTCGGGGGGCAAATCCGGCGGGTTGATCCACAAACCAGAGGCGGGCAGCGCGATATAATCGGCCCAACAGCCATCCCGGTCCACGCCCACGATCTGCGTGTTCTGGCAAACATGCTCGCGCCCCGTGCGACATTGGTAGCAGCGGTGGCACACCACATGGCTGTCGGCAGAAACATAATCGCCCACCTGCACCTCGGTCACCTCCGCGCCGACCTCCACCACGGTCCCGCAAAACTCGTGCCCCACGATCAGCGGCGGGCGGAGGCGACCGCGCGCCCAGGGGTCCCATTTGTAGATATGCAGGTCGGTCCCACAAATGGAGGTAGCCCTGACCTGGACCAGGGCATCACGCGGACCTACCGACGGCACGCCCACTTTTGTGAGAATCAGTCCCGGCCCCGCGTCCGGCTTGATGATTGCGCGCATCTGCGGGGGACGCGAATGCGCTGCGCTCGTCTTCTCGGCCATGAGCAGGCTCCTCTCTGAGTACATGAAACGCGAATGCAGGCCCAGTCATCACACGGAAGATCGCCTATCGAACGCTCCATGCTGTAACGCGAGTCTGTCGAGCATAACGAGTATACCCCCGCGCTAGATCACCGTCAAAGCCCATCGGCTGCCAGATCAAGGGCTGCGGCAAAGTTGGCTTGCCGCCACCCCTGGCGGCAAACCAAAATAAATGAGTCACTTGGCTTCGAGTGCGTAAGCCTCCAAACCCGACTTCCTTGTGACTTTGACGCAGCCCTTCTGCCAGACCAAGCTATCGTTTCCAAATTCACCGAAACCAGGTATGATAGAGGTGCTGAGTTGATCCGGCCTTTGTATTGCATGGCAAGACCGCGCGTATTAAGAGGTGGGAATGGAAGCGAACCTAGTCTACGGCATGTACTCGGGGCTGGCGCTATTGATGGACATCTACCGCCCCGCTCGGCCCAACGGGTACGGGATCATCCACATCTCCGGCAGTGGCTGGAACGCGCCCCTTAGCCTGGATGCCCGGCCCCTGAAAGAGAGCTCGCACGTGCAGATCGAGGGAGATCCCCTGGTGGAAGCGGGCTATACCCTTTTCACGGTGAACCATCGGGCCACGCCCCGCTTCCCCTACCCCGCCGCCGTCGAGGATGTGCAGCGGGCAGTGCGTTTCATCCGCTATCACGCCCCGAAGTATGGCGTGAATCCGGACCGCATCGGAGCCATCGGCGGGTCGTCGGGAGGCCACCTGGTCAGCATGTTGGGCCTGCTGGATGGCCGGGGCGACCCCGAGGACGACAGCCCCATCAACCGAACAAGCGCCCGCGTGCAGTGCGTGGTGGCCCGCGCTGCGCCCACCAACCTGCTGGATGCTCAAGCCAGCGCCGTGCGGGTGCTGTTCCTGGGCATCCCGCTGGGGCAAGAGCTCCCGCCCGGCTCGCCGGAGTATCGCCGAATTACCGCAGCCTCGCCCATCACCCACATCACCCCCGACGCGCCGCCCTTTTTGCTGCTGCACGGGGAGCAGGATGACATCGTGCCCATCGCCCAGAGCGAGGGGTTTGCCACGGCGCTGGCCGCGGCAGGGGTAGAGGTCAAGCTGGTGCGCATCCCCGACGCGGGCCACGGTCCCGCCGCCGGGCAACGGCCCGAAATCGCCGCGCAGATCGTGGCGTGGTTCGATAGCCACTTGAAGCAGTAGCGACCAGGGATAAGCAGGCGGGCAGAAGCGTGCGACTACCCGGCTGGCGCATCTCCCTGCGGGGTAGCCGCCGGGGACTGCTCGTCCGAGCGCCACTGGAAGCTGGGGCACGACTGGCCCATCACCCCACTTTCACTCCATATAAAACGGGAGAGGATCAGGCAGCCCAGCCCATCGAAGAACATGCAGTTGGGGCAGGTATGCAGATGGTATCCGCAGGTTGCGCAGCGCGCCCACCCGACAGGAACGCCCTCCGGGGCTGGCGCCCCACAGTTATAGCACTGGGGTTTTCCCGGCTGGAATGCCGGATGCGGTGTAGGCTCGTCGCCAAATGACCAGTCAGAAGCCATGAATCCCCCTTTTGTTCACATTGCCCAACGCCAACCTGCCGCTCAACCGAAGTATACCCCGATCGCCAGCCTACTCAAGTTCAGGTTTGGTCAAATTGCCTACTTGACGGACAGGGAAATCAGCCGTAGAATGCTTACACAAGAGTACACTTTGGCGAGACCCCATCAGAACGCAGGGAAGCCACAGAGACGTGAACTCGCCCGAGGCGAGCGCATCTACCGACTCCGAGCTATCAGCTAACCTCTTTGGTTTACTCTTTTGTTTGGAACGGTCAAGGCCCGCTCGAGTTCTACCCGTACTCCATTCAAGTGTGCTATAATGTCGAACGTTGCCAAATCTACGCCGTATCTCCATGGTGAGAAGTCGACGCTGTAATGAGGAACACCAATGAGGGGGACGGCGTATTTCTTTATGTTCGACAGTAATATTATGTCTATTTGACAGTTGGGAGTAGCCATGGCCATGCAGAACAACAGGCGTGCCCCCGCTGAAGGGTTCGAGGATGAGGCACTGCGTGACGTTCTATCCATCGAACGCCAGGTACAGGGCATCGTCAATGATGCGGAACAGGAAGCGCAGCGAACCATTCATTCGGCCCAGGAACGTGCCCGCGAGCTGAAGCAACAAGTGGAGACAGAAGCTCAGGAGCAGGCTGCCGCATCTTCACGCGAGTCGATGGCTCGCATCGAGCAGGAAGCAGCAGACATTCGGCAACGCGCTGAGGACGATTCGGCCGGGTGGATTCGGATAGCCGAGACCCATTTCGAACAGGCGGTTAGTTACGTGCTGAACATTGTTACCTTGAGTGAGACTGACGATGGCAACCGGCCTTGATGCTGTTCGCTACACGGCCTCGACTGCTCGCGTCAAGGGCCTGTATGCCCAATTGCTGAAACCCGACATCTGGCGAGACCTGATCCTCGTGGAGGGGTTTCACCCAACCGTCTCCTTGCTGAAGGAAACAGCCTACGGGGACGTCATCGCCACTGTCGAGCAGAGCGGCCAACTGAACCTGGAGACCCTGGAACGACATCTGTCTGGTAGGGCAGCGTCCAATCTGCGCAAGACGATGGCGTTCACCTCTGGGTCTGTGCGCCATCTGCTTATCGTCTGGTGGCAGCATTTCGAGCTGGAAAATCTCAAGGGCCTGTTTCGAGGCATCGATCAGGGCCTGGCACCCGACACCATCCGTCGCCTGCTGATTCCCCTGGAAGAGTATTCCACCCTGCCCTGGGAAACGTTGCTGCATGAGCGCTCGGTGCGTAGCCTGATTACCCGGCTAGAGGATACCCATTACATCAATCCCCTGCGCAATGCCCTGCCCGCCTATGAACGGGAGCAAACGCTCTTCCCGCTGGAGATTGCCCTGGATATCCGCTACTACCGCGACCTGGCAGCAGCCATCCTGGATTTGAATGGGGAGGATCGCCAGGATGCCAAGCGTATCCTGGGAATCCACCTGGATATCCTCAATATCCTCTGGGCCTACCGCTATCGGGTCTATCACGGCCTATCAGCCGAGGAAATCGTGAACTATACCCTCTGGCGCACCTTTCGCACGAATGCCGACCTCATTCGGCGGATCGCCCTGGGCGCGCCTCCGGCTGATATTCTCATTGAGGTCTGGGGGACAAATACCTTCAGCCCTTCAGACCTGGCCGCACTCGATGATACCCCGCAGATGATGCCCAGATTAGAGTTGATCCTGCTGCGCCTCTGGCGGAAGCTGGCCCAGCGAGAGATGGGCGGCTATCCCTTCAGGCTGGGAACGCTGCTCGGCTATGTGATTCTGGAGGAGTTGGAAGCACAGGACCTGATCACTCTTCTGGAAGGCAAAGTGATGGGTTGGAGTGTCGAGCGTATCCAAGAATATCTCATCCGATACGAGGAGTAACCATTTATGTTTGCCCCTGCCGAGATGTCCGAGGTGGACATCTTTGTATTCGAAAACGATATCGAAGAAGTAGCGCAAACCGTCGCTCGGCTGGGCGTCTTGCATCTCCTGGATGTCAACACCCTGGGCAAGTGGGCTCAGGAAGTAGGCACCGAATGGGTCGGACGGGTAAGCACCTACACCACCCAGGAACGCCGGGTACTCGAATTGCTGAATCAGCTCGGAATCGAGAAAACCCCTCGCTCTTGTGAGGGGCGGCTTGATCCCGCCGAGGATTTGGCCAGCATCGAAGAGGAACTGCACCAGGTCGAGGAACAGACCCATGACCTGCGAGATCGGCAAGAAGTCCTCAGCCAGCAGTTGGAGCGCTGGGAACTGCTGGGACAGTCTATGGGCACGCTGGCCCCCCTGTCCGTCAGCATCTCGGACCTGCGCGAGTTCCAGCATCTGCACCTGGTGGCAGGCACTATTCCCTCCGAGAACCTGGCCCGCCTGGAAGCCAGCCTGTTCCGCATCCCCTACACGATCATCCCTGTCCATCATTACAGGGGACGGGTGCTGATCTTTGCCTTCTCTGCCCAGGAACATGCGGCCATTCTGGATCGCGCCCTGGAGAGCGCGTTCCTCGACCCGCTGACGCTGCCGGAAGAGTTCGAGGGCACAGCGCAGGAAGTGCTGGATCAGATACAGCGGAACCGCCAGGAAACCGAGACCGAACTGGCCAAGCTGCGCGAGGAAAAACAGATTATGTCGGAGAACCTCGCTCCTCAACTGCTATCCTTGTGGACCCGCATCCGCCGCGACCGCGCCATCTCTGACGCGATGGCCCACTTTGGGCATCGGGGACGTGTCTACCTGATTGCCGGTTGGGTGCCCAAAAACCGCGTCGATGAAGTGCGCCTGGCTGTGGAGGAGGTAACGGAGGGCCGGGTCACCTTTGAGGAGAACTCGCCCTATGCGCCCGGCGAGCGCGTGCAGGTTCCGACGTTGCTGCGACACTCCAGGCTGTTGAAACCCGTCGAGGGCCTGGTATCTACCTACGGTACGCCAGGATATCGGGAGTTGGACCCCACTCCCCTGGTAGCGATTACTTTCATCCTGATGTTCGGAGTGATGTTTGGCGATTTTGGGCACGGGCTCGTCCTCGCTCTATTTGGAACAGTGCTGACCCTGCGCCTGATTCCGCAATTAGCTAATCTGGCCGACTTGGGGATCATCCTGATCTTTGCCGGCCTTTCCTCCAGCCTATTTGGGCTTTTGTTCGGCAGCGTGTTTGGGATGGAAGGTGTAATCCCCCAGCTCTGGATCAATCCCCTGGACGACATTCTAATACTGCTGGGGGCTTCGATTGTCTTTGGGGTGATCTTGCTCAACATCGGGTTTGCGTTCCGCCTGGCCACCGCGGCGCGTCAGGGCAATTACAAAGAGGCCATCTTTGATAGGAATGGCGTGGCCGGGCTGCTGCTCTATTGGAGCCTGCTCGGCATGGTGGTATCCATCGCCACAGGCAATGGGCTGCCCATCTGGTTAGTCGGCATCGCGTTATTGCTGATGCTGACCCTGTTCCTCGCCGAACCGCTGACCCGCCTGATTGAAGGCAAACGCCCGCTTGCCGAGGGGAATCTTCCCGAGCTGGCCGTCCAGTATTTCTTTGAGCTATTCGAGGCGCTGATCAGCTACCTCAGCAATACTCTGTCATATGTGCGGCTGGGCGCGTTCGCCGTGGCCCACGTAGGGCTGTCCCTGGTGGTCTTTTTGTTGGCCGACATGGTCGGCCAGGGATCTCCGGTCTTGCGCTTGCTCATTATCATTGGCGGCAACCTGTTCATCATCGGGTTCGAGGGGTTGATTGTAGCCATCCAGACATTGCGCCTGGAGTATTACGAGTTGTTCGGCAAGTTCTTCAAGGGTGAAGGCATCCCGTTCAAGCCGCTCACGTTACCGGCTATGGAATGCGAAATACCAGACTAAGGTTGAAAGGAGTAACGGTTCAATGTATACGGTAATCATCACCATCCTCGCTACGCTGGTCGGCCTGGGCCTCCTGGCTACCCTGGCGGCACACCGCTCGCAGCGCCCCCGTCTGGCCCTGCGCTCATTAGTAGGTGGCCTGTTAGGGGTCAACGGCCTGGTTGTGCTAGCATCCATCGGCCTCGTGCTCTTTTCCCTGGCCAGCCCTATGCCTGTGCTTGCCCAGGAAGGCGCAGCCGCCGCTGACCCAGGCGGGGTAGCCTTGGGCGCAGCCCTGTCCACGGGCCTGGCGGCCATTGGCGCTGGCATCGCAGTGGGCATCGCCGGGGCGGCAGCCATCGGCGGCATCACCGAAAAGCCCGAAATCCTGGGCCGCACGCTGATCTTCGTAGGTCTGGCCGAAGGTATCGCCATCTATGGCTTGATTATCTCTTTCCTGATCCTGCAACAATAGGAACCATACCATCATGCGTACGTTTGTCATCGGAAATGAGAATGCTGTGCTGGGATTCGCCCTGGTCGGCGTGGACGGCAGGGTTATCCATGACGCAGCGGGTCTCCGCGAAGCTCTGGATAACTGCCTGGGAGACAAGACGGTGGGACTGATTCTGGTCACGTCCGACGTCGCGGATATGGCAAGGCAGCGCATAGACGATCTCAAGGTCACGAGCCTGACCCCGTTGGTCGTGGAAATTCCTGGGGAAAAGGCAGGCAAGGCCTATCCCTCCCTCAAGGACTTTGTCCAGGGCGCGGTGGGTATCAGGCTGGGAGGGTACTGATGGCTACGATCATTGGCAGTGGGTTGGAAAGCTATCTACACCAGCAAGCCAGAGAACGCGCCCTCAACCGCATCGCCGAGGCGCGGGAAGAGGCCGAGCGCCTCGTGCGCGAAGCTGAAGAGCAGGCAAACCAGGCTCGCGAGCAGATCCTTGGGCAGACCGAGCGGGAACTGGTGGAAGCCCGGCGTCGCACGATAGCCCGCGCCCGCCTGGAAGCCCAGCAGATTGCCATCCGACGCCGCGAAGAGTTCCTGGATCGCGTTTGGGATGAGGTGCAGGCCCAACTCCGCAGCCCGCAGGACCGCGAGCAACGCCTCGACGCCCTGCTCAATTTGATCGACGACGCGGCCAGCAACCTGGGGGGAGGCGAATTGGAGCTCCAGATCAACGCCGATGATCGCCCCCTGCTTGAAGGGGCTTTGCGCGACCTGCGCGGAATCCTCCAAGAGCGCTACGGCGTGGCGGATGTGCGGCTGACGGCCAAGCCAGCCCCCATCTGGGGTGGAGTGATCGTGCGCCAGGTGGGCAGCAATCAACTGGTGGATAATACGTTCGGGGAAAGGTTCGCCCTGGCAAGGCGCACGTTGCGCAATCAGGTCTATCAGCTTCTGACCACAGGAGAAGAGCCGCCTCTCTGAGCGCATCTTTAGAGTCGTAGGAGTGAACGTGGATCAAGTTGGCTATTTGACCTGGCTGAACGGACCAGTGGCCCGCGCCAGGATAACAGGAAACATTCAAATGCTCGAACAGGTGGAGGTCAGCGACTATCACCTGATCGGCGAAGTGATCTCGATGGAGCGCAACACGGCTACCATCCAGGTCTACGAGGAAACTGCTGGCGTCAAGCCGGGCGACCCGGTCTACGGTGTGGGGATGCCATTGAGCGTCGAGCTGGGGCCTGGACTGATCGGCCAGATCTATGATGGCATCCAGCGCCCGCTGGCGTTGTTGGCCCAACTATCGGGCGACTTTATCGCACGCGGCATCAGCGTAGCGTCCATTTCCCGTGAGCAGAGCTGGCACTTTCAGCCGCGGATGCGTGAGGGAGATACGGTACGCTCCGGTCAGGTTTTGGGCACAGCACCCGAAACCCCTCTGGTCGAGCACTGTGTGCTGGTTCCTTATGGGATGAGCGGCACACTGACCTGGATCGCACCCGAGGGAGACTATACCGTAACGGACGTCATCGCCCGCGTGGATACCCCTCTGGGCATGGAAGAGCTGACCATGCTGCAACGTTGGCCGGTGCGCACGCCACGCCCTGTACATCATCGGATGGACCCCAGCGAGCCGTTGATTACCGGCCAGCGGGTGATTGATACGCTGTTCCCCATCGCCAAGGGGGGCACGGCCGCCGTCCCCGGCGGATTCGGCGCGGGCAAAACGGTGCTACAACAGGCCCTCGCCAAGTGGTCCAACGCGGACATTGTCATCTATGTGGGTTGCGGCGAGCGGGGCAACGAGATGACTGATGTGCTCACCGAATTTCCCAAACTGATAGACCCCAAGACCGGGCGTTCCCTGATCGAGCGCACGATCCTGATTGCCAATACGTCCAACATGCCCGTTGCTGCCCGCGAGGCCAGCATCTACACAGGTATCACTATGGCCGAATACTATCGGGACATGGGCTATGACGTAGCCTTGATGGCCGACTCGACCTCCCGATGGGCGGAGGCCCTGCGCGAAATCTCGGGCCGCCTGGAGGAAATGCCCGCCGAAGAAGGCTTTCCCGCCTATTTGCCCTCGCGGCTGGCCTCCTTCTACGAGCGAGCAGGGCGCGTGGTCAGCATGGGCAACCTGGAGGGTTCGATCACCATCGTGGGCGCCGTCTCGCCTCCCGGCGGCGACTTTTCCGAGCCAGTCACCCAACATACCCAGCGGTTCATCCGCACCTTCTGGGCGCTGGACAAGTCCCTGGCAGCAGCGCGCCACTTCCCGGCCCTGAACTGGCTGAACAGCTACAGCGGCTATGCGGACGACGTGGCCCGATGGTGGTCAGAAAATGTGTCCACCGAGTGGATCGACTACCGAAACCGGATCATGGCTATTCTCCAGCAAGAATCCGAGCTACAGGAGATCGTTCGCCTGGTGGGGCCAGACACCCTGCCCGATGATCAGCGATTTGTGCTGTTCGTAGCCCGGCTGATCAAGCAGGCTTTTCTTCAACAGAACGCCATGGACCCGGTGGACGCCTACACGCCCCCAGCCAAGCAAATGGCTATCCTGCAACTACTGATGCACCTGAACGACCGGGGACGGCAGATCATCGCCAAGGGCGCGCCGGTGGGGCGCATCCAGAATGAGGTCACCATCTGGCCCCAGGTTCTGCGGGCCAAGGCCAATGTGCCCAATGATGATCTCTCTGCCTTTGACCAACTGACAGAGGAACTGGACGAACAACTGGATCGCATCGAGAGGGATTACGAGTCATGAGTGAGAGATTTCGCCAGGACGCCAACGCTCCCATCCGCCGCCTGAGCACCAAACAGTACCAGGGCTTGCGCGAAGTGTACGGCCCTATCATCGTCATCGAGGGCATCTCGAACGTCAGCTATGATGAAGCCGTCGAGATTATCCTGCCCGATGGGGAACTGCGTCGGGGGCATGTGCTGGCCGTCGGCAACGAGCGTACCCTGGTAGAAGTGTGGGCCGGCACCAGCGGCATCGAGTTGCCCGCCACACGCATCCATTTCGTGGGACAGGCATTGCACGTCCCGGTAGCCAGGGAAATGCTGGGCCGGGTGTTCAACGGCCTGGGCGAGCCAATTGACGGGCTGGCAGCCCCCATCGCCGAAACGATGGCCAATGTGCATGGCGTGCCCATCAACCCCACTCAGCGGGCTTACCCTCGCAGTCTGATTGTCACCGGCGTCTCGGTGATTGATGGGATGAATACCCTGATTCGCGGGCAAAAGCTGCCCCTTTTCTCCGGCAGCGGCCTGCCCCACAACCAACTGGCCGCCCAGATCGCGCGACAGGCCCACATCTCGGATGCCGATGAAGAGTTCGCCGTGATATTCGTCGCAATGGGCATCCGGCACGACGACGCCGAGTTCTTCCGGCACAGTTTTGAGGCAAGTGGCACGCTGAGCAACACGGCCATGTTCTTGAACCTGGCCAGCGACGCCCCCATGGAGCGCATCATCGCCCCCAGGACCGCCCTGACGCTGGCCGAGTTCCTGGCCTTTGAGCACAACATGCACGTGCTGGTCATCATGACCGATATGACCAACTATGGGGAGGCGCTGCGCGAGTTGTCCAGCCGACGCGGAGAGGTGCCCAGCCGCAAAGGGTATCCCGGCTATCTCTACAGCGACCTGGCCTCTCTGTACGAGCGCACGGGCATCCTGAAAGACAAGGGGGGGTCTATTACCCAGGTTCCCATCCTGACCATGCCCAGCGATGACATCAGCCACCCCATCCCCGACCTCACCGGCTATATTACCGAGGGCCAGATCGTGCTCAGCCGAGACCTGTTCCGCAGCAATATCTATCCCTGCGTGAATGTCTTGCCCTCCCTTTCCCGGTTGATGAAGGACGGCATCGGAGAGGGATATACGCGCGCCGATCACCCCAACCTGGCGAACCAGCTCTACGCCGCCTATGCGCGCGTGCAAGAGGTACGCTCCCTGTCCGCCGTCATCGGTCAGGAGGAACTGTCCGAGGTGGATAGGCGCTTCCTCGCTTTTGGCGAAGCTTTTGAACATCGATTCATCAGCCAGGGGAGCGACGAGGCCAGGACCATCGAGGCCACGCTCGATCTGGGCTGGCAAATCGTGAGCCTGCTGCCCAGGGAAGAACTCACCAGAGTGACCGAAGAGCAGATTAACAAGTATTACATGCCGCAACAAGAGGCCGAACAGGCCGGAGGGCAACGCGAGTAAATGGCCAGACTTCAGGTTTCACCCACGCGCAGCAACCTGCTGGACATTCGGCACAGCCTGAAACTGGCCCGCCAGGGCTTTGAACTGCTGGACAGAAAACGTGATGTGCTGATTATGGAGATCCTGCGCATGATCGGGGAGGCCGAACGCGTACAGACTGAGGTGCAGGAACGATTCGCCCGCGCCTACGAGACGATGGAAGAGGCGCGCGCGACAATGGGCACCGAGCGTATGCGCCGTATCGCCCTCTCCAGAACGCAGGAAGTGGACGTGCGCATCACGCCCCGCAGCATCATGGGAGTCGTCGTGCCGTCGGTAACTTACCGGGTCCCAGAGAGCAAATTGCTGTACGGATTCGGAGATACTAGCGTGATGCTGGACCAAACACAGCAGGATTGGGCCGCTGTGCTGGCCCTGATGGGCGCACTGGCCGAAAAGGTGACCACGGTGTGGCGGCTCGCCCTGGAACTGCGCAGCACCCAGCGCCGGGTCAACGCGCTGGAGAACGTCTTTATCCCCTCCTACGAAGAAACCCTCCGGTACATCGAGGAAGCGATGGAGGAAAAAGACCGCGAGGAACTCTTCCGCATGAAGCGGGCCAAAGCCAAGATCGAAGCCGAGCGCCGCGACGGCCAAGACGAGGACGAGAATCCCAACCCGTAGGCACAGGTTTCCCGAGGGTATACTAGCCACAGAATACACAGACAGCACAGAAACAAGAACTCGAAACGCCAAGCTTGTCGTGTCGTTCTGTATTGGTCAAAGGGATAGTGCACAGCCCCAGCCTGGGACTGAAGGTCCCAGGCTGGGAGAAAGCGAAACCCGTTCAAACGGGTTGACTGCGTTCTAGTGGGCTTTAGCCTACTTTTTAGACCATTAGCCCGGCACCTTCAGTGCTGGGCGCCGAATCGCCGCCTTGGCGCAGGTGTGCAATCTGATCCTGATCAACACATTTTTCGTGTCGTTCGTGTGTTTCGTGGTTAGACTCCCTTTTGTGCGTTTTCCGTGCGTTCTGCGGTCCATCCCCCCACGCTCCACCCCACGCTTTTGACAGAACAGCCTTCCCGTGTTAGCGTCAATAGAAAAAGGGGGGACGGAAAATGACTATCGCAGCCGAAGCTACAAACCATACGCACGATACGCTACAGGGGCTAGACGGCGAGCGCCGTTATCTGCGCCAGGGATTCCTCTCTGTGCTCTCCCTGGCCCTGCTCTGCGTGGGGTGGCTGTGGGGCATCGTCCTGATCTCCGTGGGCATGCCCTCCTTCTTCTCCCCATACTGGATTTCCCCCCTCACCCTGATCGCGTTGAGCAGCCTGAGCCTGGTGTTACGCGAGCGACACCTGCAACTGGCTACCGCCCTCGCGTTGTTGGCGGCCTGGCTGGCCCCCGTAGCGACAGCGTACACCTCCGGGAACAACCTGTTCCTGTTCGGGCACGCCGTTGTGCTGATCGTGGCCGGAGTGCTGTCTGGCCCCCTGGTCACCACGTTGCTGGCTGCCGCCTCCATCGGCTATACCCTGGTCGTCGGCCCGCTCCTTCAGGTCGCCCCGGCAGCCCTGTTCACGCCCATGAACCTGTCCATCGCGCTGTTTATCCTGTTGATGCTGGGTCTGTCCTGGCTGCTCTGCAAGTACATCTATCTCGCGCTGGACTGGAGTTGGAACAGCCAACAGCGGGCCACCCGCGAGATGCTGGTTGCCCGCGAGCGTCGCGCCGAACTGCGGCGAGCAGTCAAGGCGCTCAACGAACAATACGAGCGGCTGGCCCGCCTGAACCTGGAACTATTCCAGACGCGCCGCGAGGCAGAAGAGGCCCGCCGCCTCAAGGCCGAGTTCGCCGCCAACGTCAGTCACGAATTGCGCACGCCCATCAACCTGATCGTGGGGTTCAGCGAGATGATGGTCACCGCCCCCGAATCCTATGGCGGACAGGCGTTGCCGCCCGAATACATGGGGGATGTATACGCCATCTATCGCAGCGCCAAGCACCTGCAAAGCCTGATTGAGGACATCCTCGACCTGGCCCGGATAGATGCCCGGTATATGGGCCTGACGCGCGAATTGACCAATCCGGGCGAGGTGGTAACCGAGGCCACGGAAGCCATCCAGGATTGGGTGCAGACCAAGGGGCTACAATTCCACGTGGACGTGGACCCCCAATTACCCCCCGTCTACCTGGACCGCACCCGCATTCGCCAGGTTTTATTAAACCTGGTCAGCAACGCCATCCGATTCACCGACAGCGGCTTTATCCGGGTGACTTGCTCCCTGCACGATGCCTCTGCCCCCGACAATCACCAGGCCCCAATACCCCCCAAAGAAGCCCAGCAGTTCGGGCTGTCGGCCACTCGCTATATCTGCATTCAGGTGGCAGACAGCGGGGTGGGCATCAAGCCGGAGAATATGGATAGCGTCTTTGAGGAATTCCGCCAGGTAGACGGATCGACCAAGCGCAAGCATGGCGGGACGGGTTTGGGGCTGGCGATCAGCAAGCGTTTCGTCGAGCTACACGGGGGCTGGATGTGGGTAGAGAGCCAGGTGGGCCAGGGGAGCAGGTTTGCTTTCGTGCTTCCCGTAGCAGAC
>Ga0209347_1003680_pt1 | contig 17356 bp, 17 predicted proteins | sample AutmiccommuBRH23_FD_187382 | JGI IMG/M metagenome (GOLD analysis project Ga0209347, IMG submission 187382) | Deep subsurface microbial communities from Mt. Terri, Switzerland - Autotrophic microbial communities BRH/23 (SPAdes) (version 2) | ecosystem: Environmental > Aquatic > Deep subsurface >...
CCAGAGTTATTATAACCAAGAAATGGCAGGTGAATTCATCAAAGATAACTGTCGGTTTACCAATAATACCCACCAGACCCTATGGTAATAATTCCATTTACACAAAATTATTTACATTCCCTACTTTTCTTACGACCAAAGCAATTAAAAATTACCAGCCGTCTGCTGCAGTAACTGATGTTGCTACTGATGCTACACCCACCACTACACCTGCTACTAATGCAGCCTCAGTAGTAATAAATCCGCCGGCCACCTTATCCAAATCACCTTCACTCAGCTCATCTTTTGATTGGTATTCCTTGGCAACAGCTTCAAAATCCTCTATGCTTATATCAAAACCATTTTCCTTTGCCAGATCAATAATCCCTTCTAGATCATCCAAGCCTATATCCTTGGCTTTCTTTTTCAGCTCCCCATCTTCATAAACCTTTTTAGTAAATTCTTTTAAACTCTCTACACTCATAAACAGTCTCCTTTTTTCTCCTATATCGACCTCACCATAATTATTGAAATATTGGGCTGTTTAGTAAATTTTCCAGTTAATTAAACAAGTATTCTTACAAAAATATCAGAAGTCCTTCTATTTGACAAAAGACTTTTGGTTGATGCACGCCAATTCGTTGCCCATCTTTTATCAGTTTGGTAGTATTTTCTGTAGGGAATATACCAGAATAACCCACCGGGAAATGGCAGAAGCATTCGGCATTACTGAATCAGCTATATCCAAGATGTTGGCCCGGGGGAAAGAAGATGCGGAGGTCAATATAAAAAAGTTGCTCAAAATGTCAAGTATTCAGGCCTGACCCCTAAATTCCTAAAAATAATTAAGTAGTCTGTAAGGAGGTAAGAGGATGGTATGATATCATTAACACAGGTAAAAAGAAAATACATGCGATGGGGGTTGCAAAGATGAGCTCCGGGCTGGAACGGAGATACGATGTAGACTGGCTTAGATTTTTGGCGATCTGTGCGGTTTTTCTTTTTCATTGCGCGAGGTTTTTCGATGAGCAGGACTGGCATGTGAAAAATGCTCAGACTGATTTTGGCATGACGGTATTTGTTATTGTTTTTGCCCAGTGGATTATGCCCATTTTCTTTATACTGTCAGGCATAAGTACATATTACGGTTTGGGTGCCAAACAGCAAAACGGGCCTTATCTGTGGGAACGTTTTAAGCGCCTGATGATTCCGCTTATTTTCGGCGTTTTTGCCATGATTCCCTTCCAGGTATACTATGAGCGTGTAAGCCATGGGCAGTTCGCGGGATCTTTCTTTGATTTCTTCCCTCGTTATTTTGACGGTTTCTACGCTTTTGGCGGCAATTTTGCCTGGATGGGGCTGCACCTCTGGTACCTGCTGTTTTTGTTTATTTTTACCCTGCTAACTCTTCCATTGTTTGCTTTTCTGAAAAAACCCTGCGGGCAACGCCTGATTGCAGGGGTGGCAGACCTTCTAGCAAAGCCGGGAGCCATTCTTTTAATCTTCATCGCTGTAACCGTCCTGGATTTTGCGCTGCTGCCAAATTCCATTATGGGGACAAGAGATATGGGCGGCTGGAATTTATTCACTTATTTGCTTTTATATATTTATGGGTACATTATCGCCGGGGACACAAGGTTTAGAGAAACTATCCAGGCAGACCGCCGGGCGGCGCTGCTTTTGGGCTTAATATCGCTGGCAATACTTTATTACTGGTCAGTCAATATTGGAAGATCTCCTGCCGGGTACAATACAGGCCACATGGTTTTTACCGCTGTCCGGTGTTTGAATTCCTGGTGCTTTCTCATTGCTATACTGGGGTATGGCAGTAAATACCTTACTTTCAACAACAATCTGCTAAAATATACATCCCGGCTTATTTTACCTTTTTACATCCTGCATCAGACGGTGATAGTCACTATCGGGTTTTATGTCGTGCAGTGGGATGCCGGCATTACATTGAAATATCTGGTTATTAGTACAAGCTCGTTGGTAGTTATTATGTTGTTATATGAAATTCTGATTAAACGGGTCAGCCTGTTAAGTTTCTTGTTTGGCATGAAATCGAAGAAAGCCTAGGGAGAAATAGAACTGTCCCCTGTGGTAGAATAGCAAGTTGCGGGATTGGCGGGGAAATCGATGAACTATACTGAAATGGTTAACGACGCCATACATTATATTGAGTCAAATTTGCACCGGAAACTGTGCCTGGAAGAACTGGCATCCCGGTATTACGTATCTCCTATGCATTTTTACCGCATTTTCCGGGCAGTGACAAATCAGACTGTAAAATCCTATATTTTAGGGCGGAAGCTTTCCGAAGCCGCCATTGCTTTGAAAAAAACAGACCACAGGGTGGTGGACATTGCTTTCCAATATGGTTTTAACTCCCATGAACAGTTCACACGGGATTTTCAAAAAAGGTTTCAGGTTACCCCAACCCGTTACAGAAAAGGAAATATATATGTCGCCCTAACGGAAAGGGTAGATATACTTGAGCGGAACTTTAGAAATAAAAATAAGGACATTATGGTGGACTATAAATGCCGGGTGCTTAAAGAAGTAAAGCTGCTGGGAAAAGAAGTCTTTCTTAATCCGGAGTGCCCGTGCGAAATGGAGGACTTGATCCGCAAGGTCAACGATTTCCGGAAGGAGTTTATGACCCGGAGCGCAGCCAGGCAGTGGTTTAGCATTAACGGCAGAGACAGCGGGGACCCGTCCCGCATATTTTGTTTTTATGGCATAGCAGCAGAGGATCATTTGGGAGACCGGTCCGGGTTTGTGCAGAGAACTATTCCCGAATCCAGGTACGCCGAATTCGTATATCCGGAATTTATGGGGGTAATATTTCAAACGGCATTGAAGGATCTGGACAAATGGTTAATCTTATCCGGACTTAAATTAAAAAGCGATGCCGGTTTTGATTTTATTGAATTATTCTCTGAGGATTACGAAAAAACAGGAAAATTTTATTTATACGTACCGGTACTTTAACTGATTACTGTAAAAAAACTCAAGATTTTTCTCCTCATACCGGTTATCTTTTTAATATAACCAGAGATTTAGAAAGGAGAACCAGCCATGCCTGATAAGAAGCTAAAAGTGCTTTATTTTTCCCCTACGGGAACCACTAAGAGAATTGTTGAAACCATTGCAAGTTCAATCCAACATGAAAAAATGGAGACAATAGATTTTACTAAAAAGAAAATCAGAGAGAATAACAGGCTTGATTTTAGTGGAGATTTAGTTATCATCGGATCTCCGGTATACTACGGAAGAATTCCAAATGAAGTGACGGACTTTTTATCAAAAATCCATGTTAATAATGTTCATGCTATATTGGTAGTTGTGTATGGAAATCGTGAATATGAAGATTCTCTTAAGGAATTATATGATACAGCCAGTGCAGCAGGCTTTATGCCAATTGCCTGCGCGGCATTCATTGGAGAGCATTCATATTCTTCCCAAATGCTGCCCATGGCTCATGGCCGACCGGATCAGGCTGACCTGGAAAAGGCAAAATTATTTGGCGCCGCCATTCAGAAGGATTTAGACTCTTTAATAAATCCCCATAATATTAATAATATTGCTATACCCGGCGGTGAGTATAAAAATAAAACAATGCCGAATTTTCCCTTCTCACCCGACACCTTAACAGAAAAGTGCTCCATCTGTAAAAACTGCATAGAGGTATGCCCGGTAGAGGCCATATCTATTGACAACCAGTCAAATTTAATAACAAATGAAAGTTTATGCATAGTATGTTTTGCCTGTGTAAAAAACTGTCCGTCCCGGGCAAGAGGAATAGATAACACATTTTGGTCCAGAGGTATGGAGCTATTACACAAGAAATGCCTGATTAGAAAAGAGCCGGAGGTTTACTTAAGAAAATAGCCCGGCACCGGGGGCGGTTCTGATCTTGATTTTTCAATCTGAAGGAAGGTTTATTTATATTTTGAGAGTATGAAGGGAATGGATATGAAAAATCAATGTGAAAATAAAGAGGACCAAATATTGTCGGTAAATCCCGGATATCCAGCACCTTTATCTGATAGGAGCCGCAGCAGCCTGCGGGCTGACTGTGAAAAATGTTTTGGTTTGTGCTGTGTGGCGCTGTACTTTTCAGCTTCGGAAGGCTTCCCAAAAGACAAAGAAGCAGGTCAGCCCTGTCTTAACCTGCAGCCGGACTTTCGCTGTTGTGTTCACGAAAGCCTCAGGGAAAAGGGCCTTAAAGGCTGCCTTGCTTATGACTGCTTTGGCGCGGGGCAAAAGGTTTCCCAGGTCTGCTTCGGTGGACGGGACTGGCGGAAAGCCCCGGAATCGGCGCAGAAAATGTTCAGGGTGTTCCTGATCATGCAGCAGCTCCAGGAGCTGCTCTGGTATCTGACCGAGGCGCTGGCGCTGCAACCGGCCCGGCCTATCCATGGCGCCCTCGGCTCCCTCCTTGACAAGACCGAAGGCCTCACTCACCTCAGCCCCGATTCTCTCCTGGATCTGGACGTGGCTGCACACCGGGAAGCTGCCAATACTCTGCTCCTGAAAACCAGCGAACTTGTGCGGGCTAAAGCCAGCCGCGGCCTGAAGTCTCCTGCGGGGCTTCGGAAGACCTTCGGCCGGAGAGCCGACCTTAGCGCCGCCGACTTAAGAAAAATTGACCTCAGAGGAGCAAACCTGAGAGGAGCTTGCCTTATTGCCGCCGACCTCAGAGGAGCCGACCTCACCGGGACAGATTTCATCGGAGCCGATTTCCGGGATGCCGACCTCAGAGGCGCCAACCTCACCAGGAGCATCTTCCTAACCCAGGCCCAAATCAACACAGCCAAAGGGGATGCCGGCACCAGGCTGCCCACGTCACTAACCCGCCCAATGCACTGGGCCGCTAAATAAGCAAAACTAAAGAAGGAGCAGGGATGAATGCAAAAAATAGTGCCGTTTCTATGGTTCAACGGACAGGCTGAAGAAGCAACCAGTTTTTATGTCTCTGTTTTTGCAAACTCAAAAATTATAAGCATTAAGCATTATAAAGGCGACCTGCTCCCGGATTTGGAAGCGTTTACAACCACCTTTGAGCTGGCCGGACAGGTATTCATGGCCCTGGATTTTAGCCGCTTTGCCTTTTGTTCTTGTGACCAACCAATAAATTTTTCACGATGCCTACTTTTTAAAACAGCAGAGCCCCACCCAATAAGAGCGACCCATTGCCCCTCCAATAAGGCAACATATTTAAGAGTCTTGCCGGTAAGGCTCTGAAATCCTAGGTAGTGGTGTTCTCGCATCAGATTATTCCAGATGAGTTCTTCTCCTGGCGTAATTGGGCGGACTACCAGCGAATTGAGGCTTATCTCTATTTTGTTATCGCTTTCAAGGTTATTTGTATTTGGTTTATTTTTGTCCATAGGAACATTTTAAAGTATATTGCAGAAAATCGCCAGCCAATATTTGTAATTCATGTGGCTATTTAGATGTTTTTTACTTTGACGGGGCCGTGATATGACAGGCGTTGTAACGCCCTAAATAGCCTGGTTCCGCATCTATCTTTGTAATGTGGAGCTTTTCCGCTAACTCTTCATTCGAAAGCCCCTGCTTTTTTAATAGAATAATTTCCTTGTATTGCAGGTTTTTCATCCCGTCTATTACTTTATTTATCATTTCTTCGCTATCTAATGATTCTATGTTTTTCGTAGTCATCATTTGCCTTATGTGCATCCCCTGACAGCTTTATTTCAACTACTTTACCCTTTCTTCCTATGGTCATTTTAATGATATTAGTTATTATCTTATTTACATAGTGTTGGAATGGCGCATCTGTGTTATGCCTTGGAGTGGCCTTATAACATATCCGAAACCAAATCCTCTATGTCGTATTCGTTTAGCCCTGGCATTATTTTCCTGACACTATTTGCTACAAATTTTCGAAAATAGAGGTAAACCTTGTAGTCACCAAAGTTTGGGTTTAGAAAAAATTCTTTGAGACCCTCGAAGTCCAATTAATTTTCACCGCCTTACCATTTTTTGAAAGAGGCTATTGGCATCCAAACCCCCTTTTCAAAATTGTATTCCTAATTGTATAGTGCCAGTTAAATTGTAATTATTACAGTCTGAAAAATTTTTTACCTAACTTTTCCTTTTTTTGCCTCCCACTCCTTCTATTATCATAAATGAAAATCATGATAGATCGCAATAATTCTATTCAGTATCATGAAACTGGATTCACTATTTAAAAAGTATACCAGACTGGAACCCTGAAAAAGCACCTTTATGACTACACTTTTGGGACCAGTCCGGACTGCTGATGGTGCCACATCTGCATAGATGGGTGTAGCGAAACAATGATTCTTGTCATAGCTTCGTTTTCTCCTGAAAAATCTATAAGTGTAGCGAGGTAATGCCAGAGTAAACTAAAAATAAATTAAAATGAAATTAATCAGTCCGTCAGTTCGTCCGTCCTAATCAAGTAGGAGGCTACCAATTAGTTGAGTAGCCGACCTCCCACAGCACCGTACGTACCGTTCGGTATACGGCGCTTCCAAAGTTTACACATTACTTGCAGAGTAACATTCCATCAGACTGAGGTATCCGGCACGTGTGAATCTTTCATTGGATAAGACTCTTAACAAGATTGGGCTATGTGCAGTACGCCAATAGCCTTTTCTCGTGTTTGCCCACATCCATGCCTGTTCTTCCTTGATCCCTGAGCGCTTGAGGTTCTCGAAACGTGTGCGTACTTTCTTCCATCGTTTCCATGTAACCATCCGTATGCGACTTCTAATCCATTCATCCAAACCTTGTATCAGTTTCTTTGTATCTGCCAATTTTGAAGTTCGACGCGGCAGAGTTTGAGAATAAACTCCTTCCCGCCAATAATCAGAGATGTTTTAAGTACTGGATAGACGCCCAGACTTTGAAAGTGACTACGCTGGTATTAAGGTTTGTCCTTTCGAAAGCCCAGTATATACTCGGCAACCATTATCTCCAGTATTTCCTTGGTGCCGGAATATATCTCCGCGAATTTTGCATTCCGTAGAAAGCGCTCATAGGGGAAAGAAGTGACATAACCTGAACTGCCCAGGATTTGAATGGTGTCTGCTGCTGACTTAAAGGCTACCTCTCCGGAATGCCACTTGGCCATGGCAGTTTCTTTGGTGGTGGGAAGACCTGAATTTTTCATCCACCCTACTTTATATACCATTGTCCGGGAGGTTTCCAAACCCAGACCCATCCGGGCAATCATGTCCTGGATAAGTTGATACCGGCCTATCGTTTGACCAAAAACTTTACGCGCCTTGGCCTGTTTAATGCTTGCATCCAAACAGGCCTGAATTAGACCAACCGACCCGGCTGCTGCAGTGTAGCGACCGTTGTCAATGGCTGATAAAGCAACCTTCAAGCCTTCACCCACTTTCCCGATAACATTGTCGGAAGGGACATAAACATTGTCTAAAATGAGTTTGCCGGCGTTACTAAAGCGCATTTGCATGTTGCCGTGAGTGCTGCTAGCTTTGGTGCCCGAAAATTCCCTCTCAACCAGAAAGCAGGTGATTCCTCTGTCTTTTTTATCTATGTTTGTATGGGCGAAGACTAGGAAATTATCGGCTACATCGGCTAATGAAACCCACTTTTTAACCCCGTTGAGTACGAATCCTTGTCCTTCCGCCCGGGCAATAGTTTTAATGTTTTTTATATCCGACCCCGATCCAGATTCTGAAATGGCAAAAGCGCCAATACGGAGACCTTTGGTTTGCGGAACCAGGTATTTCAATTTTTGTTCCTCGGTTCCCCACTGGAGAAGTGCAAAGCTGTTAAAAGCCAAATGTACAGATAAAGTAGCCCTACAGGCAATATCGACCCTCTCAATTTCCTCACAGGCAATAGCCAGTGAGATGTAATCATATCCGCCCCCACCGTACTTTTCGGGGATGCAGAGGCCCAAAATTCCCGCTTCACTCATTTTTTTTACCATTGAGTGGTTATAGAAAACCAGTTCATCATCCCTTGAAACCAGTGGGGTAATTTCTTTTTCCGCAAACTCGCGAACTATTTGGCGAACCCTTTCGTGTTCAGGCTTAAGTTCAAAGTCCATTATTTATCCCTTCTTATTCCTTGTTTAATGAAATGCATCATTGTGATGATGACATAATTCATTAGAAATCTTTGCCCTTTAATTTTTTCAGTTTTTTCACTATGGTAGATTGATCAATCTGCAATATTTTTGCAGCTTTGTATGTTGACCCGTAAGTCACCAGCGCCCTTTCAAGCAACTGTCTTTCCAGTTCCTCTACCGCTTTTTTTAATGGTGGAATGCCTTTTATACTGACTGATTCATGATCTATTTTGGTCAGTAGAGGCTCTTGGGCCAAGCTGGCAGCCGTAATTGTGGGACTTACCGAAGTTACCATAAGCCTTTCCACCACGTTGATCAGTTCCCGTACATTCCCCGGCCAATGATACTGCGAAATACTGTAAATGGCATCAGGGGCAAACTGCTTATTTAAGTTATATTTCTTATTAAAAATGTCCTGGTAGTGGAAAACAAGTGGAATAATATCTTCTTGGCGTTCCCGTAAGGGAGGGACGAAAATAGGAACAACATTCAGGCGAAAATAAAGGTCTTCCCGAAAGCGTTTTTCTTTCATCAAGGCAGCTAAATTTTGATTTGTTGCTGTTAAAATCCGTACGTCTATTTTATATGTTTTTGTTCCTCCAACACGTGTAATTTCTTGTTCCTGAAGAACACGCAAAAGCTTTGCCTGAACTCCCAGAGGAAGGTCTCCGATTTCATCCAAAAGCAGGGTGCCATTTTGAGCGAGCTCAAAAAGCCCGGTTTTTCCGTGTTTGTTCGCTCCCGTAAAAGCCCCCGGCTCATAACCAAATAATTCCGATTCAACAAGGGTTTCAGGGATAACCGTACAGTTTATTTTAATGAATGGCCCCAGGCTTCTCAAACTGTTATTATGTATTATTTTAGCGATCTGTTCCTTTCCCACCCCGGATTCCCCATTGATTAAGATTGTGGAATCTACTTTGGCTACATGCAGCGCAAGCTCAATAACTTTTTTCATTACCGTTGAATTGGCGACGATATTGGTTTTTTTAATTACCTGATGTCTAAGTTCTGCAAGTTCGGAGGAATAGCGTTCGGAGAGTTCCCGAACACTTTCAAGTTCATACTGTAGCTGGTTAAACCGGGTGATGTCCCGATAGCTTATAATTACCCAGCGTATTTGACCACGGGCATCAAGGACGGGATTTCCGGTGATCATCACGCAGTTTTGCTGGGTAGGGGAATTTTGAGTGCTTGTAATAGATTCCTTTCTTTTTATTACAAGGTTGGCAACCTGCTGGTCGGCATAAAATGTTGGGCTGTTAAAATCAAAAATTTTTTGTCCAAGAATATTCTTTACTTTGTTTCCCATGAGCTCCCCATAAGACTGGTTGGCGGCCAATATATTTCCTTCTTTGTCGATTACCATGATTCCGTCGTATAAGGCTTCAATGAAAGAATTAAAATCCTTTTCCCCAAAAATCGGCAAGTGTCTATTCTCCTCCGCTGAAGTTGTCAAGAGAAATCACCTCCCCGATGAAAATATTCATTAATTGTTTTCTCCAAGTGCAGAATATTTCCTTCCCGGTAAGCAAAAGCTTTTTGGCACGGTTATTGCTAGTAAAGTATTTGTAAAAATGGGGAATGAAGAAAGTCATCATCGTTAAAGTAAAAATAGTCAGAGATTTGCAAAAAACAATATTTATAAAAAAATGGAGGGTGTTATGAACAGGAAAGTTGTTGTCGTAGAGGCGCTAAGAACGCCGCTTGGAAAAAGAAAGGGGTGTTTAAGCACAGTAAGACCTGATGAGTTGCTCACTCTGGTTTTAAAGGGACTTGTCGCCAAGTCTAATATAGACCCCGGCATAATAGAGGATATTATTGTAGGGTGCGTGTCACAGACGGGAGAGCAAGGCAACAACATAGCCAGGATTTCCGCGTTGCTGGCGGGGATACCGGCTGAGGTGCCGGCTATGACCCTCAACAGAAAATGTGGATCAAGCCAGCAGTCCATCCATAACGGAGCCCAGGCTATTCTGGCTGGCGACATGGACGTGGTCGTGGCCGCCGGGGTGGAAAGCATGAGCCGTGTTCCAATAGGGGCGGACAGGTCACCCGACAGCGACAAGCTGCTCCAACAGTGCAATGTCTTTCACCAGGGAATAGCAGGGGAGCTTGTCGCCGAAAAATGGGGCATACCCCGCCTGGAAATGGATGAATTTTCCTTAAGAAGCCACCTTCTGGCTAACGAGGCCAGGGAGAAAGGTTGTTTCGAGCAGGAAATTATTCCCGTTACTCTGCCTGACGGAACCGTGGTTATAAGAGATGAAGGCATTCGTACCGATACCTCGCTGGAAAAACTGGCTTCATTAAAACCGGCTTTTAAGGAGGGGGGCGGCGTTACCGCCGGAAATTCAAGCCAAATTACCGACGGCGCGTCAGCGGTGCTGCTGATGAGTTCCGAGAAGGCGGGGGAACTGGGACTAAAGCCGCTGGCATCCATAAAGGCCCGTGTGGTTGTGGGATCGGACCAGACATTGATGCTTACCGGGCCGATCGACGCGACCAGGAAAGCCTTGAGCAAAGCCGGGCTGTCGATAAATGATATAGACGTTTTTGAGATTAACGAGGCTTTTGCTTCGGTTGTCTTGGCGTGGAAGAGGGAACTCCGTCCGGACATGGAGAGGGTAAATCCCAGGGGGGGGTCAATAGCTTTGGGACACCCGACAGGGGCCAGCGGAGCCAGGGTTGCCACCACCTTGATCTATGAGATGGTACAAAACGGTTGGAAATATGGCCTTCAAACCATGTGCATAAACCATGGAATGGCTACCGCCACCATATATGAAAATATCAATGAAAGGGCCTAAAAAAGAGTGATATCGCTACATTTGAGGCATATCCGGCGAAACCATGTGCTTTAATACAATTAGGGGGCGGAGTAATTGCTTTTAGCGTTAGAAGGAATCAGGATATTGGATTTGACACGGCTGCTGCCGGGACCGTACTGTACAATGTTCTTTGCGGACTTTGGGGCAGAAGTTATAAAGGTTGAAGAGCCAAGGTTAGGGGATTATATTCGCTGGAACCCACCTTTTTATCAACAGGGTGCCAGCTACCGGCATGAGATTATAAACAGAAATAAGAAAAGCATTGCTATAGATCTTAAAAGCGTGGAAGGTCGCGAGATATTTAAACGGCTGGCACAAAAGGCTGACGTTGTTGTCGAGAGCTTTCGCCCCGGGGTTGCCAGGAAGCTCGGTATAGACTATCAGGCTGTCAGGGAGGTCAAAGAGGATATTATTTATTGTTCTATAAGTGGATACGGGCAAGACGGCCCTTATAGCCAAATTCCGGGCCATGACATTAATTATATCAGCATTGCAGGGTTGCTGATTAATAATGGAATACCAGCTGAACCGATTGTGCCCGGTGTACAGGTTGCAGACTTGGGAGCCGGCGGGATGATGGCGGCTATTGGAATCCTCACTGCGCTGGTTAACCGCCAGCTTCATGGAGGCGGGCAATACATCGATATTTCCATGCTGGATGGCGCTGTTTCCTGGCTTCTGCCGCTAGCAGCAAACATCTTTGCAGGTGAAAAAGCGCCTAAGCGGGGACAACATCAGCTTACCGGGGGACGGGCCTGTTACCAGGTCTATAAGACTAAGGACGGCAAATTTATCTCAGTTGGCAACCTGGAAGAAAAGTTTTGGGTAAAATTTTGCATTCGGATCGGCCGGGAGGATTTAATCGAAAGGGCGAATGACCCACCCGAACAACAAGCCGAGTTGCGGGTCTTGCTGCAAAACATTTTTGCGGCAAAGACCCGGGCAGAATGGAATCAGGAGTTATTTAGTGAAGATGTTTGTTTTGCCCCGGTGCTGGAAGTGGAGGAAGCTTTTGAGGACCCGCAGGTTGTCCACCGTAATATGATTTTTGAAATCCCTCATTCAAAAGGGGGACTTATAAAGCAGATTGGATTTCCTATTAAATTGTCTCAAACCCCGGGTAAGTTCAGGCTTGAAGCCCCGGGTTTGGGAGAACACAGCAAGGAGATTTTGCAGGAACTGGGGTATGATCACCACGAGATAGGTGAAATGGTGAAAAAAGGTGTGGTTAGCGCCAAGCCAGGCGATTAATTAAAACACTTGGCAGTGAGGAGAGCTGATTTTATATGGGGAATAGCCATCGTACAATCTTAAAAAACTTGACCGTTGACAATAAAAACCACATTTGCACTATTGTTATTTCGAGGGAAAGTGTAAGAAATGCCCTGGATCCTGAAACCTTTGCCGAGATATCGCAAGTGTTGAAGGAAATTGAGGCAGACACTGAAGTTTATACGGTGGTTATAACCGGGTCCGGGGAAAAGTCCTTTGCTTCGGGGGCCGACATCCGTTCATTGAATTCAAGGAACCCTATGGATATTCTCAATAACCCCAATACATTGGTGTTAAATCAAATTGACAGTTTTCGCAAACCGATAATCGCCGCTATTAACGGCTTTGCCCTTGGGGGAGGGTGTGAGTTGGCTCTAACATGCGATTTGCGAATTGCCTCCAAAAACGCCAAATTCGGATTACCGGAACTCAATTTAGGAATAGTACCGGGAGGTGGGGGAACTCAGCGCCTGGCCCGGGTCGTTGGTTTAGGCAAAGCTAAAGAGTTAATTCTAACCGGCAAGATTATCGATGCCGACGAAGCGAAGTCAATTGGACTGATTAGCGAGGTACTGCCAGATAGGACGAGTTTAATGGACAGGGCGCAAGAAATTGCCGCTATTATGGCGAGCAAGGGGCCAATTGCATTGCAACTGGCCAAAAGCTTAATCAACCAAAGCTTAAATATTGATGTCGCCAGCGGGATCAACCTGGAAAAGCTTGCACAGACTATACTATTCTACACCGAAGATAAGCGCGAGGGGGTAACAGCATTCCTGGAAAAGCGGAAAGCTGAATTTAAGGGTATATAAAAACATTTTTGAGATAGGGGGATGGAAATGGTGAATAAAACAAATGACCTCCTTGCAATTGCAGATATCCACAATATAACTGTTCTCGGCGCAGGAATTATGGGAGCGGGGATTGCCCAAATAGCTGCGGCTGCCGGCTACAAGGTCAAACTCTATGATATTTCGCAAATTATACTTGATAAGGGACTTAAAACAATTTCAGATAGTTTATCTAGGTTTACTAAAAAAGGTAAAATAACCAATTCCAAAGCTGATGCCATAATTAGCAATATCACACTTGAAAACAATTTTGAGCAAGCTGTCGGGGATGCTGACTATGTCTGTGAGGCAATTCCTGAGATTCTGGAACTTAAGAAAGAGACGTTTCAAAAATTAGATTGGGCTTGTAGGACAGACACGATATTGGCTACCAATACATCACAATTCAGCGTTACCGCAATTGCTTCGGCAACTAAGAACAGGGGAAGGGTTGTAGGAACTCACTACTTTAATCCTGCTGTAATTATGAAATTAGTCGAGATTGTCAAAGGGTTGGAAACTACCGACAGCACAATTGAAAAGGCAATTAAAGTTAATGAAAGGTTTGGCAAGGAGGTAGTTGTCTGCAGGAAGGATACACAGGGTTTTATTACCACCAGGCTAACCGCAATTCAACGGGTTGAAGCTTATCGGCTGCTGGAAGAGGGGATCGCGACTCCGGAGGAAATTGATAAAGCCATGAGACTAGCCTTCAATCATCCAATGGGGCCATTCCAATTGGGAGATTTTGCAGGATTGGACACCGGTCTTCGGGCACTCAAAGCATTGGAAAATACCTACGGAGACCGCTTCAAACCGCCACAAATAATTGAAAGGATGGTGGATGCCGGGCTGATTGGCAAAAAGGCTGGTAAGGGTTTCTACAAGTATGAATAACAAGAGCCTTAAAACTAATATTGAGGGGGGAAGATTATGAACACAAGCGTGCTTGCTATTGCTGTTTTGCTTGCGGCGTTGACTTTTACATCTGGCTGTGGTTCTGCAAAGAACGAAGAATCTGGCAAACAATCGTCAAAAGAGCCAATAAAAATTGGTGCTAATTTCCCTTTCTCGATCAACTGGTAAACCCATTGGAAGAAAATCAGCTGTGACATAAGGGAGGAGAAATAAATATGGATTTAAGTAACTCACAAGATTACTTGGAACTTAGAAAAAAAGTAAAAAAATTCGCGACTTGGTTTAATGATCAAAAAATTGAGGGTAAGCGTTACAATGACAAGGAAAAGTCCATAATGCTGGCAAAGGACGGATTCTTCGATTATATGTTTCCAAGCCAATACGGTGGAAAACTGGTGAAAGACTTTGATGTTACCGCCCTTTGTATTATTCGCGAGGAACTAGGGCGTTTATGTGCTGAATTAGATGGTGTGTTTATCGGTCAGGGACTGGGGGGTTATCCCATCCTCATCTTCGGGTCGGAGGCGCAAAAACGGGAATATTTAATCCCGACCGCAATGGGGCAGAAAATTGCAGCGTTTGCTTTGACTGAATCTGAGGCTGGTTCTGATGTGGGAAGTGTACAGACCTCGGCCCTACCGGCCGAAGATGGTTATGTTATTAACGGAACAAAAAAATTCATTTCGAACGCGGGGGCTTCTGATTATTATCTGGTATTTGCCAAAACCGATCCTGCAGCCGGAAACAAGGGTATTTCCGCATTCATTGTTGATGCGGATAATCCGGGATTGACGATTGAACCAATGGAAGTAATAGCGCCCCACACCATTGGTAAACTGGAGTTTAACTCTTGTAAAGTCACCGAAGAGAGCCTGGTGGGAAATTTAGGCGATGGTTTTTCAATCGCCATGAGTAATCTGGATATTTTCAGGACAACAGTTGGAGCCATGGTGGTGGGGTTGGCTCAATCCGCTTTGGACCTGTCGGTAAGTCGCGCCAAAACCCGTGTTCAATTCGGCAAACCTATCGCCAAGTTCCAGGCTATTCAATTTAAACTTGCAGATATGTCAACGTCATTAAGAGCAGCCAGGCTTATGGTTTATACTGCTGCAGGATTAAAGGATTCAGGGAAGAACCCATCCATGGAATCAAGCATGGCAAAGCTGTTCGCAACTGAGACAGCATTTAATGTTGTAAACTCGGCAGTGCAGATTTTCGGGGGGGATGGGGTAGTGAAGAATTCCCCCGTTGAGAAGTTATACCGTGAGGTTCGTTCACCCATGATTTATGAAGGAACTTCCGAAATCCAACGCATTGTAATCGCCAGGGAACTCCTAAAGCGTTCTGAAATGTAACAGCCGCCATGATGGTAGGCTACCCAAATTCCAGTACTACCGCATACTGCTTCGCAACAGCCCGTTAATAACGTGGCGATAAAATATCATTAGTCGCTAAAAGAATGGGCATTAAAAAAGTAAGGTTAATGGAAAGAAGGGGTAAAGCCGAGTGGACCATTTTGCTTTAAGAAATACCACAATGGGTGATGCTTTCCGAAAAATTGCAGATATTTACGGCAACCGGGAGTCAGTGGTTTACGGAGAGGAAAGATACAGGTACAGTGACCTGAAAGAAATGGCAGATTCCATTTCCAAGGGGCTGATTAATATTGGAATTGAAAAAGGTTCAAAAGTGGCTGTATGGCTTCCCAACTGCCCCGAGTGGATTTGTTTATTAATGGGAATAACCCAGATAGGGGCTGTCCTTATTCCCATGAACCCGCGGTACAAAAGTTATGATTTAGAGTACATAATTAATGAGGCTGGCATAGAGGTCCTGTTTACGACTGATCAGTTTATGCAGGCCAATTATCTCGGGGTGTTGGAAGAGATTTGTCCGGACGTGGGGAAAGGAGAGGGACGTAGCGATAAAGTGCCGACACTGCGGGAGATTGTATTTGTAAGAAATCAAAAGAAAGTTCACTTCACGCTGGATGACTTGATAGAGGGCGGCAAGAATATTTCCGACTCAACACTGGAAGACGGAATAAGCCAGTGTGATCCTCATGAAGCCATATACATTTTGTTTACATCAGGGACTACGGGAGTACCTAAGGGTGCTGTCAGAACAGCCGATAACGTTCTACAGCACGCATATGATGTCGGAAAATGGCTTTTGCTTCAGCCGGGAGACAGGGCTTTAGGGGTAATTCCCTTTTGCGGGGCGTGGGGTTGCTCCACTATTATTCCCAGCACTCTGTTACACGGGTGCAGCTTAATAATGCAAGACCATTTCGACGTTGAAGAATCACTGAAAATAATTGAAAGAGAAAGAATTACCCTAATGCATGGCGTGGATGTAATGTTCAATGCCATGGCCGATTTTGAGGGGCTCCATAATTATGACATTTTTTCACTGAAAAAAGCTCTTGTGGCAAATTTTGGAGCATACCCGGGATTAATGGACAGAGTATTTGAAGAATTAAAAATTGAGCAGGCAACTCAAGCCCTGGGAATGACGGAAGCCAATGCGTGCTACTTGCTTCTTGACGTCAGGCAGCCTGTGGAGGACAGAAAAAAAATTGCCGGCGGGAAACCCTTGCCAGGGATAGAAATAAAAATAACCGATCCGCTAACCTGGAGGGAACTTCCTCAAGGAGAAACCGGGGAGATTTGCATTCGGGGGTACACATTATTATCCGGCTATTTCAAAGGTGAGGAAGAGAATAAAAAAGTTTTTGAAAATGACGGGTGGTTCCACACAGGTGATCTCGGTTTAATCGACGAGAAAGGATTGGTTCATTTTCAGGGCCGGCTAAAGGAAATGTACAAATCAAGCGGTTTTAACGTCACACCCAGGGAAGTGGAAGAATTTTTGTTGACGCACCCTGACATTGAAGAAGTGGGGGTTGTGGGGGTTCCCCATCCCAAGTTCGGGGAGACCGGAATGGCCTTTATAAAGTGTAAGGAAGGCTTTAATGTTGAGCAGAAGGACATGTTTCAATATTGCAAGGGAAGAATCGCTACCTTCAAGATCCCGCAATATATTCAGATAACAAAAAAACTTCCGAAAGTTCAGGGGCCGCACGGGGACAAAATTTCAAAGGTGGAACTTCAAAAAATGGCTATGGCTATATTAAAAAATGGAGGTGCCCAATAGTATGATATTTGAATTAACAGAACAACAACGGAAGCTTCAAAGTGATTTGCGTCAGTTGCTGGAAAAAGAAATTATGCCCAGGGCCGAGGAAATTGACAGAACCGGCGCATACCCGAGAGAAGGCCTCAAAATTTTAAGTGATTTTGGCGTAACGGGAATGACTATCCCCAAAGAGTATGGCGGAAACAAAAAAGATTATGTAACAGTATGCCTTGTGGGGGAAGAGATAGCCAGGGCCTGTTTGTCTACTTCCTGTGTGATCAATATTT
>Ga0209347_1003684_pt1 | contig 17339 bp, 18 predicted proteins | sample AutmiccommuBRH23_FD_187382 | JGI IMG/M metagenome (GOLD analysis project Ga0209347, IMG submission 187382) | Deep subsurface microbial communities from Mt. Terri, Switzerland - Autotrophic microbial communities BRH/23 (SPAdes) (version 2) | ecosystem: Environmental > Aquatic > Deep subsurface >...
GCCGCTTCGATGTAGGGGCGGGTTTCAAACCCGCCCACTGGAGTTTTTCGGATAACCAGAAAAACCGATTACGATTACGCGCACGAGCACGCGCACGAGCACGCGCACGCGCACGAAATTAAAAGCAAACATCCGGTTCAGTCAATGGAATCGTACTTACAGGCCTGGTAGCAGCTGAGGCACTGGATGCACTTTTCCCGGTCGATATAGGCCGTTTCCTTTTTCTGCCAAGTGATCGCGCCGGCCGGGCAGGCCTTGAAGCAGAGCCCGCACTTTTTACATTTTTCCGCATCGACTTCAAATTTCAGCAGCGCCACGCACCGTTTGGCCGGGCATCGCTTTTCGTAAATATGGGCGTCGTATTCGTCCTTGAAATAGCGGAGAGTAGATAAGATCGGGTTCGGGGCGGTCTGCCCCAGGCCGCACAGGGAAGACGACTTGATCGTCACGGAGAGCTCCTGGAGAATATCGATATCTTTGGGCTCGCCCTTCCCTTCGCAGATCCGGTCGATGATCTCCATGATCCGACGGGTCCCTTCCCGGCACGGGGTGCACTTGCCGCACGATTCATCCTGGATGAAGTCCATGAAAAACCGGGCCATGTCGACCATGCAGGTCCGATCGTTCATCACGATCACCCCGCCGGAACCCATGATCGCCCCCACCCGGGCAATCGCTTCGTAATCGACCGGCGTATCGAGGTGCTGTTCCGGCACACACCCGCCGGACGGCCCGCCGAGCTGGACCGCCTTGAACTTCCGCCCCTTGGGAATGCCGCCGCCGATATCAAAGATCATTTTCCGCAGGGGAATCCCCATGGGCACTTCGACAAGACCGATGTTGTTCACATCACCGGACAGGGCAAACACCTTGGTCCCCTTGCTCGACTCGGTCCCCACACTGGCGAACCACTTCCCTCCGTTCAGGATAATCTGCGGCACGTTGGCCAGGGTTTCCACATTATTGAGCACGGTCGGCTTGTCCCACAGCCCTTTCTGGGCCGGAAACGGCGGCCGGGGCCGGGGCATCCCCCGTTTTCCCTCGATCGAGCGCATGAGCGCGGTCTCCTCGCCGCAGACAAACGCGCCGGCCCCCTGGTAGATATCGATGTCGAAATCAAATCCGCTCCCCAGGATGTCCTTTCCAAGAAGCCCATATTCCCGGGCCTGCTGGATGGCCAGGGTCAACCGGTGGATGGCCAGGGGGTACTCGGTCCGGCAGTAGATATACCCCTTGTTGGCGCCGATGGCCCGGGCCGCGATGATCATCCCTTCCAGGACCGCGTGGGGATCCCCTTCGAGGATGCTCCGGTCCATGAACGCGCCGGGGTCGCCCTCATCGGCGTTGCAAAGCACGTATTTAACATCGCTCCGGCTCCGGGAGGCGAAGTCCCATTTGATCCCGGTGGGAAATCCCGCGCCGCCCCGGCCCCGCAGTCCGGACGTCTTGATTTCCGCGACGACCTCTTCCGGGGTCATTTCGTTGAGCGCCTTGGCGGCGCCAAAATAGCCGTCCCTGGCGATGTATTCGTCGATCTTTTCCGGGTCGATCATCCCCTTGTTCCGCATGGCCCAGAACATCTGGTGGGCGAAAAAGGGAATATCCGTCATCACGGGGATGGTTTCCTCCGAGGCCGGCTCCTTGTAGAAGAGGCGTTTGACCGGCCGCCCTTTTAAAAAATGCTCCTCCACCAGCTCCTTTACGTCGCCGGGCTTGAGCTGCTGATAGAAGATCCCCTCCGGCTGGACCAGCATCACCGGCCCGACGGCGCAAAAACCGTTGCACCCGGTTTCGATCACCCGGACTTCACTATCGAGCCCCTGGCTCCGGATTTCGGCTTCAAGAGCATCCTTGAAACCGCTGCTGCCGCTCGCATGGCAACCCGTGCCGCCGCAAAGCATCAATTCCAGTCTGGCCTGGCTCATTGTCATCTCCCGCTGTTTCGAAGCATAATGTACATAAAATCACAATTGGATCGGAATGGATCAATTTTATACCACGATTACCCGGAGTCGCTGGTTCCCAAGCTTCAGCTTAGGAGCCCATACGATCGGAATGGATCAATCTTAACCCCCCGCATCCCACCCCTTCGTCGCGGCCCTTGTTCTTAATCAATCAAACTGAACATCTTAGCCAGCGGGGTTATCTTCTGGCTTCTGGCTTCTGGCTTCTGGCTTCTGGCTTCTGGCTTCTGGCTTCTGGCATGTAACTAGCCCTATCCGGGTTAGTTTCTTTATCGATCAAACTGCACCGCGGGCAGCGGCGGCGCTGGCTTCTGGCTTCTGGCTTCTGGCTTCCGCCCTTTCCTACCACCCTTCTACTCGTATTTTTCCATGATATTGATCACCTGGTCGGCGGAAACGGACCCGTAGGTTTCCTGGTCCACCACCATTACCGGGGCCAGCCCGCAGGCCCCCAGGCACCGCACCGCTTCAAGGGAAAACCGCCGGTCTTCGGTGGTCCCGCCATCCGTGACCCGATACCGTACACCGATCCGGTTGATGACCTCCTTGATTCCCTTGACGTAGCATGCTGTGCCCAGGCAGACCCGGACCCGGTGACGTCCCCTCGGTTCCAGGGAAAAAAGCGAGTAGAATGTAGCCACCCCATAGACATCACTTCTGGGGATGTTCAATCCCCGGCTGATATGGTCGATCAATTCGACCGGGAGCCAGCCGACGATGTCCTGGCACATGCGGAGTACCGGGATCACGGCGCCCGGGGTATTCCTGTAGGCCGCAATGATTTCGTCGATCCGGCATGACATCTCCGGGGTGATATCCGGATGGTTAATCAGCATCGGGGTTCCCATTTTGAACTCCTTCCGGGGAGGTAAATCGAATAATATATTGCATCTATGCGGGACGTTGCATGACCGAATTACCGCTAAACTTTGGCACATATATCCGGGATTGTCAAACAATGTGATTTGACTCATTTTGGATGTTCCGAATCGCTCTGATCAACACGAATGGCATGAAAATGATGATCGGGTCACGGCGCATATCCGGATTGGATTTTGCCGGCACCGAGAGAAATTTGCTTTTATATCCAACATTTCATTGACACTGAACGCTGTTTTTTCTATTTTGACTCTAAAGCGGCCCCATTCTCACCCGAAACCGACGTACATCCGAGCGAATTACATGAAACTTTCCCGCATCATTGAAATACTAGACGCTTCCCTCCATTCCGGCCATGAGAAGATGGATATGGAAGTCGATAAAATCGGCGCAAGCGATCTGATGAGCGACATCCTGGCGGCGGCCCAGGCCGAGGGGAGCATCCTGCTGACCGGCCTGACCAATGTGCAGGCGATCAAGACCGCCGTTATTTCAGGAGCCGACGCCATTGTTTTCGTCCGCAACAAACGCCCGCCACAGGAGCTCATCGACCTGGCAGAATCCCATGGGATTCCCCTGCTGTCGACCCCATGGTCCATGTTTGTCTCCAGTGGCCGACTCTACGCCCATGGGTTTACCGGTCTGAACGGGGCCAGGTGATATGGCGGCATTGAAAAAATGCTTTCACATCAAAAATCGGGATTTCATCCACGCGGGGGAAGCCTCGATTACCGTCCAGAACATGCTGAAGCAACTCAACATGGACCCCAAACTCATCCGCCGCATCGCCGTCTGCGGGTACGAAGGAGAGATGAACGTGGTCATGCATGGCGGGGACGGCCAGTTTTGCGTGGAGGTCGATCTGGATAAGGTCGTCCTTAATATCTCGGATGACGGCCCGGGAATTGAAGATATCCCAAAGGCAATGCAGAAAGGATTCTCCACGGCCAGCGACGAATACCGGGAAATGGGGTTTGGCGCCGGGATGGGGCTGCCGAACATGGAAACCCATTCGGACCAGATGGTGGTTGAATCCGAAAAGGGCCGTGGAACCACGGTCCGGATGTTCTTCTTCATGAATCCCTGACGGAGGGGGATCAAAGCGGGGTGACGCCATGCCAGGGGAACACATCGTATTCGAACCGGCGTATTGCACGGGATGCACCCAGTGCGTAAAGGCCTGCCCGACCCGGGCCATCCGGGTGCGGCGCCGAAAAGCAGTGCATTCCAAGGATCTGTGCATCGGGTGCGGGGAGTGCATCCGGGTCTGCCCGGAAGGTGCGGTTCGTTCAACCATTTCCCACGGTATACCGCAAGATCTGGCCGAAATGGCCGTTGCCATCGTCTCGCCAATCCTCTATGCCCAGTTTCCCGGGGTAATGCCGAGTGACATTCTGGTGGCTCTCAAGCGTTTCGGATTTCATCATGTGGTTGACCTCACCAATTATGTGGAGATGTTCCAGTTCGCCGTTGAGGAATTCATCCACCAGAACAAAACAACCGGTCAGGCCCCCTGGCCCCTGATCTCCCCGATCTGCCCGGTGATCGCCCGCCTGATCGCCTTCAAGTACCCGAACCTTCTGCCGCACATCATTCCCCTCAAGCGGCCGGCGGCCCTGATCGGGGGCGAAATCCGGTCGCAGCTCCAGAATATCTACCATATCGAAAAGCCATTGATCGAGCTTTACCACATCACCCCCTGTCCCTCCAAAGCCCTCGCCCATGACGTCCGACTGCTGGACGAGCTTGGCTATATCGACCGCGCCATCGGGATCAACGACATCTACCCGGAACTCATTCGGTATGTCGAGGATGTCCGGAAACAGGACTTGGATCTTTTCTCCCCGGAACACTACGGCAATGTAACGAACGCCCGCGCCCCTCTGTGGGGGATGTCCGGCGGGGAAATCGCAGGGATGCATGTCGACAAAACGCTTGCTGTCTCCGGCCTTAGGGAATCGATCGCCTATATCGAAAAAATTGAGATGGGGCTCTTCCCAAACATGGAATACATTGAACTCCGCGCATGCCCGGAAGGGTGCCTGGGCGGCCCCCTGACCGCCGTTGACCGGTATCTGGCGAAAAGCACGGTTCAACAATTGATACGGAGCCTTGGTCTGAAGCGGCGGTTGCCCCGGGAAAAGCTTCTGAAATTATACGACCAGGGCCGGTTCATGTCGGATACGCACCCCTCGGTGATGGCCGAACGGTACGATTCCCTCCGGCCGAAGATGACGATCGAGATCATGAAAAGGGTCGAACACCTCCTGTCCCGTATTCAGGGGACCGATTGCGCCGCCTGCGGGGCGCCGGACTGCCGCACCTTTGCCGAGGATGTGGTCCGGGGTCAAGCCGACCCCCGGGACTGCTTCCGTCTGCGGGAGAAAGGCATTGCGTCGGAGGTCGATAAGATCGAGATATCCGGCTGAAGCGAAACATCGCGGCCGCAACTTTCATGCCTTTTATCGTGCTCGGTCCAGTTCCGCGGGCATGAAACTACAGGATTACTCGGAGTCGCTGGACGATTAACCCCGAATCGCCGGTCTCCAAGCTCCAGCTTGGGAACCCGTACCTATTCAAAACATAGGACATGACATTATATGAACGTCCGTGAACTTGTCGAAAAATTCCGACTGACGATCGCGGCGGGAGAAGCCGGCCTGGATCACGAAATCAACGGCGGTCATTGCGGGGACCTCTTGAGCGAGGTGATGGGAAACGCCCCCATCGGCTGCGCCTGGCTGACCATCCAGGGGCACCAGAATATCGTTGCCGTGGCGCTCCTGCGGGAAATGGCCGCGATCATTCTTACCGGCGGCAACAAACCGGATGTCATGACCCGGGAGCGGGCGGACCAGGAAAAGATACCGATCCTGCTAACCGATGCTCTCACCTATGATCTGGCGGGACGTCTGTTCGCGGCCGGGATCGTCGGCGAAAAAACGCGGGGGGGATGACATCCGCCAAAGCAGGCGTGCGATGAAAATTTTCCGGGTTGACACTCACATCCATACCTGCCTCTCCCCCTGTGGCGACTGGGGGATGGGGCCGAGGGATATCATCGAGCGGAGCCGGGAAAATGGTCTCGACATCATCGCCATCTGCGATCACAACACGGCGGAAAACGCGGGAGCGGTGATGCGCGCCGGCGTCGCGGCCGGCATTACAGTATTTCCCGGAATGGAAATCTGCTCCAAGGAGGAGGTCCACGTGGTGGCCCTTTTTGACACGCTGGAAACAGCACAAAAAATGGAGGCGATTGTTTACGCCCATCTGCCGGGTGAAAACCAGCCCGCGGTCTGGGGGGAACAGATCGTGGCCGATGAGGCCAATTGCGTGGTCGGGGAAAACCAACGACTACTGATCGGTGCGACATCCCTCGACCTCTATGCCATCGTGGAACAGATCCACTCCCTGGACGGATTGGCCATCGCTTCCCATGTGGACCGTCCGGCGTTCAGCATTATCGGAAACCTGGGGTTCATTCCGCCGGACCTTCCCTTTGATGCCCTGGAAGTTTCCTGCCGGGTCCCCCTTTCCACGGCCCTCGATACGGTTCCCGGCATCCGCGGCTACCCCCTCGTCACGGCTTCGGACGCCCACTTTATAGAGGATATCGGCCGGGCATGGTTCGACGCCCGGATGGCCGCCCCCACAATTGCCGAACTCCGGCAGGCCCTCAGGGGAACCGACGGCCGGGGGATTGTACTCCATTGAAGGAACTGTCCCTCCATATTCTCGATGTGGCGGAAAACGGGATCTCCGCCGGAGCGGACCGACTGGAGATCACGATTGAGGAGGACCGGGCGGGCAACCGGCTGGTGATCGTCATCAAGGACAACGGCCGGGGAATCCCCCCGGATATTCTGGCCGGTATCACCGACCCGTTTTACACCACCCGCACCACCCGACGCGTCGGACTGGGACTTTCCCTGCTCGAATCCGCCGCCCGGCGGTGCGGGGGATTGATGACCATCGATTCGGCCCCGGAAAAAGGTACATGGGTGACGGCCACATTCGCCCACGACCATATCGATCGGGCGCCCCTGGGGGACATGGGGGCAACCCTGATATCGCTCATCGCCGGCAACCCGGACGTGGATTTTATTTACCGGCATATCGCCGGGGACCGGGATTTTTCAATCGATACGGGTGAAATCCGGAAGGCATTCGACAACAAACCCGTTACGGATCCGGAAGTCTTTCGGTACCTGATGGACATTATCGGAAATATATGATGGATGCATATGTTAGTTTTGGTCTGCCGGTTTGCCGGACAGCGGGTTAACCGGCCAGCCGTACGTGATTCAAATCCTTACCAGACGAGGTGAGCCATGGGCAAGATGACGCTTGACGACCTGAAACGGATCAAAGAGAAAACCGCCGACGAAACGTCCCTTCGCCACGGGGCGACGGTCGTGAAGATCACTGTCCACATGGGCACCTGCGGTATTGCCGCCGGTGCACGGGACGTGATGGGCGCACTGATGGATGAAATGTCGCAAACGGAGCGGAAGGATATCCGGGTGGTCGCTTCCGGATGTATGGGCATGTGCAGCAGCGAGCCGAACGTGACCGTGGAGGTCGAATCGGAAAAGCCGATCATTTATCAGCACATGGATGCCAACCGGATGCGGCAGGTATTCCGCCGGCACGTCCTGGCCGGCGAGGTGCAGACGGATTTTGCGCTTGCAAGAATCTAAAAATTGAAACAATAATATCCGAACTTCATGCGGTTCTATGTCCATACCATTATAGGAGGAATGAATGTCAGATCAGGCAAAGGAAATCTTGGCACGGACAGACGCCTTTCGGCCATTGAATGAAGATGAACGGGCTGCCATCGCTGATTTAAGCGTCATCCACGAATTCAGCAATGGCGACCGGTTGTTCAAGGATGGCGAACCCGCCAAATACATGTGGGTTATTTCCGAAGGGACGATCGACCTTCGTTTCGAACTGCCGGGCCGGAAAACGTCTGAGGAAAACACCATTTCCACCCTGTCCGACAACCAGATTATCGGCTGGTCCAGCCTCATTCCGCCTTACCAGTACAAGCTGTCGGCATATTGTGTGTCCAAAAAATGCCTGGCCATGAAAATCAATGCCGAACAGCTTCTCGATTACCTCCGGCAGAACCCGGGTCTCGGCTACCGGGTCCTTGCCGCCATGATCCGGGTGGTCGGCAAACGGTTCCAGCAGCTTCAGATCTCCGCCGGGCAGGCGCCGATCGCGGGGGCGAAAGTTACCGTTCACATGGGAACCTGCGGCATCACCGCGGGAGCGCGGGCGGTAATGACGGCCCTAACCGAGGAAATGGCCCGGACGACCCGGCAAAATATCCAGGTGCTTACCGGCGGCTGTATCGGCCGCTGCCCCACCGAACCGAACGTGACCGTCGCCATTGAAGGGGAAGACCCGGTGGTCTACCAATTCATGGATGCGGAAAAGATGCGTCGGGTCTTTAAGAAACATGTCATCTGGGGAGAAGTTCAGGCCGAATTTACAAGCAGAAGGGAGCAGTCATGATCAGTCTCGATTTCCTGGATAATGTGGAAGCGTTCAACGGGTTGGATGACAATCAACTGGCGGTGATCGTCGAGGCGGCGGAACTGATGGAGTTCAAGAAGGGCGACCGTCTTTTCACCCAGGGCGACGATGCCACAAACCTCTGGATCTTGATGGACGGGGATATCGAACTCCGCTCCGAAACAGCCGACCCGGAACAGGTCTCCTTTCTTTCCTCGGCCCATGCCTTCGGCTGGACCTGCTTTGTTCCCCCTTACAAGTACCAGCTTTCCGGGTATTGCGCGTCCCGTCGAAGCCGGGTGATCCGGATTGAAAAGACAAAGATGGACAAACTCTTTCCCGAACATCCCGAAATCGGCTTCGCGCTGATGCAGTATACCCTTCATGCCGTGGGCACCCAGTTTCAGGAACTCGAGGACGAACTGGCCCAGCATCGGGGGCATGACATCATGAGCCATTGGTGATGGCTTCGTAAAAAGCTCAGAACTCCGCCGAGCGGCGTTATTACAGCAAGTAACTGGGAGCCCGAAAAGCGAATCCAGAAGCCAGAATCCAGAAGCGAGAAGAAAGACGAAAATCAGCAGATTTGAGCCTTTTGGTGACAAGTTGCCGAATCAAGTTCCTTGGAAGTCCAATATCTGTGTTGCGCTGCATCCCTCGTTTACCCGTTTATCCGGAAAACTCCAGTGGTCGGGTTTGAAACCCGCCCGATTTCTTCCTGGCAAGGAGGTTACTCGATTTACTGGAGCGAACCGGATAACTGGTTTGTTTTATTTCGACCGCTTCAAAACAAAACAGCACTGCCGGGCCCAAAAGGCCCGGCAGTGCTGTTTATGGTTCATGATTCTGTATAACCATGTTTTGCCGGTTTGCCGGGCTAACCGGCGAACGGGCTAACCGGCTAACCGCCCTATGCCGCTTTCGACAGTTTCACGGCGCAAACCTTGTATTCCGGGATCTTGGAGACCGGATCGAGGGCGGCATTGGTGAGCCGGTTGGCGGCGGCTTCCGCGAAATGGAACGGGATGAAAACGGTCCCGTCCACGGCCTTGTCGGACACGCTCAGGAGGGCGGTGATTTCCCCTCGTCGGGAGGCGATCCGGACCCGGTCGCCGTCATTCAATTCAAACTTCTGTGCATCCGCCGTGGAGATCTCCACGAAACTTTCCGGGGAACGCTCGTTCAATCCCTCGGTCTTTCGGGTCATGGTACCGGTATGATAATGGTAGAGCACCCGGCCGGTGGTCAGGTAGAGCGGGTATTCGTTATCCGCCCGTTCGGCCGGAGGGATGAACTCAACAGCGTGAAATTTCCCCTTGCCGATGGGAAACGTTTCCGTGTGCAGGACCGGCGTCCCGGGATGATCCGCGGTCGGACAAGGCCAATGAATCCCGGTTTTTTCGATGCGGCCATAGGTGATCCCCTTGTACGAGGGGGTCACGGCGGCCATTTCCTCGAAAATCGCCTCGGCGTTTTCATACTGCATCGGATACCCCATCCGGGTGGCGATCCCAGCGGTGATCCGCCAGTCCTGACGAGCGGCGCCTGGCTGCTGGACCGCTTTGCGGACCCGCTGGACCCGGCGCTCGGTGTTGCTGAAGGTCCCTTCCTTCTCCGCAAAACAGCAGCTCGGCAGGACCACGTCGGCCACCCGCGCGGTTTCGGTCAGGAAAATGTCCTGCACCACCAGGAAATCGAGGTGTTTTAAACTCGCTTCCGCATGGTTCAGGTCGGGGTCGGAGACCAGGGGGTTTTCCCCGATGATATAGAGTGCCTTGATCTCGCCCGAGTGGGCCATGGGAACCATTTCCGTGACGGTCAGGCCGGGTTTGTCCGAAAGGCCGGAAACAGACCAGGCTTTTTCCATCTTCCGGACTGTCTCCGGATCGGTAACCTTCTGGTACCCGGTGAAAACGTTGGGGAGGCCGCCCATGTCGCAGGCCCCTTGGACATTGTTCTGCCCGCGCAACGGGTTGACCCCGCCGCCGCGTATCCCCATATTGCCGCAGAGCATGGCAAGGTTCGCCAGCGACTTCACATTGTCGGTACCCGAAATATGCTGGGTGATTCCCATGCAATAGAGGATCGCGGCCGCTTTGGCCGTCGCATATATCCGGGCCGCTTCCACGATATCACGGGGCGGGATGCCGGTGATTTCCGAAACGTATTCCGGGGTGAACCTCTCCACCATCGCTTTCAGATCATCGAATCCCTCGGTCCGCTTCTCCACGAATGTTTTATCGTAGAGGTCTTCCTTGATGATCACGTGGATCAGCCCATTGATCCAGGCGACGTCCGTCCCCAGGTTGGGCCGGAGCCACTTTTCGGAAAAATCGGCGAGCTTGATCCGCCGCGGATCAATCAGGACGAGCTTTGCCCCCCGCCGGGTGACGGCCCGTTTGACAAAGGTGGAGATCACCGGATGATTTTCCGTGGTGTTCGATCCCGTAACCAGGATAACGTCCGCCTCTTCGATATCGGCGATGGTGTTGGTCATCGCGCCACTTCCAAATGCCGCGGCCAGACCGGCCACTGTGGAGCTATGTCAGAGACGGGCGCAATGGTCGACATTGTTCGTCTTGAGCACCGCCCGGGCGAATTTCTGGGCGATGTAGTTGTCCTCGTTGGTTACCCGCGCCGAGGTGAGCACCCCCATGGAATCGGCCCCGTGCGCCTCCTTTATTTCCGTGAAACGCCGCGCCACCAGATCGAGTGCCTCGTCCCATTCGGCCGTGCGAAATTCGCCGTTTTCCTTGACCAGTGGGCTGGTGAGCCGTTCCGGCGAGTTGATGAAGTTGAATCCGAACCGGCCTTTCACGCAGAGGCTGCCGTGGTTCGGGGGCGAATCTTCCGCGCCGGTGACCTTGAGAACCGTGTTCTCCTTCACGTGGAGATCCATCTGGCACCCGACCCCGCAGTAACTGCACGTGGTCCGGATTTTTTTGACTTCCCACGGGCGCCATCGGAAACGGGCATCTTTTTCCACCAGGGCGCCGACCGGGCAGGCCTGGACGCATTCGCCGCAAAAAACGCAGTCCGAATCCTTGAGCGGCCGGTCGCCGGCAGCAACGATCTTGGCGTCCGCCCCCCGGTAACCGAAATTGATGGCGTTGTTGACCTGGATTTCGTTGCAGGCCTGGACGCACCGCCCGCAGAGGATGCAGCGGGAAAAATCCCGGATGATAAAAGGGTTGGCCAACTCCATCGGGTATTTTACCGTGGTCCCCGCGAATGCCTCGCCGGACACCTGGTAGCGGTAGGCCAGATCCTGGAGTTCACAATCCCCCCAGGCCGGGCAGAGTTCGCCGCTGCCGTCGTAATCCTGGACCCGGAGCTGAAAGGCGGTGAAACTGCCGGTGTCCGATTTGCGCACCGCGCAGTTGTGGTTGCCGGACGCGAGGAGGAGTTCGATCGACATCCGCCGGGAAGCGACCACCTCGGGCGATTCGGTCTGGATCTCCATCCCGGGCTGGGTCGGGGTGGAACACGCCGGCATCAGGGTACGGGCATTTTTCACCTGGACCACGCAGATCCGGCAGGCGCCGGTGGGCGTCGCCCCTTTCAGGTGACACAGCGTCGGGATGTCGATCCCGTTTCGCCGGGCCACGTCAAGGATGGTTTCCCCGGGCTCGATTCCCAGGCGGTTGCCGTTCATGATTACTGTTTGTTCATCCATTTCCGTCACTCTCTTGCTACGGGTTTGCACCTGAATTATGTCTGAATGGGATGACCGCAGTGCCATCCCATGATTTACACATCAATTAAATTAAATCTTAAAAAAAATCTCTATATCCCTTTTCCGTATCGAACGCAAGTCCACCGCCCGACAAAAAAACAGCCGCGACCGGCAACCCCCTCGATCAGATCCGCCGGATCTGTTCCGGGTCTCTTTGCGAGACCGGCGGACCGAGGATTTCATACCAGATGAATGCATTCCGCAGGTCATCCACCGAAGGGACGCATGCCGCGATGCGCCCCGGTCCACCTCGTGGCGCAGCTAATTCCGATAATTCCGCCAGTTCCGCGACCGGCCGTTCCGCGCGCCGCCGTCGATGATCCGGCGGCGGCATCCGTTTTTCGGCCCGGGCCATTCGCGCATCGGGGGTATCCCCCCTTTTCTGTCGGTTTTCGATCAACGACTCTCCGCCTTTTTCCAGACGGGGGGTTGCCTTGGTGGCATCCTGCCGGAGGGGTGGTGCGGTCTCCATGCGTTTTTGGGGAGCCTGTCCCGCCGGCTCGGGACCTGCGGATTCTCCGGGTTCCCGGCCGCCGGGGATCAAAATGTCCCAACCGGAACCGCTCTTCCGTTGCGGGGCCGATTCGCCAGATGCCTTTTCCAACTCGGCCTTGACCTCATTAATCACATCCTTCAGTGTCTGCCGCCATCCACCCTCGCCTTTCTCGGATTCCCCGGAACCGGCCGCCTTCATTTTTTTGCGGACATTGGCCACGTTGGAGAGGATGATGATTGCCAGGACAATGAAAAAAAACAGGGTTTCCATGCAAGGAACCTCTTGGATTTGGGATATGGGCTTCTATCTGGCTTCTGGCTTCTGGCTTCTGGCTTCTGGCTTCGCTTTTCGGGCTCCAAGTTCCTTCCAGTAAAAACGTGGCCCGGCCGAGTTGTCAGCTTTTTACGAAACCATTTGCTATCGACCGATGGGTCCTTCCGGTTCTCCCGGTCCCCGCCGGCCTTCCTTGCCGCCGATAGTCTCGCGCATTTGGGTATCGGCCTGGATGTTCTGCATCCGGTAATAATCCATGATCCCCATATTGCCGCTCCGGAACGCTTCAGCCATGGCCAGGGGAACCTGGGCCTCGGCTTCCACCACCTTGGCCCGCATTTCCTGTACCCGGGCTTTCATTTCCTGTTCGGCCGCGAAGGCCATGGCCCGCCGTTCCTCGGCCTTGGCCTGGGCGATTTTCTTGTCGGCCTCGGCCTGGTCGGTGGCAAGCTCCGCGCCGATATTCTTCCCCACATCCACGTCGGCGATATCGATCGACAGGATTTCAAAAGCCGTCCCGGCATCCAATCCTTTCTCCAGCACCCGCTTGGAGATGTTGTCCGGATTTTCAAGCACGTGTTTATGGCTATCCGCGGATCCGATGGTGCTGACAATGCCTTCGCCGACCCGGGCGAGAATCGTCTCTTCGCCGGCTCCCCCCACCAGCCGGTCAATATTGGCCCGGACCGTAACCCGCGAAATGGCCTTCAACTGGATGCCGTCCTTGGCCATGGCCGCGACCAGGGGCGTTTCGATCACCTTGGGGTTGACACTCATCTGCACGGCTTCGAGCACATGCCGGCCGGCAAGGTCGATGGCCGCCGCCCGTTTGAATTTGAGGTCGATATTCGCCTTGTCCGCGGCGATCAGGGCCTGGACCACCCGCATAACATTGCCGCCGGCCAGGAAGTGGGATTCAAGATCGTTGGTGGTCACATCAATCCCCGCCTTGACCGCCATGATTTTCGCGTTGACGATCAGCTTGGGCGACACTTTCCGCAATCGCATGAAAATGATATTGAACAGCCCCACACTGGCGCCGGAAACCAGCGCCTGGATCCACAGGGTGATGGCCGAGCCGATGAAAAAGAACAGGACCAGTACCGCGACAAGCAGAATAATGGCAATGATGAATTGAATTTCCATGTCCCCTCCGTTGGGTTAGTTGAAGCGAATGGGTTTAATCTTCTGATTTAAGATGCTATCCCTTGATTTTTTTCTTTACCACCACCCGGCTCCCTTCCACCCTGGCAACCACCACCGCTTCGCCTTTAACGATGTAATCGCCCCGGGTGACCACGTCGATGCGGGCGCCATCGACCTTCACGGTACCGGACGGCCGCAAATCCGTGAGGGCGATGCCCTCTTTTCCCGCGTAGGCGGCCAAGTCCTCATCGTAAGAGACCACCCCCCCGGCTTTCGACAGGGAGGACCGGAGGGCCATCGGCGAGCGGGCCAGCATCTTCAACCCGAGAATCCCGACGACGGGAAGGATGATGATATCGGCCATGACGAAAAACATCCCGGCTTCGACCGAAACATTGGCAAACACGTGGTAGAGGGAATAGCCGAACAGCCCCACCGCTGCCAGAGTCAGCACGCCGCCCGACGGAAGCATGACCTCGGCAAAGACGACCCCCAGGCCGACGGCCTGGAGCACAAGCGGCAGGATCAATTCATTATTCATGCGCTCTCCTTCCGCTCCACCACGATCCAGTTCCCCCGGATTTTCGTGACCACGATGGGAGCGCCTTTTTCCACGTACTCGTTCTGGGTGGCCACATCGAAAATCTCGTCATTGATTTCCGCCTTGCCCGAGGGGCGCAAGTGCGTCAGGGCCACACCGGTATCCCCAACCTTCGCCCGCTTGGCCTCCTCCGAATCCGCCCGGGCGCCCGACAGGTTCGACATGAGGTAAGGCCCCTCCGTGGCGCCGGACAGCCGCGGCATGGCATAGCGGATGAACAGCAGACCGGACAGGAGCGCGATGATGTACGACCCGACCACCTTGGCCACATTGACGATCAGCAGGTCCATCTGCCAGGGGAGATCCGGGTTCGGCAGAACGAAATCCTGCAAGGTCAATATCAGCCCGATGGCGATGGTGGCAATCCCGGCAAAGCCTGCAATGCCGAAACCCGGGAGAACGAACACCTCAATTCCCAGGAGCACCAGGCCGATCATGATCAGGAGGAACTCCGTGTAGGTGGCCAGCCCCACCAGGTACTGATTCAGGAAGACAATTCCCAGGCAAAGGACCCCGAGCGCCCCGGGCAGACCGAAACCAGGGGATTTGATCTCGATATAGAGCCCCGCCAGGCCGATCATCATCAGGATCGGGGCGATGCCGCCGATAAACCGGACCATGTCTTCCGACCAGTTCGGCTCGATCCGCACGATCCGGTAGTCCTCGATCTCCATTCCGTCCAGCAGGGCCGGGATGTCCGGGACGGTCATCCGGGAAAACCCGTATTCGAGCGCTTCAGCGGCGTGCATGGTCAGCAGTTCACCTTCTTCCACCACGGTTTTCCGGGAAGCGACCTGCTCTTTTTCGACGTCGCTCAGATCCTCGTATCCCTGGGCATCCATGTAGCGGGTTTCCCCGCTCTTAAACGTCACCTGATAGACAATTTTCTCCTGGGTCACCATCGCTTCGGACAGGGCCACCGGGTAGCCGTTCCGCTCGGCCATGGCCCGGAACTTGGCCCGGATCGGTGACTGGAACTTTTCTCCCATCATTTCCGGCCCCTCGCTCGACATGGCGATCGGGGCGGTGTCGCCGAGGGTAGCGCCGGGGGCCATGGCCAGATCACCACTGGCCAGGGCGATCAGAGCCCCTGCGGAGATGGCCTTTTCCTCGACGAATGAAACGGTCCGTTCCCCCGGCAGGCGAAGAATGGTATCGACAATTTCGAATGCCGAATCGACCCGGCCCCCGTAGGTGTCGATCTCGAAGATGATCAGCCCTTCCGTATCGGCCAGCTCACGATAAGCCCGTTCAATATAGGCGGCCAGGCCCGGATCAACTTCACCGGAAACCGGAACAACATAAACGGTCTGTTCCGCCAGTGCCGGCGCCGAAAACAGCAGGAGCATGACGGCAAAACAGGCCGCCGCCATCCGCCGATAAATTCGTCTTCCCATCTCGTTGCATCCGTTGGGCATCGCCTGGCCCGCACTTCATTTAAGAAATTGGAATTAAAGGATATGATATGGATAGATGTAAAGGACTATAACAATGGTGTCAAGGTGAAACCCCACGGAATACGGTTGTTTCTTTTGACGGGCGTCCGATGGTCGGTCCGATCGCCCTGGTTTTTCGACATGCAAATTCCGGCGTTCACCTTGACAGGGATCCGGCGTTTCCATACATTTACAATCATGGAAACCGATTTCTTCAAAGGGATAAAGCAATGGGCGTTTTTCCAGGCGGACGATCGGGAAGGAAAACTCCCCTGTTTTTATTATGACACCACATCGCTGACCGCCATCTACACGGCCGCCACCCGGGAAATCCGGGCGCTTCTTCCCCGGAAGGAAATGTACCCCCTGGAGGTCATTCCCGGGCGATGCCTGATCGCCTTTACCGCCTTCGAATACCGCAAGACGGATATCGACCCGTACAACGAGTTTGCCATCTCCTTTCCCATCAGCTACAACCGCCCCCAGATACCCTCCCTGACAGCGGCATGGCAGATGGCGTGGCGCAACATTTCCGCCTATGTCTGGCAGCTTCCGGTTACCACGGAAATCGCCCGGAAAGGCGGGGTCGACATGTACGGGTATCCCAAGTTCATTGCCGACATCACGTTCGAAAAGCGGACCGATGCGATCACCTGCACCCTGTCTGAAAACGAGGAGACGATCCTCGCCCTGACCGGAAAAATCCTTCCCGTCCGGCGCGAAAAGGTCACCCGGTTTACCACCTACTCGGTGATCGACGGCATCCCGCTAAAAGCCAATGTTCTCATCAACCCCATCCAGTTCGCCCAGTCCATGGCTAAAACCAGCGCTGCCATCGAACTGGGGAGCCACCCGATCGCCCGGATGCTGAAAACGTTTGAACTGTCCCGCAAACCGATCACCTACCAGTACTCCCCGTTGAACCAGGGAATCCTGTTTGCTGGACGCAACCTGATTGATGACTGAACCTTCCGATGTTTGAACCGATCACTTCCGAAATCTTCCAGGTCGGCGGCCCATCCCTGACCTCCCCCAACGATGCGGCCCTTTATCTTATCCGCATCGGCGATCACGGTGCACTGGTGGATGCCGGGTGCGAGCATAACCCGGACCGCCTCCTGGAGAACATCGCTTCGTGCGGTCTTCTGACCGAGCAGATCGAATACCTGCTGATCACCCACTGTCATATCGATCACGTGGGCGGGGCGATGGCCATCCGGGAACTCACCGGGTGTCGGACCGTGGCCCACGAACGCGATGCCGTCTTCCTGGAAACCGG
>Ga0209347_1003686_pt1 | contig 17336 bp, 13 predicted proteins | sample AutmiccommuBRH23_FD_187382 | JGI IMG/M metagenome (GOLD analysis project Ga0209347, IMG submission 187382) | Deep subsurface microbial communities from Mt. Terri, Switzerland - Autotrophic microbial communities BRH/23 (SPAdes) (version 2) | ecosystem: Environmental > Aquatic > Deep subsurface >...
ACCAGCAAATCAATTACTTTGGAAAAAGGAATTGCCTATTATTGGAGGGTAAAAGCAACGGACAGCAAAAGTGCGTCAAGCAATTATTCATCAACCTTTAATTTATACACAGAAGGCGTTGGTATCACAAACCATTTGCCTTTTTCACCGGTATTGGTAAGTCCCGCTTTAAATTCGGTTCAAACCACAGCTACTGTAAACTTACAATGGACGGCTAGCGATGTGGATACAAGCGATACTTTAACCTATGATGTGTATTTTGGAACCGTAAATCCGCCAACAGCCATTGTTTCGACAAATCAAAGCGCTTCATCCTTGAGCAGAACCGTTTCCGCCTCAACAAAATATTACTGGAAAGTGTCGGTGAAAGACAATAAAGGCGGACTAACAATTGGCCAGGTTTGGAGTTTTACTACAGATTAGATATTTAGATATTTAGATATTAGATAAACACTGCCCTTTCCTTTGGAAAGGGCTTTTAATTTTGCCTTAAAAAGTAAATATTTCTTATCTTTTAAAATCCTTTTTTTAACTTTTAATATTTAATATTTAACTTTTAACTTTGTCTTCGGTCTTCTAGCCTTTTTTAAATTCCTCCCATCCCCATGAAGGCAAAGGAATTTCAACTTCTTTGGTTAAATCGAAAGAAACGGTAAATACCCTGTCAGAACCCAAGCGTCTTAAGTTGTAAGTATAAGCTGTGGCGTCAACGGTAATCCACCAAGCATTTGAAAAAGCGGCAGGAATCACGGATACTGTTTCTTGATCGGCCGGAAATACTTGCATATTGGGTGTTCCTGAATTTGTGGATGTTCCGCCGTACATAGTTACTTCATCATGGCTGCCATCTTCATGACGGTGATCGTGTTTTAATTCAATGCGTCCGTTCTTGTATTTCAATATCCAGGTTCTTGAACGATTGTCACCCACGTTAAATGGAATTAAGATGGTTTCGTCATCAGCGGCAAGCACGTGCATCACCAATTTTTTGCCTGCAAAATCATCGTTGGCAGGAGCGCTCACCAATTGTCCCTCAAATGCTTTTCCGTTTAAAGCCTTCAACTTGTTCCAAAATTCTTTCGCCGAAGTGTTTTCATCTGCAACAATTACTTTTTCAGGAAGATTGTCTTTCACCTGATTTTTGAAGCAGGTATTCGAAGAAATTAAAAAAGATAAGGCTACAATTGCAATGAGTTGTTTATTCATGGGTGTTGTTTTTTAAGTTTGATTTGCTAAAATACAATTTGAATGATTAAAAAACAGAGAATTAACTAGAAAATTCCACAATTTATGCGTTAAGTTATGAATTTAGGGAACCAAAACCCACTATAATTCGTCACGATCAAAAGGAATATCATCGTCTGGATCGTGGGTGTCATAATCAATTCCCGGCGGATTAAATAAGCCCCAACGGTCAATGATATAATCCCATTGGTCAAATGTCTTTACCCATTCAGCGAACAAAACCCTGAATTCTTCCACTTCATTCCGTAACAATTGCAGATAATCGGCATTTTTATAACCGCACATTGCCAATCCTGAGCAATACGTTGAGAGCTCGCGCGCTGCTTTGCGGATAATTGCGGCATTTTCCATTTTCAAATCATAAATTTCGACCGCTTCTGCACCCGAAATCTTTGCGGGAATAATGGTGGCATTTTCTCTGATATATTGTGCATAACCCTCTAACAAATTGCCTTCCGCTTCATCCAGATTTTCAATATCATGCATGGAAACACTTTCGCTAATTTTAAGGCTAATTTCCATAATTTCCTGTGCCTTTTTAAAAAGTGGCATATTCTTTAAACGGTCATAATGGCTATCTTCAAACATAGATTTTATTTTATCCGATAAATTTATAAATAATTGGCTGAATACCCTTCATAAAAATCTTTAATGCTGCTGCGGCAGGACTTTTTTTTACCTCAAAAGTGAAAATTCAAAAGAAAGAAAAACCTGTAAAAAAAATTGATATCCAAAAAAATAAATTGCTCCCGATTTGGACACCTTATTTGTACTAAAATTGCAGAATACTATATTTATCAAAATCTGATAAATGCCATAAAATAAGCAAATTAGATAAGTATCTAAACTAAAAAATCCTACTATTTCTAGTAGGATTTTCCTTTGGTGGGCAATGAGGGGTTCGAACCCCCGACCCCCTCGGTGTAAACGAGGTGCTCTGAACCAGCTGAGCTAATTGCCCTAAGCGGTTGCAAATATATGATTAGATTTTGTTTTAAACAAAGCTTTTTTAGAAAAATAATAAAATATTTATTAGATTTCATCAAATAGCACCATTTGTAAGAAACAACATAAAAAAGGCGCTGAACCAATAAGTTCAGCGCCACTAATTTAATTAAATATTATTTTTCCAAACTTGGAATATTTCTGTAAATGGCATCGCCGTGTCCGGCAAATAATTTAGCATATTTTTTAAAAAATTCATCTCCTTTGGCTTTATCAGTCCAATGTGCATCTTCCAACTTTGTGTTTTCCGCGAAAGATTTCTCTATATCAGCTAAATTGTCAAAAACGGAAACTTCCAACACATCACGACTGTTAGATCCATATCTGTGTCTCATCGTATAAAACCCTTTGACATAAGAATTTTTCATAGTTATATTGTCAAAATATTCCTTGTAACCAGAACCGCCTGTGCCTGCTTTATTCTTCTTTACATAATAAATCAATGGCTCTTTTGAATCGGTTTTTACCGGTTTGGTATAATTCATGGAAGCATAAATCTCATCACTGTGTTTGGGTGCATAATAGCTGTTTTGTTTTTCGAAAAAAGCGGTTCTTTTGTCTTCATCCGGCCAAGCTTCCATAACTAATTTATTGGTAATCTCGTTTGCTTTTTCAATATCTTCCCAAGAATTGTAAACCGATACCGATAAAATTTCAGAATCATCTGGCGTAAAATAATGCATATAATACCCCGAACCGATAATTAAATCGTTCTTTGCAGTTACTTTATTGTAATATTCTTCCTCGGTTTTTCTCCAATCGGTAAAGTCTACATTGGGGTCACTGCTTCTATGCAGCGTTGTAACGGTTAAAAAAACAGGTTTAAATTCGGTAGTTTGCGTTTGTTGGCCAATGGCTTTTGAAGTAAAAATAAATAGGAATACAAGTATTCCAAACGAAAAGTTTTTTAATAATTTCATAAGTAGATAATTTTAGTTAGTAAATAATTAAATCAGAATTTCAATTCAGCATAATATGCCAAGTTAAATGAAGAAAATAATACATTAAAATGATTAATAATGATAAACAATAAATGAGGTTAACAATAGCAATTTAGGGTCAAATTGGCTATAAAGGTCTGTTACTAAACAAGTAACTTAGCTGCAATAATTTTATAAATATAATAATTTTGAATTACAAAACGAAAAAAGAGAAAAAATTCAGACAAAAATAACAATCAAAAAATTTAGTTAAATGAATTTACACCACCTCAGCGACCACAAAAGTGCTGCCGCCAACATAAATTAAATCGTTTTTTTTGGCTTTTTCCATAGCAGTTTTATAAGCAAGTGAGACCGAATTGTATGCCTCGCCCATTAGTTGAAATTTGGCGCATTGTAGTTGAAATTCAACTTCATCCAAACCTCTGGGAATATTGGGTTTACAAAAATAATAGGTGGCATTCTTTGGAAACAAGGGCAAAACCGATTTTAAATCCTTATCATTTACAACCCCTAAAACAATGTGCAATTGCTCAAATTTTTCTTCCTGCAATTGTTTGAGCACATAGCGCAATCCTTCTGCATTGTGGGCGGTGTCGCAAATTACTTTTGGCTGCTCTTTTATAACCTGCCATCTGCCCAAAAGTCCAGTGTTTTTTACCACTTTTAGCAATCCGCTTCGAATGTTTTTTTCTAAAATAACAAATCCTTTCGTTTTTAAAACTTCGATGGTTTGCAATACCGTTTTAATGTTGTGGATTTGATAAGATCCTTTTAAATCTGAAGTGTAAACAATATTCTCATTGTTTGCAGCCAAAAATAAGGGAGCCGATTTTTCTTTGGCAATTTTCTCAAAAACCGGGAATGATTCGGCTTGGTATTCACCTATAACCACCGGAACCTTATTTTTGATGATTCCAGCTTTTTCAAAAGCTATTTCAGGCAGTGTATCTCCCAAAAATTGCATGTGGTCGTAGCCTATATTCGTAATTACTGAAACTTCGGGCATGATAATATTTGTGGAATCAAGCCTTCCTCCCAGCCCAACTTCCACTACGGCAACATCCACTTTATGATTAGCAAAACAGTCGAAAGCCAAACCCACTGTCATTTCAAAAAATGAAAGATTGTTTGCTTCAAAAAAAGATTTGTTGTTTTTTATAAAATTTACGACCTCAATTTTCTTGATGAGTTTTCCGTTGATTTTAACACGCTCCCTAAAATCTTTTAAATGTGGTGAGGTATACAAACCCACCTTATAACCCGCTTCCTGCAAAACAGAAGCCAGCATATGGCTTGTGGACCCTTTACCGTTGGTGCCGGCCACGTGAATGGTTTTAAAAGTAGATTCAGGGAAATTAAGGTGTCTGGAAAGTGCGATGCTGTTGGTTAAATTTTTTCTGAATGCTGTATTTCCTTGCCTTTGATACATCGGCAATTGAGAAAACATCCACTTTAGAGTGTTTGAATAATCCATTAAAAGTTATTGAGACAATGAAAATCTGTATTTTATAACACCAATTTGTTTGGATGGCGCACCTGGATCGGGTTGCCAAGTGGTTTTTAAAGCAGCTTCTTTTGCCTGCGACAGCAAACACGCGGCAGTATTGGTAGATCCTTTTACGCCAGGGGTTGCATTAATCACCCGTCCGGAAACGTTGACTTCAATACTCACCACCACCAATCCTTCTTCGTCGCAAATATAGTCCGGTTTTGGTCTGCTGATGGGTTTTCGGTTACCCAATTGGTAATCGCCACCTCCGCCTCCTGCTCCATTTCCATAGTAGCCGCTTGCGTTGGGATCTCCTGTTATTTTTCCTTTGTCTCCGGCGGTATTATCATTTCCTTGTCCACCAGTAGCTGTTCCGTTCGAATTGCTCACGCCTCCAATTAAAGCATCCAGTTTTTTCCTTTTTTCAAGTTCTTCCGCTTGCTGTTTTGCTATTGCTTCTTTCTGGATTCTTTCTTTTCTTGCAACTTCATCGGCTTTCTTTTTTGCTTCCAGTTGTTTTTTAATGACAATGGCGTCTTCCGTATCTTGAGTAAGCACTTCTTCCGCAATTTTTGGTGCAGCTTGCGTTACTTGCTCTTTAACGGCTTCTTGCTGCTCTTGCACAGCTTCTTGGGAAGCTGGTTGTAAAGCTTCTGTAGGCTGAATGTCGCCTTGACCAACTTCAGAAGTTCCAAAATTTAAGGCAATTCCAAATTCTTCAGGTGGATCCAAATAGGTCAATCCGATGAAAAACAACGCAACCACTATCAAGCTCATGACCAAACTTGTTAATGCTGCGGACTTTCGTTTATGATCGGTATCTAAAAAACTTGACATATTTTTTTATTTTGGGCGAACGGCCAATATTACTTTATATCTGTTACGGTTTGCAATATCCATTACTTTCACTGCTTTTTCAATAGGAACACCTTCTTCAGCCCTTAAAACGATGGTTGGTTCCTCTTTTCCTGCCAATAATGCAAGCAAATCTTGTTCCAAAATTTCTTCATCCACCAATTTATTGTCAATATAGAATAACAAATCTTTAGTAATGGTCACTGAAGTGGCTTTTTTATTTTCGGTAATGCCGCTTGCTTTCGGAAGCAAAATATCCAGCGCGCTGGTGGTGACCAATGTTGAAGTGATCATAAAAAATATAAGCAACAAAAAAACGATGTCCGTCATGGACGACATACTAAATTCCGGACTTATTTTATTTCGGCCTCTTATATCCATACTATTTTATTTAAAGATTAGCCCCCTAACCCCCCAAGGGGGAATTAAAGTTTAAAAAGTATAAAAAAGAAAATTTATTTAAACTTTCTTTTCCTTTTCTCTTTCCTCTCTTTTTAATTATTAATTATTTTAAACCGGTTCGTTTAGCAAATCTAAAAATTCTACTGAATGCGCTTCCATTTCATAGACCACTTTATTGGTTCTAACCACCAAATGGTTGTATTGAATATAGGCGATAATGCCAACAATTAAACCAGCAACCGTGGTGGTCATTGCGGTATACAATCCGTCGGAAAGCATTTTAATGTCTATTTGTCCGCCGGCATTGGCAATTTGGTGAATGGCGATAATCATCCCAATCACAGTTCCCAAAAACCCAAGCATAGGCGCTGCTCCAGCAATGGTGGCCAACACGCTTACGTTTTTCTCCAGTTTGTAAATTTCCAATCGACCTGCATTTTCAATGGCTGTATTGATATCGGCCAAAGGTTTGCCAATGCGGGAAATCCCTTTTTCAATCAACCTTGCGGCCGGTGAATTAGCTTGGGCGCACAAAACCTTAGCAGAATCCAATTTTCCATGAGATACATAGTCTCTAATTTGATTCATAAAATTACTGTCGGTTTTTGAAGCTGCTTTTATGGCAAAATAACGTTCAAAATAAATATACAATGCAACGGTTAACAAAACTAACAGTATGGCAATAATAATTTGGCCTCCCAAACCGCCATCCATAATAAGATTGTAAACAGAAAGCGATTTTTCTTGGGGAACAGTCTCCTGTAAAATTTCAGTTGGATCTTGTATCATAATTAAAACGTTGTTTATTTTTAAGTTTTAGTTTTATTTTCATTAAACGAAAATAAAAATTTAAAATTGCATCTATCCTTTTTATAAAAATCCAGAGATAAATTTAAGCAACAAACCTTTTAAAAGTTAATATTTCGTATCAACATAAAAGCAATTGCCCCGGTAACAAACCCTATTGCTGCCAACCATGCAATATTTTTAAAATACCACATAAAATTAATTTTCTCCATTCCCATCGCCACAACACCAGCTGCAGAACCAATAATTAACATACTTCCGCCAGTTCCTGCCGAATACGCCACAAAATGCCATAAATGATCGTCCATTGGTTCATTAAACATTCCCATACTGGCAGCTACCAAAGGAACATTGTCAATCACTGCTGAACCAACACCCAAAGCCATCACAACAATATCAATATTTGGAACGACTGCTTTTAAGGCTTCAGCGCCAATAAATAAAATTCCAAGTGATTCTAAAGCCGCAACCGCCATTAATATTCCAAAGAAAAATAAAACACTTGGCATCTCAATTCTCGACAATGATTTGTGCACAGGACTGTGAAATCCTATGGCATCATCTCCATCATTTTCCACAACATTAGACAAACTAAACTGTGTTCTGCTGTGAATTTCAGCAAAAATTCCCACAACTGCCAATGAAAGCATCATCCCAACATAAGGTGGCAAATGGGTAATTGTTTTAAAAATTGGCACAAAAATAATGGCACCCAAACCTAAATATAACATTCTTGCGCCATATTTATTTTTACTTTCTGGTAAATTATTAAGTGCACTATCGTCAATATTCCCTTGAAAGGGTTTCATAAATGATGCTATAAATACCGGAACTACCATACATATGAGCGATGGAATAATCAGATATTCCATCAATTTTGCCGATGACACTTTTTTGGCAATCCATAGCATGGTTGTGGTAACATCTCCAATTGGAGACCAAGCCCCACCTGCATTTGCCGCAATAATAATTAAACTTGCAAACCACAAGCGCGTATTTTTGTCGTGTATTATTTTTTGAAGAATGGTTATTAAAACAATGGTAGCCGTTAAGTTGTCTATAATGGAAGAAAGAATAAACGCCAAAAAAGCAAAAATCCACAGCAGCCTTTTTTTGCTCTTTGTTTTAACAAAATTTTTGATGGTTGAAAATCCGTCAAAATAATCAATTATCTCCACTATGGTCATCGCACCCAACAAGAAAAACAAAATCTCAGCGGTTTTTCCCAAATGGTGAAGCAAGGTTTCTTCCAATAAAATATGTCTTTCTTCCAGTGAAAATCCAGCAAAACCCTCAATAAGTTTATGTGCTGAAGAATCAAACCAATTAGGGACCGTATCAATTCCAAAAGCTACCAATGCCCATAAAACTGCCATCATTGCCAAAGCGGGAATCAGTTTATCCAGCTTTAAATTATGTTCAAGGGCAATTGCGGCGTATCCTAAAATAAAGAATATGATAATGATTGTTTCCATTTTTTATTTAAAGTTTAAATTAGTTGTTTTAATGCGATTTCAAAGGCTGTTTTACAAATCTGTTTTTTATCTGAATTTCTTTTATGCGTATTTTCCAATGCTTTTTTTATGGTGTTTGAAATGTCGCCAAAGATAGCGGCATCTTTCATCGGCAATTCTATACGCGATTCCATTAAATAGGCGAAAACCCTGGCGATTCCGCAATTTGAAATAAAATCGGGCAGCAAACTCACTTGTTTGTCGGCAAATTCCATAATGGGTCCGAAGAAAATTTCCTTATCGGCAAAAGGAACATTTGCGCCCGGAGAAATAACTTCAAGTCCCGATGCGGTCATTTTTGTCACCTGATCTTGGGTTACCAAACGCGATGCGGCTGCAGGCACAAAAATTTCTGCTGGCAACGACCAAATTTTTTCATTGATTTCATCAAAAGGAATGATATTATCTGCAGTCAGCTGATTGCCGTTTTTTTCCAAAAACAAGGTTCTCATTTCCTTCATTGTAAATCCGGCCTCATTGATTAACCCTCCATTTCTGTCAATAATCCCCACTACTTTAGCGCCTAATTGTGTCAAATAATAAGCAGATGCAGAACCAACATTTCCAAATCCTTGCACAATGGCTCGTTTTCCTTTTATGGAACCGCCATAAATATCATAATAATGTTTAACGGCTTCGGCCACGCCATAACCGGTTAACATATCGGCAACCGTAAACTTTTTGGATAAATCGGGAGAAAAATTGGCATCTTCAATCACTTTGATCACACCAAAACGCAATTGGCCAATTCTGTTGATTTTTTCTGCTTCGGTTGGTTTAAAATGTCCGTTAAAAACACCTTCCTGCGGATGCCAAACACCACAATCTTCGGTCATAGGAATCACTTCGTGTATTTCATCCACATTTAAATCGCCTCCAGTGCCGTAATAATGTTTAAGTAAAGGCGTAACGGCTTTATACCATCGCCTTAAAACTGCTGATTTTCTTGGATCATTTGGGTCAAAGTTGATGCCCGATTTTGCACCTCCAATTGCAGGGCCTGAAACGGTAAATTTCACTTCCATTGTTTTCGCCAATGAAAGCACTTCGTTCATATCCAGTCCTTTACGCATTCTGGTTCCCCCACCCGCAGCACCGCCTCTTAAAGAGTTGATAACGGTCCAGCCTTCAGCTTCAGTTTCTTGGTCTTTCCAATGAAAAACGATTTCGGGTTGCTTATCTTCGTACTTTTTTAATAACTTTTTCATCTTGATATTACCTAATTATGACTTTAATTTTCTACCTTATTTTACAAAATTTCCCTTGTGATAAAAATATAATTCCTCCAAAGGAGGTCACATTTGTGTCATAATTTAGTTGTTAGGCATGATTAATAAAAGTTTATCAAGTGCAACAAATATAATAAAAACTTATGCACAATTGACGAAGATTTTTAGGGAACAATTGGCTTGTATTTATTCAACTTACAAATAAATCATCTAATTGATTTTCAGAACTTAACCTTTACTAAAAGACAAATAAATGAATACTTAATAGTTATTAATGCTATTTTTTATTTTAATTTCATCCATTTATCAAAAGTTGACGCATTCAATTTTCCATTTTTATTAATTATGTAAAATTTAACCTAAAAAAGATTTATATTTGAACAAAAAATATATTTTATATAAAACTCTTATTAATTATGGATTTTAATTTGACCGAAGAACAAATAATGATACGCGATGCCGCTCGTGATTTTGCCCAAACTGAGCTTTTACCTGGTGTGATTGAACGCGATGAAAAACAACAATTTCCGGCTGAACAAATAAAAAAAATGGGAGAACTTGGGTTTTTGGGGATGATGGTTGATCCAATGTATGGCGGCAGCGGATTAGATACTGTTTCTTATGTTTTGGCGATGGAAGAAATTTCAAAAATTGATGCATCAGCTTCCGTAGTGATGTCTGTAAATAATTCTTTGGTTTGCTGGGGTTTGGAAACTTTTGGTACTGAAGCGCAAAAACAAAAATATTTGGTGCCGCTTGCAACTGGCGAAATTATCGGCGCTTTTTGTTTGAGTGAGCCTGAAGCCGGTTCTGATGCCACTTCACAGCACACTACAGCCATCGACAAAGGAGATTATTATTTGATAAACGGCACAAAAAACTGGATTACCAACGGAAGCACTGCGAGTGTTTATATTGTTATTGCCCAAACGGATGTTGCAAAAGGACATAAGGGAATCAATGCTTTAATTGTTGAAAAAGGAATGCCGGGTTTTGCAGTTGGAAATAAAGAAAATAAATTAGGGATTCGTGGATCTGACACGCATTCTTTAATGTTTACTGATGTAAAAGTTCCCAAAGAAAATAGGATTGGCGAAGACGGATTTGGATTTAAATTTGCGATGAAAACCCTTGCGGGCGGAAGAATAGGAATTGCCGCTCAAGCATTGGGAATTGCCTCAGGAGCTTATGAATTGGCTTTAAAATACTCTAAAGAACGCAAAACTTTCGGAAAAGAAATTAGCCAGCACCAAGCAATCGCCTTTAAATTGGCCGATATGGCAACTTCCATTGAAGCTTCAAGACATTTGTGCATAAAAGCAGCCTGGGAAAAAGACCAGCATTTAAACTACGATTTAAGTGGTGCTATGGCAAAATTATATGCCGCTGATACCGCCATGAACGTTACTGTTGAAGCAGTACAAATTCACGGTGGTTACGGATTTGTAAAAGAATATCATGTGGAACGCTTAATGCGTGATGCCAAGATTACCCAAATCTATGAAGGAACTTCTGAAATTCAAAAAATAGTGATTTCAAGAGCGATATTAAGTTAATATAGATTTTGGATTTACGATTAAAAATTAGATTTTAGGTTTAAGATTTAAAAAAAAACCTGTGAAACTCGAGCTTCACAGGTTTTTTGTTTAAAAATATCAGGATCTTAAATTCCCAATTCAGTAAATAATTCTTTTAATTTCGGATCAGATGGTCTTGCTGCATCAGCGTCAACGATATTTCCTGCCGGATCAATTAAAATAAATCTTGGAATTGCATTGATGCCGTAGTCCAAAATAAACTGAGATTCAAAATTATTGTCTGCATACAATTGCACGCCTCCCAATTGTTCGGCTGCAACCATATTTTTCCACGTTTCATATGCTTCTGGCTTGTCTACGGAAATGCTTACAAATTCAATATTTTTGCCAGCATATTCTTTTTCCAATTTTTTTAAAAACGGAATTTCAGCTTTACAAGGTGCACACCAAGTTGCCCAAATGTCCAAATACACATATTTTCCTTTTAAATCAGTCAATGATGTTTTTCCGCCTTTAAAATTCTCATAGTTTGCAAATACAGGTGATGCCTTTCCTTTTGCCAAACGGGTTAAGGTTTCGTGCATACTTTCATAATTGGATTCAATATAACCAAAAAACATTTCATCGTTTCTTGCATCCATGGCAACTATAAGTGAATCTAAATTTTGAGCTTTATCTTTATATCCTTGCAATTCTAATTTTGCTGCTGCAAGCTTGGCATCAAAAGCAGCTTTATCCAATGTAAAGTATGATTTAGGATTGGCATTGTCACTCATATAAAAGCCGCGTTTATTTTCCATGAAATTATTGGTTTCTGAACCTTCACCTTTGTATGTAACACCATCCGACAAACGATCACCTTTAAATTCCAAGTTTAAATCGTAACCGTTTTTAAGAAATAAAGTAATTCTGTCTTCACCGTTTGAAATCGCATGAACGCCATCGGTCACTTTTAAAGTATCTGAAAATGTACCGTCAGCATTTACAGAAATTTCCTTTGTAAAATCTCTTCCCTGAACGGTTAATTTTTCAGCGCCCGGTGTTTTTAGTTTTCCAGATAAAGTTACGTAATCCTTTGGTTCAGATTTACAAGATACTATTGCAATCACTGCAAAAAGTAAAATTATTTTTTTCATTATGTTTTAAATTATTGTTTAAATATTAAGTTCACTAAAAGTTCTTTTTAATTTGCTGCTCGACGGTCTTGGTGCATTTGCATTTACAATATTTCCCGCGGGATCAATTAAAATATAGCGAGGCGTCATTTTAATAAAATATTCCTGAACAAAACTTGATTCCATATCTTTGTCTGCAAACAAATGAATTCCTGCAAAATTATTTTCGGCAATCACACTTTTCCATTTGTCGCGATCTTTCTCCCTATCAACAGAAATACTCACAAATTTAATTTTCTTGCCTTTGTATTCCGTTTCAAGTTCCTTTAAAAAATTCATTTCTCTTGGGTTTGGACTTGACCATGTTGCCCAAACATTGATAAAAACATAGTTGCCTTTTAAATCATCCAAAGATGTCTTTCCGCCGGCAAAATTTTCAAAATCTTTAAATTTTGGAGAAGGTTGTCCTTTGGCAACTGTTTTAAATTTATTGTAGCTTTCCGTAATTTCCTTTTTGTGTACATCACTTGTGGAAGAAGCCATAAATTGTTTGTAAAGCCCTTCTATGTCTTCTGAATAGGTAAAAGCATATTTAACACGCTCAAAAATCAAGTCATTTTTCATGGTCGGTTTTTCCAATGCTCCCACAACTTTAATAAAAGCAACATCACTGTCAATCTTCTCTTGACGGGATAATTCTGCTCCTTTTTTCCTATAATAATTGGTTACCAAAGTTCTATAGTCTGGTGAGAATAAAAAATCTTCCTCATTATCGTATGTAACAGCATCCAATTCTTTTAAAAATCCTACAGAAGTTTTAAAATCGGGCATTTGTGCATAATGGCTGTGAAAAATTTGGTAATTATTAAGCCTCGTTAAATAAGTGTAATTGATATTTCGCTTTTCCTTTGCCTTAAAATCATCATCAATACCTTTACTGTCCGTAACCAATTTTTCCAAAGTGGTTTTAATTTCTTTAACTTTCGAGACATAAGGAGCCTCATCTAATTTATAAATTTCATTGTTTTCTCCCAATAATTTTTTTTCCGTTTTTTGTTTTCCGAATAAATAATTGCTTATTTCTGAACCCTTTCCAGAGAAAATTAAGGTGTTGTCAAAATCATCTACATTAAAATTAATGACCAAGTTACTGCCTGTAGCAACAAAAATTTCTGCCCTGTTTCTGCCATATTGAAAAGTGTAATTACCAGTTTCAATAAACAAAGTGTCCAAAAATTTTCCGTCTTTAGAAATTTGAATGGTTTCATTAAAATCTAAATTATTGGGCTTTCTAAAAGTGATTTCACCACCTCTGTTGTTTGTGATTTCTCCTGAAATAATGGTAAAATCTGATTCTTTATCATTTTTACAGGACAGTATTGTAATGGCGGCGATCAATAACCATATTTTTTTCATATTTGATGCTGTTTTTTGTTAAATAATGGGCAAATATAAAACATATTGCATAATAAATAATTTATAATATTACTTTAACAAATTATTTGCATATTGTGTTAGGAATGCGGAATTTTGATGCACCAAAACACAACCATGAATAACCTACATGAAATCAATTCAAAACCATTGGATTTTACTGCGGTAAGCGAACTTGTTTTTACTGAAAAAAATTTAAGGCTTTCTGCTGAATCCATTGAAAAAATTGAGAATTGCCGTTTGTATTTAGATAAAAAACTTGAGAAACATGCGGCACCCATTTACGGAATCAATACTGGATTTGGCTCATTGTGCAATGTAAAAATAGACAATAACAATTTACATCAACTGCAGGAAAATTTGGTGATGAGCCACGCTTGCGGCACAGGAAGAAAAGTGGATAAGCACATTGTTAAATTGATGCTGTTGCTAAAAATCCAGTCGTTAAGTTACGGCCATTCAGGAGTTCAGCGTAAAACTGTTGAGCGATTGATCGATTTTTACAACCACAATATTATTCCGGTGGTTTATGAACAAGGTTCTTTGGGCGCATCAGGTGATTTGGCGCCTTTGGCACATTTGTCGTTGCCGTTAATTGGCAAAGGCGAAGTGTATTTTAACGATGAAATTTTGGCGAGTGAGGTTGTTTTAAAAAAGTTTAACTGGAACAAAATTGAATTAAAATCGAAAGAAGGACTGGCTTTGTTAAACGGCACTCAATTTATGGGCGCTTATGGCGTTCATTTAATTCTGAAATCATTTAAACTTTTGTATTTGGCCGACTTAATTGGTGCGCTTTCATTGGATGCTTTCGACGGAAGAATTGAACCTTTTAATGAATTAATCCATTTTATCAGACCTCATAACGGACAAATAAAAACGGCGCAACGCATTAAAGATTTTTTGGAAGACAGTGAAATAATTTCGCAACATAAAGAACACGTGCAAGATCCTTATTCTTTTAGGTGTATGCCGCAAGTTCACGGCGCAAGCAAAGATGCATTGAACTATTGCAAAAAAGTTTTTGCCACAGAAATTAATTCGGTTACCGACAATCCGAACATTTTTATTGCATCTGACGATATTATTTCAGGAGGAAATTTTCACGGACAGCCTTTAGCATTGGCTTTTGATTTTATGGGAATCGCCATGGCCGAGCTGGGAAGCATTTCAGAAAGAAGAACTTTTCAACTAATATCGGGGCAACGGAATTTACCGCCTTTTTTGGTGAAAAACCCGGGATTGAACAGCGGATTGATGATTCCGCAATACACCGCCGCAAGTATTGCCAGCCAAAATAAACAATTGGCCACGCCGGCATCAGTAGATTCGATTGTATCGAGCAACGGACAAGAAGATCACGTGAGTATGGGTGCGAACGGCGCCACAAAAACAAAACAAATTGTTGACAATATAGAAACTATTTTGGCTATTGAATTGCTTAATGCTTCGCAGGCCTTATATTTTAGAAATCCGCTAAAAAGCTCCGAATTTTTAGAATCGTTTTTGGAAATGTACCGAAGTGAAGTTCCTTTTATTGAAAACGACATCGTTTTAAGTACAGAAATTAATAAAACGGTTGCCTTCTTAACGAATTTAAAAATTGACAGTGAGGAATTGTTTCTGTAAAGAATTCCCCATTAATTTAATTGATTTAAATCTATTCTTTTAGTCTTTCTTTCAAAAAAATATGTGAAGGATGTTTCTGAATTTTTAACTTGTTTTTTTAACCATAATACAATTCACTATCCCATTGATTTTATGTTATAAATTGAACTTTATACCGTTTAATAATTTTTTTTAACCAATTATTAAAATTCTGCTTCAATTCGTTAAGTTTTATTTTAAATCATTGTTATTACTGTCTTTAAGTCGTAAATTTAGATAAGTTTTTAAAAAATAGCTGTTTTATGGCCTTTAAAAAAGGTTTGAAATTCGCCGTTTTTACCCCAAAACCGTATCCAAAAAAACAAATATCCCGAAATCCATATCCTATTTGGTTAAATATGAATTTAACTGAATAACAGACACGTCGCACGCTAAGCTATATGCTGGGTGTTGTTTGGTATTCACTTGCCTGAATACGGAAATTATTAAATTATTTATTGAATTATTTTCAAAAAATTCAAATCATGAAAAATTTTACTTTTATTAGAGGAACGTCCACTTTAAGGCCAAAACAATTGCGCTGTTGTTGGCGACACTTGTTTGTGGCCTTATTTATTGTGACGACTTTGCTGACTGGCTTTACGCTAACGGCACAAGACATGCGTGGAACCGTTCCTGTACTTACTCCTGTTGGAGGTTTTGGCATTGATGGCGATGCTTTTGCCAACACGCCAACACCAGGTATTGGAGACTGGTTTTACAACCCGTTATATCCAGGAACTGGAGGCGGTTTATTTGATCCAGTAACTATGACTCCTTTGTACCCTACAATGACTTACTTTTTGCAAGATGTTTGGGGCGCAAAAGATCCAACAATATTTACTTCTTCAAATAAAATAAATGACAATCCATCTACGTATACTTGGGGTATCGGAATGGTACCAAACAAAAACGAGATGCAAAACGTTGGTGTTCATTTTGCTTATGCTGATCCTGCATTGCCAGGTGGCGTTGCAGGTGATTTGTGGGCTATTTTTGCTTCAGACCGTCAAGTTACCAATGGTGAGGCATACGTTGACTTTGAGTTTTTGCAAAAATCGTTGACAATGACGGATGGCGGATTTGCAACTGAAGGAACTCAAGGTGGAAGAACTGTAGGTGACTTATTGGTTACCGTTGTTTATACAAATGGCGGTGACGTTGACACGATTGAAATAAGAAGTTGGCAACCGGTAACCGGTGGTTATGAATATGTGCTTCAAGACAATGCAAATTATGTTGGCTCAATATATGTAAGGACTAATCATTTTGTAGAGACCGTACCTTTTGATGTATATGGAACCACTCCCGGTGTTTATGAGCCATACCAATGGGTTGAAGGTGCTATAAACTTAACAGAGCTGCTTAATTTTGGCGCAAATCCTTGTTTACATATCAGCACCTTATTTGTAAGGACAAAAACTTCGCAATCAACTACAGCTGAATTAAAAGATTTTCCTGGACTTATTCAGTTGGACTTGGGTGCCACTGAATTAACCGTAAATTGTCCAGATAATGTAACTTTGCCTGCTTGTTCAACACAAGCCGATATAAATGCCGCATTCGCTACTTGGAAAACTGGTTTCTCTTATGCTGATGGAGTTCCTCCAATCACAGAAAGTTATTCTTACACTGGTGGTGCCGTTATAGGCAGTAATATAAATTCACTTTTACCTCCTGATATTTGCGGCGGAACTGTTTCAATAACTTATACTGTCACAGATTTTTGCGATCAAACAGAATCATGCACTGCTACATTTACGGTTACTCCGGATGAAGTAGCCCCTGTATTCGAATCCATACCTCAAAACGTAACCGTACAATGTATCGTTGATGTGCCTGTTATGATCAACTTAGGATGGACTGACAACTGTGACGGTTCAGGAAATGTTCTTGGAACTGATGTTTCTGACGGAAAAACCTGTCCTGAAATTATTACCAGAATCTGGACTTATACAGATGCCTGCGGAAATCCTGCAAGCGCTGTACAAATCATCACTGTTGACGACAATGTTGCTCCTGTATTTGCTGCTGAACCACAAGATGTGACGGTAGCTTGTATTGATGATGTACCTGCGATGATCGAATTGGCTTGGACTGACAATTGTGATG
>Ga0209347_1003688_pt1 | contig 17324 bp, 15 predicted proteins | sample AutmiccommuBRH23_FD_187382 | JGI IMG/M metagenome (GOLD analysis project Ga0209347, IMG submission 187382) | Deep subsurface microbial communities from Mt. Terri, Switzerland - Autotrophic microbial communities BRH/23 (SPAdes) (version 2) | ecosystem: Environmental > Aquatic > Deep subsurface >...
TCACCGCGGGCTCGATCCTCGAGCCGGTCGTCGTCGAAAGCTTGGCGCTCGAGGCGAGACGGCTCCGCCAGCGCTGCAGCACGCAAGCTGAGTGCTGTGGAGCGGCGTCGAGTCGACGCGACCGCTGACTATTGCGTCGAGGTGCTCACCACCTCGTGGTACGAAGCCACCGAGAGCCGCGCGGTGGATGCCTTGACGCCTTCCCTTGCCGCCACCCTTCCTCGCCGACGCCACCGCGACTGCGGGGCCCTCGCTTCGCTGTCGAAGAACGTCAGGCGCGGAAAGTCCCGAATGCATGCCTTGGCCGGGTCAGTGGCTGCGTTCACGCTGCGGCACTGCGGAGCCAGCCTGTTCAGTCAGCGGGTGGCCTTTCACCTCGTTCGTGGACTGCCCCACCCTTGGGACGCCAAGTTGACAGTTGTTGCCCGGGGTTTACAGGCGACTGGGATCCTAGTGTGCCTCCTCGGGGGAAGATCGCTGGCCAGCTGTCCGTGCTTCCAGGACCTCGCGCAAGACCTGACCAAGGATCAACTGAAGGATTTCGTTCACGGCATGTGTCAGGACTGGTCGCGTCTTGGCGATCCAAGGTAAGCGGTCGATCATTGCCTGACGACGACCGGTACGGCATCCAGTGGCCCTTTCGCGGGCACCCTGCGCAGTCCCACCGTGTCGGCTTATCGCGGCGCTGTGACGCAGGTCCGAGCCGGGCGGCTCGCGGCAATTCCGGTAACCGCTTTATGCCGATGTGCGAGTTGCCTGTCAGGGCGGGGGTCGGGAGCTACGGGCCGCCCGTGATCCCGTACGCGGTGTACTGGTCATCGCCTGTCTTGACGTACAGCCCCATCGCGCAGGGCACGTCCAACTTCTCGCGTTGGGCCTCAGGAGTGACGGCGGCCAACATCTCCGCTCCGACGATGGGTGGCACCTTGCCGATGGTGACGACGGCGTACGGCTTGTCGCCGGGCAACGAGGTCTGGCTCTCGCGAAGACGAACTTCTGCCAGGCTCAAGTGCGGAGTGACCGCGATGTAGGTCCGGTCGCAGTAGGGGATGCGTTCTGGCGCCTGCCACCAAGTCCCGGCCGCGCCCGGGTCACCGGCGCCGGACGCCCTCAGCTGCGGGTCGCTGCGTGGCGCGCCGTGTGGGGCTGCCTGCAGACCAACAGGGTGTACGCCGCCCGCTACCGACACCTGACCAGTCGAGAGCACAACCGGCTGACCCCGACCCAGGCGCAGACCGCGGTCGCCGCAGCGATCCTGCGCCAGCTGTACGCCGTCATCACCCAGCAGCGGGCGTGGGACCCGCTCATCGCCGCCCACGGCACCGCCACATGGAAGGAGACCGCCACCACTGCGGCATAACGACATTCGTCCGCCCGACGCGATGCTGTCCCTCAGGTCAGGTCAGGCGTTCAGCGTCCATGAGCTGGGGCGGGGTGAGCCTTCCGCGGCATTGAGAACCCATGGGTATCTCGTCGCTCATCGCAGGCCGCCCCGTCCCGTCGTCGACACAACCCGATCACACGCTGCCGAGCACCAGCTCGATTACCGCTATGCAGGGACCGACGACCAGACACGGCACCCGCCCAGCCCTTGACGCAAAACACCTCACGCTGATGAGAGTGCGATTGCGTTGCCGGCCCCTACTTGCCGCCAAGCGCAGGAAAGTCGATGACCTGGCGGATGATCCGGCGGCGCCTGAGGCGGGCCTTGAGGCGCCGAAGAGGCCAGGTGCCGCCACCGTCCTCGCGAGGGCTCGGTCCGTCTGGGTCGATCACGAGAGTGGATCCGACGACGATGTCACCGGCGCGGTCCAAGGTCACCCGAGTGGGCCCGAGCGTGGCTGCGGCGGCCAGGTCGATTCGCTCCTGAAGTGCCTCGGGACGCTCTTTGTCGTCATACGCAAAGTCGACGCTCTCGTGACCCGCGAACTCGAAAATGAAGACCTCCGCCCCGGCGAAAACCTGGACAGTCGCTGTCCGCTCAGCGGTGGCCACAGGAGACAGGGTGACCACGAGGTCCTCGCCCGGAAGCCTTCCCGATGTCAACGTCCACCCGTGCACCGGATGCCGGGCCATTAGCCCCGGAATGAGGGCGGCAAGTTCCGGTGTGTCCATAGGCGGCAGTCAAACACGACCAGGGGCAAGGCCACGACATGCCGCACCTGCGGTAGTCCTCGCACGGAACGCGGCATGCTCGGGCGAGCGTTACGAGCCGCTACCAGGTCCCCCAAGCGACCACCGCCACGAGGAGGCCGCCGACCACATACCAGGGAAGACCCCGGGTGAAGCCAGCCCATGACTGTGGGCGAAGCGTGCCCCCCAGCGGGCCCTCACCACTGCCCTTGTCCTGTTCCGAGCGAGTGACGTCCCGGACCACACCGACGGACAAGCACGCCATCCCAAGGATCAGAATCGCGACCTGCACTGTCATGGCTAGATCCTGCCAGCCTTCGCAAGGGTCAACGGCTATGCGTCCTGTCATCGGCATGTGGGTGAAACAACTACCGGTCAACATGCGGCGGATATCTCCACCCTCGCTGCCCATCGCGTCCTGATCGAGCTGAGGGATCCTACGTATCCGGCGAACTCGGATGGCTCGAAGGGTGTAGCGCAGAGTGGCGGCCTCCGTAGTGGTGTCCCCGTGCCTCTCGGTGCCAGCGTCTGTGTTGGTACCAGGTAATGGCCGCGAACAACACCGCCGCGACCCATGGAAACCACAGACCGGCCTTCGACCAAAACGCCGTGTGCACGATGTTGTTCACGTCATCGCCCATCGGCCCACCTGGTTGGTAGCTGGCCCGGATCGACCGTCCCGGGTGGACGGAACCATCGAGCGTGATATCAGTCTTGACGATCGACCCGTCGTCGCTCACCCATGTTCCGGTGTACGTGCACGCCGAGCCGCGCGGAGAAGGGGGGTCGCAGACCGTCGAGGTCTCGCTGAAGGTGCCCCAGTACGTGGCGCGATCGCGGCCAACCAACTCGATGACGCCGATCACGACAAACACGGCACAAACGCTTGCCATGATCACGTAGAAGAGCGCGTGACCAGTGGCGCGCACGCCATCCCGGATCCGCACCCATCTCAGCATGCGCCAAGCATTGCAGGTCACGTGCCGGCGACTGGCGGGCGCCTTGACGATTCCGCGGCACCCGTCTTCGTCGACGGTCGCTGATGCGTACAGACCCACTCGTTCAGGTGTCGAGGAAGTCCCATTCGCTTCCGAGCACCCAGCGCAGGGCCGAGAGCTTCCCGTTGAGCATGCCCAGCTCAAAGTCCGAGTAAGGGCCTAGCTGCCCCGGCTCTTGGTAACAAGCCTCGACCCGTCGCCGTCCAGGTCCAGCGATCGCCACCAGGCGCTCCAGCTCTTCCACGTCGCCCTGCTCGAGGAGTCGGTACTCGTGCTGGAGCGAACGGTGATACCAGATTCGGTCGTGAAGCAGTTGCTCCGCCGCGGTGATCTCGTCCAGGCGGCGAGGCTCCTCTGCAAAGTAGGACTCCGCGAACAGTTCCTCGATCTCCTGACCAAAATGGTCGAGGAGGATCGCGTTGAGACCGTCTACGCCCAGGCCAAAGGTCGACCCTTCCTGGTCGAACATCTCCGCAAGGTCCGGATGAGGTAGGCGTTTGTCTCCTTGGGGAGCTGAGAAATCATCGCTGTTCGTCGTTACGAAGGCGTGCGGTTCCCCGGCAAGGTCGGCCTGATCGACGGCAGTGGAGTAGAGCTCGACGAGCACGGCATCCGCGACGCTGTTCCGTGACCGGTGAAACGGTGCTTGCTTGGCCAGACCGCGCAGAACCACTCGACGATGCTCGTGTTCGGTCGGCTCAACCGTTTTGCCTTGACGCAACAGCTCCAGCACTTCGCTGAAGTTGCGAGTTGTCATGGCGCCGATCAGTGGGACCTGGTGAGCGAGTCCCTCGATGACCTGCAGCGCATGTTCAGAGTCCGTTCCACCGAACTGGTCCAGGTCCTCCTTAATCAGCTTGAAGCGTTGCGCCACGCTGGCGGTCATCGAGGCTTCGATTCGGTCTCGGTTGCGCTCGAACTCCTCCACAACGAGCTGCGGGACGAGCAACTCAACTTGACCCTGGTGGGCCAGCGACCGGAGAGCCACGATCCAGCGCTGTCCGTCGCGACGCTTGGACAAGTCGAGCCACGTGGAAGTGTCGACGAGGATATGGAGCACGATGCGAGATTAGCCGGAGGAGAAGGCAGCCATCTCGCTGATCGGACTGCCCTGCCTGAGCGCTGCGTCATAGTGGGCGATGTGGGGCAGGTCTTCATGGGAACTGACGAAGAGTTCCTCCTCTTGGGCAACGCGCGTCTTGCGTCCCGCCGGGGTGGGCTCGATACGTGCCGGCGTAGTGCAAGACATCGTTGACGTACCACTCGGCGTGGTTGTAGGCGAAGAGCGCCATTCGGACGCCGTCAGGGCCGCCGGTGGCTCCTGAGTGCCCGAGGTAGTTGGCCGCGGAGTGGATGCTGTCGGCGTTGTCCGTGATGTCGGCCCTACCATCGCTGTTGCCGTCCAGTCCGTAGGTAGCCCAGGTGGCAGGCATGAACTGCATGATCCCGCGGGCGCCGGCGGAGGAGGTGCCGGTGATCCGGCCGTGGGCGGTCTCTTCCATGCCGATGCCAGCGAGGAGCTGCCATGGGATTCCGAACCTGTGGCCGGCCTCGACATAGAGCGTCAGGATGTCCTCTGGGATCGGCAGCGGCGGGTTGTGGAGGGAGTTAAGCCGCGGCTCCCCGGGCGGCGGCAGCGCTACCGTTTCGACCGCGTCCGGTGCAGAGCCGGTCAGTGGCGGCGCCTCCTCTGTGCCGCCGGCAGCAGGCACGGCTCGGCCGTCGAGGGGGGCGCCTCGTTCGCGCATGAAGGCGAGAGGGTCCACGCGCTCATCGTCGACGATGACTTCGAAGTGCAGGTGGTTGCCGGTGCTGGCTCCGGTGGAGCCTTCGACCCCGAGCTGCTGCCCCACACCGACTTCGGCGCCGGCCACGACGGGTGGGTCGATGGTCGCGAGATGCGCATAGCGGGTCTGGACGCCTCCGGCGTGCTGGAGGTCGACGACGTTGCCGTATCCGGTGGTGTCCCAGCCGGCGCGGACGACCCGTCCGGCGGCCACGGCGACGATCGGGCCGGGCCCGGGCAGGGATGACATGTCCTGCCCGCCGTGGAAGTTCATGCGTTTGAGGACGGGGTGGTAGCGCCAGCCGATCCCCCGCGGGGAGATCGTGTACGCCTGCACGAACGGGGGCCGCCACGCCCCGGAAGCCGGCACCGCTCCCCCGCACGGGGCGTTGGCGGTCCCGGTGCGCACCGCGGCGCCGGCCACGGTCAGGGCGACGAGCAGCGGCGCACAGACCGCGGCCAGGACGAGCAATGCGATGCCGACAACCTTGCCCATGGGAGCCCCGCCTCAGGCCGCCCCGGAGAGGGCATCGTTCGTGAACGTGAGGTTCGTTTCGATCGGGTGCAGCACCGTCTGGACCTTGTACGCCTGCTCACCGACGCACCAGACAGCGCGACCCTTGCCGTTCATGGCCCACCCGGTGACCAGGCCCCGAGCGATCGGCCCGAGGCCGAGCAGCGTCTCGAGCTCGTCGGCGACTGCGGCGTCCTGGCCGTGCAGGATCTTGATGTCGGCCAGGTGCAGCAAGTCCCTGGCGATGGTCACGGCTTGGGATCCCGCGTCCCCGGCGGAGAGCAGGTCGGAGGGTTTGTGCGCGACGGCGAACTGGATGTCCCCGTCTCTGCGGGACAGGCGCAGGTCGGCGTCGAAGCTCTTGACCGCTTCGGGCCCGAGCCGCAGCTGCTTCCAGGACTCGTCGCGCACGACGATGCGCAGGTCGCCGGGGGCGGCGGTTTCGCGCATGGCGCGGCCCCAGGAGTTGAGGCAGGTCAGGGCGATGCCGACGGCTTCGTCGCCGAGCGGCTCGAGCCGGGACAGGCTCAGGGACTGGATGGGCGCGTGCCAGTCGACCTCGATGGTGGTGTGGTCGTCGAACAGGCCGGCCAGCGCCCCGGTGACGAGCTGGCCGAGGGCGTCGCGCAGTAGCCGGGTGTCGTCGAGGAACTGCTGCCGGCTGGCATAGCGGCAGTCGGTGACGAGGGCGTCGGTGGGCGTATCGAGCGCCTGCCACAGCTGCGGGATGGTGACCTCGCGCAGCCGGCTCTGCCCGTGCGTGTAGCCAGTCAGGTCGGCCAGGGCGGTCTTGACGACGACCTCATCGGACGGCCCGAACGGGACGCGCAGGTCCCCGATGCGCTGGCTGCCGACCAGGCCGCGGATCAGGGTGAGCCACCGGGCGAACACGACCGCCGCGCGGGCCTGCGCAGCCGCCGGATCGAGCTGTTCCCAGCCTTGGCCGAGCGGCCCGAACGCGAGGGGGTTGATCCTGGCCGGCAGGCCGTGGCCGATGGCGAACGGCTGCACGTCGAGGGCGTGGCAGAGCTTCTCGTACTCGTCCTTGGGGTCGCCCACGATCAGGGTGCGGTAGCCGAAGTCCATCATCCGCAGCACGAACGCCTTGACGGTGGCGGACTTGCCGCGGCCGGGTTTGCCGAACGCGAAGATGTTCGGGTTGGTGACGGGAACGTCGTCGCGCACGACCCAGCCGAGCGGGTCGGCGTAGAAGCTGCCGCCGGAGAGCTGGTCGATGCCCATCTGCGCGCCGGTCGGCGGCAGCCCTGGGGTGGAGATGAACGGCCACAGCACGGGCGCCTGGTCGGAGGTCATCCGCCACGTCGCAACAGGCGCCTTCGCGGCGGCCCAGCCTCGTCCCGTATGCCGCTGACCTCGCTTGGGTGCGTACCTGAACAGCCGTGGCCGGTTGGCATTTCGGGGGGTTGCCGGGGTGGCTGGCATCTCGTGGCCGAAGTCGGCGAGCAGCCGGGCCACTCCCCTGCCCCTCCGTCCTCCGCCCGGCCTGCGCGACGTCATGCGCCCCCCTTCCGGGTGAGGCTGACCCCCAGCGGGACACAGCTGGCGGCGAAGCCGACGTCCTGGGCCAGGTCGAGCCGCAGCGGCGCGTAGCCGGCGCGACGGATGGACGCGTCGAGGCGCCGGCCGTACTCGCTGATCCGGGCCGTCTTGGGCGCGGTGACGGTGGCGACGGCGTACGGGCGGGTCATGGCGTGGCCGCGGGCGAGCTTGGCATCCATGCCGCGGGTCCGGTCGGCCTCGGCTCTGGCTTTGGCGCGCTGCTTGACCTTCGCGCGAGCACGGAGCTCGCCGCCGAGGTCGGCGGCCCACTCGCTGGTGGCGGTGCGCCGGTCCGCGGTGATCTGCCGCAGGATGGGGTAGGCGATGAGCAGGCTGCGTCGTTCGCCGGGCTCGGTCGGCGTCAGGACGGGAGCGAGGGCCCCGAGTGCGGCGCCGCGGGCGGGCAGCTTGAGGGTGGCGCTGATGGAGTTCCACGCGTCGTGGCTGTAGTGCCGCATTGCCGTGTCCGCGCCGGACGGGCCGGCCAACGCCCAAGGGACGTCGGCGTTGACGGCCGGGTCGCCTTCCCGGAGGGTGAGGGCGTCGATGATCCCGGCTCGGTCGCCGGGGGCGAAGCCGGTGCGACAGGCGACGGCGAGCTCGGGTGAGGTGAGCCAGGTGACGGCCGTCATGGCCATCGCGCCGCGCAGGTGGGCCTCCACTTCTGCCATGAGGCCGTGCAGGACCCGGGCGCGTCCGTCGATGCCGCCGCCGGACTCCTTGGCGTCGCGGGCGATCCGCGCTTCGGGGACGACGAGGGTGACGAAGGCCTCGGTGCGCACGGACGCGCGGGTCAGGCCGGCTTGCAGGTCGTCGTTGACCTGCTGCGCCAAGGGTGGAGCCGTGTTGGTGCGGTGGCGGGCGGCCCACTGGTCGCGTTCGGCACCGTCCTCGGGGACCGTGCGCACGGTGAACAGGACCTCGTCGGCGAGCTCAGTCCGGGCGACCAGGTCGAGCAGACCGGCAAGGCCAGCGCCTTGCCGGTCACGCTCATCGGTCTCGGTCATGCCGATGCCGAGGTGCACGATGGCGGCGGTGACGGCCCAGGTGCGCACGGCGTGGTCCTGGATGATCGCGACGCGGGTGAGGGCGGGTCCGGTCGGGGGCCCGTCGTGGATCTGGACGCCAGCGAGGACGCCGGGCAGGTCGGGGACGGTCAGACCGTCCTTGTCCTGAGTGGCGCGTCCGGTCGCGGCGTGGGCGGTGAAGCGGGTCCATCCGGTCAGGCCTCCAATGGTGTGGGCGAGAGTGGCGAGCAGCCAGCCGGTCGCGGAGCGGCCGCGGACCGAGGTGACGGTCAGGAGCGCGACGAGCGCCCAGAGGGCGAGGAAGAGCAGGGCGGAGCGCCACGCGGTCTGCTGGATCGACCAGAAGATCGGCAGGCTGGTGCCAGCGAGGGTGGCCAGCTGCCAGCCGTTCAGGCCGAAGAACCAGCCGATCTTGTCGCGGCTGTAGTCGTTGTAGATGACCGCCATGCGCGGCTGCTCCTTCGGAAGGGAACGGTAGAGAGGAACGTTGAGGGCAGTCAGACCGGGACGATGGGGGTAGAGGCTGCGCCGCCCGCTGCGGCGCCGCCCGAGGCGGGCGCAGCGCCTCCGGGGGCTGCTCCGGCACCGCCCGGTTTGCCGGGTGCGGCAGGCCTGGGTCCCGACCGCGCGGCAGTGGGCAGCGCCGGATCCGAACCGACTGCGGGGGGCGCCGGCGGCGCCGGCATGGGCGTGGCCGCGCCGCCGGGCGCGCCTCCGCCGGCTGGCGAGTCCCCGCCGAAGGAGTCGGGGTCGTCACGGTCTGCTGGACCGGAGCCCCCACCGGAGCCCCCACCGGAGCCGGGCCTGCGGCTGGCGGGCATGCCGCCGAAGTCGGGGTGCCAGCTCTGGTGACCCGCGCCGGTCTGGTTGGTCACGTCGGCCCCGATCGCGGCGCCCTTCGCGCCGACGGCCTGCATGAGCCCGAGCCCTTGCGCGGCGAGGCCGCCGACGGGGCCGGCCAGGCCGAGCAGGCCCCGCTCGGCTTGCCCGAATCGGGCACTGGTCGAGGCCTCGCCGGCGGTCTCGGCCTGCGAGCGACCGTGCCCGTCGGTGCTCGAGGCAGCGCCCGAGGTCGCCGACCCCGACGTGCTGGAGCTCTTGCCGGAGAGCAGCCCTTGGATCCCGCCCTGGGCGGAAAGCCCCGCCCGCAGCGCGGCGCCCGAGGGCGAGCCGGGGTCGACGAAGGCGAGCAGCTTGAACAGCGCCAGCGGGGACACAGTGCCGACGAGGATGAGGATGACCCCGGGCAGCGCGGTGCCGACGGCGGTCTGCGCTGAGTCGGTCAGACCGGTGGCGACGCCGGTGGTCACCTGCACCCCGAGGCCGAGGACCAGGACCATCAGGACCGGGGTGAACGCGGCCGCGTGGAACCAGCGCAGGCTCTTCCAGAACCACGACCGTCCCGCCTCGGACACGAGCCCGGCCGCCGAGATCGGGGTCGTCGCGATGAGGACCATGAGGGCGCCGGCGCGGGTGAGCATGACGAGCAGGTGCCCGATGGCCGCGAGCCACAGCAGCAGCCCCATCAGTCCCAGCACCGTGGCGACGGTGGCGTCGATGACGTCGCCGACGCTGAGCAGCTGCCACGGCTGCCACTGTGACCAGGACTGCACCGACAGCAGGGTCTGCATCAGGGCCCGGGTCAGGCCACCGCAGGCGGCCACGACCGCGACCCCGTAGACGACCCACCCGGCCCACACGATGACGAACTGGCCGGTGCCGACCAGGACCGTGGCCAGGCTCTTGCCGTCCCGTCGCACCGCGGCCACCCCGAGCTGCACCATCGCCATGGTCACGACGAACGTCCCGGCGACCCAGAACGTCGCCTGGTACACCGTGGCGAGCGGCCCGTCCGCGGAGAGGTCCGGTGTCAGAAAGGCGTCCATCAGGTTGAGCACGAGGCGCATCACCCACAGCCCGGCGTTCCACAGCCCGAGCATGGCGATGGTCCACGCGTCGGCGGCGACCTTGCCCGCCGCGCCGGCGAGGCCGGCGAAGAGGTCGACGATCCCCGGCCCCACCGGTCAGCCCTTCCCCGAACCGAGCGAGGGACCAGAGCCGCCGGCGGGCTGGGCCTCGGCCCAGCTCTTCCAGCCGGCGGCGAGGGCCTGCTCACTGCCGGGCCACGTCGACGGCGCGGTCACGGGCGGCTCGCCGGGCGCGATCATCCACCGTCCGCCCACACCGGGTTGGCCGGAGTCTTCCTGCCACTGCATCCGCTCGCAGTGGCCGTAGGCGATCCGCGCGTCGGACTCGATGAACGCGCGGACCTCGAGCAGGACGCACGCGACCACCCAGTCGGACCCGACGGCACCCTTGACCTGCGCTCCGGCCGGGGCGGCCTGCACGATCGTGTCGAGGTCCTTCTCTGCACCCATCTGCGCGGTCCCGAGGAACGACTGCACGTGCCCAGTCATCGACCACTGGCCCGCCGTGACGCCCCCCGGTAACGCCCACGCGTCGTGCACCGCGTGGGCGACCGGGATCGACATGGCCTGCAGGACGGTCGTCTCGATCGCGGCCAGCTGCGCGACCGCCCCCTCTGGGGTGTGCGGGAACCCGGAGGGCACCATCGCCGGCCCCGACGTCGTCGACGCCGGGACGATCATCAGCTCGGCGAGCTCGGTCGCGGGCGGGGTCGGCTTCGCGTCCGCGGGTCGCACCCGAAGCATTGGCGCCGCCGCGATCTGGTCCCGACGCTCCTCAGGCGACAAGCCGAGCTCTTTTCGTATGCCGCTGGGCTGGGTCACGTACGCGCCCTGGGTGGGCGCCGGGGCCGGCTTCGCAGACGGGGCCAGCGCGAACTCGATGGCATACGCGAGACCGATGCACAGGAGCCCGATCGCGAGGAGGATGGCGCCGAGGATCATCAGCAGTCGTTGCCGCCCCCACACGGCTGGCGCGGCCGGTCGGCTGGTCTCGTCGCCGGCGGGAGGTCCCAGTCGCAGCCTCATGAGATGCAGCCCTTGCCGGTGATGCCGTCGACCATGCCCGGCAGCACCATGTAGGCGACGGCGGCGAGGAAGACGACCACGACGGCGACGACACCGGCCTTGGACGCGTGCGGCATGGAGAAGACGCGGCCGGCGACGACCGCGCCAACCCCGACGATGACGCCGACGGCGAAGAGTGCGAGGACGCCCCAGAGGATGTAGCCAGTGATCTGGTCGGCGTAGACCTGCGCGTTGCCGGGTGCCGTGGGGCAGATCTTGGCGACCACATCGGTCACCAGGTGGGAGGCGGTGGACTTCACGGTGTCGATCCCTTCGGAGCGGTGGTCATGGCGGTGGAGGTCGGGAGCAGCTCGTTCACCCGCGCGGCGGCGGCCAGTACCGGCGCGGGGAGGGGCGCAGGATCGGGGCCGGTGCTGGCGAGGCGACGCTCGAAGGGCATTGCGACGAGCCGGCCGGCGGCTTGAAGGGATCTGGCGCTCGGCCCCATCGAGTGGCGCACCGGCTTGGGCCAGCGCTGCAGTCGCGGGCCGAGTACGGCGACCACCGTCTGGCTGACGTCGCGGTGCTGGGCAAGGACGGCCAGGGTGGTCTCGAGCCGTCTCATGCCCGGGAGCGTGGCCGTCGTGGCCAGCACGACCGGCTCGGCGCCAACGAGGAGCTCGCGCAACCAGGACGCGTGGGCGAGGACGGCCTCGAGCGGCCAGGCGACATCGACAACGGTCAGTGTCAGCTGGACCTCTGATCCCCTCGGCGCCGGGACATCGGAAGGGGTCAGCGCGCTGCCGGTGACGCGCTCGATGAGCACGTCATCACGCTGACCGAGGCGCCAGCCAGAGCCGGTGTCGCCCAGTTCGGCGGTGCTCGCACCGGCCAGGGCGGACGCGGCCGGTGGCGCACAGTCGATGAGCCGGCAGGGCGCGCCGGCTACCTCGGCCAGCGCGAGCGCGAGGGTGGACGCGCCGACACCGCCGCCGCACCCGACGACGGGGATGACTCGGCCACCCACGGGTGGCCAGGTGTCGGCGCGAGCCAGCCCAGCGGCATACGGCCGCTCGTCGAGGGCGGGGCTGGCCTGCAGCGCCCGCCAAGCGTGTTTCAGCTCAGCGACCGAGACCGGGCGGGCGGTGGTCGTGGTCATGCGAGCTCCCCACCGAGTGCCCGGCGCCGGAACTCCAAGGCCGCGCGCAGGTCGGAAGCCGGCAGCGTCTTCAGCGCAGCCTTCGCCTCCTGGACCTCGCGCAGCTTGGCGACGCACCCGTCGAGCAGCTGCAGGGCCTCGTCCTCGCGCCCGGCGATGTCGAACAGGTGCGCGACCTGCTCAGCGGAACGCTGCTCGGCCTCGGGGTTGTGCTCGGTCACGGTCATCACCTCAACCACCCGAAGGTGACTGGAGCGGCGGCTGCGGTCACCGTTCATGCCGAGATCCCGCGGTTGGTGCAGGCCTGGGTGAGCGCCTCGATGCTGCGGCTCGCGCGGCGCCGCACGGTGACCGGGGAGACGCCATACTCCTTGGCGACTGCCGCGGAGATGTCGTTGGACAGCAGTCCGTTGCGACCGCGGCTGACTGTGGTGGAGTCGGCCCGGTCCGCGGCTTCGACGATCGAGAGGAGCAGGCTGCGGTCCTGATCGCTGATCACCTGGTTGTCGCAAGCCCACTCGAGCAGGTCGAGCAGCTCGTCCGCCGCGGTCGGCTCCGGCCGGGCCTGGGCATGCGGGCTCTCCCAGAAGCGGGCTCCCGGGCCGAGGGGACGAGTGGAGCGCCAAGTCGGGTCGGAGCGCTGCAGCTGGCTGGCGGCGCCGCAGTCTTGGAGCGCGCCGGAGCGAGTGTTCATCAGGATGTTCGCCGCGACTCTGGTCAGCCGCTCGTACGGGAAGCGGCGGATCTCGAGCCACAGCTGCGCGGCGACGACCTCGTCGATGCGCTCGCTCAGGGTGCGCAGCTGGTGCGCCACGCGGCAGGCACCCGGCAGCAACGCCCACGCGAGCGCGGCTGCGGCGGCCCGGTCGTCGCCGCCGTGGATCGCGCCGCGCTTGGCCAGCGCCTGCAGGACCTCGTCCGCGTCCTCGGAGCTGGCTCCCTTTAGCCACGGGCGTAGGTCCTCGAGGCGGCCTATCGGTGTGAGCCGGTCATCCGCCGCCGCCCACGTCGGCCACCTTCGTGCAGCGACGGCGAGGAGCTCACCGTCCTCGTCGCCGATCCCAAGCTGTTCTGCGACCCCCATCGCCGGGCCCCTTTCGCCGTGTCGAACACGGCGAAAGGTCGGCGAAGGGTGTCACCCGAAACGTGCCCTCAGGCACGGCTCAGGGCGGGGGTACAGCAGGGGTACGGGGACGTTTGCGCTGGTCAGGGCGCGTACCCCAACTCGTGGATCGGAGGCGCCCGCCAGCGACGTTGCCCGGCACCGCAGAAGGGCATCTGCGATCGAACAGGAAACGATGGCCACCTCTGGGCGGCCATCGTTTGCCGAATGAACCAGGTGATCGCGTTGTGGGTGACAACGGAGGGCGTGCCCAGTCACTACTGGTGGTGGGCCCGGGCCAGGGCGGTCCAGGTGAGCTGGCCGACGACTCCCTTCGCTGGGGAGACGTCATGGCTCGCCTGCCAGCGCTTCACCTGGTCCTTGCCGGCGCACTTCAAGCGTCTCTCACTCCCAGCCGGCGCGTCCGAGAAACGAGGAGGACTTCGGCAGCTCTTGCGGTGGGCTCGTCCCACCCACGGGACGACGCCCATTCAGCTGGCAGCTTGCCCTGAGCCCAGCCAGGCGTGGTGTTCGAGGATGCGGGCGGTGCGTTCCGGCAGCTCGTCCGGCGGGCCCGGCTCGTCGGCCCGGGCAGCGATGTCGTGCGTGGCGATGCGCTTGGCTTCGTCGTGGTGTCCTTCGGCCGCCGCGACGGCTGCCAGGTCAAGCCGAGGTATCTCCTCGTACGGTGCGGCGAGGCAGGCGAGCTCGGTGGCGGCCCTCGCGGTCCGATGGTCGCCGGCTGCGAGGCTGTGGGTGGTGACGAGGTGGGCGACGTCGACGACGGCGCAGAGCATGTGGTGGTCGAGGCGGTCTCCTTCGAGGAGCCATGACCAACCGGCCGGGCGCAGCCGATCGAAGGGACGGCCTTCGACAAGAGTGAGCGCCCGTCGTAGGTCGCTCATGCCGTCTGCACCGCGTGCTTCGCCGCGGACGCGGAGCCGCCGGAACAGGTCGATGTCTGTCAGGACGTCCTCTACTTGGTAGACGCCGACGCCTCGGTCCTTGGCTGCGGGCGCCTCGCGCGCGTCCGGTAGGTGTTTGCGGCCGGTGCGCGGGTTGGCGCCGAGCCAGTCGCGCACGATCTTGACATCGTTCCTGGTGCGGGCGGGCGACAGCGAGAACGCGTCAGCGAGCTCCTCGGGGGTGGCGCCGTACGGCCGAGTGGCGAGGTAGGCGAGCATCTCGGTGTAGAAGGGCTTGCGTCTGGTCACGGCGATGCCGCGGGTGCGGGCTCGGACGGGCCCGAGGAGCGTCAGCCGCGGCAGCTCGCACGACTCGGAGAACCAGGCGTCCAGGTCGCCGTCGAGGTCGGGGTCGGTCTGCTCGGCGAGGTCGCGGGTCTCGGGGCGCACAGCCGGGGCCAGCACCTGCAGGTCATCTGCAGTGGTGGCGGCGACCTCGACGTACTCCTCGTCACGCAGGTCAAGGATCGAGGTGTGGCGGTCCTCGACGAGGGCCACCTCCTTGAGCGCGTCACGGGTCGTGGTGTGTTCCGTGCGAAGTGCGCCTGCCTCGTTGGCCAGAGCTCGCCACCCTGGTGCGTCCTGGGCTGCGGTGATGTCGGCGTCGCGGCCACTGTCGGCTTGGGCGAGCAGCGCCGCGCAGCCTCTGGCCTCGTCGGGGGTGAGCCCGACCGCGACGAGGTCGAGCCCGGCGTGCGGGATGGTGACGCGCCCTTGAGCGGTCACGTGCAGCTGCACGCCGCGGGCAGGCTCGTCGCCGCTGGTCAACACGACAGCGGTGGCCGTCATCCCCGGGTTCTCGAGCAGGAGCGTCACGAGCTGTTCGATTTCACCGCTGTCTGTCTGCGCGCCATCGGCCAGGATCGTGGTGGCGTGCCAGTGTTCTGCCCCGACTTGCGCGGCGCGGGCGCTGGCCACGTCGGCTGACTCGGCCGTGGCGCGCTGGAGCGTGCGCTTGGCGTTCTCCAGAGCATCCCCGGTGACGGTGTGAGCGGATGGTTCGGCGTGGATTCGTTCCGGGTTGAGGTCGACGAGTTCCTCGGCTACGCCGATGCAGTGGACGGTGACACCGTAGGACCACGGGTTGCAGGCAAGCTCGGCCGCGAGGTACCGGGCGAGGTCCTGCGCGTACGTGGCATCTCCGGCGATGTTCACGGGGGTGAGCAGCTCACAGTTGAGCAGCCAGGTTTCCCCCGAGTCGGTGGAGCCGATCGTCACGAGGAGGGGGTACGGCGCAGGCTGGTCGAGTACCTGCGGGCCGACGCTGTCGGGGTCGACGGTCAGTGGCAGGCGCCACTGCCGGCGCTCTCCTTCCATCCGCCACGGCGCCGGCGCGTCCTGGTCTCGGCTCAGGTGGAGGGTCAGATCCGTTGGGGTGACCTCGATGGCTGCCAGCTGGGGCATGGGTTCGCCGGCCGCGGACTGGGCGCTGGCGAGCCGGCGGAGGACCTCGTCGAGCCATTCGACCCGGACGGCGCCCGGTTGGCCGGTGACGGTGACCGTCTTCTCGACCGGAGCGAGTTCAGGCCCCGGTACCGCGATGGTCCGCCCGGGGCGCCGGGCACGGAACTGGGCCCGGCGCCGGGATCGCAGGGCCAGGAACATCGAGCCGGCGAGGATTCCTCCGCCGCCGGCGAGTCCGGTCAGCAACCAGGCGGGCGTCACGGTGTCGTCGTTGGTGGCTGGGTCAGCGTCAGGTGTCTGCTCCGCCGGACGGTCCGTCGACTGTGACGGCCGTGGCCGCTCGACTGCAGCGTCAGGTGTCGGCCGGGGTGGCTGCGCGCCCGACAGGCCCGGCTCCTTGCCCTTGCCGCCCACGTCAGCACGCTCGTGACCGTTCTGGGCGCCCACGCTCGGCGTCGCGACCCGGCCCCGCGTCGGTGACGGGTCAGCGCTGTCGTTTCCGCTGCGCGCGTCGCGCTGACGCGTGTCGTGGTCGGTGGTGTCGTGGTCGGTGGTGTCGTTGCCCGTGGTGTCGGGTGCGCTTGCCCGGGCCAGCTTGTCGTCGTCCGTGCTGTCGCGCGTGTTGTCGCCCTGGTCGCCGTGCGTGTCGGGGATGGTCAGGGTCCAGCCGATGTCGATGATGTCCGGGTCGCGCAGACGGGCCCCGCCGGGCTGCGCAGTGTCGCGGGAGGCCCTGAAGATCTCGGGGTAGCGGTCCGGGTCGCCGAGCCTTTCTGCTGCGATGGCCGAGAGGGTGTCGCCGCGCTGGACGACGTGTCGGCGCCCTGTCGCGTCACGATGTCCGGGTGTCGCCTGCTTGGTCTCGGGCGTGGTCGCAGGCAGGCGAAGTACTGTCCCGGGCTCCAGGAAGTCCGGACGGCCGCCGAGGCGGTCGCGGTTGAGGGCCGCGATCTCCGAGTAGCGACGACCCGATCCGAGGTGCTCGCCGGCGATGGACCAGAGCGAGTCGCCGGGCCGCACGACATGGGTGCGCGACGGGGCGGTAGGCCTGTCCGTCCTGTCGGGTTGCGTGGTCACCGACAGGGATGCTGTCGTGGGCCTGTCCGTCGACAGGGGTGCCGCTGTCGCCGCCGTCGAGGTGACCGGGGCGGACAGGAAGAGCAGCGCCGCGGTGGCGACCAGCGCCCGCGCCGCGCCCTGCGGCACCGCCAGCCCCGGGATCCGCCTGGCGGTGCGACCATGGAGCCCGGCGACCAGCTCTGCGAGGATCGAGCCCGCGAGGACGGCCCACGCCGCCCAACCAAGCAGGACGAAGGCCGTCACCGCCAGCGTGCCGTCATCAGGTCGGCCGAGCGTTGCCATGAGCTCGTCGAGCGAGGGCACCCGATCCGGGATGCCGCCGACCGCGACCAGCACGAGCGGCAGACCGCCGACGACGCCGATCAGGGCAAGGGTGGCGACGAGCCCGGTGAGCCGGGCCCGGAGTGCCGAGCGGGCGGGTGCGGTCATCGTTCGACGCCTCCTACGGTGCGGGCGATGCGCGACTCGGCGGAGCCGGTGACGGTCAGCTGGTTGATGCCGATCAGGCCGAGGAACTTCGTGGGGTAGGTGGTGGAGGTGGTCACGGCGACGGTGTCGCCGCCGCGCAGGTTTGCCCTGCCGGTGACGTCCGCGGCGGCGAGGTAGGCGCGTGCCGCGGCGATGGCTGGTGCCGGGTCGGTTTGGGCGGCCAGGCCTCGAGA
>Ga0209347_1003691_pt1 | contig 17311 bp, 18 predicted proteins | sample AutmiccommuBRH23_FD_187382 | JGI IMG/M metagenome (GOLD analysis project Ga0209347, IMG submission 187382) | Deep subsurface microbial communities from Mt. Terri, Switzerland - Autotrophic microbial communities BRH/23 (SPAdes) (version 2) | ecosystem: Environmental > Aquatic > Deep subsurface >...
TTCTTGCCGACGCGCCAATCCATCTATGACCTCCTCCAGAGGTACTTCTCCATTGATCTCCTTTGGCGGCAGTTTACCTGTCCTGCCGCGAGGGTGTCCAGTGATTTCTGCAATTCTACCCCGCTCGCGGGTGCTAATTCTGTTGTTCTGGCGGCTCAAGTCCTTGATCCAGCACAGGTTACGACTGCGATTCCCGCTTGACAGCGGCGGCCGAATCGGCTATCGTGATCCGTGATGGGAGGAGGTACGGACAGCGACGGCGGTTATCGTGCGGCGGGCACACAATGAAAGGGAACGGCCATGAAGCGTGCAATCCTGTTCCTGGCGATGGGTTCAATCCTGGCGGTGGTGACTCTCTGCATAGCGGCGGCCTCCCCCGGCCAAGCCCCGGACTCCTCCGAGGTTGAGCAGCTCAAAAAGGAGGTCGCGTCCCTCCGCGAGCGGGTCGAGTCCCTGGAGAGGCGCCTGGAGGACCGAACCCTCATGATCCCGAGAGGCCGCGTCATGCCCCCGATGACGATCGACCCCAACACCCTCCCGGGCTTCCGCTCGACCCCGCGGGACTGGAAGCGATTCGAGTTCAACGGCATGCCCTACTACGTAATCCCCATCGACGGCGGTTTGGCCTGTCCCGACTCCGGCCGCAGGAAGTGACCGGGCTTCGACCCTAGCCGTCTGTGGTCGGGTCGCCCCAGCCCGTCCTTCGGCCGGAACCAAGTCAATTCACGCAGGGACGCTGTGACGCAGAGACCAAGAGGACAACTCCTCTTCAATCCCTCTGCGTCCCTGCGGCTCTGCGTGAGATATAATCCGTTTGTTTGCAGGGACTTGCACCGACTCCGCGGGATTATCTGGAAACGTTTTTCAGTTGTTGAGGGTTTGTAGCGCAGAGGGCCCTTGGGGCAGGTCCCGCCGGGTCCCCGCACGTGGCGACGATATCCCACGTTCCCGGGTCGTGTTCATGCTACCTGTCAATGACAGGTAGCATGGGCGGGCACGCGGGTTCTGAGTGGCGGCGGCAGACGCCGGCTTGCCGATGGTCCTTTCCGTGCGTGCGGACGCTTGGGGGCTGTCAATCCGCCGACCCGCCGGAGCCGAGCAGGGCGAGCAGCTTCTTGACCAGCGGTTTGAGCATCGCGTCGCTGGCGGCCTTCTTCTTGATCTTGATCGACCACCGCCCGTCCTTGTCCCGCTCGAAGTCAATCGCCGTCTGCAACGCCACAATCAGCCCGGCGATCAGAAACCCCTCCCCAACCCCAAACCCCATCGCCCGCGTCCGAGGCCCATTCCTCGCCGCCTCGACAGGCCCGGCAAACCGGGGCTCCCTCGCCAGGATCTCCAACGCCGCCGCGGCCTCGCCTTCGCTCGGATAGGCCGTATTCGTCGTATCTACTTTTTCGGCTCCTACGCCCGGGAGAGTCGGGTAGCCGACTCCGACATCGATCTGCACATCGTCGAAGACGAGGGCTTCGGCCCGATTACAGGCAGACGCGGTTGCGTTGACAAGATCGCACGTCTGTTGCAGCGCGTCCGCCACGCCGTCATGTAGAACGAGAAGAGACAACGAAAAAACGCCAGCCACCGCTCGCTCCCCTTGACGGAGGAGTGAGTTTGGCGTAATGTTTGCCTGATAAGAAGGTCTGTGTGCGTAGGATATGATTGAGTCGCTTGTTATGAGACGATTGCAGGCAACGGCCAGGAGAGAAAGTGTTCGATAGTTCAGACAAATGGGATCACTACTCAAACCTGAACAAGGGGTGACCCGATGTCTCGCTCAGTGTCTCGTACGCCATTACGCCAAGACGATCAAACGGATGACGTGGGGAGGGGTGTGCAGAAACCCTTCCAGAAGGTTCATAGAGGGGACGCACGCGATCTGTCGTTCCTGTCAGATGGATGTGTTGACCTGGTTGTTACGTCACCTCCCTACTGGCGGAAGCGTGATTATGGGTCCGAGGGACAGATCGGTCAGGAGAAGACTCCCGAGAAGTATGTCGAGGCTATCCTTGGCGCCATGCGAGAGTGGCGCAGAGTGCTCCGTCCGTCCGGATCTGTATTCATGAACATAGGTGATACGTACTGGCGGAAGAGCCTGCAAAGCATCCCCAGCCTTGTTGAGGCAAGTGCGCGGAATGAAGGCTGGATTCTTCGCAACAGGATTGTCTGGATCAAGACAGGAGGCATGCCTGACCCTGTGAAAGACCGCCTGGCAAGTAGGCACGAATACATCTTGCACTTTACGGTCAACAGTTATTACTATGATCTCTTTGGATATGCGGAACGCTATAGTCTTGGCAATAGGGGAGCCAATCCAGGAGATGTTTGGAGCATCACGCCTGAGCGGAGCTTGGGGAAGCACCTTGCGCCCTTCCCCAGTCAAATTGTTGAACGAGCCATTATACTGGCTTGCCCTGAGTGGGTATGCAGCCGGTGCGGCGAACCTCGCCGGCGGATCGTGAAGCGCACGGCAGAATTGGATCCGTCCCGTCCCCAAGCCAGGCGAGCTCTGGAGATCGCAAAGGAGAAGAAGCTGACGGCGGAACACATCGCTGCGATTCAGGCGACGGGTATTTCCGATGCGGGCAAGGCGCGGCGAGTACAGAATGGCACGGATAGAAATGCTGAGAGTGTTCAGAAACTCGCTCGGGAAGCAAAGAAAGTGCTCGGCGGTTATTTTCGCGAGTTCACATTCGCGAAACGGAAAACGTCCGGTTGGACAGATTGTGGGTGTGGAGCTCTTTTCATGCCAGGCGTCGTTCTTGATCCCTTCATGGGCACAGGCACCACGTTAGAGGTTGCCAATCGCATGACACGCTCTGCCATTGGAGTCGATCTGGATCTATCTGAGGAGGAGGTACGGTAGTGATGTACGTCATCCGTAAGCAGATCGTTGCCCAGTGCCTGTCGCGTCTCCGTGAGCGGAAAACCCATACCCTTTTTCCCGGCTATCTCTATTTGCAGCAACGAGCGGCTCAATTGGGCCGGCTCGAAGACGTGCAGCCCGATTTCTTGGCGTTCTTCAAGCAGTTCTTCCTTGTAGGCAACCATCCACTCGGTGCCCCTTATATCAAGCCCTTCACCGAACAGAAACCAAGTGCTAAGAATCTCTGGTTGAATGAAAATGTCGCCGGCTCTTATGCGCCAAGCTCACTGCGTTCCGGACAGCCCTTTCGGCGCGTTGTTGAGATTCAGGGAAGAAAGTACTCTCTTCCTCCCGACCACGCTCGGCGCGCGTTCGAGCATCTTCTTTACTCTGTCCCGGTTCAGGTGACGGACCTGGCAGTTATCCTTTATCGTGACTATGGCCTGCTTGGTGATTCTCTCACCATCAAGGACCTCATAGGCATCTTTGCGTATGAGTTTGGCTATTCTAACAGGCCGGCGGACAGACCAAACGAGGACTTCTCGACATTATTCAGCTTTGAAAGCACTACAACCTGGAGAGAGGATTGGCTCGAAACAGCATGAGTAAATCCCAAAACCACGAAGAACGGGTGAGCCCCAATCGCACCAAGGACAAGGTTCGTCTGCTGACGGCTGAGGATCTACTGACTACTGAAGCAGCGCCGGGCACCACCGAGCAGCAGTTGCCTTTCCAGGAGTTGGTGATTGAGGGCCTGCTCTCATTCGGGGAGAGGACTCATTTTGAATTCGGGAAGATCAATGTCTTAGTGGGCCCAAACGGATCTGGGAAGTCGAACCTAATCGACTGTATGCGCATACTTCAGTATGCGCCTCTCGACATCCAAGAGACTTTCAAAAACTCCGGTTTCGAGGACTGGCTTCACAGAGGTCCCGATGGGCGATCTGGTGTCGCATTTCTTCAGGTTACGACGAAACTGCCTGAGATTCCACGTAAGATCTGTCACCGGCTTAGGCTAGGCCCGCCCAGCCACTCGCGAGCCGTACTTGAGGAAGTGGTATCGAGCGTAGGGACAGAGAATGGGGAAATCGATCTGTATTTCACCGGCTCCTTCCGCGGAGGGGCTACCCTGAGCGTTTCTGGTGCGGGCAAACGCCGACGGGAAAGGGAATTGAGCTCAAAGGAATACAATCCATTTCAGTCTATCCTGAGCCAGATACGAGACGTCGGGCAATATCCGGAGATTACACGATTGGCGGGACTCTATGGAGACTTTCGGATCTACTCCGAGTGGACGTTCGGTCGTAATTCGACCCTCCGTGAAGCTACGCCGGCGGGGCGATCGGACACTACTCTTTCGGAGTCAATGGACAATCTTCCGTTGGCTTTGAATGGTCTCGAGCATACAGCCGCACACGAGGAGATCAGGAAGCGCCTCCTTGAGCTGAAGGAGACTTACCTGGACTATGTGACCCACAACGAATTCGGCCGTATCGCCTTTGGGCTCAAGGAAGCACCGTCCAAAGATCCTTTGCCGGCGAATCGTCTCTCCGATGGCACGTTGCGGTTTCTTGCATTGGCGGCCCTCTTGTTTAAGCCGAGCCCGCCACCTCTTATCTGTCTTGAGGAACCCGAGCTTGGGATGCACCCGGACATGATCCGCATGGTGGCAGAGATGATTGTCGATGCCTCAGCCAGGACACAGTTGATTGTAACAACCCACTCGGAGCAGCTACTTACGGCACTGCAAGATAGTTTTGACGTGCTATTTGCCTTCGATGCAGGACTGACAGGTTCCATAATCAGGCGCTTTAGTCAAGACGACTTCAAAGCGTGGCGTCAGGACCATACATTAGGCGAACTCTGGACGTCAGGTGAGCTTGGAGGCAATCGATGGTGAGAGGGTTCGTTCGTGTCTACATTGAGGGTGGGGCAGAAGGAGGGAAAGCTAACAGTGATTTTCGGCGGAGCTGGAAACATTTTCTGATTGAATTGCACAAGCTTGCCATGAGGAAGGGTTATCAGGGGCTCCAGCCCGTTCGAGGTATGGGTAGAGGAAGGGCTTTTCACAGCTTCTCGCGGCATCCCGTGCAGTATCCTGATGATCTTGGCGTGCTATTGGTCGATGCTGAGACAGCAGTTCCAAAGAACACCAGGGTCTGGGATGTCGTTGCAAGACGAGTTGGGGATCAATGGAGGTGTCCCCCTTGGGCAAAGGAGGACCATCTATACCTGATGGTACACTCTGTAGAGACATGGCTGCTCACCGATCCAGATGCTCTGCAAAAGTTCTTTGGACGAGACTTCAATCGAAGGCCTCTCCCTACGACGAATCTGGAATCGTGGCCCAAGGATGAGATAGAGACAGCGTTGCGCAAAGCGACCAAGGATTCTGCGAAAGGAGCCTATCGACATGGCCACGCAAACCAGATCATTGGCATGGTGGACCCAACCAAAGTGAAGAAGCTACGGCACGGCGGTCGGCTATTCAATTCCCTCGCCAGCTTGATAGAGAGGTCTGCATAGACTGACACTCATCCCGTCATCTCGGACTTGAGCTATGTACGCCGGGAAGGGATAGTCCAGGATACTGCTCCAGATACCAACGGAGTTCCCGCGGCAGGTCCGTGCCGGGCAATTGCTCGGCGGCGAACCGCTCGGGTGGGGTGATGCCTGCCGAGACGGGGGTGATCTGGATCGGGTCGTGGCGAGCCACCGTAAACGCCGGCGGGTCGCTCTCCGGAACGTGCTGAACGATCAAGGTCCGCAACAATCGAGCCTCCATTTCCCTGACAAGAGCCATTTCATGCAAGATGCGAGCGAATCAAGGATGTCTCATCCGGGTAAATGGTACACGACGAGGGCGATTGTCACAAGGGGAAACCCGCGTGAACAAGGGCGTGGGGGCTGAAGAGCCCCCCTGTTGAAGAAAGATTGTGTCTCGCGCAGAGACGCAGGGACGCGGTGAACAGAACAAAGAGCCAAACGTAAGAAGAGATGATCCTGCTTGTAGATGCCTTTTGCCGGTTCTTTGTCCCCGTTCTCTGCGACTCAGCGGCTCTGCGCGAGCTGTCTGATTCCGGCCGGAGGCGGCGGGCTCCGCCGGCGAGAAAATTGGGGTTGCGGCTTTGCAGGACGGGGGGCGGTCGGGTAGAATGCCCGCTCGTGTGATACGCGATAGAAACGGGGTGCATGGCACACCTTACAGGGTTTGACGAGGTTACGGGATCATGGGAAAAGAGAAGTCACAGTGTCCGGGCAAGGCGAAGTACCTGGCCGGCAAGCGGATTCTGCCGACGCCGATCTCCGCCGAGACGAGCGTCGTGCAGTTGGTCGATTGCATGGATGCCTATAACGGCGGGCGGCTCCGGGCGGCTTGCCACCTGCTGCGGGACCGCTACTCGCAGGACGACGTTACCATCGGGATGAGTCTGGCCGGGGCGCTGACGCCTGCGGGGCTTGGGCCGGCGGCCATCATTCCGCTGATGAACCACGGGTTCGTGGACTGGATCGTTGCCACCGGCGCGAACATGTACCATGACATGCACTTTGCGCTGAATCTGCCGATGTTCCGGGGCAGCCACAACGTGGACGATGCGGACCTGCGGGACAAAGGCGTCACGCGGATCTACGACATTCTGTTCGACTATGAAGACGTGCTCATGGAGACGGACCGGCAGTTGCGGGAGATTCTCGTCCGGCCGGAGTTTCAGAAGGAGATGGGCACGCGGGAATTCTACCACCATCTCGGCAAGGTGCTTGACGAGTGCGAGCGGAAGAACGGCCTGGGCCAGGTGAGCATCGTGGCGGCGGCCTATCGCAACGGGATTCCCGTCTTCACGTCGTCGCCGGGCGATTCGACCCACGGGATGAACGTGGCCGGCCTGGAGCTGCTGGCCGAGGCGGCGGGCTTGCAGGACAAGTTCAAGCTCAAGATCAATTCGAGCCTCGACGTCAACGACACGACCGCGATCATTCTGAACGCGAAGAGATATGAGAAGGGCAAGACCGGGGTCATCCTCATCGGGGGGGGGAGTCCGAAGAACTTCATGCTCCAGACCGAGCCGCAGATCCAGGAAGTGCTGATGATCCCGGAGGTGGGCCAGGATTACGACATCAACGTCACTGACGCCCGGCCGGACACCGGCGGTCTCTCGGGAGCGCCGCCGTCAGAGGCCGCGAGCTGGGGCAAGATCGACCCGACGAAGCTCGAAGAGACCGTGACGGCTTACCTCGATGTCACCGTGGCCCTGCCGATTATGGCGGCCTACGCGATTCAGACCACCAAGGCCAAGCGGCTCAAGCGGCTCTACGACCGCGGGCAGGAGCTGCACGAGAAACTCATCAAGTCGTATCTTGAAAATAATCGCGAGGTCGAGAAGCTCAAGACGCTCATGAATGAGCTTGGAGTTTGAAGTGTGAAGAAGTTGGGTGCCATGCCTACGGCTTTGCGTAGGCATGTCTGGCCCGGGGAGACATGTCTACGAGGCGTAGACATGGCACCCGGCTTGGTGCGTAAGCAGTAGCACGGGCATCTTGCCCGTGAAACTCACGGCCGGGGCGGCCGTGCTACTCATGGGCGAGACGCCCATGCTACGGAAACGCACTGCGACGGTACTACAGACGGAGAAGTTGAAGACATGAAGGAACAGGCCCTCAAGTTGGCACGGGAGCACGGGACTCCCTTGTTCATCATCGATCACGACCGGATTCGCGAGAACTATCGCACGTTCAAGCGGCACCTGCCGCGGGTGCAGGCGTACTACGCCGTCAAGGCCAACTCCCATCCGGAGATCGTCAAGACCCTGTTCGACGAGGGGGCCAGTTTCGACGTGGCCTCCTACAACGAGTTCATGCAGGTCTACGAATACATCGCCCACTTCGAGGAGAAGGACAAGGAGTTCTACATCTGGGACAAGATCATCTTCTCGAACACGATCAAGGACCGGGCCACGCTGGGCAAGATCCGGCGGTACAAGCCGCTGGTGACGTTCGACAACGCCGATGAGCTGGTCAAGATCAAGGAGCACTGCGACACGGCCGGGGTCGTCCTGCGGCTGAAGGTCCCGGATATCGGCTCGCAGGTGGAGATGAGCTCGAAATTCGGGGCCGAGCCCGGCGATGCCCGCGGCCTGATTCAGCAGGCGTTCGACCTGGGCTTGGTCGTCGAGGGGCTCAGTTTCCACGTCGGCAGCCAATGCACCACGTTCGACAACTACACGGCCGCCCTGGACATCTGCTCACAGATTTTCCACGACGCCCGCAAGCGGGGCTATCCCGTCAAGATCGTCGATATCGGCGGCGGCTTCCCCGTACCCTACGATTCCCGCGTGCCGCACTTCGCTAAGCTCGGCGAGCTGATCGAGACCGAGTGCGCCAGGCTCTTCCCCGAGGACGTGGAGATCATCGCCGAGCCGGGACGGTTCATGGTGGCGACCGCGGCGGTGCTGGTTTCGGAGATCGTGGGCAAGGCCCGCCGGGACGGCAAGATCTTCTACTACATCAACGACGGCGTGTACCACACCTTCTCCGGTGTCGTCTACGACCACTGGGTCCCCAACTTCCAGGCGTTCCGGGACGGCCCGATGGAGGTCTGCGCCGTCGTCGGGCCCACCTGCGACAGTTTCGACAAGATCAGCCTCTCGGAGCACTTGCCGGCGGACCTGGGGATCGGCGATTGCCTCTACACTGAGAACATCGGCGCCTACAGCATCGCCTCCTCGACGAAGTTCAACGGCATCGAAGGCGCCCGCATCCTGCACCTGGGCAATTGATAATTGATGATTTCTCATTGATGATTGGGTGAGACGCCGTTCACCGGGGTGGACGCGAACCGGGGGCTGGGCTCGTCCGGGAATCGTCAAATGCAAATAGTAGACGGCAAACACTTGCGGGGGGGCGGGATTTCTCGTAGAATTTCACGTTTAGCTGGACTTTTGAAAGGATTTGTCGATGAAATACGATGTGGCTGATTTGTCGTTGGCGGCTGAAGGGAAGCGGAGAATTCTGTGGGCGGACAACGATATGCCCGTCCTGGCAGCGATTCGGGAGCGATTCGCCAAGCAGAAGCCTCTCAAGGGCATGAACATCTCGGCGTGTCTGCACGTGACGGCCGAAACCGCCAACCTGATGCGGGCCTTCAAAGCGGCGGGAGCCAACGCGGTCCTTTGCGCGTCGAACCCGCTGAGCACGCAGGACGACGTCGCGGCCTCGCTCTCGAAGGACTTCGGGATCCCGACCTTCGCGATTCGCGGCGAGAACCGGGCCACCTACTACAAGCACATCAACGCGGCGATCGACCATAAGCCGGTGATCACGTTCGACGACGGTGCGGACCTGGTCAACGAGATGCACCTGAAACGCAAGAAGGACGCCGAGCGGATCGTCGCGAGCATGGAGGAGACCACCACCGGCGTCATCCGCCTGCGGGCGATGGATAAGCAGGGCAAGCTCCTGTTCCCGGTGATCGCGGTCAACGACGCCAAGAGCAAGCACCTGTTCGACAACCGCTACGGGACCGGGCAGAGCACGGTGGACGGCATCATCCGTGCGACCGACTACCTGATGGCGGGCAAGAACATCGTTGTTGCCGGCTACGGCTGGTGCGGACGCGGATTTGCGATGCGGGCCCGCGGGATGGGCGCGATTGTGATCGTCACCGAGATCGACCCGATCAAGGCGATCGAGGCGGCGATGGACGGGTTCCAGGTGATGCCGATGTCCGAGGCGGCCAAGGTGGGCGACCTGTTCGTGACGCTCACGGGCAATAAGCACGTCATCCGGCCCGAGCACGTTCGCAAGATGAAGGACCGCGCCGCGATCTGCAACAGCGGGCACTTCAACGTCGAGATCGACATCCCCGGCATGGCGAAACTGTGCCAGAAGATCAACAAGGGCGTCCGGCGGAACGTCGATGAGTACGTCATCAACAGCAGGAAACGCGTCTATCTGCTGGCCGAAGGCCGGCTGATCAATCTGGCGGCGGCCGAGGGCCATCCCGCCAGCGTCATGGATATGAGCTTCGCGACCCAGGCCCTGCAGGCCGAGTGGGTCGTCAAGCACGCGAGCAAGCTCGAAGCCAGGGTGTACGAGGTGCCGCTGGAGATCGAGGAGCAGGTGTGCAGTCTCAAGCTCAAGGCGATGCAGATTGCGATCGACAAGCTGACGGGCGAGCAGGTGACCTACCTTGCCAGCAGCGGCGAAGGGACGTGATCCGGAATTTACTATTTGCAATTGACGATTTGCGATTTGCTTCGCCGGCCGCAAGTCGGGCATCGCGACGTGATGCCTGGCGGGCTCTGCGCGGGCAAATCGTGAATCGTAAATAGTAAATCGCAAATGGAAAAAGAGCCTGAAAAGACGCCGAAGGCCCCGAAGACCTTCCTGACGGTCGGCCCGACGCTGCACTACAGCCATCGGAACGTGCAGTGCTATTGGCTGCTGGCGGCGTTCGTGTTTTCGCTGGCGTGCCTGTTCTGGTCCCGGGTCGTGACGGGCCAGTTCTGGGCGTTCAATTTCGCCTCGCAGCGAATCCCGGATTTCTGGGAACTCGGGCGCAACACGATCACCGGCGTGAGCATCTTCGAGTACCCCTGGCAGATCGTTGTGCTCGGGCTGCTCATGGGGATCATGGCGGTGGTGCCCGTGCTGGCGGCGCAATTGATGAGCTTCGGGCACAGTTTCATCTTCGTGCTGGCGGTCTTTTTCCTGGCGAATCTGCCGGGCTTTGCGGTCTTCCTGATCGCCAGTTGCCTGGCGGCGGCGGCGAGGCCGTTGCGGTTTCGGTCCCGGATCACCGCGATCGCCCTGTGCATGGCGCCGCAGCTCATCTATTGGGGCGCCTTCGGCGGGGCCCGGGGCGTCGAGCCGCTGGAATGGGGCTTTTCCTTTGCCCCGTGGATCTGGGCTTGGCTGACGGGCATGACGATCGCCGGGCTGGTGATCGGGATCGGGCACTACACCCGCTACAAGCCCGGGCTGATCTGGGTCTTCACGACGACCACGCTGCTGCTGGCGCTGGGCGTCTTCGTCTGGAAGATCGGCTTCGATGAATTGGATTATCAGCTCTACGTGGCGCAGAACTGTCCGGATGAGGTGCAGGAATTCCGCAGCCGCAGTATTCGCGATGCCCTGGATGAAACGATCACGGACCCCAAGGAGAAAGAGTATCGCGCCCGGTTCTCCTATCCCACCGAGCCGATTCCGCTGCGGGAGAGACTCAAGAGAGAGATCCAGATCGAGTTGATCGAGGATCGCTGGCCCAACTGGCTGATCCTGTCCGACGAGCTCCTGTACCAGACCAGGCGAGATTGGCTCAACGAGCAGTACGATCTGTTCATCCGTCCGCCCAGGCCGCGATGGATGCCGGCGGCTTTGCACCAGGAGATCATCACGCGTCGCTCTCGCAGCAACCGCATGCCGATCGCCTTGTACTACAAGGCGTCGCTCAATGAGTACAGCCCGGACCTTCGGGGCATTCAGCAGGATGAGGCGCTCCATTTCTACAGCGATTACCCGCAGGAGCGGGCGTCGCGAATCTGGTTCCGGCTGTACAGCGACTTCGGCCGCAGTCCCGAGTCCGCCGAGGCGCGCTGGCGGGGGGCCAGGCAGCTTGCCGGACAGAAGGAGTTGAAGATGGCTCGGGAGTTGCTCGACGAGGCGGACGACATCGTCTGCGAGCAGCTTGCCCTCGGCGAGCAGATGAAAGCGGCCGCCAGCGACAGCCTGTTCAGCGCGTTCCGCCCGCCGGCCGATACGGTGATGACGTCCCAGAAGCTCAAGGACCTGCTGCGGAGGATTCACGAGCTGCGGATGTTGATCAGCGACGAGAACCTCGCCGGGGTCGAAGGCACGCTGGAGCGGCTGGCCGGCTTTGTCACGCTCAATCCCCACAGTCTGGACTACGAGAGGCAGCTCGATCTGCTGCTGGCCCGACTTGGCGAGAAGGATCCCCTGCGTGACAACCTGTTTCTGGAGAAAGCCAAGTTGATCGCCGACGATCAGCGACGCGCCGAACGGCTGGGCGAGCTGAGCCGGGAATTTCAGAACACCGATGGCGGGATGCAGGCCCTGTACGAGCTGAGCCGGCTCAATATCCGCCTCTACCAGCGCGAGCCGAAGCGGGAGAATCTTCTGCAGGCGACGGACATGCTGACCAGTTTCCTGAGCCTGTACCCCGAGAGTTTCTACGCCTCCCAGGTCAAGAAGAACCTCGACGACCTGCCCAAGCCGGAGTAGCAGGGCAGGCGGGCGTGCGGGCTCGCCGATCCCTGGACGTTGTGGATTTGATGGACGCCATGGACCCGTCCGCGGAGCGTCCACGTCGTCCACGAAGTCCAACGCGGCGGCCTCTCAGGACCCACTTGCGGAATTAATCCATCGCTTTGGTTTGACTTTCCCCGCGACTTTGATAGCATGGAGGGACAACGGCGCAGCATTGCGGAGGCGCCGGCGTATGGTGAAGGGCAGGAAGAGGAATCGGTGATGACTGGAGGCAGTTCGGGAATCGGTCCATGCATGATCATCGTGGGCGACCCCTGTGGTGAGTTCGCCCGGGCGATGGTCCGGCTGGCGCGTGAATACCAGGTCGAGGCCGTGCAGTGCGACGACGTGTACTCGGCGGTCGCCGCGACGGCTCGGGCGGGCAGTCGGCGTGCGCTCATTGTCGGGCCGATGCGGGAGTTGGCCAGAGAGGACAGCCGGTTCTTCCAGATCGCCGAGATGAATTCGCTGCGGTGCTGCTGCCTCCTGGAGAAGGGGCCCGTGACGGACGGCAGCGCCATGCTGATGGCTTTGCGGGCGGGAGCCGCCGTCGTGGGCGAAGCAGGGGAGGTCCGGCCGATCTTCAAGGAGTGGCTCGCCAACGGCGGACCTCGCACAACCCGCAAGAGTCTGTGCGATCTGGCGGATGAGGACCTGCGGGCCACCGAAGCGGAACTCAGCGCGCTATTGGGGCACGGAACCGATGCATAATGGGATGGGGCCACAACCTGCGGGGGCCGGCTTGGGCAGAGTGCTGCTGATCGGCGATGCCGACAAGGCCCTGCGGGATGCCCGGAGCATGGACCGGCAAGCGTTCGACGTTCGCGTCAACATCCTGGACGGGATCGACGCCGCCGCCCGCAGCCGGTTCGACGTGGTTGCCGTCGTGATGGACGGCGCCTCGAGCCAGCTTGGCTCGGTTCTAAAGGCCCTCCGAAAGAGTACGGCCGCCAGAATCGTCTTGCTGGCCCAGATGCATGAGGAGCCGATCGCGCGGCGGCTGGTGGCCCACGCCCCCGGCGAGCAGCGACTGGCCGATGAGTATCACGTCTGTCCCACGTGTCTGGCGAGTCTTCGCCTGTGTCGCGGAAGCGAACCGGGCGCACGCACCAAGCCGGGTTCCCACGAACCAGGTCCTGAATCCCGGATTCCAGACCTTTCGCCTACGGTTTTGCCGGGGGATCTGGGGCAACGGCTGGAGCATCTCGAGCGGCTGGCGACGACGGACGACCTGACGGGCCTGAAGAACCGCCGATACATCTGGGAGTTCGCCAGGCAGATCCTGGATCGCGCCCGCCGGACCAACGGCCGCATCACGCTGCTCGTGCTGGATATCGACAATTTCAAGCATTACAACGATGTCTACGGCCACCTGACCGGCGACGAGATCCTGCGTCAGGCGGCGGTCCTGATGCGGCGCTGCTGCCGGCCCCACGACGTGGTCGGCCGCATTGGAGGCGATGAGTTTGCCGTCGTCTTCTGGGACGACCCGCACCGCGCCACCGGCGAGGTCGCTCGCGAAAGGCGGTCCGCCGCGGCCGAGCACCCCAAGGAGGCGATCACCATCGCCAAGCGCTTTCAGCAGGTCCTGGGCAACGCGGACCTGCACCTGCTGGGTCCCAAGGGCGAGGGGCTCCTGACCATCAGCGGTGGTCTGGCCAGCTCTCCCCGCGACGGCTCGAATGTCCAACAGCTCTTCCAGCGGGCCGACGAAGCCTTGCTCGAAGCCAAACGCAGCGGAAAGAATCGGATCTACCTGGTCGGCGAACCGCGAAGCGACATCGCCGACATCCCGTAGCGATGTTTGTCCGTCATTTCTGTTTCCAAACCGAAAACTCTTGTCCTCGTCTTGTCACTCGGCGATAATGCGCGTGGTTTGGAGTCCGACATGCTGTGTATTCTTGGCGGAACCGTGGTTTCGCAGCCGCAATTGCGTCGATGCGGCATTCAGGGAAAATCGTGGTGCGTGTGGCCGGCGGGACGGCCAAATTGAAGGGGAGTCAGAAATGAATAGATGGGTGTGCCTTACCGGACTGCTCGCGGCGATCGTGTGCACAGGATGCAACTCTGACATAGTGACCACTCGCTATCTAAAGGAACTGGACGAGAAATGTGTCTATATTACCCCGCTGGAAAGCGAGGATCCACAGGTAGGGCAAGTGATCAGCAGTGTTCTTGAGAAGGAGTTCATCCGAAAGAACGTTGCCCTGTGCGATCCGAACAGCGCGACGGTAATCATCACTGGAGCCACGTTCATGACCACTCGTGGCAAATCGACCGGTACACTGCTGGGCAGTTCAGCCATTTCCGCCCAGGCTTGTGAAAGCGTCTCGGTAACCGCCAGAGATCGCGACAACCGCGTCCTGCTATCGGCCTCGTATGACAACGGAGATCGCTGCACCGTCAGTGAGTTTGCGCGGAAATTCGGCTCGGCTCTGGCGGGCAAGTTCCGTTGAGTGATGGGTTCGAATGGCCATTCTGCAGAAGTCCAGTAATCAATCGGAGAAGTCTTGGAGTCTGGAAGGTGGGGTTCGCCCCATCCTGCTATGAGTGTGATCGATATCCATCCGCTGTCGTGGGAAGCTCTGCTGTGCTGCTTCCTTTCGGGGGTGATCATCGGGTTGGAGCGGCAATTGCGGGGCAAGCCCGTCGGGGTCCGCACCAGCGCCCTGATCTGCACCGGGACGTATATCTTCGTTGCCATGACGCAATCCATTTCCACCGAAGCCACCGATCCGTCGCGGATCGTCGGCCAGGTGGTGACCGGGATCGGGTTTCTGGGGGCCGGGGTGATTCTGACCCGTCAGGGAGTCGTCGTGGGCGTCACGTCCGCCTCGGCCATCTGGGTCCTGGCGGCCATCGGCGTGGCGATCGGGCTGGGATTCCCATGGCTGGGGGTCAGGCTGGCGATCTTGGCTGTGGCCATCCTCGTCGGTGTGGACGTCCTGGAGAGTCGCTTCCAGTCGCTGCAGCGCGGCGTTCACAGCAAATTCCAGCCGCCTCGCAAGTCTGCGGAGAGTCCGCCCGCACATCCGACGAATCTCTCCGAGTGAGGGAGGCGCCCGACTCTCGCACCGAGCCGTCGGGCAAGTGGGCGCCCGCGACGCGAATTCTTCCATTTTCGATGGTTTTCTCTTGCCCGGCCTAATGTCTCCCCTGATCGTTGCGTCTATAGGTGCAAAAGGGCGGCTGAATGGGCGATATCTGCCACGGACAAGATGAGATCGTCCGGCTTGTTCAAGCGAGCCGGGCGGGAGACAGAACCGCTTTCGACCGGCTGGTGCAATTGCACCAGGATCAAGCGATGCGAGTCGCCTTCGGCGTCCTGGGGAACGTGCATGATGCGGCCGAGACGGTGCAGGATGCCTTTCTCAAGGGCTACCTGCGGATCGGCAGCTTGGTGGCGGCAGAGAGCTTCCGCTTCTGGATTCTTCGGATCGTTGCCAACGAGGCCGTCAGCCGGCGGCGGGCTCTGCGACGCCGGGCCGTGATGGTCAAGCTGTTCGCCGCGGCGGATGTCAGGGGAAGATCGAGTGGGCCGCAGGAGAAGGAAGACGCCCGGGATATGCAGGCGGCGGTGGAACGAGCGCTCGTTCATCTCACGGCGAATCAGGCCAAGGCGATCTCCCTGTTCGGAATCGAGGGCCTGGCCCACGACGAAGTCGCCCGGATCATGGGCTGCTCCGTCGGGGCGGCACGCTGGCACGTTCATCGGGCCCGGCGGAAACTGCGTGTACTGTTGAAAGAGCACCTGGAGTGAGTGAAATGGATCGTGACGTTGATGAATTGGTGCGACGAAACGTCGAGCGACAGCTTGCGGGTTTCGACTGGGACCGGCAACGCCGGACGGTGATGCATCGCCTGGAGGCCGGCCGGGCGGGGAAGTTGCGAAGGATCATTGCAGTCAGGGTCGCCGCAGGCGCCGCCGCTGTCCTGGTGCTGGTTGCGGGGTACGTGGGCATCAGCCTTCTCCATGGCCCGGATCACAATGCCGCCGAAACCACGGTTTCGAGCGAGCCCACCGAGAGCGATGCCCTCCTGGCCTCCACCGACCCGGCGACGATCCTGCTGACCGGGCCCATGCGATTGCTGGTCTCCAACGATCCGACGCTTGCGCCGCACTCGGTGTGGGATCAATGAGGGTCGAACGAAATGAGTGGCAACTCAATCGAGGAGAATCGATATGAAAGCGAAGAGGTATAGCGTGACAGCGTGTGCCCTGGCCATTCTGCTGGGGACGTTGGGGGTTCTTCTGATAGCGGCCGATCCGCCGGACGCGGTGCGAAACTGGGGCGCCGGGCTCGAACTTCTCGTGAACGGCGATTTCGAGGGGTCTGTGACGGAGAAGGGGCCCACCGGCTGGTTCAAGGCCATCTCGCCCAAAGAGGTCGAGACGATGCGCGTCGAGGTCCAGGAGATCCCGCAACGGGGAAACGTGGCGTTCATGGGATTGACCGGTGCGCAGATCAAGGCGGCCAACAACTGGGCTCAACGGGTTCTCACGATTCCGGTTGGGGCTGCCGTGCGGGTGATGGCGGACGTGAAGACGCAGGATGTCGCCGCGGACGCCGGCTTTGTCATGGTGCAATGTTGGGATCGCGACCAGCGGTTGATCAGTGGGGCGAGTTCCCAGAGCGTCGAGCCGATTGGCGGGACCGAGGACTGGAAGCAGGTCTCCTTCGAGTTCGTCGTGCCTGCGGGCACCGAGGCCATGATCCTGCGTTGTGGACTGGCCGGGCCGGGCAAGATCTGGTTCGACAACGTCTCGATGAAGGTGGTCTCCTCGTCGTCGGCAGGCGACGTGGAGGGCTTTCAGGGCAAAGGATTTGAAGTCACCGGCGAGTCCCTGGAGCAATTGAAGCGAGTTAGGGCCTTCAGCGACGGTCTGGCCGCATACGCCCAGCGGGAGTTCGGCGCGGATGTTCGCGTCCGCAGGGAGGTCTTCGCCCAGGGCGGCGGGAAGTTCCAGGTCGTGCTGCTGCTGGACCTGTCGAAACCCGAGTGAAGGAGGCGATGGCGTACTATATGCCATCGGAGAGCAGGCCGATCGTGGAGTTGAGGATCTGTTGGCGGAATTGGGTCTGCTGCTCGTTGGTGTGCTGTTCCTGGAGGTCCTTGAAGCTGGCCCGGCAGAAGTGGCAGCCCATCGTCGTCAGGTGGAAATCCACGTAGTCGAACCACTCGGGC
>Ga0209347_1003692_pt1 | contig 17308 bp, 19 predicted proteins | sample AutmiccommuBRH23_FD_187382 | JGI IMG/M metagenome (GOLD analysis project Ga0209347, IMG submission 187382) | Deep subsurface microbial communities from Mt. Terri, Switzerland - Autotrophic microbial communities BRH/23 (SPAdes) (version 2) | ecosystem: Environmental > Aquatic > Deep subsurface >...
GCCAAGCCTTTGAAGACCCGGTGGCGTGTAATCCGTCGATTGGTGCAGACCCGCAAGGGTGTCGAATCGATAAAAGCAATCCCGGTGCAACGACCGCAGCGCGACTGATGGATAAATCAGTCAAAGGTGGCATAATAAGCCGAATGGCGAAACGAACCTTTACTTAAGGTGTACCCCAAAGTCAAGACAGTAAAAGGGCATTTTTATCAGTGGATTGGACTCCTTCCTGGAAATAGATTTGCGCGGGTGTCTGATAGGCTAAGGCTTGATGTAGCCGCCGATGATTGTAGAAATACAGATAGTCGCCGAGACTGGTTCTTGCCTCACGCGGTGAGGCGTAATCCTTCAAATAGACCTCCTCGTATTTAAGCGTTCGCCACAAGCGTTCGGTGAAGATGTTGTCCAAGGCACGCCCCTTGCCGTCCATACTGATCTGGACCTGGTCGGCCAGCAGCAGACCGGTGTAGTGCGGCGAGGTGAAGTGGCTGCCCTGGTCGCTGTTGCAGATGGTGGGCGTCGCCGTCGCCAGAGCGGTTGCCATCGCTTCGAGGACAAAGCCGATCTCCAGGGTCTGGTCGAGCGCCCAACTGACGACGAAACGCGAGTACCAGTCCAGCACCGCGAACAGATAGAGCCAGCCAGCACGCAACCGAATGTAGGTGATGTCCACGCCCCACACTTGATTCGGGCGCTCGATAGTCAGCCCGCGCAGTAGATACGGGTAGACCGCGTGCTGCTGGGTGCGCTTACTCAAGTTCGGCCCCGGATAGATCGCCCGCAAGCCCATCTCCCGCATGTGCCGGGCGACCGCCTTGTGGTTCACCACCAGCCCTTCCTGGCACAGTTGCGCCGGGATCTTGCGGATGCCGTAGAAAGGAGAGGCCGTGTAGACTTCGTCGATCCGGCGTTTGATGAGCAGCTCGCGCTCACTCACCAGCGCTGCTTGGTAGTAGACCGCCGACCGCTGGAGGCTCAACAGCTCGCATTGCACCACGACCGCCAGCTCGCGGCTGTCCCGTTCGACCAGCGCCAAGCGCTCACCTCTACTCAACGAACTTACCAGCTTTTTTTTTCAGCCAGCTCAACTGGGTTGTCAAGCGGCCAATCTCGGCATAGAGGTCTTGCTTTTCCTGTTCATGGGCCGTTTCTTTCGCCGCCCAGTCGCGCTCGCGGGTCTGGCTGAACAACCCGGCCAGGCCGCCTAACGCCTGGTCGCGCCATTGCCCGACTAGATTGGGATGCACGCCGTAGGCCGCTGCCACTTGGCTCAAGGTCTTGTCTTCCCGCAACACTTCACGGACGACTTTGGCTTTGAATTCTGGACTGTAACTGTTTCTCATAGCGCTTCCGATCCACTGATAAGCGCCCTATTTTACTGTCCGATTTATGGGGTACATCATAACTCTCAACGAACAACAACGGGCCGAACTGATCCGGGCGTATGACGAGACAACGGCAGCCGATGTTCAGCGGCGACTGCAAGCGGTCCGCCTGTACGGCGAGGGCTGGTCGGTGCGCGAGATCGGCGCGATCACGGGGTGTAGCGAACGCAGCTTGCGGCGCTGGTGTGAACGCTACGGGCAACTGGGGCTGGCGGGGGAGGTCGATCAACGGGCGGGCGGTAACAACGCCAAACTGACACCTGCCCAGCGCGCCGACGTCCTGCGCCGATTGCAAAATGAGCGGCCCGATCACGTCTTGTCGCCGGATCTGCGCCTCAGTCGGGGCGAATTCTGGACGGTCAGTGATCTGCGCATTGGCCTGTACCAGTGGTATGGCGTCGTATGGCGCAGCGCCACCTCATACCGCAGCCTGCTGCATGAAAGTCGCTTGAGCGTCCAACGGGTCGAAAGCACCTATCGCTCCCAGCCCAACGCGGTCGAGATAGCCGACTTCGAAGCCCGGCTCGAAAAAAAGTCACCGACCGGCTCCAGGTCGAACCGGACCTGGTGATCCTGGCGCTGGATCAAATGAGCCGCTACTTTCAAGCTACGCTGACGCGGGTTTGGTCGCCCATCGGCCAAACGCCGCGCGTGCGCATCAGCCCGCAGCGCGACTGCCTCCATTTCTACGGCGCGCTCGACATCCGCTGTGGCCGCGAGATTGCGGTGACGGCGCCTGAACAAACCGCGGCCGTCACCACCGATTTCCTGCGCTTGCTGCTGCTGCTGTTTCCCACCCAGCCGATCTTGCTCTTGCTCGACCGCGCCCCCTGGCATCATGGCCCGGCCTTGACCGCTCTGCTGACCGAGAACGAACGGCTGGAGCTGCTCTATTTTCCGCCTGCCTGTCCGCAGTTGAACCCTCAGGAACATGTTTGGGAACGCACTCGCGATGCCATCAGCCACAATCACACCTATCCTCAGTTCGACGCGTTGGTTTCAGACTTCGACAACTATCTGAACGAGACCCCCTTTGAAACCAACTTCATGCAAGTCTATGGGCCACCCATCGATACGGCCATCTTTGAATGATTTATCCATAAGAAAGCGCGTTCACCCTCTTCGCTAGTTTTGATAACTGCGCGAAAGCGGGCGCCAATTTGCTGAGACTGCTCTTTGAGATATGCCGTTCGGCTTTCAATCGCGAAGAGTAAGGCGCTACTACGTCTGGCGGGTACTCGATTAAAAAGTTCTTCGCGAGAGATGTATATTTCATCGATTGAACTGGGTTCCTCCTCTGGATTACTCATAATTGGCAGTGGCTTTAGTAGCAATGTTTTCGAACAAACTGGTCATAGGATCATTGGGAAAGCGTGTCACAAACACACCTCCACTCGCCAGATCCATCATTTCCTCTGAGTGAGGCAGCACAGCAGCAACGCTACATTGGTAAGCCGTTTCAACTTTGGCCTTTATAGCCTCTGGAGTGAGAGAATTTGGGGTCTTGTTGACCACTATCATGATATGGGGCACTTCTAGTTGGCGCGCTACCTTGATTGTGATGCCTGTGCCCTCGTAGTCTTGCTGGTCCGGTCGCATAACCACGATCAGTGTATGTGAGATAACGAGGGAGAGCATTGTCTCCTCGTTCAAACCGGGGTGGGTATCGATCAATAGCACATCGAGCTTGAGCGCGGTTACCAAGCGGCGTAACCCGCGGGTCAGTTTTTGCGCATCGTACCCTTCACGTAAGACGCGAGTAATCTCTCCGGCTTAATGCTTGAAGGAATTAAGAACACTCGTCCCTTAACTGACACACCAAGGTTGGCTGTTACATCTTGTGCTGCTTGCTCTATGTCCATGCCGTGCCACAAATAATCATTTAACGACGTTTTAATCGCATCACCTTGCAGACCGAATAAGATGTGAATGCCTGGCGACTGAATATCGGTGTCGATGACTCCAACGCGCTTGCCGTCGAGTGCGAGCACAGCCGCTATGTTGGCGGTTGTATTCGATTTTCCCGTACCACCACGAAATGAGTGAATCGAAACAATTCGTGTCATAAGGCATATCGCTCGTGTAATATTACAATCATGAGAGAAAGTAAATGTAGCAGAATGGTGACAATAGCGCCATAGACCTGCGGCTAGAAAAATAGGGGCAGGGCCTCAAACGCCGCAAATGTTTAGCCCGACGGCCTTAGAGCGCCTTGCTTTCCTATGGTAAGAACTTAAGTTGTCCTAGGCTTGTTAAGCCATCGAGAGAGTGCGAACGAGCACTACAGACCATAACCATAGTTCGGAAATGAAACGAGCGACCTGAGCCGCTCGTTCTTCCAACAGCGGAATGGTGACTACCAGAAAAGCGGCTCTGTCAGCATCGATCGCGGAGCGAAATACCACGTCGCATCGCGTGACTCGGCGATTTTCCTGACGAAGGCATTGAAGAGAGTATTCTCGACCACGGCAAACGGAGGAATGCGCAAGAGTATACACGCGAGTAGACGAGGCCCGTCGTCCCCGTTGAGTACAAATTGTGTTCAGTACAGAAAGTCCGGTCGAGTAAATCGGGCTTTTCTGTTTTCTCAGGGTGTATACATGCCTGTGCACACGTGTTTTGGCAAAGGTTCAGGATAGGCAGTCCGATATTTCGGTAGACCGGCCCCGTTAGTCAAGGGGTGTTTCACATTGAATGCTCACACGCATTGTATGTGCCTCCAGCCGGAAATCCTGTATTAAACCGATCGAACCACTGATGCATATATTTTTCTCCGCAAAGCGCATACTGGCTCAACTCAACGCGAGGGTGATGGCTTGCTCGGTGGTCATCGTCGCGCCTTTCGCCCATTCCAATTCAAACACGGTATCGCCAAGTTGAGCACGCAGGGCCATCAAAGCATCCTCATTTGCTTTCTGGTTGATCTGTTCAACCGGCGCGCCAATGCGAATCCGCAACGTTTCAGCAGCCGCCAGGAGTTGGACCGCCGATTCAAAACGTTCTTCAATGACGTCCACATCGGCGATAAATTCAAACGAGTAAGCATAGCCGCGCTGGAGACCTAACTGACGGCGTATTCGCAAACTGTCACAGAATAAAGCTCTAGCTCGAACGTAGTCCCCAAGGTCAAAAGCGAAACCACCGAGGTTTTGAATGGCGGTGGCGACGCCACGTCGATAGCCGAGCGAATTGTAGATATCCCGGCATTCCTTCTGTGCCGATTGAGCTACCTCATATTCTTGGCTTCTACCCAGCGCTCCCGCAAGTCGGTTGAGTGCACTTGCGAGTTCAAATGGTCTATCGAGCTCACGCCACAGCGCTATGCTCGGCAAGATAAACTGAACTGCGTCTTGATGCTCATCTTCATGATACGCAATGGTTCCCAGCACCAATCTGGCCTTCGCGATTCCAGCCGTATAGGAACTAGCCTCGGCCATGTGGAGCACTTCTTCAGCCTGTGCCTGCAAATTCGCAATTTCGCCAGCCAATTCGGCCAGTTCACAGAACTTCAAGCGAGCGTCGATTTCCCCCCGTAGATCGCCGAGCTGCTGAAACAGATCTATGGCTTGCCGAGCACACTGCAATCCGTAGCCAAAATCGGACAGCGCCGAGGACAGATCGGCCGCTGCTAGCAGCGCTTGTGCCTTTGGTAGGGAAACTGATTCCTGGGTTCCCTCCAATGCGCGCTCCAGCCAGCGACGTCCTTCCTGGAAGAAGCCACCCAGTTCCCAGAAGTTCAGGTCTGTGCCCAACTGGGCGACGAATACAAGTGCCTGGTTACGATCGTGTGCAATCAACCAGTCGAATGCGCGGCGCAGGTTATCGTGGTCGTCAGTGACGGTACGCAAGCGTTCGGGCAGCGACTGTCCGGTTCGGTGATCTGCCGCCTGGGAGACAAGCTGCGCATAGTAGCGGGCATGCCGTTCCAGCGCGTCTGCTTCCTGACCGCTGGCTCGCAACTGCGCCTGCGCAAACTGCCGGATCGTCTCGTGCATACTGTAGCGTCGGCGCTCAATGTCAGCCCCAAAAACCACTAACGAGTGTTCAACTAGGCCGGCGAGCGCCTCGGCGCACGGCTCACCGGGTGTGCTGACGGCTTCAGCGGCTTCCAATGTCCATCCGCCGGCCAAGACCGCTAATCGGCGCAATGTCGAGCGTTCCTGGGCGCTCAGGAGTTCGTAAGACCAGTCAATGAGCGTGTGCAATGTACGCTGGCGTGGCATGGTCTCAGCAGACTGTCGATTCAGCCAAGCGAAGCGTAGGCTCAGCCGGTCGGCGATCGCTTCGACGGGCAGCACGCGCGTTTGCGCAGCGGCGATTTCGATTGCCAGGGGGATACCGTCAAGCTGCTGGCAGATATGCGCAACCGCCGTCACATTCGCGGCGGTGAGCGTAAAAGAGAGCAGCGATTGCGCAGCGCGGTCTGTAAAGAGCTGAACCGAGTCAAAGCTTAGCGAGCCGGCAACCGTGAGGCGTTCTGTGTCGCTGAGGGCGGGCGTAGTAAAGGGTTCCAACCGCACCACATGTTCCTCGGCGAGTCGCAGCGGGATGCGGCTCGTCGTAAGCACTGTTAGTCCGGCGGCGTCGCGGCAGAGCGTCTGGACAAGGTGTGCGCACGCTTTGACCAGGTGCTCGCAGTTGTCGAGTACCAGCAGCACGGTCCTGTCACGCAGGTAATCCACAATGGCGCTGGTGGACGAGCGACCGCTATTGGTCGGCAACTGCAGCACCGCCGCGACCGCGTCTTCCACCGCGCTGCCATCCGCAACGCCGGCCAGCTCGACGAAGCCGATCTCGTGGGCAAAAACGCCCGCCATGCGCTGGGCAACCTCGATCGCCAAGCGTGTCTTGCCGACACCGCCTGGACCTGTCAATGTCACCAGCCTAACCGTTCGCCGTGACAGGAGATCGACCAGGCGCGCGGATTCTTGTTGGCGTCCCATAAAACGCGTCAGAACAGGCGGCAAAGCACGCTGGGGTGAGTTCGACGGGACGGACACCTGGGCGCGAATCTGTTGGGCGAGCGTGACGGTTTCAGCGGCGGGTGCCAAGCCAAGCTCGGCTGCCAGCACGCGGCGGCAGGTTTCGAAGACCTCCAGCGCGGCGCTGCGTTGACCTGCTCGTGCCAGCACACGCATTAGTTGACGATAGGCGGACTCAGTCAGGGGGTCACTGTCGAGCAGACGGCGTATGACACGTTCGGCATCAGGCAGTTGCCCGCTGCTTTCGTAAAACGCGGCAAGCTGTTCCAGGGCCAACGTCACCTGTACGTGGACGTATTGGCGCTGCGTGCGCAGCCACTCGTCGAACTCCAAACAGTTAGCCAGTGAGAATTCGTCTAAGAAATCGCCGCGCACCAAATCGAGCGCCTTGGTCAGCCGTATGGCACATTCCGAGCAATCCTGTTGGTCGGGGTGTGGATGGACGCGGCAGGCCTCGATCAACGCGCGAAAGCTGGACACATCCAGTGCGTGATTGCTGAGCGGATTGAAACGCAAGGCGAGCCGATCCCCGATCAGGTGCGGCTGCTCGTCGGTAGCGCTCGTTCCCAGCGCTTTTTGAAGCTGCGCCCAGGTCACCCGGAGATTGTTTTGCGCAGCAGCCGTTGGCAAGTCGGGCCACAGCAAGCCAAGCAAAGATTCACGACTGTGCGCGTGTTCCGACTCGGTGAGGAGATAGGCCAGCAGTCCGATTGCCTTGCGGTTGGTGAGTGTGATCGCTCCCAGCCGGCGATGCCTGATCTGCAACGGGCCGAGTAAAGAAAAAATCAGTTCCGCCAAAGTCGCCCCAAATAATGATGAATTAACGGGGTTTCGCTAATGTACATAATATATCACGTCGAACAAAAAACAGGATTTCTTTCCATCGGGGACTGACGACCTGCACTCTGGTCAGCAGCCCGTTCGACGGATACGTCCCAGGCGCCCGTTCTTTAGTGCGCGCAGGCGGACGCAACAGATAGCGCAAACGACGAGAAACCATGGATCACACCAACTCAATTCAGCGCCTCTACGACGTGATCAACGCGGGTGACCTCGACGGTTTCAGCCGGCAGCTCGCCGATGACTTCGTTGAGCACGACGGAGTGCCGGAACTCCCGCCGACGAAAGCCGGCGTAGTCCAGTACTTCCAGATGTTGATAGCAGCGTTCCCCGATCGTCACGTGAAGGTCGAAGACGTGATTGCCTGCGGCGATAAGGCCGTTGCGCGTGTCCAGGTGACGGGCACGCACAAGGGTGAGTTCATGGGCATCCCGGCGACCGGGAAATCGGCGGCCGTCGCGCTCATCGACATCACGCGTTTTAGCGATGACGGGCTGGCGCGCGAGCACTGGGGCGTAGTCGACATGTTTGCGCTGCTACAGCAGCTCGGTGTCATCCCAGCCGCTCCCCCGGCTTAGCCGACTGAAATTGAGGGACGGACACCTTTCTCTGGGACGTCGCTTGAAAACACTCGTAGCAGGACGGAAGACCGCATGTGCGAAAGCGGGTTGCGTCCAGTTCGTATCCAAGCACCTATCTCACCTATTGCGGTTCATTTCGAATCGCAACCGACACATAGAGGGAGATTCACGAATGGCAACCGAACAGAACAAGGAAGTCGTGCGCCGGTTCATTATGGAGGCATTGAGTGGTCGCAATGTGGGCCTGGCCGACGAAGTGCTGGCTCCGAATTACGCGAACATACTGACGGGCACCGACCTGGCAGCCTTCAAGGGTATGCTCGCCGGCATGAGTACTGCACTTGGCGACGTCCAGTTTGAAATTCACGATCTTGTGGCTGAAGGGGATGCGGTAGTGGCGCGATGGACGATGCAAGCCACCCACACAGGTTCCCTGATGGGCGAGACTCCCACCGGGCAGAGGATTTCGTCGCGCGGTCTGACGTACTACCGCCTGCTCGATGGCCGGATCGTGGAAGATGAGCCGATTTCGTCACCCGATCTGTTACAGGCACTCGGCATCCAGATGTCCGCGTAGCGCCGCCGGTAGCGAGATTCAGATCTCGCGCCCGACCGCGCGCGGTCAACGACGACCGCTATACGTAGCGCGCAAGCAAGAAAATCGATGGAACACCCGATTTCCATACACCTCCGATCGCAACTGGCACTTAGAGGGAGATTCGTGCATGGCAACTGAACAGAACAAAGCGTTGGTCCGTCAAATGGTGGAGGAAGGCATGAATCGGGGAAACCTGAGCCTGGTCGATGAGTATCTGGCCCCCGACTTCATCGAACACGAACAGCTCCCACCCGAAATACCGAGTGGCCGTGAGGGCGTCAAGCACTTTTTCGCCATCATGCGCAGCGCCTTCCCGGACTTCAAAGCCACGATTGACGACATGGTGGCCGAAGGCGATAAGGTGGTATTTCGTCAGACCTGGAGCGGCACCCATCAGGGCGAGTTCATGGGTGTGCCGCCGACCGGCAAGAGCGTCTCTTTTGGCGTGATCGACATCGTCCGCATCGAAGGGGGCAAGTGTGTCGAACATTGGGGCCAGATGGACAGCGCGAGTCTGATGCAGCAGCTTGGCGCAGTCCCGGCAGGGCCTCCGGCTTAGCAGCATGCAGGGCGAATCGGCCCAGGAAACCTTCATAAAGTCGAGGCTAGCGTCATCCACCAACTGCCCTGATCCGTTCACACATCCAATAACCGGTAACCATGGATACGACTCAGGTCAAGTCGCATCTATAACAAGAAAGGTATTTTTCCATGTCAACCGAAAATAACAAGGCTGTCGTCCGGCGTTTCCGTGAGGCGTTCGACGCAGGTGATCTAGATGGGGCGGGGGCAGTTTTTGCCCCCAATGCTGTCGTGCATATGTCAGGCGCCCCAGAGCCGCTTACGATGGAGGAATTCAAGCAACTTTTTAAGATGCTCGTCAGCGCATTCACCGGCGGCACATCGACGGTCGAAGATATGATTGCGGAAGGAGATCGCGTCGTCAGCCGGCTCACATTTCGAGGTACCCATACAGGAGATATGATGGGTATTCGGGCGACAGGCAAGTCTGTGACCGTGTCAGAAGTCATTATCGACCGCGTAGCCGATGGGAAAATCGTCGAATCGTGGCGTCTGTTTGACCAGATGGCGATGATGCAGCAGCTTGGCGCAGTCCCGGCAGGGCCTCCGGCTTAGCGGCATGCAGGGCGAATTGTCCCAAGAACAGGGACTGTGCCGCGGATATACCCCTCTGCCGCACGCCTCTACCTAGACCATGCCTGAGACCAACGGAGACCAGCGCGATGGACAGATTCGAATTGAGTATCGTGATCAACCGCCCCGTCGTTGAGGTTTTCCCGGTTCTCGCAGATCTCGCGAATGACGTCAAGTGGCGCAGCGAGTGGGTTGAGACCAGGCAAGTGTCGGGGAACTCGCCTGACGTTGGCGCCACATTTCAATTGACCGGCACGTTTCTCGGTCGGCAGACCCCGACGGTATACGAGGTCGCTGAGTACGAGCCGAACCAGCTCGCGGCGTGGAAAGCTTTGTCAGGACCGCTCCCATTGAAGTTTCGCAGGACTTTTGCGTCCGTCGAAGGTGGGACACGTGTCACCGTCATATACGAAGTGGAGTTACGCGGCCTCTTCAAACTGGTTATGCCGCTCTTCGCCGGATCAGTCAAGCGAATGCATGACGGTGATCTGCGCAAGGTGAAGGCACTGATGGAAACCGGCGCTTTATAAGTATGTGAGGCCGCGACACAAGAGCAACCATTCCAGCTTTGCAGGCTACCCGTATCTATCCGGTTCTGAAACTAAATATCGAGTCTCCATAATCAAACAGAAAGTGGGGAATGCGATGGCAATCAGAGTGATTGTTGAATTGCAGGCGAAACCGGGCAAGCGGGCTGAGCTTCATGACCTGCTCGCGAGCATTGCCGAGGAATTCGGACCGAGCGTGCCCGGCTATCTGGGAACCACGCGCTACGAGGTGCTCGACAACCCGGACATCGTCATTGAAATTGCCGACTGGGAATCCGCCGAGGTGCGGGCAGCGGCGATGCAGAAGGCAATGTCCGGCGGCGCCTACGCTCCCTTGTCCGAACTGCTGGCGGCGCCGTTCAGGGCAACCGTCCTCAGCCAACTGCCCTGATCCGTTCAGAAAAACAATCTGGAGGCATGGATACGGCTCGCTCTGCGTCGCACCGATACATGTGGGAGAGGATGCGATGGGGCAGATTGCAGCAAGCGTTTATATCAACCGTTCGCAGCAGGACGTCTTTGATTTCATGAGCAATCCGGCCAATCTTCCAGCATGGAAGTCAGCCTTTGCGTCGGCTGAGTGGACATCCCGCGAATCGCCTCGTATCGGTTCCACGTATCGCGTATCCGCTAAAGTGCTTGGCTCCAAGAAGGAAGGTCTGTTCGAGATCGTACGATGGGACCGTCCTAACTGCTATGCCTACCAGATGAATGCGCGCCTGTTTCCTATTGAACGTATCGAGACGACATTCACCTTCCAACCAATGAACAACGACACGAAGGTTACGTTCGAATCCCGGTTTGCGCTCGTGAGTGCATTGGCGTTTGCCGAGAGCTTCTTTGCCAGGATGGGCTTGAAGCAGGACGGTGAGTACCTTGCCATCGCCAAGCGGTTGCTGGAAGCGGTCTAGCACACGTTGCTTCCGGATAATCAAACAGAGTAAGGATCAACTACTATGTCTGCTATCGCCGGTGTATCCATCGATAACCGCAGTTCGCAGCTCCGTTCCATTGCACTGGGCGGGCTGATAATCGGTGTCGTTCATACGATCATCCATCAGTGGATCTTCTTAAGTCTGATTGAGGGGAATCCACTGATCAGCATATATCAATACTTCGCGAGCGGCATATTGGGTAGTTCCGCCTTCGCAGGCGGAATCCCTACTGCCCTGCTCGGAGTTTTCTTTCACTTCCTCGTTTCGTTTGTCGTTGCTGCTGTCTTTGTCCTGAGCGCCCAGCGAATTGCACTCTTGCGCCGCTATCCCATCGCTAGCGCGCTCGCATATGGGTTTGGCGTCTTGCTGGTAATGACCGCCATCGTCCTGCCGCTCAGCGCGGCACCGCCGCTGCCACCTCCAACCACGCCTCAGCTCATCGAGTTGGTTCTGGAACACATTCTGGTCATTGGGCTGACGCTGGGAGTACTTGTCCGGCGCAGTGCAGGATCCACTGAATAACGCGAATAAGAACGTATGCCTGGTCTTGAATAGCGGGCAAAGCTCAGCCACTCATCACGTGTCTGGCTTTTGTCCAACTGCGTCCGAGGTACTTGTCTAACTGATGCGAATTACAGGGTGTGGCGGAGGGAAAGTACGTATGAAAAGGATTGTGAAGTTCTTAAGGATCGGCGTTTCGGCTGCCCTGTTTGCGGCGATGGCTATTGTTCCTGCGGCGGCTCAGGAACAACCGGACGGGACAGTAATTCAAGGCAACTTCGGTGGCGACGTCATCACGATGAACCCCATTTATGTTGACGATGCCGTCAGTGCCCAGCTTGTCCGCATGCTGAATATTGGTTTCCTGGGAGTCGATCCAAACACCGCCATGTTCGCCCCGAATCAACCCGGCGCGCTGGTACAGAACTGGGATACTTCTGCAGACGGGACGGTTTATACCTTCCACCTGCGCAATGATTTGACGTGGACGGACGAAATGCCCATCACTTCAGCAGCGGTGATGTATACGTGGCAGGCGATCCAGACCGCAGCCGAGAACGAAGTCAACCAACCGTTCGCCGCCGTCATCGATTCCAGCCGCAAGACCGGTATCCTCGACGTGCAGGCGCCCGACGATTACACGGTCGTCGTCACGTTTGCTACAGCCCACTGCACGGCTCTGCGCTATGCGTCCGCCCTCGTGCCAGTGCCGGCGCACGTGCTGCCGGATGACCTGAGTGAGCTCATAAATGCGCCTTACACCCTCGAGCCCACCGTCACCAGTGGTGCTTTCAGGTTCGCCCAATACGCTCCCGGCGAATACGTAAGCCTCTTCAGCAACCCCGATTACGCCGACGCTGCCGGAGACGCTGTGCAACCTGGCGCGTTCATTTATGCAAACGTGGTCGACGATAACGCTGCGGTCGATCAGTTTCTGGCTGGGGGCTCTAACCTGATCGACAACCCACTACCTTCTCGTCGGGATGAAATCCGCGCCAGCGGCGCTCAGGTTCACCTCTATCCGGGTAACCGCTGGGATTATCTGGCGTTCAACCAGGCTGACCCGACCGATCCACAGAACGGCCTCGATCCGAGCGGCAACGTCATCGATCAAGGGCATCACCCGATCTTTGGTGACGTGCAAGTACGACAGGCGATCGCACACGCAATCGATGTTCAATCGATCATCAACGCAACCCTCTCCGGAGAAGGCACCCGCATGACCTCCAACCTGATGCCGTCCTCGTGGGCCTACAACCAGAACTTGCCGCCGATCGGCTACGACCCGGCGCTCGCCAGCCAGATGCTCAATCAAGCTGGCTGGATTGACGACGACAACGATCCCGCCACGCCGCGCGTTGCCCGTGGTGCCAGATATGCGCCGGACGGCACCCCGTTTGTGTTCACCCTTTACACTGACCAGGGGAATACCCGCCACATTACCGCAGGCACGATGATCCGGGATGAACTGGCGCAGATTGGAATCCAGGTTGATCTTCAGCCCATCGATTTCCAAACCCTGGTCGACATCGCGCGACAGCAGACCTTCGACGCCTACCTTCTGGGTTGGCAGAATGGCTATCCCGATGATCCCGATCAGACGCAGCTCTTCACGCCGCAAAGCGATGTGATTGCCGGAGGGAGCAACTTTACCTCCTTCAATAACCCGCAGGTCACCGATTTGATCAATCAGGCGAACTCGGTACCCGGCTGCCAACCAGCGGATCGCGCGCCGATTTATGCCAGGATTCAGGAACTCATGCAGCAGGAGGTGCCCTATGTCTGGCTGTTTGCCATCAACGGTATGTACGCTGTCGGTCCGAACATCCAGGGGTTTGATCCGCAACCTGCCAACTACTTATGGAATTCTAGCACCTGGTTGGTCAGCACCCCGTAACCGGTTCAACGTAGCGTAGGCGGTGCTTTTGAATCTCGTCTAGCTACCACAGGGATAGGAGAGAAACAGCGATGGAACTGAAGGCGCGTTACCTGACTATCAGCACTCTGCTGATCACGGTGTCATTTGCGGCGTTCAACGCCCCTGTACAGGCACAGGACACAGGAGAACCAGCAGCCACCGAAGACCCTTGTCTAGCGATCCTCGATGCGGCCTGGGAAAGCCTGGACGAGGCTGCGCCAGACGTGTTTGAAGATCCTGCGTTTATGGCGTGCTTGGATGCTCTGGACACAGTGGGGCAAGACCCAGGCGAGGATCCCGAACTAGCGAGCGCAATCGAAAGCCTTGCAACCCAGGAGGCGGTTGCGCCAAACACAACCGACAACCCAAGCCCACATACCCAGGACACGCCAGCGCCACCTGAAGCTGAAACCGGCATTCCGCGCATATTCATTTATGTTACGAACTCCGGTTCCTTTATGGTGCGGTATTGGGTTTCATGGTTTGACGGGGCAACGGGTGGTTTGGTGGCTATTGGCTCCGGCGAATTTCCCTCTCATACCAGTAGAGTTATATGGGTGCCTTCCAACGCCACAAACGTTTCGATTCGTATTGAAGCACAGTTCTTCATCAATCAATGGGATTCTCCGCCTGGGTGTAGTTGGGTTTTGGGAGATGCATCTCTGGTAACCGCGGGCGGAACATTCCACCCGGGATGGCCCTCTTTGTGGGTCGTCAATGGCACCTTACCCGACGTAGTTTGCGGCCCAGGTGGATCTCGCTTGTAACTGCAACTACAGGTCCCTTTCGGACTGGCCTTATGGAACGTCAAGGGCCTTGTATCCAATCCGTATGGCACCCCGGAAATATTCCGGGGTGGTTCCAAACTCTAGTGGGAGATGGCTAGGAGAGCAACCATGTTACCTAACATGAAAGCGCGTTCCCTGATGGTGGGCGTTCTGCTGGTCGCGTTGGCAATTGTGGCGTTTCGAGGGGCTGTACAGGCTCAGGAAACGCTGGAACCAGCAGTCACCGAAGACGATTGTACAGCGATCATCGAGGCGGGTATGCTGCCTCAGGATGACACCGCGCCCGCGCCAGTGGCGACTGAAGACTCTGCGCTCTACTCGTGCCTGGAGAGCCTCAATACAACAGAACTGGATTCAGCCAGCGTGTCCATCTCGGCGACCAAAGAGCTGGCCGCGCCAGAAGCGACGGAGATCGTTTCCCCGGCAGTCGCGCAGTCAGGTTTCGTCTACATGCCTATCACGGTAATTCACTCCAATATCTTTGCAGATGCGGGCAGAGTATGGGTGATCTGGCATGACTCAACGACCGGGGCATTGACAGTCGCTTTGCGGTCATACAACGAACGGATCTCGTATTACAACATGGGGCTGGACATAACAATACCGGACGACGTCGTGAACATCGCAATTCGAATCGAAACGACACAAGACAGGTCGTCTGGCAACTGGGAGTTTGATCCAACCTGTGCATTCGCGTTTACCGAACCGCCCCAGGGGTTCTCCGTCACAGTGGACGATGACAACGGTTGTAGCGGGCAAATTGATAGCGCTTGATACTCAAGCCAGTATTAGTCTTTCAATGAAGGAGACACCTCGATACGGGGCCACCGTATCAAAGGCGTTGGCCCCGAACATTCACTACAAGCGCGACAACGCGTTTCTCTGCAACACCAAAACCGCGCAGAGGTTCCAGTCGGCGACGACGATGTCACATAGTACCCGCTCTACTATTCGTTTCTGCCGCCACAGCTTGAACGGGGAAAGTGGAACAGGTTTTATGCGGCAGGTCGAAACTTGGGTAGACCGGAGTGGTGGTTACAGTAGAGGTTGAAGAGCTAGAGACAGATTTTCGCGCGCCCTTACCTAATTTGGAGAAACCTCATGCCCTCACGTCTGTTCACGATGTTATGGCTTTTTGTCTGTGTGTTTGTACCTGGTTTTTCTGCCCTGGCCCAGGAAGATGAACTCCCCTTTATTCTATGGTCAGCCTGCCCCTTTGAAATTCCTGAAGGCGAAGCCGAGGCAGAAACTCTGGACTGCGGTTTCCTGGTCACTTATGAAGACCACTTTTCCGATGAAGATGCGACGCAGGTAGAGCTTGCCTTTGCGATTTTATACAGCATCAACGAACCGATGCCCGATGCGGTGATTTACTTGGAAGGCGGACCCGGCGGCAGCGCACTCAGCAGTGTGGATAGCTGGGTTGAATCGAGTGTCCGCGTGAACAATGACCTGATTCTCCTCGACCAGCGTGGAACCGGATTCTCCTTCCCCAGCCTCAACTGCATTGAGCTGGAAACCTACGAAGGAGACGATCCATTGGAAGCAGAGCAAGCCTGTTTTGACCGCTTTGTTGACGAAGGCATCAACGTCAACGCTTATAAAAGCGCGCAGTCGGCAACTGATATTGCTGAGTTGATGGCGCTGCTGCAAGAGGAAATAGACTACAGCGAGTTTAACCTGCTGGGGATTTCGTATGGCACCCGGCTGGCGCTGACGATGCTGCGTGATTATCCCGAAGGCATTCGCAGTGTCATCATCGATTCGGTGTATCCGCCCAATGTGAACGCTTATGAGCATCAGGCGGCAAATATTTATCGCGGCTTGCAGATGTTATTCGATGGCTGCACCGCAGATCCGGACTGTGAAGATGCTTATCCTGACCTGGAAGCCGTTTTTTACGACATCTACGTTTCGTTGAACGAGACACCCGCTGCGTATGAGTCCGAAGACCCGGACACAGGCGTAGTCACTAAGCAACAACTGACAGGCGACAGCTTTTTGGACTTGATAGTGCAGTCGCTTTACAGCACAACCGCCATCCCGGAACTGCCGCTGGTGATTTACGAGGTGTCTGAAGGCAATTATGGCATTGTGGATTTGATCGACACGGGTGAATTTTCTGATGGCTTCAACCGCGGCCCGGCGTTTCTCCAGGATGAACGCGACGACCTGGGGGATATTTCCGACAGCGAAGGTATGTTCAACGCAGTGGAATGTCAAGAAGAACTGCCGTTTAACAATTTTGACGAAGCGGTGGAAACGTCTGCAATCGTCCCTGACCCGATTCGCGATTACCTGGTGTCCGAAATTGAGAATCAGTTTTTGACGTGCGAGATTTATGGTCTGGAGCCGGCGGATGTCATCGAAACAGAACCCGTTTACAGCGACATCCCGACTCTGGTACTGGCGGGTAATTATGACCCCATCACGCCGCCGTCTGACGCGCAAATGGCCGCAGAGACATTGAGCAGCAGTTATTATTTTGAGTTTCCCGGTCACGGACACGGCATCACCGATGCAGGTGACTGCGCCAACAGCATCATCGCGGCATTCCTGGCAGACCCGACTGTTGAACCGGACCGGTCTTGCGTTGCCGATATTAAAGGAATAACCTTCGTAATTCGTTAGCACTACGGTAGCGCTTGGCCCTCACCCCTGCGCTTGCGCGTCCCTCTCCCTGTGCGAAGCCTCCTGAAAGGGCAGGGCGAGGGACTTCAAGACACTCCCCTCCCTTTTTCCTGAGGGAGAAGGGGATGGGGGATGAGGGCCAAACCCGCTATCTGCTGCTGTGTACAAGCTGCCGTCGCCGACGCCGCTAGCATCGTCGCTGGTTTCGTCCCAGGCTCCCGCATCGCGGTCGTCATCGCCGAACCTGCTGTCATCGTCGTTGGATTCATCATCAAGGTCATCCCCATCATCGTCTCCGAACAAAGCTCCTTCATCCGGGCATTCACGCTCATGGGCATGGGGTAACCCAATTCAATCGATAGATCGCGGCTGTGCCGCAGCGGCAGTAGTAGTAGTACACGATAATGGACGAAACACTCAGGATTTAGAGGGAGATTGTCGAGGCGGGG
>Ga0209347_1003693_pt1 | contig 17301 bp, 19 predicted proteins | sample AutmiccommuBRH23_FD_187382 | JGI IMG/M metagenome (GOLD analysis project Ga0209347, IMG submission 187382) | Deep subsurface microbial communities from Mt. Terri, Switzerland - Autotrophic microbial communities BRH/23 (SPAdes) (version 2) | ecosystem: Environmental > Aquatic > Deep subsurface >...
CTCTATGGTCTCCCCGGCGCCCATTTGGGCAATCCACCTCTCCACCAGCCAGGAAGGGTGAGAGTATTTGAGAGATATATGATTTACAGGATCTTCTTGCAGAGAGGGGTAAATAATATCGCCAGCCTTGCGAAGAACATTTCGCAGCACCCCGTTAACAAATTTAACCACCCCCGGGTGACCGAACCGCCTGGCCTGGTTGGCAGCCTCATTTATGGCGGCCGGGGCCGGAACTCTGTCCATATACATTATCTGATAAACCCCCAGGCGCAGAATGTTTCTTGTCCAGGGGGTTTGTTTTTCCAGCGGCTGTTTTACGTGCTGCCGGAGTACCCAGTCCAGTGTGTTTAATGACCTGAGAACGCCGTAAACCAACTCGGTAACAAAGGCCCGGTCCAGACCGCCGGGCTTATGCTGTTCCAAAATCCGGTTAAGGGACAGGTTGGCATACGCCTCTCCTGAGTCAACATCCTTTAGAACAATCAGTGCCAAATCCCTGGCGCTGTTTTTATGGGGTGCTATTTTTACCGCCCGCCTTCTCTGCTATGAAAAATTTAATAGCCTTTTCCACCAGTTCCATATCAATGAATGTATTGTTACAGGGGCCAAAGGGTCTTTCGTTGGTAACTCCCAAAACCGGGAGGGGTGTGGAGTCCTGAATTCCACTGGTTAAATCCCTTTCACAGGCCACGGCCACCACCGCCTTGGGGCGATAGTCCCTGACGTATTTTCTGGCCAGGGTTCCCCCGGTGGCCACCCCCATTTTCACATGATAGCGGTCGCGAATTTCCAATAGCCCCCCCACGCAGCATTTACCGCAGCGGCGGCAGTTATTTATCTCCACCGTTATTTTGTGGGGGCAATCGGTATTCTGCAGGCAGTGGGGCACCAGCACCAGCAGTTGTTCCGGGGCCAGTTTGTACTGAACGGCCTTTACCATCTGGTTGTTTACTTCGATGAAGGAGCTTTTTATACGGTCCACGTCAATTTTAAAGAGCCTTCCCAACCCGATTATCACAGGGAAAAATATGTTCAGGGCCACCCTCATGGGGCCCTGGAAAAAGGCCAGCCTTTTGGAGGCCAGCAAGGTGACCAGTATTCCAGCCATGCCAAGCCCGGCCAGTATCACGGAAGTGCTGAGGAAAATCACCAGGGCAAGCACCAGAGTCTGGTTAAGAATTGATTCACCCGGATTAAAAATCAGGTACCAGAGGGCGTAGGCAATCAGGCCTGCCGTCCCAAGGCTAAATGCCAGGAGTCCCAGAAACAGTCTCTTACGCACATATGTATGAAGGTAAGGCAGATCAACCTTCATAAAGAACATCCCTCCCAATTACCAGGGCCTAACCCAGTTGTGTTCCCGGCTGAATCCTGAAACCACGCAAAAACTCAGCCGCACCCAACCTTTTGCCTCCCTGAATCTGCATTTCTTTTATAACCAGGGGGTAATCGCCGCAATGTACGGCCAGTCCATCCTCCCGGAAACCTATTACACAGCCGGGGGTAGCATTCCCGGCGCCCAACTTACTATTCCGTTCAGGTCCGCCAACATTCCATATTTTCAGCACCTTCTCACCAACTGCCGTTCTGGCCCCCGGTCGGGGGCTCAGCCCCCTAACCTGGTTTTTGATGTCCCCGGCCCGGTTATGCCAGTTAATTACCTCATCATCGCGGGTAATAGGGGGTGCGTAGGTAGCCTTTTCATGGTTCTGGGGAACACCCGAAAGCTTTCCCTGAGCCAACAGCTCCACCGTTTCCAGCAGCAGTTTGGATCCCAGCTTTGAAAGGCGGTCATGCACCTTTCCAAAACTGTCCTCAACACCTATCTGCATACTGGACTGAAGCAGTATATCCCCGCTGTCCAGACCCCTTTCCATCAGCATGGTGGTAACACCGGTTTGGCTTTCACCGTTCATAATAGCCCTCTGCATGGGGGCCGCGCCTCTGTATTTTGGCAGTAATGACGAATGGACATTGACACAGCCCAGGGGAGGAATATCTAAAATTTCCGCTGGTAAAATCTGGCCGAAGGCCACCACAATTATTATATGGGGCTGAAGACCCCGGAGAAGACTCACAAATGTGTCTTCCCTCACCTTTTCCGGCTGAAACACCGGAATGCCCAGTCCAAGGGCCTCTTTCTTCACCGGTGTAAGCTGAACTTTTTTACCCCGTCCACTGGGCCGGTCGGGCCGAGTAACCACCGCCGTCATATCAAAGCCCGCCCCGGCCAGGGCTTGCAGGCTGGGTACGGCAAAAACCGGGGTACCCATGAAAACAACTTTCATCATCTTTTCTCCCGTCAGCGGTAATCTCTAAGCGGTAAGCGGTAAGCTTTTGGTTTTAGGTTTTAGGTGTTATGTTTTATGTTGTAGGTTTTAGGCCTGTACGTTGTTAGACCTGTACGGCAGTTTTTTAACACAGTAATAGTCGCTTGCAAGGCCTAAAATCAAATGCTGTTAATATAAAGCTTACAGCTTACAGCTTATAGCTACCTGTTCCTCCGAATATTTTCGGCTTTATCAATAAATAAAATACCATCCAGGTGGTCAATCTCGTGCTGAAAGGCCCTGGCTGTATAGCCTTCTGCCACTATTTCCACCTCCTGACCCTCCCGGTTGAGCCCTTTTACCTTGATTTCCATCGCCCTTTTTACATCCCCCACCAGCTCGGGTATGCTCAGGCAGCCCTCAAGATCGATTGCCTCTCCCCGGGCCTCCTTTATAAAAGGGTTGATCAGCTCCACCAGTCCTTCCCCCACGTCAACCACGATAACCCTTTTGGAAACCCCGATCTGAGGGGCGGCCAGACCTACTCCCTTGTTGGCGTACATGGTATCCCGCATATTATCCAAAAGCTTAATGATATTTACCGTTATTTTTGGCACTTCCCTGGCCTTTTCCCGAAGCACCTCGTCGCCTTTTTCCACCACTTTGTAAACAGCCAACCCCATCACCCTCCAATATACCGTCTATATTAAAAGTATAGTCTAGAATACTCTATTGGGCTACATTAGATTCTGAGGGTCTATATCCACAACCACGCTGCAGTCCTTTACCGTCACCCTGTCCAGAACAGGCTGCAACAGCTCCCGCAGCCTGTTTCCGCTCTTTGACTTAACAATTATATGATATCTGTAACGATCCTTTATCCTGGTAAGGGGCGCCGGCGCCGGCCCCATTATATCAGTTCCCTGAGTTAATTCCAATTCCCCTGCCAGCCCGGCCACCATAGCAGCGCAGCTATTGGCCACTTCCTTTACCCTCTCCTCTACGCTGCCTGTAACCAGAATACGGGCCAACCTGGATAAGGGAGGATATTTAAGAGCTTTTCTTATACTGAACTCACGCAGGTAAAAACTATTATAGTCATGGGCAGCCGCAAAAACAATGGAATAATGATCCGGAGACATGGTTTGCACCATTACCTCACCACCCAGCTCTCCCCTTCCCGCCCGGCCCGCAACCTGGGCTACCAGCTGAAATGTTCTTTCAGCCGACCGGAAGTCCGGCATGTGCAGGGTCACATCTGCATTTATCACACCCACCAGGGTGACACCAGGCATGTCCAGCCCCTTGGCCACCATCTGTGTGCCGATCAGTATATCGGCCCCGCCCTCTCTAAATGTTTGCAGTATCCTGCCGTGGGATCCTTTGCGGGTGGTGGTGTCACTGTCCATGCGCAATATCCGGGCCTCAGGAAAGCACCTGGACACCTCCTCCTCAACCCTCTGGGTGCCTGTGCCGAAATAACCCACGTACCTGCTGCCACAGTCCGGGCAAAGCCCCCGGGCATCCACCGTATGATTGCAATAGTGGCAGCGGAGGTGTCCCCTGGTATGGTAAGTTAGGGATATATCACAGTGGGGGCACTTCATTACCAGGCCGCACTCCCGGCAAACCACAAAGGTGGCGTAGCCTCTCCGATTCAAAAAAAGTATTGCCTGCTGACCCCTCTTTATCCTGTCCTCCACCGCTTCGGCCAGCGGTCTGCTCAGTATTCCGGTATCCCCTGCCCTGAACTCTTCCCGCATGTCAATAATCCTAACCCCTGGAAGGGGTCTCATCTCCACCCTTTTGGTCAGTTTAAGCAGGCTGTATGGACCCCCGGGCCGTGATCTGTAAAAAGACTCCAACGAAGGGGTGGCGCTGCCCAAAACCACCACGGCCTCATACTGCCCTGCCAGCCTGAGAGCCACATCCCGGGCATGATAGCGGGGGGTTTCCTCCTGCTTATATGAGGTCTCATGCTCCTCATCCAGTATAATCAAACCCGGCTTTTCCAGTGGGGCAAAGGCCGCTGATCTTGCTCCCAGCACAACCGTGGCCTGGCCCCGGGCAATCCGTCTCCACTCGTCATATCTTTCCCCCTCGGATAATCGGCTATGTAGTACGGCCACATTGTCCCCGAAACGCCCCTTAAAGGCGGACACCATCTGAGGAGTCAGGGATATTTCAGGCACCATTACCACCGCCTGCCTGCCCTTGGCCAGGGTATGGGCAATGGCTCTCAGGTAAACCTCAGTCTTACCGCTGCTGGTAATACCATAGAGCAAAAACACCCTGCGCCGGGACTGGTCCACCGCGCTTATGATTTCTTCCAGTGCGACGGATTGTTCCGGGGTGAGCGTGAAATGGCTTCCCGGACCGAAATTCTCCAATGGAAATGGGTTTCGGCGCAGTTCTATATCTCCGTAGTGAAGAAGCCCGTCGGAAACCAGCTGGTCCACCACACTTAAAGAAGACCCGGCCGCCACCGCCAGCTCTTTACGGGACATACCAGGATGTTCCCGGGCAGTAATCCATACCATTTTTCTTTTGACCGCTCTTTTATCAAAGCAGGGGATAGCACCGACGGCATCCACCGGGTAAACTCCCTTCACCTTTTTTGGCGTCGTTCCCTTTATCCTGGGCCAGATAACCGACTGAAGGGCAGACACAGTGGCACACTGGTAGTATTGGCCCATCCACCTGGCCAAATCCAGCTGGCCCGAGGTGAATACAGGTCCTTCATCCAGTATTTCCAATATATCCTTCATTTCAAGCCCCGGAGAAAGGATCCCGGGGGGTGGGCCAATGCCGGTAACAAAGCCCGTCACCCTCCTACGGTTGAACGGCACCAGCACCTTGCTCCCAACCTTCAGCCTTCCGGCCATCCTGCCGGGCACCGAATAGTGGAAACACTGATCAGTTTTCCTGGCGGCCACATCTACAAGTACCTCGGCCAGTATCCCATTTTCCATATTACCCTCAAGCCATAATTAATTAAACTGTCAATTGTAATCCTACAGATGTTTAATTTTTCCGGTTAAAAAACGTACTGTGAGCCTGTCGAATACAGCGTAAAAGCTTCCGGCATAGCGTCCGAAATAGCTTTAAGGGCCTGGAACCCGGTACAGTGCATGGGTACTATTTGATCCAGTCCCAGTCGGCCCAGCTCGGACACCGTCATTTGTATTTTTTCCGGCGGAGCGCCCGAGAGGTGAAACCCTCCCAGTATGGAGTGTATTCTTTGCACTCCGGTCAATTCAACGGCCTGTCTGACTATATTCACTATGCCGGCATGGGCGCAGGCGGTGAGTATAACCAATCCTTTCCCGGCAACGTTGAAGGCAAGGCTCAATTCTCCCACAAAGTCATCCTGCTCGATTACGCCATTCCTTTCCACCATCAGGATCGGCGAGCCCTTTTCAAATTCTGTTTTTCTCGGAATTGGACCCAGAACCAGTATACCCGGTAATATTTCGGTGGGCTGATTTATTTCCTTTATTTTACATCCGGCAGCCTCCACCATGCCCGGTTCAAGACTGCCCAGGTTAATTTTGGCCCCCGGAAGATTAGTAAACCTTCTGGAAAATGCTTCCCTACCCACATAAAAAGGCAGAGGCCGCTCTCCTCCAAACCAGTTTCCTCCAAATACCTTCTCCAGACCTCCAAAGTGGTCGAAATGCCCGTGACTTAACAAGGCCGCGTCCACATCTGTTAAGTCTATCTCCATAGCCTTCATGTTCCGGGCCGTTCCCTCATCTGATGCACCAAAATCCATAAGCAGAGTGCTTTTTTGTCCGGCTGCCAAAACCTCTATGTAACATGAAAAGCCATGCTCTGCAGACAATTGAGGGGGACGACCGGATATCCCACCATTTTCCGGCCTTAAAAAACGATACCTCTGAACGTTTTTTTCCGGCATAAGCAGCGCATCATAAAAATTATCCATGGTAACCGTTATTTTTAACTGTTCAACCTTGACGGGCGCCATATTATCCATGAACATACCCCCTTTTTATACTTTTTTATTATAACATGCAAAAAAAGACGCCGGTTAAAGGCGTCCGCATAATTTTTCATATTTATTCCGGTTAAACCGTCAACCGGTATAACAAAAAGGTTCCAGCCACCACCAGAAGGCTGGGCAGCACAAGGGGCTTATAAGACCGCATAAAATCAGCCTTGAAATATTCGGCTGTAAGGATAAAGCACAGATGTACCGGAGATATCATCACTCCGACCACACCTGAAACATAGGCCAGCATGACATATCCTGCGGTAGGTTCCACCACGGCCATAACCAGAGGGAAAGATACCCCGATACAGGCCTGAACCAGCCCCGTCAGCATCCCCACGGCAAGGGGAAGAATTATCAGTATCAATACCGTCGGCACTCCCGAGGCTATAATGACCTGACTTACCTCTAAAACCGCCCCCGATGACTGGATAATATCCTTAAATGCCATTGTACCCCAGGTCAGGAATACAATCCTTACCGTCAGGGGATCTCTCAGTGTCTGCCACACCCTCTGCAAGGGGTATTTTTGCTGTAAAATCAAGCCTGTTAATACCGCGCATAAAGACCCCACAATGGACAAACGGCCTATTACCAGGAACACCGTGGACCACAGGGGCCAGGTATTGGCAGTAAGGGTTCGCATATGTTTCCAGGCGCCCCCGGCAACCGTATCGCGCCCGAGATCACCGACCTGAGGTCCAGCCTTCTCCCGACAGACCGGTACTGCCCTGTACCGCCTGAATACGTACCAGTACCCCAGCACCGCCCATAGAATCGAAACGGGCCATTGCCAGATTAATATGGTACCCAGGGGAATTCCTGAAATATGAGCCGCCAGAATAAGCCCCGGATATAAAGGGAGGGAGTATTCCCATATGTGCCTGAACCAGAAATTTATAAAAACCTTGTCTTCTGCCCGGTAAGGTGATCCAATAGTTGCCTGGTCCACCAGGGGAGCTGAAAACCTGGCCCCTCCGGCCGAGGGGAGAAACCCTATTATTGCCGGTATGGCAGCCACGATTATACGGGGATTCCAGGGCAGACCGGACAGGGAATCGGTCATTGCCTTGAGCATTCCGGTCCGGCGCATTACCGACTCCAGTATCATGATTAGCACCAGGGCGGTAATCAGTGTTATCGTTGAGGGGCTGGCCAGGGTCAGTCCAACCTGCTTTATAATAGCAATAGCGCCCATACCGAACATGGCCCCCAGCAAACAGGAGGCCACCATCATGGTGGTACCCAGTCCTATTTTTTTCCTCAGCATGATAATTATCAGGGTGAAGACGGCTAAAATTTTTATTACCGGCAGCATTGACAAACCTCTTTCATTGCATTTTAAAAATTTTCCATATTAAGCAAGTAAAAAATCACAAATATCTTAGTTTGTAAACCCTTTCCCTTACATATTCCCTGGCCTGTTCAGGCCTCCAGTATGAGGCTGCCTTGGCGGCCATCAACCGAACGTCGGGGTAGTTTATATTTCCAACTATTTTTTTAATGCCGGGAATTAACTGCGGAGGGACTATGATTTGCTTAAAACCAAGTCCCACCAGCAGAGGCACGGCCAGAGGATCGGCAACAAAGGGACCGCAGAAGCGTACACCGGCCTTCCTTCCCTGCAGAGCCTTCATCAAAGACTCTATTTGCAGAAGGAAAGCCTGGCTGTAAAAGGGAACAAAACTGTTTTTCTCTTCAAAAATGTGGTCATCCGCCATAAGAAGCCTTAAAAAATTCTTCCCCATTATAAAAAAGCGGGACTCGTAGACAATGGTCTTGATAGTGGGAATCACCGCAGGAATCTCCACCATAATACCTATTTCAGGGAGCCGGCAGGACAGCCCTTCCCTTTCCAGCTCAGACCTTACCTCCGCCAAAATACCTTTAAACGCAATTATTTCTGAAACCTGCCCCACCGACGGAAGGGCCAGTTCAAAGCAGCCTTCGGACCCTGCCCTGAGGACTGCCCGAAGTTGTGAGCGGTAAAGATCGGGCCGTGCCAGGCACAGCCTTATCCCGCCAGGTCCTCCTCCATGATTTTCTCCGGGTATTCTGACGCTGCCTTCAAATACCCCGTTTCTGGATATCAGCACCGTCACCGGTCTGCCTTCAGCAGCCCTGGAGGCTTCAAGCATAATAGCAAGAAGCCTGTTCTCCGGGATGGGGAAGGCATTTCCGGTCAGGGGTCCTACCTCTAAAAGGCCAATTCCGCCATAGCCAGGCCTCACCTGATCTAATTGCCCGGGCAGCTCAATATGGGAGGTTATATCCACCTCGCACCCGTCAGCTGTGAAACTACTCAATTTACTTTCCTTCTAGAATAAATATTATAACCAGTTACTTATAAGAATAATGCCGAATTCCCTCAAAGTCAATTTGTTCAGCCTCAAAACAATATCCTCGGATTTCACCCCGCCTTACCTCTGGATTAAAACTTAAAACGGCTCTTGCGAGCCGTTTTTTGGTAGTTCAGGCATCTGGTCTGGTGAATTTCTGGGAGTAAGAAAAGGCCTCCCGAAGCTGTTCCACCGGGGTTTGATAGGGCTTGAGCCAGCCCTTTTTAAGAGACAGCTCCACTAATGTCTGGTGAGTCTGAACATTCATAGTAACATTGTTCATAAAAAGACTCTTAACTTCTGGAGTGGAAGCTTCCAGAGCGGCTGCCAGATATGCTCCGGATGCCACCTTGGCCCCTAAAATCAAGTCGCTGGCTATTACGGCCCCGCTCATTTTAGCGGTATCGCCGGTGCCGGTCAGTGTATCGATAAGTGAAGGCATTTCAATGTACCTCCTCAATGGAAATGACATTGTTTTCCACTACAAACTGCTGCAACCCCTTGATCCTTGCCTCGGTGGCCTGGATACCAGAATCCGCCTGCTTTCTTAAATCATCATCGGTAATCATGGGCTTTGTTACCCTGGCCTTGGTCAGAGCATTGCTTTCAAACTGAAGCATTTCCCTTATAGCAAGAATCTCACTCGGTGTTAACTCCCTCAAAACTTAATACCACCTTTCACCCAGATTTATATTTATAGTTTCCATAAAGAAAAAAATTATTGATAACTCAAAGGTGAGAATGGTATTTATTATGAAAGCATCCTCCGGCCTATCACTGTATCAGCCTGTTTTTCACCATTACCAGTGGAATCCTTACGGTAACGGCGGCGAAGGTCACCAGCCAGGCCAGGTCTGCCAGCACTGACCAGGTCACCCTGCCCAGCACCATGGGCCGGATAACTTCCACGGCATGGTAAAGGGGGGTCAGCCAGGGGAGAAACCTTATACCGGAAGGCAAATTCTCCACCGGAAAAAAAACTCCGGCAAAAAGGAACATGGGTGAGATAAAAAGGGTGAAGAAGTAGCCGAAGGAGTCATAATTGGGGGCAATGCTGGTCCAGATCAGCGACAGTATGGCAAAAATCATAACCATCAGGGCCAGGGGCACAGGTATCAACAGCGCCCAGGGGGACTTGACCAGACCGAAAAGGGCCACCACCAAAAAGAACACCATCCCGTAAAGAACACCTTTAAAGGTTCCGTAAAGTATTTCCCCCATAACCACATCATCCATGCTTACCGGGGTGGCCACCATACCGTGGAAAGTCTTTTGATAGCCCATGCGGGTAAAGCTGCCGTAGGTCATCTCGTAGGTGGTGGAGAACATGGCCGAGGAGGCAATAAGAGCCGGGGCCAGGAATTCTATATAGGACAGTCCGTTGATTTGAGTTACATAAATACCCAGGCCAAAGCCCATGGCCCACAGGTAAAGCAGAGGCTCAACAAAATTAAACATTATATTAGCCTTCCAGGTTTTCCTGAAAACCTTCAGGTTTCGGCTAAAAACCCTCAGTACCAGGGGCCACGACAGATCTGGAACAGTTGTTATACCCCTCAGTAAATTACCACGTTTTTCCATACAAATAACCTTTCTGGCTTTTATCCCGCCAGGGTTTCCCCGGTTAGCTTTAAAAACACATCCTCCAGGTTGGTGGGGCGAAGTCTGTGGTAGTCCAGGGAAATCCCCAGATTTTTGGCAGCCTCCCCTATCCTTTCGGACAGTGCCCTGCCGTGGTCGGTAAATAACACCAGGTCATCTCCCAGTATGTGCCTGGCCTTTATCAGTTCATCCAGACCGTCGGCCAGGGAGTCCCGCCGGAGGTGATCGGCCCCCAGGACCAGGGCCTCTTTCCCTACATGACGCTCGATAAGCTCTCCGGGTGTGCCCTGCTCCATTATTTCCCCCCGGTGAATAATTATCAGCCTGTCACAAAGCTGACTGGCCTCCTCCAGGTAATGTGTGGTCAAAAGCATGGTGGTCCCTGCTTCCTTCAGCCTCCTGAGACGCTGCCAGACCATATGCCGGGCATAAGGGTCCAGACCGGTGGTGGGCTCATCCAGTATTAGGAGTTCCGGGCGGTTGATCAGTGCCCTGCCTATGGTCAGGCGCCGCTTAAGTCCCCCCGACAGTCTTTCCACCACCTGATCCGATTTTTCTGTAAGGTCCATAAATTCCAGTATTTCCATAGCCCTCTGCCGGGACGTATGCTTTTTAATCCGGAAATACCCGGCATAGACCAGAAGGTTATCTAAAACCGACAATTCCGGGTCCAGATTATCCTCCTGGGGAACAACCCCTATTTTGGCCTTTATGTCCCTGGCCTTATCCATTATATCCTCCCCGAATACCTCCAGTTTCCCGGAAGTAATGGGTGAAAAACCGTATATCATTTTAACTACCGAGGTCTTTCCCGCCCCGTTGGGTCCCAGAAGGCCAAAGCACTCCCCTCCGGTAACCGAGAATTCTATTCCCTTCACCGCCTCAAAGTCACCGAACCTCTTTACCAGGCTGTCAGCCGATATGACATCGATACCCTTAACTACCATCTTTCCTCCGCATTAATTTCCTGTAAATACAAATTCATCTTTTTAATATTTCACCCTGCGGCAATCTTACGCATCCTGATCCCCGGTAAGCCCCACCAGATCCAAAACATAAAATGTGAGACTCATCAAAATTGCCACTATTGTGGCCAACCCCATACCCTTAAGGCTTACCGCCCCAATTTCCAGGTGAGCACCGCTGATGCCAACGATAAGCACAACGGAGGTCAGTATAAGGTTGCGGGCCTTACTGAAATCCACCCTGGCCTCAATAAGCATCCTAATACCCGAAGCGGCTATGACACCGAACAGCAGAAGGGATACCCCGCCCATTACGGGAACTGGTATGCTCTGAATGGCTGCAGCCAGCTTACCTACGAAGGAAAGCAGAATAGCAATGACAGCGGCGCCCCCTATTACCCACACACTGTATACCCGGGTTATGGCCATAACCCCGATATTTTCACCGTAAGTGGTATTGGGGGTTGATCCGAAAAATCCGGACAGTATGGTGGAAAGACCGTTGCCCAGGAGGGATCTGTGCAATCCAGGATCCCTGGCCAGGTCCTTGCCCACAATATTGCTGGTCACAAAAAGGTGGCCTATGTGCTCAGCCACCACCACCAGGGAGGCCGGCAGAATGATGGCTATGGCCGCGGGATTAAATTTGGGCAAGTAAATCGTAGGTGCCGCCACTGTGGCTGCCTTTGCCACCGGGGCGATGTCCACCATGCCCATAAAAAAAGCCAGGCCGTACCCGGCAACAACCCCCACAAGAATAGGAATTATAGCCAGAAAACCTCGAAACAGCAGCGATCCGATTATGGTAACACCCAGGGTGAAAAGGGATACTGTAATGGCCTTGGGGTCCGTGGCACTGGCGGTGAGCCCTGCCATGCCGGCGGCCACCGGCGCCAGTTCCAGCCCAATCACGGCCACAATTGCCCCCATGGCGGCAGGAGGGAAAACAATATCAATCCATTTTGTTCCGACCCAGCCCACGATCAGGCCCACCACCACAAACACAAGCCCGGCGGCAATAAAACCACCCAGGGCCGACTCATAACCGTATTTCCCCAGCACCAGCATAACCGGGGAAAGAAAGGCAAAGCTGGATCCAAGGTAAGCCGGTATTTTTCCCCGGCAAATAAAGATATAAAGAAGGGTGCCTATCCCATTGAACAGCAGAATAGTGGCCGGGTCAACCTTGAAAATGATAGGTACCAGAACGGTGGCGCCGAACATGGCAAAGAGGTGCTGCAGGCTTAAGGGAAGAGTCTGCAGCAGGGGCAGCTTTTCCTCCACACCAATCTCTCTTCTGGACATAAGTATTCCTCCCAACAGTTTTTTGATTTACGGTCTACAAAAGGTACAGACGGTCCCCGGCATCACCCAGTCCGGGCACAATATAGGACTTTTCATTTAACTCAGGGTCAATGGCCGCGGTAATAATTTTTACTCCGGGGAATTCTCTCTGCACCTGTTCAATACCGGGAATAACGGAAAAGGCGCAGACCAGTGTAGTGCGGTCCTGGGTATAGCCTTTTTCCGCCAATATTTTCAGCGAGGCCACACTGCTGTTGCCGGTGGCCAGCATGGGATCCAATAAAAAAACACTGTCAAAATCGCCTGCCTCCGTGGGCACCGAGTCAAGGTACTTTATGGCTTCCAGGGTTTCATGATGCCTGGAAACCCCTATATGAGCCACCTTTGCTCCGGGAAGCAAGGTAAGAAAACTGTTCAGCAGCCCAAGGCCCGCTCTTAAAATTGGAATCAGAAGAATCCTGCCATCATTAACGTAGGAACATTGGGCCTGTACATTCAAGGGGGTTGTCACCAAACCCTCTTCCACACTGAGGCCCTTTGTGGCCTCAACCGCCAGAAGCACTCCAAGCCTGTCCATAGTCCTCCTGAAATCGTCAATTTGTGTTTCCTTGCTGCGCAGGGTCCCCAGGCAATTACCCGCCAGCGAATGGGTTATGACGCTTACCGGGATCAATATCCTTCCTCCATTCTTTCTAAAGCAATACAACCTTTTTGATTTTCGGCAAATAAGGAAATTCTCCTTGTCAGATTGGTATTTTTCTATACATATGGGATTTCCAGCTCACATGTTTTTAAATATTACATATTATGTCATAAAAAGGGGGTATTCACTTGAAGCCTTTTTTTATGGCCATTAATAGACACCGACTGACTTTCCTTTCCCTTCCAGGTATCGTCTCCATAGGTATGGGCATGAAAACTTCACGTAATTTAAACACCGATGTTCCCTCACTGGTTTTCGGCGTAGAAAAAAAACTACCCATAAACGCAATACCACCTGACCAACTGATACCCGGCATGGTCGACAGCCTCTACACCGATGTGGTGGAGATGGGTAAAATAAAATTTTTGGGTTACGCCCTGCCCCCTTCCAAAAATCCTGTCAACGAGCCGGTGGACATGAGACTACAAAAAATAAGGCCGGCCCAACCAGGAGTTAGCATCGGTCACTACCGAACAACAGCAGGTACCTTCGGAGCCCTGGTAAAGGGCGATTTTCCCAACGGCATAGCCATATTGGGCAACAACCACATACTTGCCAACGCCACTGACGGGAAGGATGGCCTTTCCTTTCCAGGGGATCCCATACTACAGCCCGGACCTTATGACAAAGGCACCTCTGATGATATTATCGCCCGCCTTTACTCTTTTTCACCTATGCTTTCCGTAAAAAAAAGCGGCACAGAGCCACTGAACAGCGTCGATGCCGCCCTGGCCATACCATTGGAACCGGAACTGGTAACAGGCCGGATTTTGGACCTTGGTTTGATAACCAGCACTACTCAAGCCTATCCTGGAATGATAGTCTTTAAAAGCGGGAGATCCTCAGGTTTTACCCGGGGAAGAATAACCAGTATAGGCAACACCGTCCGGGTGGAAAATGATAAAAAAACATATATATATCAAAGCCAAATAGGATTTAACGCCAGAAGTGCGGGCGGAGACAGCGGATCACTGGTGGTAAACCAATCTGGTAGGGCTGTGGGGCTTCTGTTTGCAGGTTCTGAAAAAATGACCTTCGCCAATCCCATTAACGCGGTACTCAATTATTTCGGGGTAACCCTTAGCCAGTAAGGTCCATTACAAAAAATGGCTATTGAAGGGATGAATCATTATGCAAAAAATAAGAATTGTCACCTTCAATATCCGCCACGGGCAGGGAATCGACAACAAGGTTGATATAAAGCGCACAGCCCAGGCGCTGTCTCTGGCAAAGGGTGATTTGATGGGACTGCAGGAAGTGGATAAATACACTTCCCGCAGCGGCTTTTGTCATCAACCCAGATTTTTGGGCCATATGCTGTTAAAACACTGGGTTTTTGGAGCAAACATTGAATGGTTGCCCGGTATAGAATACGGCAACACCATATTGAGCCAATGGCCCCTGATATATTATCGCAACCACTTACTGCCGGGCAGCGGCGAGCAGAGAGGCCTACTGGAGGCTGGTATAACCATAGGATTGCATAAGGTGCATTTTTTCTGCACTCATCTCGGCCTGAAATATGAAGACAGGGTACAGCAGGTGGATCGGATTATGGAAATAGTCACTAAGGTTAAAAAGCCTTTAATAATAGTTGGGGATTTTAATTTTAAAAGAGGATCCCGGGAGTTTAACACCCTTTCAGAATCATTTCATGAGGTTACCGGAAACACACCAGAACAGCCGGACTTTATTTTTCTATCCAGACACTGGATTACTATTTCATCCCAACCGGTCTACTCCGGTGCTTCCGATCACCTGGCGGTGGTGGCTGAAATTAGATTAGCTTAGGTTACAGATCTTATAGCTATTTTCTAAAATATTATTATCAATTCTAAAAAATAGCCACTATTTTGTCAGCATTAGCCTTTTACATTTATATTTACTAATTATATTTCAATTAAAACAGCAAATAATATTATTACAACTTCTTTTAAGGAGGCTATGTGTTGGACAAAAGTTTAACAGTAATTAACATAGAAGCACCCGATTTAATAAAAAACATATCAAACGGCCTGGTTCCTGTTGAATTAAAACCCTATGTCAAGCCTGCCCTGGAAGAATTCCGAAATGAGATAGCTGCTGAACTGGGCCTGCCCGAATACGCCACCATGGACAAGGGGGAACTGCCCAGTCGCATGAACGGTAAGGTTGGCGGGAACATGGTGGGAAAAATGGTGGCCTTTACCGAAACCGTACTGGCTTACCATTACAAAAACCGGCAGATGCTGCAAGACGAATTTAAACAAATATCAGAAAAAAATAATCAAAATCCAAAAAATTAATACACTTTCTCTTTTTTGTTGGTGCCAAAGCAAATACCCCGCTCCGAATAAGGAACGGGGTATTTGCGGGGTCAGCCCTTGACATTGGACAAAGCGCTTTTTTGGAAAGTCCTGACCGCCTTGAAAACTCCGGCTCTTTTCATACCTTTCCTGATTGGGATATTTTTTAAAAACATTCAGTTGTTCCGCTTATTCCATACAATGCATCCGGAACTAATTCACACGCCATTACATTTTCATCAGGAATACTGAGTGTATGTTTGATACCGAATTCAACAGCAGTTTTAAAACCAAATCTATGGTAATAATCGGGATCACCAACAAGAACCACGGATGTGTATCCCATCTCTCTTGACAATTGGAAACTCTCCTTTATTAAGTAAGAGCCTATTCCTCTATTCCTATACTCTAGAGCAGGCTTTTTCTTTCTCTATAGCGGATGCAATGTTTAACCAGCTCCATATTTCATCTTTAAAATGCATCATAGTTCACCTTAATTTCAAAATTTCTGTGTCAAGGGAACAGTTAATAATAGCATTGACCGTGTCACGAAAACCCTCCCCCTGACATCTTCGTGGCGGCAAAACGGCAAGTATATTCAAATGACTTTAGCAATCAACTGAACGAGATTAAAATACTTTCCGCCCTCAGACTCCATCATTTTAATGTCATCCGCGACGACGGGATGGTAGCCGGTCAGCCATTCTTCCCACGCCTGTCCGCAACAGGCCATTTCACGACTGTCCACCATTTCAATGCACTCTGTCCTCTTCCACAAATCTTTCCACCAATCAAGAGAGTGCAAGGTTCTTTCCATCTCGCTGTTCCAAAACGGCTGCATTTCACCGGGAACATTTTTCCCAAATTCGTATTTTAAGCCGGGAATAGCCACGGCGATATAGCCGCCCCTTTTTACAAAAGGAACGAGCGACGGGAGCATTTCCGAAGTATCACCGAAATAATGGTAAGCGTCCACGGTGAACAACAAGTCAAAATATCCGTTTGCGAAAGGCAGCCCTTTGGTCGCGTCTACGGAAACCGGAACGGCCTTATCATCAATCCCGATAGATTGGAAACGCTCATAGTTTTCAGTTGGCGAAATCCAAAGATCGGCGGCGAAAACGGACACACCATATTTTTTCGCTAACAAAAGCGTGGAAAGACCGCACCCGCAACCGAGGTCAAGTATTCGCATATTCTTATTGATGTTTAGGTGTGACGCTAATTCCTCCGCCACACGCATGGCGTTTGGCCCCATCATAGCGGCTTTTAGGAACTCAGCATTTTTATCATTAGAAATAAACTGGTTTGTAAATGTATACATGGTATTCTTCCTTTCTAATTTCGCCTTGGCATTTGGGCATTTGGGGGTCAGGCCTGAATACTTGACATTTTGAGTAACTTTTTTATATTGACCTCCGCATCTTCTTTCCCCCGGGCCAACATCTTGGATATAGCTGCAATTATGCCAGTCCGTGATAAGCTCTGGGAAAGCGATGATGTTATCAACCGTATAGCCGCTGACAATCCATTTTGCTTCACTGAACGGGAACTGTCGCTGGTGGCCAATTGGAGAAAGAGGATCGCTGGCGATTTTCTAATCTACAAACACCTGAAGAAGTACACTGTTTTCATGGGTAATGGCGGGCTCTACGGCGTAGTCGGCATCGCCTGTACCATTAAGGAAATGTTCCCCTCAAAGACCGCATCATATCCACCGAAGACCCACAAATGAGACATGGTAGAAAATCCAGCGCAAGGTTATTTGACGGATACAAGACACATACCGCCATAGAACCCGGGAACAATTTCATAACCGA
>Ga0209347_1003697_pt1 | contig 17286 bp, 12 predicted proteins | sample AutmiccommuBRH23_FD_187382 | JGI IMG/M metagenome (GOLD analysis project Ga0209347, IMG submission 187382) | Deep subsurface microbial communities from Mt. Terri, Switzerland - Autotrophic microbial communities BRH/23 (SPAdes) (version 2) | ecosystem: Environmental > Aquatic > Deep subsurface >...
CTTGCAGTAGCGCTCCAGCACTTCGTGATGTGCAGGAAACGAGGCGGCGACCCGCGCGTGACGCGCGAGGATGCCGCTGAGAAAGCTCGAAAGCTCCGCGTCCGTCATCATATCGACAATCGGGTGATAGCTCTTAGGCACGAGCCCCTGCCCGGTCATCACGCGCGCCCATGATCCGTCAAAGAACAGTTCAAAATTCTCGCGAAAAAACCGTCCGCCGCCTGCGAAAAGATCGAGGCGGCGCCGAAGCGACGCAGGCGGCTCCATAGTCCGGCAATAGTTCCAGAACGGCGTGTCGCGGCGCTGGGTGACATGATAATGCAGGATGATGAAGTCGCGGATATATTCGAACTCGAGCTTCGATTGCGCGTTATACTCGTCGACCTCCGCCTGAACGATTTCGCCCGCTGGAAAGAGTTGCATCAGCCGGATCAGTCCGGACTGGACGAGATAAAGGCTTGTCGATTCCAGCGGCTCAAGAAAGCCGCTCGCAAGACCGAGTGAGACGCAGTTCCGGTTCCACTGCTTCAACCGACGCCCGGTGCGAAACCTGATCAGGCGCGGCTCCGTGATCATCTCGCCGTCGATATTTTCTACAAGCGCGGCGCGCGCTTCCTCATCCGACTGGTGCGCGCTGCAATAAACGAGCCCGTTGCCGACGCGGAACTGCAAGGGAATGCGCCACTGCCACCCGGCCTCGCGCGCAATGGCGCGCGTATAAGGCGCCGGCGTTTCGACGGCGGTTGTCTGTACGGCGATAGCGCGGTCGCAGGGAAGCCAGTGCGTCCAGTCTTCGTACCCTGTGTGCAGAGTCTTCTCTGCAAGGAGCGCAGCGAAGCCGCTGCAGTCGATGAAAAAGTCGCCCGCGATTTCCTGCCCGGAAACTAACCGGACGGAGCGAATATCGCCGCTGTCCGCATCGGTCGCGACATGGACGATTTTTCCTTCGATGCGCTTCACGCCATGTTTCTCGCTGAAGGCGCGCAGGAACCGCGCATATAGAGTCGCATCGAAGTGATAGGCGTAGAACAGATCCTCCTTGGCGTGCAGCGCATACTTTCCAGCCCGCGCGACATGCTGGTGAAGCGAGTACTCGCCAAGATCGGTGTCGTCGCCGGCGAGGCGCGCCTTCATCCAGAAATGGTGGAAGTTGCCCGCCCAACAGTCCTGCCCGAGATGTCCGAAGGCGTGAAGATATTTCTCTCCGACCGCGCCCCAATTCTCGAATTCGATGCCGAGCTTGAACGTCGCCTGACAGGCGCGCATGAAATCCGCTTCATTGACGCCGATTAGTTGATGAAACGAGGTAAGAAGCGGGATCGTCGCCTCGCCGACGCCGATGGTTCCGATTTCGTCGGATTCTATGAGCTGGATATCGAGATTTTTTCCCAGCAGCCTGCCGAGCCCAGCCGCCGCCATCCAGCCCGCCGTGCCGCCGCCGACGATAACGACCTTCTTCATGCTCGGCGTTTTATGGGACGCGTCGTTCATCGTTCAGCCCTACTTGTTCAACCGATTGAGGAGGATGGCGCGCAGCCGCCGCGCGGCCGCGTCGTCCATCGGCCCCAGCGATCCTTGCGCTTGCGTCGGAATATGATCGGCGCGCCTGCTCTCCCAGTCGAAAATATAATGTTCAAAAAGGCTGCGCCAGCGATCGCGCTCGGCCGACGGCAAGTCACGAACACTGAGCAGCGCATGGGCGAGCGCATCCATCGGGTTGCCCATGAAGGACGGCGAATTCCGCCACCAGTAATTCACCAGCACATTGAAGGTGTCGAGGCTTTCGACGTGATGCCACCAGGCGCTCGGAATATAGAGCGCATCGCCGGGACCAAGCTCGGCGACCAGCGCGCGCTCCATCGCCGCCGCAAAACGCGGATGTTTCGCACTATCCAAATTGTTGAAATCCACGAGGCTGACAGGCTGGCCCGCCGGCGTCGGATCGAGCGGACCGATATACAGATTGTCTATTTCTTCGGGCGGAAACAGCGTCACGCGCCTGCGTCCCGCCGCGACGCAGGCGATGTTGTAAAGCGCATCGAAATGCGCGCCGATGATGGCGCGGTTGCCGATCCAGATGCTTGCCAGCGCCTGACGGCCGCCAAGATCCATATCGTTCTCGTCGCGCAGGCCCGGCAGGCATTTGTCGATCGTTGTCGATCCGACGTAACAGACGGGCGCCGCGGGATTGACGCTGTCATTGTCGAGGATCGACAGCACTTCCGCTAACGGCTTGCGCTCCATTGTGAAATTGAAGCCGGTGAGGTCGTCGTTGTAGCCGAGGCGGCGGTCATCGCCGGCGCGCCCCAACGATACCGTGACCGTCGCATCGCCGCAGAAGCGGCGCAGATAGTCGATGCCGGCGGCCGGAGAGCGCGCCGCTTCCTTGACCAGCGGCCATGCCGCCGCAAGCCCGCGAAACACCAGCGGTTCCCGCGCTTCTTCAATCCGGACGAAAGCGTTCGGCCCGGCGCCGGGCGCTTCTTCGACTTTCTGGGCGGTCTTCATCATCATCAAAGTCCGGAGCGCTTTTCGCCTTCCTGCTTCCAGCGGATTAGCTTTCTGAAATTGGAAAGCGAAGCGAGCGCCATATAAGCCGCTTCGAGAAATCCTCTCCGGTGCAACGCTTCAAGCGCATCGCCGTCAAGCGCGCCGAGCGTTTCTTCGCTGATCGTATGGAAGCCTTCCATCCGCCGCCACACGTCGTTTTTCAATTCGACATCGAGGGCGAAAGGCTCGAGCAGGTCATACTCAACCAGCAGGCCGGAAAACGCACGATTGGCGGCGTGCCCTTCATGGATTGCGCGCAGGACGGATCGTATATGATCGAGATAGGGCGTCATGCCGCCGAACTCGAGGAAGATGGGCTCGCCCTCGCGCTCGCTGACGCGCTTACTGTCCAGGTCGATATGGACCGACATACGCTCGTCCGCATCCGGCCCTTCTCCCTCCAGTCCGATCAGGAACGGCTGACGCTCGACCGACATGGGGAGATAGGAAGCGTCCCAGCCGGCGCCGCGCAGAAAAAGATTCTCGCCTGGCTCGAAACCGAACACCGAGACCGGTTCGTAAGCGCCGGTTTCCGAGAGTTTGCGGAAGACGATCGGATAGTCCGCCTGAAGCGCGCGGAACTCGACCGGAAAGACGCCCGCCGCCGCGACATTGTCGCCAAGCTCGGCGGCGCGGCGCGTGATGATTTTCAGATTCTTGTGCGCGACATTGTCGAGAACGACGTGACGGGCCATGAGCGCTCTCTATCCTCCGAATATCGGCCCGCCGGCGCGGACAGCATCTACAAGCGCGCGGGTCGACGGCAACGCGGCCAGCATCTGCGCGCGTTTGCGCTCGACTTCGCCGAACGCAGCCTCGGCTTGCTCCAAATTTTCAACGCGCCGCCGCGTTGCGCGCTCGCGCGTCTTAAAGTTCATGCCGTATAGCACGTACTGATAGCTCGCCGCGGAGAAAATCTCGTCGACCCTGTCGAAGTCCTGCTTCCATGGCGCGCGCGCGCGCCAAACCGTCAGCGCTTCCGCAAGGCGTTCGGGCGCGGATTCGGCCCGGCGGTTGTCTCGCCAGAAATTGCCCTCGCGCGCGCTCAGAACATAATGCAGCTTCAGGAACTCTATGACGCGCCGCCAGTGATAATGCAGTTTTTCATTGAACCGCTTCGCCGCGGCGTCCATCGCGTCCCGGGAACGCGGCAGGTTTTCTGCGAGCATCTGCGCCGAAAGTTCAGCGAGCACCAGCGCGGACGCTTCCAGCGGCTCCAGAAATCCCGCCGCCATGCCGACGGCGACGCAATTGCGGCGCCAGAAGGTTTCGCAATGGCCTGGAGAGAAAGCGATTTTACGCGGCGCAAAACGGTCTTGCGTCAGATCCGGTTCCGCGCGCACATAGGCTGCAAGCGTTTCTTCGGCGGCCTCATCGGAAATATGCGCGCTTGAGTAAACGTAGCCGACGCCGCGCCGGGTCGGCAACGCGATGTCCCAGACCCAGCCGGCCGCCTGCGCCGTAGATGCAGTCGTCGATGCGATGGCGCTATGCGACGCAGCGTACGGGGCCTGTATGGCCAGCGCCCTGTCGGCGAACAGGACGCTTTGCTGTTCCACGAAGCGCACGCCCAGATGCCTGCGCAACAGCAACGATGCGACGCCAGTGCAATCGATGAAAAGATCGCCCTCGACATCGCCATGTTCTTTAGTCGACAGCGAAGCGATATCGCCGCTTTCGCCAGCGTTGACGCGGTCTACATGCGCGCGCAGATGCCTGACGCCGAGCGCGCCTACGCAATGACGCGCGAGAAACTCCGCGAATTTGCCCGCATCCAGATGATAGCCGTAATTGACGACATAGGCGTATTCCGGCGTCGCCGCCTGCTTCGGCGCCAGCCCTTCGTCGCATAGGCGCGGCTGGGGCGAAGCGCAGTCGGCGAAAGGAGCGCCGGCGCGCCTTTCCAGCCAGGCCGAAGCGAGATTCGTTTTCAGATAATCCTGCGGCAAGGTGAACGGATGATAATAGGCGTCGCTCGCAGCCCCATTCGTCCAGCCCGAAAACTTAGTACCCTGCTTGAAGGAAGCGTCGCAAGCGCGGATAAAATCGGCTTCGCGGATCCCAAGCTTGCTCAGCGTCATGCGCATCGTCGGCCATGTGCCCTCGCCGACGCCGATGATCGGCACGTCGGGCGATTCAACGAGCGATACGTCAACGCTATCTTCGCCGGCGCCGCCATGTTCGGCGGCGATCATGCCGGCGACGATCCAGCCCGCAGCGCCGCCGCCGACCACCACAACGCGTTTTACATTCCTGCTCATCGCGCGCCGCTTGCGCTGGCCGGAATAACGTCGAAAAGGCCGCCCCATGGGCGGCCTTTCCTTATCGCGTCGCCGCCCAAAAGCGCGGCGTCAGAAATCGTAACGAAGACCGACCGCATACCGCGCGCCGAACTGGTTGGCTGTCTTGAGCTGGTTTTCATAGCGGTTGTAAATTCGCTGGGACTCGTTGGTGATGTTGATGCCCTCGGCGAATATCGTCAACTTTTCGGTGATGTCGTAGCTCAGCCTTGCATCAAGCTGACCGAACGACTCGGTGAACTGCGGCTGGTTGTCAGCCGTGCCGGAAAGGAACTCGCCGCGCCAGTTATAGGCGATGCGCGCCTGCAGCCCGTTTTTATCGTAGAAGCCGATCAGGTTGTAAGAGTCGCTGAGGCCCGGCAGCACGAACTGGAAGCCGACCTGGGATACATCGACATCGATATCGCCGTCCACGAGGGTCGCGTTGGCGGCGAGACCGAAACCGGTATCGCCGAAAACGTGCTGAATGGCGAATTCGAGCCCGTAAAGCTCCGCCGACTCGAGGTTCGAGGGCGCCGTAATCCGCCAGTTGATGAGCGGATCGTCATCGTTCTGGACGATCGGCGTGCCGATCGGATTGCCTTCGTTGATGTTGATCTGGTTGTGGATCAATACCGGGTCAGTCGGATCCATGCTCATCGCAGCGAGATCGGCGGCTGCCTGCGCGGCGCGCGGACCGGCCGATGGATCGCGAAGATTGTCGATGATCTGATCCGTCTGCTGATTGACGATGAAATTATCGACCTGCTTGTGGAAAGCGCCGATCGAGAAGTAACTGCCTTCCTGATAATACCACTCAAGGGACACGTCGATATTGTCCGACGTGAACGGCTGGAGCGCTGGATTCCCGGCTGTGCCGAGACGCTCTCCCGGCTTCGGCCGGTCGGTGACAGACGTGGTGCCCTGCATGCTGACGAGCGTCGGCCGCGTGATGGTCTTGCTGTAGGAGAAACGAGCGAGGAAGTTCTCGAAGATTTCCGCGCTGAAATCGAGGTTCGGCAGCCAGAGGCTGTAGTCGGCGGCGACGTCCGAATATGACTGGTCGGCGGCGCGATTGACGCTCCACTCCGTCGAATTGACCCATACGATCTCCTCGACCTTGATCTGCAGGCTGTTCGCCGTGACGCTCGTATCTTCGTAGCGCACGCCGCCAGTCAGGCGGATCGGGATATTGTTGAAGTCGCCGGCGGCGTTGAATTGCAGATACGCAGAGTTGGTCGTTTCGTTGATCGTGTGATCGAAGATGGGCGTGCCGTCCAAGTCCGCTTCAAGACGCTGACCGCCGTTGAAGGCCTGCTCGAAGGCGGCGATGCCGGATTCAAAATCCCAGTCGTAGTAAAAACCGGGCGAGATATTCTCGCCGCCGCCGGAAAACGCCGTAAGCAGATTTTCCATGCTGACGCGGGTAAAGATCGAGTCGTCATAGACGCCCTGGTTGCCGCCATACCAGCCGGCTGCGATCTGGCCGCTGTTGAACGAGCGCGTCCGATAGGTGTTGTTGACTCGACCGGCGCCGAACTGAATGCTGGTAAGACCGCTATCGACTCCATTTTCCCATTCGCCGGCGAACTGGTACTGGCGGATGTCGGATTCATTGACGTTCGCGCCGGCCTGGCCGAACAGCGAGTCGTAGCTGCCCGCCGTCGGCTCGCCGTTCGCTTCAGGGTTCGCGCAACCCGCCCAGGTCACCGCCATGTCCGGAATGTCGTTTCCGGTAAGGAAGTCGGCGCTTTTGGTGTCGAGGCAGTTCGCCGCAAGAATGAGGAATACGTCGTTGCCGCGGTCGACCCCCTTTGAGATCGCGTCGGAGTCGTGGAAGTCAAAAACGAGAGTCAACCTGTCGGTCGGCTGAAAATCGAGATTGAATCCGATCGAATTGTTCTCATTGCGCGACTTGTTGAGCCGTTGGTTCGAGGAATAGTCACAGCACGTATCTTCAACGAACGCGTACGTTCCGTTTTCGTCGATCGTGACCTGTGTCGTCTGCGGAAAATCGCCGAACCAGATGCCGACGCCCTGACGAAGCCCTTCATTCTCGAACTCGGAATACGTGTAGTCGAGCGTCGCGCGCAGCGTCTCGACCGGCTGGAACTGCAGCACAGCCTGCCCGTTCATGCGGGTGCGCGAGATGTTCTCGATGCCGAAACCGTAATTGCGCGGGAACCAGGTGTTGGTCGGGCCGGTCCGGAGATCGGTGACGACCGTCGAGGCCGGAATAAGATCGTCGATATTCTCGCGCCACAGGGCGACTTCGGCCTGCTCCTGCCGGCTGTCGCGTTTCTGATAAGAGTAGAAGAGGCCGATCCCGAACATGTCGTCCGCGAACGTCTTGGAGAAAGTCGCCGCGACTTCCGGCGTGATGTCGCTGCCTGTTTCGTTCGTCGTGTCGTGCAGGGCCTTGGCGCCAAGAGATGCGATGAACCCCGGCCTGTCGAGCGGGCGCGCGGTCTTGATGTTGATCGTCGAGCCGATGCCGCCGCTCTGGATCGCCGCGTTCGACGTCTTGTAGACTTCGACGCCGCTGACCCCTTCCGACGCGATGTTCGCGAAGTCGAACGAGCGCGTCGAATCGCTTTGCAGCGAGGAAGTAGGCATTTGCCGGCCGTTCAACGTGATCAGGTTGAATTCAGGACCGAAGCCGCGAACCGTAACCTTGCTGCCTTCATTGTTCGAGCGGTCTATCGACACGCCTGAAATGCGCTGGATAGATTCGGCGAGGTTCGAGTCCGGAAAAGCGCCGATATCTTCAGCCGTGATCGCATCGACGACGCCTGAGGCGTTGCGCTTGATGTTCGCCGAAGATAGCAGCGACCCCCGAATGCCCGTGACGACGATTTCGTCCGATCCCGGCTCATCCTGGGCGTACGCCGGCGCGGCGATGGCCAACGATGAAACGCTTCCGAAAAGCAACAACGCGGCTCTTTTCCCGCATGCGCGATCGCCCGCCCGGTTTTTATAACTCATTGTTCCGCTCCCTGTATGCGCGCTTTGCATGCGTCCCCGCTGCGCGCCGCCTGTCTCGCGGCGAGCCCTTCAGGGGCCGACGCGATTTCTTTCAGCCTTGAAAATTCGAGAGAGACCGGTTTTCAGACCCGCCCTTGAGTCCGCCTTCCTCGCTGGCTGAGCAGCAACATGCTGCGCGCGCCCGAAGCCTCGCGCGCTGTCCACATTCGCGCCGATAGCGCGGTCGCGAATGCCCGTCAGTGAAGAATGCAGCCGATCATTTCCTCCCGAATTGACAAGGTTGTTTTTTTTCATGAGTAGCGCGGGACGTCGCGAGCTGTCAATGACAACTTTGTCATTTCTGGCATTTTCTGCGGAGGCGGTCGCCGTTTCTTAAGCTTTGTCGCGCAACCCGGGGGGCGCGCAGTTGAACCAGCGCGAGGCGAGAAAGAATGGTGCGGCGCCAAATAAAATCAGCGTCAAGCTGAGAGCGGCGCGTCTTTGCAAAGAGAAAAATCATACGCCGGCGCAGAGCGAACGTTGACCAAAGCCTGATCCGAGATGCCTTACGCACCATCCGCGGCGACCACGTTTCGCCATCCAGATCCCTCGTCGATCAGCATCGCTGTCTATAAAGAGTGAGGCCCCGGTATAGGCGCATTGCTAAAACGGAACGGGCGCCGTATCGCGCATTAGGTGAAGCGCGTCAGGTAAGAGCGGGAGACGTCAACACAATGGCGCGCGATCGCGCATTGCATGACAGTCGTCGACCAGCCAAGCAGAATTTTAAGTCTCACGATCCCGAGCAGGCGGATCCTACACCGTCTTTCCGACCACGGCGGTCTGTCCGCGACCGCTCCTCCAGCATGTCCGCCGCGCGCCTTCTCAGCGTCTATGCGGTTCACGAGCCGGCATCAGCTCAGCGCGTCCTATATCCGCTCGCTGTTCTATGACGAAGGCGAGACCTTCAACGAATTGTCACGGCGGCTTACCAAGCCAAGTACAAAGATGGGCATAATTCATATTCCTTAAGCAAGTTATGCAAGCTCATCTATATCAACGGCATCGTGCGAACAAAAAACCACAATTCCAGCGCCTTTACCGTGCTTTAATTCTCGCAGACGCCGCTGATTGCGGCTGCGGGACACACGATCCGTATCCATTATACGCTGATAGAGAGCGAGACCGTGCGGACAATGCGGGGGCTCCTGCATTTGGCCGCGATGAAGATAGGAGTCGCCCGCATGCAGCAGCCAGCCCCGCGCTGTTTGAACGGCAACGCCGGCGTGACCTAGAGTGTGGCCGCGTAACGGGACCATCAGGATTTCCGGCGGCAACCCGTCGAGCGCGCGAACGGTGCCGAATCCGAACCATTGCTCCCCCTTTTCTTCATATGTTCGCCAGTCACAAACATTCTCCCATTGCCGGGGACGATACCGCTGGTTGGCGACGAATCCCCGCGGCTTTCGCGAAGCTGCTTCCCATTCGGCAGCCATGACATGAACGCGCGCTTGCGGAAAATCCTCGACGCCGCCGGCATGATCGAAATCAAGATGCGTCAGCACAATGTGGCGAACGTCGCGGCCGGAAAATCCTAGCGCCTCAATCTGGCGCAGGGCGGTGTCGCTTTCGCGCAACCGGACATTCAACAGCGTGCGCCAAATTCGCGGCAAGCGCGGATGCGGGTGCGCGACATCTCGGAGCCCGTATCCGGTATCGACCAGAACGAGCCCGCTCTCTGATTCTATCAAGAGGCAGTGCGTCGGTATCCGTGCGAATAGCACGCTGCTTTCGCCATCGAACAAGGCTCCTCCGAGCGGGCAATGCGTGCCGCAATTAAGAATATGGACACGCATCGCCCAAACCCGCCATTGTCAGGCGGCGGCTTGCGCCGCCTTTCCTTCGATAAACGCCAAAAGATCCGCATTTATCGTCTCGGCATGAGTCGTCGGCATGCCGTGCGGCAAGCCGTTATACGTCTTGAGGACGCCGTTTTTCAGGAGCTTTGCAGAAAGAGGAGCGGAATCCGCGTAAGGCACGATCTGGTCGTCGTCGCCATGCATCACCAGCACCGGCACATTGATCTTCTTCAGATCCTCGGTGAAGTCAGTTTGCGAGAAGGCGACGATGCCGTCGTAATGCGCCTTCGCGCCGCCCATCATGCCCTGCCGCCACCAGTTCCAGACGACGCCTTGCTTGGCTTCAGCGCCCGGCCGGTTGAATCCGTAGAAGGGACCTGCCGGAACGTCGTAATAAAATTGCGCACGGTTTGTCGCGACCTGCTCTTGAAACCCGTCGAACACTTCCTTAGGCAGACCGCCCGGATTCTCTTTGGTCTTCACCATCAGCGGCGGCACGGCTGCGATGATCGCCGCCTTGGCGACGCGCGCTTCGCCGTGGCGCGCAATGTAGCGCACGACTTCGCCGCCGCCGGTCGAGTGCCCGACATGGATCGCATCCTTAATGTCGAGATGGGCGGTCAACGCGGCGAGATCGTCGGCGTAATGATCCATGTCGTGGCCGCTATCGATCTGGCTTGAACGACCATGGCCGCGCCGGTCATGCGCCACCACGCGATAACCGCGATTGAGGAAGTACATCACCTGTGCGTCCCAGTCGTCTGAAGACAACGGCCAGCCATGCGAGAAAACGACCGGACGGCCCTTTCCGAGATCCTTATAGAAAATTTCAGCTCCGTCTTTGGTAGTAATAAACGGCATCCTAAGTCTCCTTCTGCGATGCGCTATGCGGCGCGGGAACCATTGATTGAAGTCAGCACGCTCGCCCCGGCGCGAGCGTTGCGGACCGCCCAGTCGAGCGCGAAGTCGGCGACTTCCTCCCATCCTGCGTCGAGGCACGTCCAGTGCGACCTGTCGGGAAACAATTTGAATTCCGTCAGAGCGCGCGCGCGCTTCTGCTTATTGTAGATCGCCTTCGTCATGCTAGCGTCGGCGATATAATCCTTGCCGCCGGCGATCAGCAGCAGCGGAGCGCGTTCGGAATTTTTCCAGTTGATCGGAATCGGTCCGATGACTCCGTCCCAATAGACTTTGCCCGGCGTCGGCACGATAAAGCGGTCATATTGTTCGTCTGATCTGTCGGCGGGAACGGTCTGCGCGAAGCGAGTGCGGAAAAACTTGCGGGTCATATGCATGACCTTCCCGCCGCTGAACGGATCGCCCAAAACCGGCAAGGCTGACACGATCGCCTGCGGTCCGAGCGGAACGCCAGGAGTCGGAGCAGGGTTGATGGCGACGCCGGCGGCGCCGAAGCCGCGATCGAGCAGATGCTGAACGAAAACGCCGCCAAGCGAATGGCCGATGAGTATCGGCTGCTCAGGCAGCCCGCGGATCACATGCTCGTAATAGTCGATGATCTGCCGCTGGCCGAGCTTTTTCAGCTCCTTCGCCGGACTAGCGCGAAGTTCAGCAGGGGAGCGCTCGTCATAAGGCCAAGAGCATGACAAAACCTTGTAGCCGCGCTCTTCGTAGCGCGCCTTGAAGCCTTCCCAACTCTCGCCGTTGAGCCAGGCGCCGTGAATCAGCAAAATGGCTTTTGTCATCGCTTGGCTCCCAGTTGTCGCGGTTCGAATGAGGCGCTCGCGGGAGACTGTGGTCGACGCACGCAGGCCAGCCAATTCTACGCTCGGGTTTGTGTCTCATACCAAAGTATGAGCGCCCCCTTATTCAGGGGGAGCCGCCGGCAATGAGAAGCTGAATACGGATCCGTACGGCTGGTCCCGTTCTGCCCAAATGCGCCCGCTGTGCGCCTCGATGATCGACCGGCAAATCGACAGGCCCATGCCCATGCCGGCGGCGCGTGTCGTGAAGAACGCCTGAAAGAGCCGCGCCAGATCGGCTTCTGCTATGCCACAGCCGGTGTCGCGCACAGAGACGGTGAGTGATCCGTCCTCACCGCGCGCGGCGCTTACTGTCACCTCGCGTATCTCGCTGCGAGCGATCGCCTGCAAGCTGTTCATCAGTAAGTTGACGATGACCTGGTGCATCTGGATGCGGTCCGCCAGAATCAAGGGAGGGTCATCATCGCAAGCGATGCGGAGCGCCGCGTCGTGCGCAGCGAACTCTCGGCGCAAGAGGCTCGCAGCGTCTTCTATGATCGCGCGAATGTCGACCTGCTCCCGTTCGGCTTCCGTCTTGATCGACATTGCGCGAATCCGCGTGATGATTTCGGACGCACGCTTGCCGTCGCTGATCATGCGAGCGATGGCGCTTTCGATCTCACCAATATCCGGCGTGTCGCGCCGCAGCCATCTGAGGCTGGCTTCGCCATTCGTCACGATCGCCGCGAGCGGCTGGTTCACTTCATGCGCGATTGACGCAGTCAACTCTCCTAGGGTCGATACGCGCGCAGCATGCGCCAGCTCGGACTGAAGATGATGAAGCTCGTTGAGCGCACGATTACGCTCAGACACATCGATTATGCCAATCAAAATCGTCCCTCTATCTACGACTTCAGGTGAAAAGCTGACCGTGAACAGAACGTCCATCTCCTCTCTGTCGAGAGCAAGCAGCCGCGTCTCTGTCTGAAAATAAGGAACGCGGCCGACGGCGGCAAGCACGCTTTGCGCAAAGACGTGTTCGCTTGCAGCCGGCCAGAAATGGTCAATTGGGCCGATCAGGTCGGCTTTTCGTTTTGCTCGAAAGAGCTGCACGGCTTTTGTATTGACGTCGATCGCCCGAGTGAGGCGCGTAAGCTCACGGATGCTTTCCGGGTGCTCGGCGAAATGCCGGCGAAGATCGTTGATGCCGGCAGCGCGCCAATCGCGCAACTTCTCGCCGACTCCTGTGAAGTCGCATTCCCAGAAGGCGACCGCCATCGCCTGAAACATGTTGCGGTAGCGGTATTCGCTCTTGAGCAGCTCCTCGTGGGCGCGGCGGGCATCGTCGGGAAAAATCACGACGATGAAGAAGCCTTCAAGGCCGGACGGACCGTACTTCGGATGATAATTGATTGTAGCAAGGCACGTACCGCCGTCACGGTGCGGTACAACCGCTTCGAACGATACCGGCTCGCCGGAAGCGACGAGCGAAAGGTAGGGCGCATGCGACGTATAGAGGTCGTGTCCGATGCAATCCCGCATATGCAGGCCGCGATAGCCGGCTGGTTCAGCGTGACACCATTCGCGATGCGCCTCGTTGGCGAAACGGCAGATGTGATCCAGGCCGTAAAAGGAGATCAGCGCTGGCACGAGATCTGCAATCGCGCGCAAATCGGCGGGCCCCACGGCCCCTAGCGGCCCGCTCTCCAGCAAAGTCACGAGAACGCTCCAGACGTGTCGCGACCCGCTGCGTCGCAACAGAGATTATTGACGAGCGGCGAGGGCTGGTCCAGCCTCTCTTTGTTGAGGCCCGAATAAATCGATGGCAGGCAATTCCGTGGTACGAGGTCCGCGCGCAGAGGCCGCGCCTTTCATACATGTCATCGATGACGACCAGTCGTTGAGAACGGCTCTAGACAGCCTCTTTCGCTCCGTCGGTCATATTGTTCGCACCTATAGCTCCGCCCAGGAATTCGTCAGCAGCTTCGAAGACGCGCCAGGCTGCCTTGTCCTCGATGTCCGGCTGCCGGGGATCAGCGGCCTAGATTTTCAATCGCAGCTTGAAAGTCTCGGCGTACGGATTCCGGTGATCTTGATGACAGGGCATGGCGATATTCCGATGTCTGTGCGCGGGATGAAGGCGGGCGCCGTCGATTTCCTTCCGAAGCCGTTCCGCGATCAGGACATGCTCGATGCGGTTGCGGTGGCGCTCGAGCGCGACAGGGTCAGCCGCGAGGCGAGGCGCGAAAGCGACGAGCTTCAATCGCGCTTTCAAAGCCTGAGCCAGCGTGAGCAGCAAGTCATGGCGCTCGTCTCGACCGGATTGATGAACAAGCAGATCGCCTTCGAACTCGGCCTCAGCGAGATCACGATTAAGATCCATCGCGGGCACGCGATGAAGAAAATGGGTGCGAAAACGCTCGCCGATCTGGTGAAAATGGCGGAATCTCTCGGCGTAAGCGCCGGCAAGATGGAAGGCCGCTAAACCTCCGTATAATGTCCCTTGGCCGCGAGTTCAGGCAAACCATGGGTCGAAGGCGTGCAGAGAAGGGCCGCAAAGGCCGTAACGCCATAGGGAATTCTAATTGCCAGACACCCTCCCCCTTGTCGCCGTCGTCGATGACGACGAGTCGATTCGCGTCTCTACGAGCAGCCTTTTGCGGTCGCACGGCTACTCGGTGCGAACCTTTTCTGCAGCTGATGAATTTCTGTGTTCGGACGAAGCTTCGCTGTTCGCGTGCGTGATCAGCGACATCCAGATGCCGGGCACAGACGGATTGGGTCTGGCGCAAGCCTACCGGACCGCAGGAGGCGCGGCGCCGATTATTTTCATCACGGCGTTCTATGATGCAAAGATCGCGGCGCGCGCGCGCGCTGCGGGCGTCGCCGATATCCTGAACAAACCGTTCGATCCGCAAGCGCTGGTTGAAGCGATTGTGAGGGCGCTCAAAAATCCCTAGACGGTTTTTATTGTTCTCAGCCGCATGCTCGCGGCGAGAAGCGCGCCGAGGCCGAGGATCGGAACTGACAGCGACAAGAACCCTGCCGCCGCAAACGCAACGCCGCCGCCGATTGCGCCGGCGGCGAAGGCGAGGACCGGCGGGATCATCTTCGAAAGTCGCGCCAGCGCGCCCTCGCCTAGCGTTACGACATCAATGACGATCTGTGTAACGTTGCCGGTCATCACCGTCGTCGGGGACAGTTCGCTGAATACGGTTCGCGCCGCGGCGTTCTGCACCGCCATGGCGGCGACGCCTATCATTCCGGTGAGTATGGCGAACGGAGCGTTTCCTTCCGTGAACGGCGCGAAGAGGACTCCCGCCCCGAGAAAGCCGCCCAGAAGTACAAGTTGCGCGGACAGTACGGCAGGCGCTGCGGCGCGCGATGTTCGCTCGCAATGACGCGCGTACACTGCTGTGATCGCAACAACGCCAATGAATATCGGAAGCGCCAAAAGCTTCGCGAAGACGCCCGTCGCCGATCCCGCGATCGACGCGCCGATGAGCACGAAGTTTCCGGTGACATGCGCCGTGAAAAGGCCGAACAGCCCGATAAATCCTACCGTATCCACAAAGCCTGCGACGAAGGCGAGGGTCGCTGCAAAAACCCAACCGGCCTGACCTCTCATTGTGTGCGCTCCTTGGAAAATCACGCCGCCAGGGTCAAGCCGCCGATGATCGACAGCGCACCGGCAAGCGCGGAGGGAACGCGAAAAGCCTCGAGAATCCGCTCCGCAAAAACTGCGATGTCAGAAAGATCCGCGCCGATATGTGTCGCGTTTGAGTCCAAAATGCGAGCGATCGGAGCGGGCGACATCTCAAACCGCCCAGCAGCCGCAACCGGCCGCGCCCCAGAACCTGGGGTCGCTTGATTGCGGCGCTTCGCAGCAATGCAATAGAGCAGTCGCCGCGAGTTTTCCGGGATTATGCGATGCGCGCGCATTAAGGCCGACGGGCGACCAGTCAGGCGATGACGGCGGCAAAGGCGGCGCGAGATGTGTGAATTCCTCGGCGCCGTGCACAACCTCGCCGCCGAGCACTGTCAATACGGACTGCAATTTGGCGACTTCGCTTTCGGCGACAGAAAAGTAATCGTCTGACAAAACCGCCATGTCTGCGAGTTCGCCCGCCCGGATCCGCCCTTTCTTTCCGGTCTCGTTCGAGAACCAGGCGTTCTTCTCCGTCCACAGTCGTAGCGCCGTCTCACGATCGGCTCGATTCGCCAGCGGATAAATTCTAAGCCCGCCGACCGTGCGCCCGGTCACGAGCCACGACAGGGAAACCCACGGATTGTAGCTGGCGACACGCGTAGCGTCGGTGCCTGCGCCGACTGGAACGCCAGCAGCCAGCATTCTGGCGACCGGCGGCGTATTGGCCGCCGCTTCGGCGCCATACCTCTCGGCGAAATACTCGCCCTGAAACGCCATTCGGTGCTGCACCGCGACGCCCCCGCCGAGCGCCGCAACACGGTCGATATTGCGCGCAGATATCGTCTCGGCATGATCAAAGAACCATCGGAGGCCTGCGAAGGGAATATCGCGGTTGACCCGTTCAAACACGTCAAGCGCACGGGAGATCGTCTCGTCATAGGTCGCGTGCAGGCGCCACGGCCAGCGCTGTTCTGCAAGAAGGCGGACGACCGGCTCTAAATCGGTTTCCATGTTCGCCGGCATCTCAGGACGCGGCATACGAAAGTGCTCAAAGTCCGCAGCGCTGTAAACAAGCATCTCGCCAGCGCCGTTATGTCGGTAGAGATCATCGCCCTCTCCCGGCTTGATGCGTTTCGTCCAACCGGCGAAATCGGCAAGTTCGCTCTTGGGCTTCTGCGTGAAGAGGTTGTAGGCGATGCGCACGGTCATCTCGCCGTCTGCGTGCAGCTTTTCGATGATCGCATAATCGTCCGGATAATTTTGAAAGCCGCCGCCGGCGTCAATCACGCTCGTCACACCGAGCCGGTTCAGTTCGCGCATGAAATGCCGTGTTGAGTTTAGCTGATACTCCGGCGGCAGTTTCGGTCCCTGCGCCAGCGTGGCGTATAAGATCATGGCGTTCGGCTGCGCGAGCAAAAGCCCGGTCGGCTCACCTCGCGCGTCGCGTTCAATCGACCCGCCCGGCGGTTCCGGCGTATCCTTGGTGTAGCCGACGGCGCGCAACGCCGCCCTATTGAGCAGCGCGCGATCATAGAGATGAAGAATGAAAACCGGCGTTTCCGGCGCGGCCGCGTTTAATTCATCAAGCGTCGGCAATCTCTTCTCAGCGAACTGATGCTCGACGAACCCGCCTATCACGCGGACCCATTGCGGCGGCGGTGTAATTTCCGCCTGGCGCTTCAGCATCGCCATCGCGTCGGCGAGAGTCGGAACTCCGTCCCAGCGAAGCTCCATATTGTAGTTGAGGCCGCCGCGAATGACGTGCGTATGGCTGTCAATGAGGCCGGGAATGACGCGCCGTCCGCCAAGATCGATTTCAGCGGCGCTTCGTTCAAATGAGCGCGCCTCTCGTTCGGCGCCGACGAACAGAAATTTTCCGTCCCGGACGAGCGCCGCATCGGCGGCCGGGTTATCGCGGTCGAGAGTCGTGAAGCGGCCATTGAAAAGCAGAAGATCCGTTCGCGACATTTCCGGCTCCCTCATTGCGCTGCCGCACGAAGCCGACCCGAACAGGCCGAACGCCGCGCCGCCGGTGATGACGCCGCGCCGCGACACCGCGCTCATTGCTTGTCCGCCTCGACCGTCGCCACAGGCGCCGGCTTAAACTGTTTCGCGAAGGCGACGGCCTGCTCTCCGAGCAGCATGCCGAATAATCCGAGCAAAGCGACGATCGGCGGCGCTGGCGATCGAACGTTGAGGGCGCCATAAATGAGGCCGACAAGCACGCCGATCGCGAGCGAAACAAGAATGGGTTTCATGTGCCTGACCCGATTGGCTAGCGCCCG
>Ga0209347_1003700_pt1 | contig 17281 bp, 11 predicted proteins | sample AutmiccommuBRH23_FD_187382 | JGI IMG/M metagenome (GOLD analysis project Ga0209347, IMG submission 187382) | Deep subsurface microbial communities from Mt. Terri, Switzerland - Autotrophic microbial communities BRH/23 (SPAdes) (version 2) | ecosystem: Environmental > Aquatic > Deep subsurface >...
GTTTTTCTTAATATGTGTGACATGCCTTTAATCATCGTCGCCAAGAAGGAAATTAGATGCTCCACTAGTGACCTCTGAGATTTAAAAGCTTCCTGCTATTTTCTTTTGTTTAATATTTCAGGTTCATATCCAAAAAGTCTATTTTTTTACCCAGGCCTTCCTCCACCCGGAAAATAATTTCATTGGCGTCGGCTACATCGAGTTGGAAGGGTTTGGGTTGGTCGCCTTTTTTGAGCTCCAGTTTTTCTGCTTTTTTGTTGTCCACCAGTATGGTTAATGTGGCGGTGTCGTTATTCTTGTTTGCGTCGTCCAGGGCCACTGATCCGGATACCTGTTTGAGACCACTGTTTATGGTGACATATTTTAAATTACAGGTTTTGTCGGTTGGAGTGAGGCGGAAGCCTCTTTTGTATTCATTTTCGTTAATGGTCATGCTTGTATTGGCGTTGTATTCCAGGCCAGACTTCACGGGTATGAACATATCCTGAAGGCTCAGGTTTTTTGGGGAGTTGCCGCCGGTGATTATTACCGTGTTGTCTTCCCAGCCCACCTGTTGCTGTAGAGCTTCGGCCACCGCTCTGAGGGGGACGAACACTCTGTCCTGGTAGGTGAAAGGTTCCAGTTGGGACTGGACCAGTTTGCCATTTACCACTATTTTAATGTTGCTGTACTGAACAAGAAGGTCTCTTGCCTCGTCCGAGGCAAATACCAGGGTGGTTCCAAACATCAGCGCTCCAATAATAATGCCTGATAGGAATGTTAAAATATTCTTTTTCACTTTTTCTCCTCCTCTTCTTTCTGTGCCTACTACTATTTCCCCCTTTTCAATAGACTACTAGAATTATTTTACATAAATGCACTTGCTTTTAAAAGCTATTATTTTTGGGAGCTTCTTACTAATTGACTGCAATTGGTATGTTATGAGATAATTTAACTAGTTCGGAGAAGGCTTTTAGTAAGGAGGAAAAACAAGATGAATTAGTAATCTTGATTACATAGAATAAAAATGAGGAGGTTTTTTAATGAGACGAGTTATTTATTCAGTTTTGGTACTAATTATGACAATGTTGGTGGCCCTGCCGGCTTACGCTTCGCCGAGGGTTGTTCTGGACAAAAAAATAATGGAGTTTGATACACAGCCGATAATTCAGAACGGCACCACCCTGGTTCCCCTGAGGGCAATATTTGAGGCTCTGGGGGCTACGGTTTCCTGGGATGCGACGACTTCAAGGATAAATGCCAGGAAGGGTTCGGTGGAAATAACACTGACGGTAGGCCAGAGGGAAGCCGGGGTAAATGAAAAAAACATAATGCTTGCGGTCGCCCCTCAGGTAGTTAATGGTAGAACTCTGGTTCCCCTGAGATTTATCAGCGAAGCACTGGGGGCTGATGTGGACTGGGACGGTCGCCAGGAAATTGCCATAATTAAGACAACCAAAGCAAAAACAATCGAACAAAAAACTCCCACCGGCAATCTGGTAAAGGTTCACTTTATTAACGTCGGAAATGCAGAGGCTATCTACATAAGCCTGCCAAACCGTAAAAACATACTTATAGATTCCGGTCGGGACGATTTGTACCGGGACGTGCCTCTAAAGGTTGTAACCTACCTTAAGGATCAGGGCGTCGAGAGCATTGACGTGCTGGTTTCCAGCGCTCCTCTAAAAGACTATTTGGGCTACCTGGAAAGCGTATTTAATAATTTCACAATAGGAAAAGTTATTGAAGCCGGATTTGGCAACCCTATCAGGGAGTACTCGGATTTCAAGAGTTATTCTCGTAAATCGCAATCTATTGAAACAGCCAACAGGCAGCACTTTGATTTTGAAAATGTAAGTTTTGACGTGCTAACCTCCCCTGTTTATTGGGAAAATGCCAGAGATTATTCAGTAGTAACCAAGCTGACCTATGGTGATGTATCCTTCCTCTTCACAGGGGCCGCCAGCACCAAAGCACTGAATAATATCCAGGGAAACCTGTCGGCTAAAATTTTAAAAGTTGCTGACCATGGAAGCAAGGATTCCGTTTCAAAGGAATTTTTGAGCAAGGTGAACCCAGAGACGGCGGTTATTTTCGCTGGAAACAATCCCTTTGGCAACCCTGATAAGGATGTGTTAGGCGATTTATTAATAAGCAAAGTAAAAGTCTACCGCACCGACGATTTTGGCACCATAATTATAAACACCGACGGGAAGGTGTACGAGACTATAACAGAAAACAAGAGTAGCCCGTCTGTACCGGTACCGGCAACTACTAAATATTTATACTTCGCGGATCTTGAAAAAAATGTTTACCACAAGCACGACTGCCCTATTTTACAGGAGTTAGACCAATCTAAGGCCATACGCTACGAATACAGCTCAGATGCGATGAAGGATGGATTTACACCGTGCAAGGTATGTATTGATTAGCTGTAAGCTATAAGCTACTAAAACACAGAGGACATGAGAGGAATACTCTGTTTTCATCCTATGCTGGTGCTACTTGCGGCATGGGCAACTACTGAGGGGCTACCCCGTGAATTAAGGGGTAGTCTTTTTTTATTAGCTTTTTTAAGCATGCTGCAGGTGTTATGATGTTATCAGATTGCAAAATAAAAATAAGGGGTGCCCCAAACTCTCCTTTGGAGAACCCCTTATATTATTTTTTATCCAGATGCATATCAGTATGTAAACATATTCTGGTATTTGGCCAGTGCGTCCCTGTTTATTACATACTGCGCCGACAGTTCGGATAGGCCGCTGTCTATACCCAGTTTAAGCAGTTCCACCCTTAGGAGAATGTCTTTGGTAATCATGCCCAGGTCGTACTGTGCTTTCACTACCCTGTAGTTCTCCTCCGCCTCCTCCTTCTGGGCTACCAACTGGTTATTTTTTTCCACCACATAGTTTATGGAGTTGCAGAGGTCCCTCAACTGCAGTTTGACGTTGTCCTTTGTTACTGCGGCATCCAGGTAGGCTTTTTCTTCCTTATACTGCCCCACTTCGGGATCTCTCTCAAATATTCTTAACTGTGTGCTAAGCCTGGCCGACTCCTGGCCCGTCCACACCTCCATGGAATTGTCAACGGCCCGTTTTGTCTCCAAATCAACGTCGTCAAGCTTTGCAAATTCGGCCTCCACAGGACTGGTTAATACCGGGATGGTATTTTGTTGATCCAGTCCCAGCATTGTAGAAAGCGTATTATATGCTTTATCCAGCTTGGCTACAGCATCCTCAAGGGCTGCCTTGTCTGTGGCCACCAGGGACTCAGCCGCGCCTACACTGCTTTTGGTGGCCATTCCCACCGCATAGCGGGACTTTTCCTGGGAGAGCTTAAGTTCGTTCATGGCAACGGTTTTTTCCTGGATAATCTTCCTTAGCCCAAAATTCAGGCAGTTAAAATAAGCAGTTTTGGCATCTATGACCAATTGCTTTTTTTCGTTTTCCAACTGCTTTTTATACAGCTCCAGCATGTATGCGTTGTTGAAATAGCTCAGAAAAGCCGGCTTGTCAGCACTTCTTAAGCCCTCAGTAACAGGCGTGTACTTGTAGCCGGTCTGGGCCTCACTGAAATTTTCCTTCTGGGTCTCCACACTTTTTTCTGACGATTTTATTTTTTTGCTGTTGTCCAGTGCCATTTTAACGGCGTCCTGCAATGATATTTCCAGGTTTTCAGCGGCGTAGGCCGGAGCCGTGAAAACAATGGCCAGTATCAGGGTCAGCAGTATAATTATTCTTTTATACATCTAAAACCACCCCGTACTAAATGAAACAAAAGCCCAGTCCAGATTGGAGCTGGGCTTTTGTTCTATTGATGATAATCCTAGAACTCAATACCTACTGCTTGGGTTGATTCACTCCAGGTTACCTTGGCGCCGAAGGCCTCGGCAACATACCTGGCGGGAAGCATGGTGCGTCCGTTGGAGATTTCAGCAGCTACATCCATTTCCACAGTCTTGTCACCAACTGTGAGTGTCTTGCTGCCTACAACCATTTTGACAACTGTGGCGCCCTTGGTCAGGGTCACGGTTTGGGTTGCATCATCCCATTTGATTCCGGTGTCGGGTACTCCGCAGATGTTGGCCAGGTAGCGAACAGGGACATAGGTCCTGCCGTCCTTGATGTACGGAGCGGCGTCCATAAGCTTCATTTGGCCGTTCATGCTGAAGAATCCACTGCCGATTATGAACATACCGGAGCCCTTGGTTTCCTGCGGGGCCGGGGTCACAACATCGGCAACCTTTACAGTGGCGATGGTGCTGGAGTTGAAGGCAGCCGCGCCAGCGCTGTTAACCATTGAACTACCCTTTACCCTGATATAGAGAGGACCTTCTGCAACAGTCCTGTTGGAGCTGATCTTGATGTTGCTGAATTTCAGGGTTGTGGCGGTTCTACTCTTGGTGTCGATTTTGACGGTTGATCTGTCATACATGCCATCTGGAGCTTCTGCATTGTCACCAAGGTATACCAGGCCATTTTCCTTCAGTTTCAGGTCGCCTGAAACTACCTCGACAGTGGGTCTGGCGGCAAAGCTATAGCCATCCAGGCACTCAAGATAAATCTCTGTCGGGAGGGTGGCGCCGGTATATTGGTCATCTATGTTGCCGGCTGCATTTTCGGTGATGATTATATCACCAACAGGCTGGGCCTGCAGACCTACTTTAACCTGGCTTACATTCTCGGCTTTGGCAGTAATGGGGCTGGTGGCCTTGGCTACTACCACTTCACCGGCTACACCGGCTGTACCGGAGAACTTAATCTTCACTTCGCCGCTGCCGCTGATGGGTGTGCCTATCCTCAGGCCGCTGATGGTGAACTTGGTTCCTGTTACAGGGTTGGGGGTTCTGTAGACAATCTTGTCGCTATAATTTAAAGCGTTGGTCGAGTCATACAGGGTCATGTTAGCATCTTGCACTACCCAGCCTGCTCCTGGAGTCGGAATGCTGGCTGTGTTGGTGGGTAAGTTGGTAAACTTGCCTCCGACGATTTCCATGACTACATATTTGTTTGCGTTGACGCTGTCCGAGGTGGTGGCATCCAGCTTAATATCGTCAATGTCCTCGCCCCATGTCCCGGCGAGTTGGTCCCTGACGGTATTAACGCTTACGGTTACGCCCTGTTCTTTCACTGTACCTACCAGCACGCTGGTGCTGGAAACTCTGGTGTTTCCGCTGCCTTTTACTACAGCCTTGATGTCCCCTACAGCGCCGTCGTAATCAACGTCGATTATGGGGGTGATATCCAGGAAGCCCCTGGTGCCGTCATTGATAGCGCTTAAGGTAAGGGTCAGCTCAGTCCTGTTGGAACTAAGTGAAGCAGCAGTTACCTGGGCAGCACATGTGCCGCTGAGAGTAAAAGCAGTGTTTGTCATGGCAGCAAGGGTTGTGCCTGTGCCCGCGAAATCCATTCCGCTGGGAAGCTCAACTGTGATGGTGCCAGCTTGCATATTGTCTATTGCAGTTTCAGTTACACGGATGCTGCCAAGAGATACGTTGCTGGCGCCGATGGAGGTATCAACGGTATTCAGTGCGGCAACAGTGTTGTTGACGCCTGCAATACGACCGATAACATACGAGCCATTGGTGACCTGGCTGTCCAGGGAGGTTACATCAACCTTGATGTCACCGGTGTAGTTATTCTTGATATTCAGGGTGCCGAAGTTAAACTGGAAATTCTCCTGCCCTGCAGCAGTGCCATATACGCTAAAGGTAACCGAAGTTGTGGTGTTTGCTCCAACTTGGGTAGCGGTGGCGGTGCTGCCTGTTGTGCTATAGGTGGGGACCGTCGGGAATTCAGCTCCGGTAAGACTCAGTGTAATTGTCACCGCACTTGCGGCAGCTCCGAAAATATTTTTGAAATCGCTGGTCTCATTGATGTACAGGCTACCGAAGGCTCCACTGGTAGCTGTGTCTGACAGACTCTTCTCAACATCTACGTAGTTCACCGACAGGCCTGCGGCTGCTGCCGGGCCAGCCATGGGTACCAGCAGTGTTGCCAGCATTGCCAGGGTCAGCAGGATGGATACTAGTTTTCTACTTCTTTTGATTTTCACTAAATACTTTCCTCCTTTTATTTTTGGTTCTTGGTTCGCTGATGCTCAGCCTTTTCTCCCACCCTGGCTGACTAATTAGCTCCGGTGGGCGTGGCGGTTAGATTTCTCTTCCCGCAAGTCACCTCCTTCATAGGATCTTTCTAAAAAATACTTACCTCAGGTACAACAGCCCAAATGGCAAGCATTTAAACCTTTTCTACGAATAATGGAATATTCCTGCTGATTAACTAGAAATTTTCTTGGGGTGAAAACATGTGCGCTTTTGGCTTACATTGGGTTAGACACATTAGTTTCGGGTAAAGTTCCGGGCAAATAAAACTTTTTTAAATCAGGAATACCGTTTGTCAGGCGGCGGGGCCACTCAATTATTGGCTTGTCCTCCGGGAATCATGATTATTAGACCCCTAAAAGGCTCCACAGGTTCCGTATGCATCCGAAAAAACATTTTCATGGAATCTCTCCGAGGATCTTCCATTAAAAGCTGTAAGCTATAAGCGGTAAGCTGTAAGCTTTTGGCCAAACTAGCGCTGTTATAAAAATCATCTTCTATATAAATAGCCTGGTGTATTTTAATATAATTTTTGGTTGCAGCAGCATCCCTCCCTGTGAAGTGGCCGAGGGCTGACGGCTGATTGCTTATGGCTCATTTAATAGATTTCCAGGGCTGAAAATGCTTATTCCTGTCATTAATGCTGGTTCCCACCGATTTCCTGCAGGATAATCGGGTAGAAATAAGGAATAAAATCTATAAACACCCCGGAACTTTTTAATGGAATCCGGTGTCATAAAGGTACCTTGCAGTATAAAACATGGCTGGGTACCATAGGAGAGTGCCTATGGGGGAAATCAAAACAGAGTTGCTGATAGAGCGCTGCAAGCAGGGAAGTGAAGAGGCTTTCAGCGAGTTGGTGACACGGTATCAGAATAAGGTTTATACCATGTGCATGAACATGGCCGGGAATCCGGAGGACGCCAAGGACCTGGCCCAGGAAGCTTTTATCAGGGCTTACAGGGCCATACCTGATTTCAGGGGGCAGTCATCCTTTACCACTTGGCTGTACAGGATAATTTTCAACCTATGGTCCAACGAGCTGAGGAAGAGAAAAAAAACTCTGACCATTTCACTGGACGCACCTATTCAAACCGATGAGGGAGAAATTTACCGGATGCCTGTGGATGAAACCAACAACCCCGAGCTGGTACTGGATGCAATGGAAGAAAGAAAGCTTCTATGGAAGGCAATGGACTCTTTAAGCCAGGAGCAAAGGACTGTTCTGGTAATGAGGGAAATGCAGGGGTACTCCTATGATGAGATTGCCCAGAACCTTGGATGGGCTCCGGGAACGGTGAAATCCCGCCTGAACAGGGCCAGAATTCATCTGAAGGAGCATTTGACGAAACTGGTTTCCGGCAGCGTATAGCTACCGGCCCTTGAGAGCCGGAGAAAGCAGAAGGAAGGTTCGGCAGAAATGATCTGCAATTACTCGTACGATGATTTAACAGCATATTTTGACGGTGAGCTTCCGCCGGATTACAGCCGTGAACTGGCTGCCCATGTGGGCCATTGCCCGGACTGCTCGGCTGTTATGAAGGAACTTAGGTGCATGCGTGATATGTTGTTCAGGGCCGGACGGGAGGAATTTGAGGCTCCCGCTGATCTGAAGGATAGTATAATGGCCTCGCTGCGGCTGGAGGGAGCCTTTGGGGAAAAGGCCGCCAAAGGTGGGCGGATTTCCAGTATGGTTTCCGGAAGCATGTGGGGCAGCACAATAAACAGGGGGATCGCCGCCGCGGTGGGCGCATTGCTTGTGGGTGGGGCCACTTGGGCCGGATTTACAGGAAATCTGGTGAGGCAGGTACCCAGCGTGGCAAATAGTGATACCCCTCCCGCCGTGTCGGAAAAATATAGTCCAATCATTACTGCGACTAATGGCTCTGGCACTGCCATAGCCCCCGATCCCCTGGTCCAGGGTTCATCCGGGGGAAATGCGGGCGGGGAGCTTATTAACAATTCCCCGGTCACTCCTCCGGAAAGTAATCAGGCCCAGGAGAATCCGATTTCAGAAAAGCCCAGGGCCATAGCCCAGGCAAACAACCGGCTACCGTCCAGCGCCATGTTCCTGAGCCTTAGTAAGGTTTGCTATTCGGGTTTTTTACAGGTGAGCAAGAGCGCTGCCAGTAACCAGTTGTCCTCGGTAAGCACCCTGGCAGTAAAATACAGCGGCACTGTAAGCGGTTCAGATACCGGGATTATCCGTATTGATGTTCCCACCTCCAATTACCAGGCGCTCTTTGGGGAAATGGAAGCCTATTTCAGAGGAAAAGGGCAGCTGATAAACAGCGGGTCCACTGAAGAGGACCTGAACAGCGCGTACAGGGAGACATTGATCGAACTGGAACAGGTTATAAAATCCAGGGACCAGTTGGAAGCAGGGCAGGCCGAGCAAATAAGCCTCCTGGAAAAAAAGGAAAACTCACTTAACAAAAAACTTGAGGGCCTGGAGCTTAAGTTAAAGACATCCACAATAGTAGTTAAATTATAAAAACATTGTTTTGGTAAGAAAACGAACCCACCCGGTTAAGGGTGGGTTTTACTGTCCTGGGATGTGACGGTCTCTTCCAGACGGGATATAAGGGCAGCCGCCTCTGCTCTGGTCAGGTATCTGTGGGGATCCAATCTACCTTCCGGGGTGCCGATAATCAGGCCGTTTTTGTGTGAAGACAGGACCGGCTCCCGGCCCCAGGGGGGTATTACCGGCCAATCCTCAAAGGGAGGGTCTGCAGCGCTGTTATTTTTTTCTTTCAGCCCCATTGTCCGGGCTGCACTCCACAGCATAGCCACGCCTTCCAGCCTGGTGGCCGGGGCTTCACTGTTACGTACGTTTGACGGCAACACACAGGTAATAAGGCTTAATGCCTTTGAGAAATCCCCTCTGGTCATTGCTTCTTCGGGCCGAAAACTGCCGTCGGGATACATTTGAATAAATCCTCTTTCCACCGACCCCAATATATCCTTCTCGGCCCATATGCCATTAAAATCGGCATTTTCAGATTCTTGTGGATTCCAGTATAACACCCGGGAAGTGGAACTAATGCCTCCGGAAGCACGGTCAACCACAGATATGGAGATAGTATGGCTGCCGTTATCCCTGATATTCACGTCGGTTTCAAAGGATCCGTCCTTGTCAACCGGGGGTCTGGGGCATGCCGCCCCGTCCACAAAAACATTAACGGTGCTTACCGAGCTAATTCCCTTTATTTTTAAAGCATCTTTTTCTGTTCGGGGCTTAAGGTAAAGGTTTAATTTTGGAACTTCAGCCCCGGGCCTTGCCCTGGCGTCAACCTCGTACACAATTCCGGATTCTGTTAAGGGAGAATACAGTACTGTAAGCCTTGCTTCCTCACCGGAGGCCAGATCTTCCGGCATCACGGGGGTGCCTTCCTTTAGCACGGTGGAGTAAGGGGCCAGCAGATACTTTTTCCCCTCCCCGGACTCTATCCGGGTATAACCGTTATAACTGGTCAGATGCTTAATCACAATTCTTTCATCTTGAGGCGTGGCAGCATCCAGCTTTATTGCCTCACCCTGATCGTTCACAGCAATCCGGACTATATCACCGGACTTTATTTGCTCCAGGGCTGCGGGTTTACCGTTAAGGAAAGGGGAAATCTCTTTTGTCAAAACATACTCTAAGGATCTACCGCTTTTAGACTCAATTTGTACGCTGTTTTTTACCGCCTTAACTTCTTTTACCCTGCCAAATAATACCTGGGAATAGACCTCTAATTTTATAAACTGATGATCCGATCCGGTGGATAGAATTCCTTCAATCCAGTCCCCCGGCCTGACGGAATAGGCCGGGGCCTCCTGGCCATCATAAAGTATCAGGGCATCCCTTGAGAAATCGTAATAATTATTGCCTTCCAGGTATATTCTGCCCCAACTCAGAGCCCTCACCACTCTGCCTGATATAATCCGGTTTTCGGAATATATGGAACCGACCTCCCGGGTCAGTGGAGACACCACCAGCAACACTTCACTACCCAGAGGCAGACACTGCAGACAATCGGATCCTGCCCTGGTGAAAGGCTCATCATAAAAAGATACCTTATTCCATTTGTTTTCCACCTTTATACTGGCCATCCTGTTTAGCTGGTAATTTCCACCATTGAAAAGGGTCAGCCTTCGCAAAAGCGGGTTAACTGAGTCCACTTTTCCCTTTTTAAGACTATAAGCCACATCGGCCTGCCATAGCTCACCGGTACCGGGGTTCATTACGCCCATAACATCGGATCCCGGCAGTACCTCCTCTGCCAACGCCGCTGGAGATCCGTTAACCAGAAGACGGGCGGCCGGCGATCTGGAAAGATTGAAACCCCCTTCAGAATAATTGGACCGAAGCTCTGTCAGCCTCTTTTGACCGTCTACCTCGTAACCCTTTATGGAAGCTGCAAATATATCTGTATAAGAAACGTATAAGTCTGAAATTTTCCCTGAGGAGGAAGAATAGTAAATATCCGAACCCGCCTGCATTTTAAAATCATTCTGTTTGAGATCTCTGCTCAAACCTTCCCTGGCCAGGTGAACACTGGCCCCGGGTTGTATATTCAGTGGCCGGTTTCCAGCCAGCACTATTTTGCCGGTTTCACTAGCCGAGCTGATTATACCCTTTTGCATGGGCTGGCCATAGGCAATGGAATAGTCCTGGTTTACTCCCGGTTTGTCAGGAACAGCGTCGACCTTTATACCGGTGCCTGTCACTTTTATCCTGTAACTTCCCGGAACCGGGTTTTCTATAATCACCTGTTCGGTATTATTTAGCCTGTCGGGCATTCCCTGTCCCTCAAGATCATTGCCGGATATAGACCGTCCATCAGGTCCGGTTACAATCAAATCAAGATCATTCACCAGGGCATTTCCGGATTCTCCCGGAGCGGCGGCGGGATCGGTCCATGATAATGTAACTCTTATAGGGTCGCCCGCATTATCAACCTTATATATGTACTCCTTAAAACTGCCCTGTTCAAGTCCCTTTTTATTGTCCTCATATAATACCGTGCTGTTTTGCAGGGAAAGAACCGTTCCCTGGACATCAGTAAGTCCGAAACCTTCCTGCATCTTGCTGAGCCCCAATTTAACAGCCCCGTTGAGGAGAGCGGCTTTAATCAGAGACGCCGAGGGAGAGTTTCCCTGATTTTGAGACATAAAATATTCCCTTAGCAGAGTAGCGCTTCCGGCCACCAGGGCCGCAGCCGAGCTGGTTCCGTCCATGGTGGTGTAAAATGAGTTTGATTCAAAATTAGTTGGGGCCAGGCTGGAGCGGGCCGATATTATAGCCGTGCCAGGAGCCAGTAAATCCGGCCTGATCCTGCCGTCAGCAGCGGGACCGCGGCTGCTGAAAATGGCAACATCACTGTACCGGTCGGAATCCTCCCCAAAGCCCGGCCTTGCATTTTCACTGGCCCCCACTATCAGTGCGTTTTTGCTGTTGGCCTCGGCCACCAGGGTGCCTTTTCCGTTAGGCCCCGACCCGCTGTTTCCGGCGCCAAAAACCACTAGGAAATCCGGGTGGCTGCGAACATAGGTATCGATTTGAGAGGATGTGGTGGTGTAGCCGTTTATTTGAGTTCCCCAGCTATTCACATGTATCCGGGCTCCTGCCCGGTATGCCGGATCAAACAGTTCTGACAGATTGGCCGGGGGATCCGGCTGATCCCTGGAGTTTAGAATGGATTGAAAATAGAGGCCGGCATTGGGCGCCACTCCCCTGAATTTACCTCCGGAGGCCGCCCCGGTGCCCACAATGGACCCTGCCACGTGGGTACCGTGACCCACCGGGTCCGAGGGAAGTAGATTTCCTGCCACCGACCTTAACTCCACTATTTTGGGAGGCATCCCCGGCTGAGTCCGGAAATCAGGATGTATATTGTTGCCATTGACTCCTATATCCAGTCCACTGTCGGCCACCGCCACAATCTGCCCGGAACCAGAGAGCCCTCCGGGAAGTATGTAGCCCGGAGACTGCAACTGCCACCCGCCAATAATCCCTGAGGACCTGTCATTCAGAAAGGAAGGTGTTTTATAAGGTTCAATCCTTTCAATAGAATACAATCCGGCCAGATCGTTAATTCTATCACCGGGTAGGCTAACCCGCAAATTCAGTCCCTTTTCATCAATACCTTTTACAATTGTTCCGCCCAGGGATTGGACAATTCTTTCAATCTGAGGTTTATCCTTTTCACTGGCGGCCTGAACATTTATGTACATATGGTTTTTGCCGGTTATTTTACCTTCACCGAAGGAAACCACCTTTTCTTTAGAATCATTGCCCACTGCCAGTGGTTTACCTATTGTGCCACAAAGTAGGATGACTAAAAAAATCGCCACCGGAATCCAGTAAGAGAAAGCCCTTTTTCTGATATTCATATATGTACCCCTTTATTCACACATGGAATAAAAACACTATCAAAATATATAGACGATAAAAATACCTCCAACGTTCACCCGATTTTTAAAAAAACTGCGCAGCCAACAAACCCTGGTTACCCTTTGCGGTGTTTCCTGCCTATGTCAATATAAATATTTCGACACTTATTGACCCTCTTCCTTCAATAAATGTTAACCATTTAAACTATTAAGCTGTGCTATCATCTTCCATGGAAATATTTAAGGCTGTTGACCTAATCAACAGCCTTTATCACTTTATTTTTTTTCACTGGCCGGGTAAACTGCCTCTAACCTTATAGTCTCTGGAAAGTATATTCAGCATGGCCAGTGCCCGGCCTGTGCCTCGAGCCACACAGCACAGAGGGTCATCGGCCACATATACCGGCAGGCCGGTTTCCTGGCTTAAAAGCCTGTCCATTCCATGAAGGCAGGCCCCTCCACCGGTCATGACAATTCCCTTGTTGACTATATCGGCAGACAATTCCGGCGGAGTATTCTCCAGAACCTCTTTTACCGATCCCACCACGGCTTCCAGTGTCTCTTTAATTGCATCATATACTTGCTGCCGGGTGATATTTACCGCCCTGGGCAGCCCTGTCACCAGATCCCTTCCCTTTATTTCATAAATTTTTCCCGAAGAGCCATTGGGGTATGCCGTTCCGGCCTCTATCTTTATTTCCTCCCCTGTGCGCTCTCCAATAGCCAGATTGAATTCCCTTCTTACGTAACGAACTATGGCCTCGTCAAATTTATCGCCCCCTACTCTGAGGGAACGGCTGCATACAATGCCACCCAGGGAGAGAACGGCCACATCGGTGGTCCCGCCTCCGATATCCACCACCATAGTGCCGCTGGGCTCGGAAATGTCAAGGCCTGCCCCCAAAGCAGCGGCCAGAGGCTCTTCAATAACATAGGCGGAACGCGCGCCGGACTGAATGGCCGCCTGGCGGACCGCCCTCTCTTCAACCCCGGTTACCCCGGACGGAATGCACACCATCACTCTGGGTCGAAAGAAAAATTTTCTCTTCTCAGCCTTGTTGATAAAATAACGAAGCATTTTCTCGGTAACTTCATAATCTGCAATAACACCGTCTCTCAAGGGCCTGATGGCTATTATGTTGCCGGGTGTCCTTCCAAGCATTCGCCGCGCCTCGGAACCAACGGCAATAACCTTTCCGTTATCCTTGTTAATGGCCACCACCGAAGGTTCCTGGAGCACTATTCCTCTCCCCTTGACATAGACCAGGACATTTGCTGTTCCCAAATCCACCCCTATATCCAAGTTAAAACCGAACATTACGACTTTCCCCTTTCCTGAAGGACCAGTCTGTCCCGGGCAAAAGCGCACCCGGTGGGGGTGGCAGGGCCGGCACATTCATGTGGTAATATTCTACAGGATTAGGGTAAATCCTCCATGAAGCTTAGAAACTTGAGCTGAAAATTATATTGTTTGTTGGTTTTAGGCAAGCTCTCTGTATTTGCGCTTGGTGGCCTCTCCACCGCGCAAATGCCGCTCTGATTTGTTGAAATCAAGTACTTTCTTAACCTCATATGCCATTTCTTTATTCAATGAAGGTAGCCTCTCGGTCATATCTTTATGGACTGTACTTTTGCTGACATCAAAAACATGTGCAGCCTGACGCACTGTTGCCCGGGTTTCCAGGATGTAGGCACAGATATCAAGCACCCGTTTCTGGATGTATTCCTGCATGGCCTTGCCCTCCTGCCGGCTAAAACTAATAGAAGCCCTCGATAAAATTGCCCAGACATAACCTTTTTAACAGCAAAAAATCCTCCGTTTAAAACCTTGATGCAATTCTCCAATAGACAGAGGACCACCGTGGGTAGAATATCTATTATCTGTGTATAGAAATTTAACGAAAGGCTCTAGTAAGATATATATGCCGGGGAGAAGCATAAATTGCCGGGTAAATAAATATTTGGGCCAACGCAGGTGAAATTCATAATTCAATGTAGCTCGACGCTGTTTGGGGACATTTCTGGGAAAAATTTAAAAGCACAAAAAGGTTCCCCCTTAACGGAAAGAACCTTTTTTTATCATATTACTTTAACCATTTTCCAGAACCGCTAGAAAATAACCGTCCGGTGGGTAAAATGAGGCGGGAAACCAATGAGTGAGAACATAAATTATTATAGAAGGTCATTGATATCAGCACCGGTATAATAATGCTTGAGAATTTCCTGGTACTTTATTCCTTTAAGCGCCATTCCCTTGGCTCCATACTGGCACATACCCACTCCATGTCCGTATCCCAATGTTGAAACCTTAACGCCACCGCCCTCGGAGTATATTTTAAATCGTGCCGACCTTAAGCCCAGCATTTCTCTTGCCGCGGTAGAAGAGAATAGCCGACTTCCTATGCGAACGGTTTTAGGCCAGCCATTGGATGTGGTTTCAATGGTTTCAAAAAGGCCTCTGGGGCCGACACTGACCGGTAGGGAGCTTATGTCTTCCCCGGTTGCTTTTTTAAACTCCGCCGCTGTATAGGTAACCACTCTCAGAGGTTCGGGATCGGCATCGTAGGGGCAGTCCACCCCCTTTAGATAAGGAAGGTCAAATTTCCAGACCTCTCCGGCATTTATTGTACCGGCTCCACCGCAGGAGGAATGATACACCGGGTCCACCAACTGTCCCCCGAAGGTGATCACTTCATTATCGGTGGAATGCACCGACAGGGAAATTTTAAAATAATACGGATAATATTTTAATGATCCCCACCGCTTTTTCATTTCTTCAGTGGAAATCCATGCCTGGTAATGCTTATGGTCGTCGCACACATCCGCCCCGGGATGGATTGGGTTTGTGACCCCACCGCCGGTAAGCCTTTTAATTATGTATGTCCTGGCGGCAACCGCCTGGGCCTTTAGTGCCTCTTCAGGGAACTCCGCAGGCATTTCGGCGGCCACCACTCCCTTGACATAGTCTTCAACGGACAGGTTAATTATTTTACCACTGGCATGGGAATACATATGTACCACTGTACCTGCCGCTTCTATCCTGGCCGGACTCAGCCAATTAACTGCTGTGGGAATTCCCACAACAACTGTTATAGTTATGATAATAATTAACAACAGGAATTTCTTCATTTCTTATTTGCCTCACTTGCTTGAAAGACTAAAGAGGTCTGTATCTGCTGCAAAATGCCCTTTGCTACCATTATATGGCATATTGCTTTTCTATATTCTAATCGCTAAATATTTAAAATAAACAGTGCTTCCCATGGCTCCTGACCCTGATCTTTAATCTTCCTTCCGAACAATATTTGCACCCAGGCCATTGAGTTTTTCCACGAAATTTTCATATCCCCGGTCAATATGCCAGACGTTTGCAACCTCGGTTACCCCTTCTGCCGCCAGACCCGCCAAAACAAGGGCTGCTCCGGCCCTGAGATCTGTAGCCTTTACCTTTGCCCCGGAAAGTCTCTCCGCGCCTTGTATAATGGTTGTCCTTCCCGACACCTTTATACGTGCGCCCATTCTTTTAAGCTCATTAACGTGCATAAACCTGTTTTCAAAAACGGTCTCGGTTATAACACTGGTTCCACCGGCCATTGTCATCATGGCCATGAATTGCGGCTGCATGTCCGTGGGAAATCCCGGGTAGGGCATAGTTTTAATATCTGCGGCCTTCATAACTCCACCTCCGAAAACCCTGACGTAGCCCTCCCCTTCCTCCACCCTGACCCCTGACTCCCGAAGTTTGGCCAGTATGGGATTGATGTGTTCACAAATCACATTTTCTACCAAAACATCTCCGCCGGCTATGGCCGAAGCGACTAAAAAGGTCCCGGCTTCTATTCTGTCCGGTATTACACTGTATGAGGACCCGAAAAGTTCGTCCACGCCCTCCACACGTATCACCTTTGTCCCTGCTCCTTTTATTTTAGCCCCCATGGTATTGAGAAAATTGGCTAGATCTACCACCTCGGGCTCTTCGGCGGCATTTTCTATTATCGATGTGCCCCTGGCCAGAGTCGCCGCCATAATGAGGTTTTCAGTTGCACCAACACTGGGATAGTCAAGGTAAATCCTTGATCCTACCAGCTTGCCCGCAGAAGCTTCGATGAAACCCTGCCCCTGTTTTATATCGGCCCCCAAAAGGCAAAAGCCCTTTAGATGTAAATCTATAGGCCTGGTACCTATGGCGCAGCCCCCGGGGGTGGAAATACGGGCACGGCCTGTCCTGGCCAGAAGAGGGCCCATTATCAGAAAGGAGGCTCTCATTTTTCTGACAAATTCGTAGGGAGCTTCATTGCTAACCACCTGTGGGACCGATATTTTAAGCCCACCGCCCTCCCTCTCCACCTTTGCCCCCAAAAACTCTATGGCTGAGCTGATTGTCCTTACATCCGCCAGGTCCGGCACTTCCTCCAGAAAACAGGGTGTACTGGCCAGTAGAGAAGCTGTTATTATGGGTAATACAGCATTTTTTGCCGGGCTAATCTTTACAGTACCGGAAATTTCTTTTTTTCCTGTTATAATAAATTTGCTCATGGTACTCCTCTATGGGCTTTCAGCTTTAAGCTATAAGCGGTAAGCTATAAACCTTCTACTTTAAACAAGCGCCTAATTGCTTACGCTTGCCGTTTGCTGCTACTAAAAGTTTTCCCATATAAACTAATTGGAATACATTGATGTGATTAAGGGAGGAGTTCTTAACCTGTCAGAATACAGGAGACAGACAACCTGATCGCAAGCAAGCCACCAAGGAGGACATTTTGCCAAAAAGCTTATAGCATATAGTTATTTTCAGTGTAAAATTTTTGTAAGCGCATTTTG
>Ga0209347_1003701_pt1 | contig 17281 bp, 14 predicted proteins | sample AutmiccommuBRH23_FD_187382 | JGI IMG/M metagenome (GOLD analysis project Ga0209347, IMG submission 187382) | Deep subsurface microbial communities from Mt. Terri, Switzerland - Autotrophic microbial communities BRH/23 (SPAdes) (version 2) | ecosystem: Environmental > Aquatic > Deep subsurface >...
CGTGACCAGCATGATATTGCTCACGCCGATAGCGCCGGCAAGGAGTGTTCCCAGTCCCACGATCCAGATGAGCGAGGCGATGCCTATACCCAGATAGTTGAACATCTTGAATTGCTCCTCTATGTTCATGGAGAATACCGCCTCCTTATCATCGGGAGCTATCTGGTGCTGCTGTTTCAGTATTTCCAGAATTTTATCCTGCACCACCTTCACAGGGACACCATCTTTGGCTGTCGCTGCCATAAAGTGGATGATATTTCCCTGGTTGAATGCCTGCTGCATGGTAGAGAAGGGCAGTACCACTGTCTCGGCCGTCTGGCCTCCGATGCTGACACCCGAGGTGCTTCGTGCGACTCCTATCACCTGGAAGTAAATGCCGTTTACACGGATCTGTTTTCCTGTGGGATCTTCACCTTTCTGGAAGAGCACTTCATGGATGCGTTCACCAATGACACACACTTTTCTTTTCTCCACGATATCTATGTCGTTGACATAACGGCCATAGAGCATTTTACTCTTCTCTATCAGGTCATACTCGGGATAACAACCCTTTACCCGGTAGGAGCCGTTTTTCTCTCCTCTTACCACATTTTTATCGTTGCCTCCCCCGAATAAAACAGGCGAAATGTACTGCAGCTCTTTCACCTTCTCCCTGATAATGGGTATGTCTTTGTTGGTCATATCCCATCTTCTCCCTTTCCGGAACCCCCGGTAGGGGAGTGTTGTGCGTTCTGCCGCGAAGAAGCAGGAGTTGGTGGCGAATCCTTCTATCTGTGAAGACATTCCTTCCTCAAGCGCATTTCCTGCGCCCACCATCAGCACCAGCATCAGCATCCCCCAGAAAACACCAAAGGCGGTGAGCACGCTCCTCGATTTATTATGCGTGATGGTGATCCATATCTCTTGCCATCTGTCTAAGTCGAACATATTTTTTTTTGGTTATAAGTTATAAGCTGTAAGCGATAAGCTTTAATTCTTTACTCCTGTCTCATTGCCTCAATGGGTTGTACACGCACCGCTTTTCGGGCGGGGAGATAGCCGGCGATCACGCCTGCAAAGATCAGTATAACCGTGGCGAAGATTGCATAGCCGATGTCAACCGTGGGATTGGTGAATATGGACATCTGTGGTTCGTCTGTGACCGGTTTCCCGTTGGCAGACTGTACCATAATGAAGTTGACCAACTCTGTCAGCCCGATCCCCATGATCATACCCATATATCCAAAAATAGTGGTGATGAAGATCGACTCCATGATGATTGTCTTCAGGATGGCCATGGGTGTGGCCCCGATAGCTTTACGGATGCCAATCTCACGGGTACGTTCCTTCACCGATACCAGCATGATGTTGCTTACTCCCACAATGCCGGCGATAAGGGTGAGGATGCCGATGATGGTGACAAAGAAGGTGATTCCTCCGAAGATTTTGATCGTTTCCACGTATTCCGATTGCGCGTTGTAGATATATAGTGCCTGCTGATCCTCCGGATTAAAGTTCATCCGTTGTCCCATCATTCCTCTGAGTGATTCGTTGAATTGGTTGTTCTCGGCCTTTGTTGTCAGTCCGTCGACAGTGAAGGTGATCTGCCAGAACTTGCGTCGTGGATTAAAGATGGCCTGGGCAGTGGAGAAGGGAATATATGCGTTGGACCCTCCATATTGTTCTTTTTTGGCGTTGATGCCCACCACCTTGAACATCACCTGTCCCACTTTCACTTGCTTCCCCAGGGGCTGTTCATTTTTAAAGAGCACCTCGGCAATCTTTTTATCCAGCACGATCACCTTGTTTTTCTCTTTCATGTCCAACTCATTGATGAAACGTCCTTTTCCCGGAGGTATGATCAATTTCTCAATATTAAAATAGTTGGGCATTACCCCTCTCAAGCCGTAAGAGCCATACTCAGATTCGTAAGAGATGGTTTGTGTTGTGTTGTACCTGGCGGTGATGAGACGGCTCTCTTCCACCTGGTTATTGATGGCAGTCACTTCATTTTCCGTAAACGCCAGTTGTCGTCCCGATTTCAGGCCTTTGTGCGGCATGGAGGTGGTGCCCGACCATAGGTTGATGCTGTTCACAGCCCTGGAGCTGAAGTTCTGCATCACCCCGTTCTTCAGACCATTGCCGGCACCCAGCAGGACGATAAGAATAAAGATCCCCCACGAGACAGATAATCCTGTCAGCGTGGTGCGCAGCTTGTTCTTTTTCAGCGTATCGAAAATCTCCTGAAACTGGTCTCTCATACAACTTATAAGTTTACAGGTTGGATAGTGGCATGCACACCATTGTTCTTGCGTGTTTCATATTCAATCATCCCGTCTTTGAGATGAATGATGCGGTTTGTTGCGTCGGAGACCGATTGTTCATGCGTGACGATAATTGTGGTGATCCCTTCCCTGTTAAGGTTGGTCAGCACATCCATCACCTCCAGTGTGGTGGTGCTGTCGAGCGCGCCTGTAGGTTCATCGGCAAGGATCACCTTGGGATTGGAGATCATGGCGCGGGCAATGGCCACGCGTTGCTTCTGTCCTCCCGAGAGCTCATTGGGCAGATGTTTAGCCCAGTCTCTCAATCCCATTTTATCGAGATGCTCCATGGCGATGATGTTGCGTTTCTTACGGCTCACTTTCTTGTAATAGAGCGGGAGTGCCACATTCTCCAGTGCATTCTTAAAGTTGATGAGGTTGAACGACTGGAAGACAAAGCCGATCATTTCATTGCGGTAGACTGCAGCCTCTTTCTCGCTGAGGTTTTTTATCAGTGATCCGTTGAGATGATAATCGCCCTGATCGTAAGAGTCGAGTATCCCCAATATATTGAGCAGTGTGGATTTCCCCGAACCGGATGCACCTGTCACGGAGACATATTCACCGGCTTCAATATCAAGATTGATACCCTTCAGAACGTGGAGTGACAATGCTTCTGTGTGATACGATTTGTGAAGTTGCCGGATGTGGATCATGTGTATCTATGTTTTATTGATTCCAACAGGACTTTAGCCTGGTTGGATCCGTTACAGAATTACGCTTTTTATTTAACGGCACAAATGTATGCCAAAACAGTGTACTATGCAATACATAATACTATGAAATAATAATTACTTAACTATATTTAACTAAATTCCGTTTGATTAAGCAAAATAAGGGCTGTAACTCGTTATGTGATGTTAATGATATACCTGATTTTATCGGTTACGGCACCGATGAGAAAGATGGTGTCGGGCAAAGCGTAAAATGTTACGTTTACGAACTCAATGGGTTTGAGCTGAGTGTCGGTGACTGTTCCCTCAATAAGAGGACACCACGCAGAGGTAGAGTCAGCTTATTCAGGAATCAGGGCGAAGGTGTACCCTTCGCTTTGCAGCCATTCAATGGCACGCGGCAGGGCGTACTTCATATTCTTTTCCGCCTTCAGAGAGTCATGGAACACGATGATAGAGCCGTCGCGTGTGTATTTCTTTACATTTTGAAGTACCTGTTCTGGTCTCATAAAGCGGCTGTAGTCGCGGGTGACCACATCCCACATCACCACGCTGTAGCCTGCTTTTAGCAACTTCCTGTTCTGCGGAACGCGCATATGTCCGTGTGGGGGGCGGAATAGCCTGGAATTGATCATCTCGCCTGCTTTGGCAGTGTTTGCCAGCAATAAAGAGGTTTTGCTTTTCCAGCCCTGCAGATGATGAAAAGTATGATTACCTGTGATATGTCCTCTCTCCAGTAGCTGGCGGTATACTTCTGGGTACTTACGCACATTATCACCCACACAGAAAAAGGTGGCTTTCACCCTGTAGCTGTCGAGCAGATCAAGTACCCAGGGCGTTACTTCCGGGATGGGACCATCATCGAAGGTGAGATAGACCGTTTTTTGAGCAGGTACCCTTATCCGCCACAGTGATTTAGGATACAATATCCTGTATAGAATAGGAGGTTGTTCAATAAGCATAAGTGCAATTTGTCGGGTTGCGCATTGACATAGGTATGCGGCCCTGTTTTATTGCAGGGCTGCATGCTTATGCTGATTTATTCTGTTGATGTGTTGTATTGTTCCATCAAACGGGGACTGAACTGTTGCATCATGTGGAGCGCTTTTTGCATTGTCTCTTCCTCGGAAGCACGCGCTAGCGTATCTTCTGCAGGTAGTGAATAGAATCCTCTCACCGAGCTGTCGGTGATCTCCTTCAGGATGACATCACCCACGTAGGTGGCACCCTGCGTATAAAAAAACTGAGCGCGTTGCATCAGGTCATCGACCATCACCTTGTATCTCTCCTTGTCGTATTGCTGGTAAATGGAGGTGATGAGTAGCGAAGGGTTGATGTTGTTATATATCACATCTGAAAGCGTGTTGGAAATCTGCCTTGGTTTCAGTCGGGAAAACCAATCGAGGTTGCCGTTGATTCTGTTGCTGATCTCTGTGATAATCGCCTCGGCTTTCTCGTTTTCACCCAGGCGGTAATAGGCTCTTGCGAACATCAGGCCATCGGTGCTGTAGGGTACGGCAGAGGCAGGCATCATCGTGTTGGCCTTGTCGAGGGCTGCCAGAGCCTTTTCGTTCTCTCCCTCCTCAATCAGTGCATTGATAAGATGGGTGAAATAGAGACGGAAGGTGGAGATCATTCTCCTGCCTGTCTCATCGAGATAGATATCGGGATCATTCTCCAATCCACCCCATCTGAATTTATTCATCATATTGTCGTAGGCCGCTTCGGTGTTGACACCACTGCTGAGTGGCGTGCCGGGCACCACCTGGTAGGTGAGCCCATTGAGGGAGAAGTTGCTTTCCTTCAGATTCATATAGAGGTTGGGAGTGATGGTGGTGGCGAAATGGATGGATCGCTTCCAGTTCTCATCATTGATATTGCTGATCATCTCCAGTATCATCAGCTCCTGACGATAGATAGCCGATTTATCCTTCAGGTTGATGTACATCTTGTTGCCCGGTTTGGCATGGAGCACTTCCCAATCTACGCTGGCGCTGTCTACCTCGAGTGCCAGCACATTTCCCGGTATGATCTGTGTCTCACCTGTACTGAACGGGTTTTTGGGTTTACTTTGCTGCCCCGTTCTCAGGTTCTCCATTGTCTGTTTCAGTGAGAGGGTATCTCTGAAAGCGTTGATATCGTAGTAGCTGCCGAATGAAACCTGCGGGATATTGTTTTGACGCAACACGTTCTCTATCTCCTCTTTGGTAAGGACGAAGGCGGCTGTACCCAATTCACCATAGTAGGCGGGTTGTGACCACTTGATAGGGAGTGGTTCCGACTCATATGCCTGACGCAGGAGCTGATCGACGTACCATTCCGTTTGCAGGAAGCTGAGGTTGGTGACCCGGACGTCGGTGCGGAACCCTTCCGTTTCCTGCACGTACCACAGTGGGTAGGTGTCATTATCACCATTGGTGAAGACGATGCCATTGGGTCCGACACTGCTGAGGTAGTTCATCCCTGTGTCACGTGCCAGCGTTCTTCCTGAGCGGTCGTGGTCGTCCCAGTTCTGTGATGCCATCTGTATGGGCACAAGGAGAGAAACTGATGTGGCCAGTGCTGTGGCGGCGGTGGTATTTTTGATATATTTCCGCAGAAAGAGGCTGATGCCGGCTACACCCATTCCTACCCAGATGGAGAAGGCATAGAATGAGCCGGAATAGGCATAATCACGTTCACGTGGTTCGAACGGCGTCTGATTGAGATAGAGGATAATGGCCAGCCCTGTCATGAAGAAGAGCAGGAAGACGATAGCGAAGCTCTTGTATCCCTTCTCCTTCAGCCGCAGTTGGTAGAGAATACCGATGATACCCAGCAGCAGCGGCAGCATGTAATACTTGTTCCTCCCTTTGTTGTTGACAATGTCGGGAGCAATATTGTCCTGTGGTCCCAGCCCAAGCAAGTGCTCATCAATAAACGAAATACCGGTGATCCAGTTGCCTGTGGTAATTCCTCCATCACCCTGAATATCGTTTTGCCGGCCGGAGAAATTCCACATGAAATAGCGCCAGTACATGTAGTTGAGTTGGTAGCTGAAAAGGAACCTCATGTTCTGCAGGAAGGAGGGTTTCTTGGTTTGATCTGTTACTCCTCCCCATCGTTCGTAACCGACGATGTGGTTCCTGAAGGATGGATTATTGGAGTTGGAATGCATCCTTGGAAGAAGCATGCTGTTGGTATACTTGTAGCTGCCTGAGGTGGTCTTCACGTACCGGTCTTTCTGGTCGGGAGATGTTTTCAGTATGCGGTTGTATGCAGTGGTCTCACCATCCATAATAGCCGATCCGTCTGCATTGCGTGCTATCTGGGAGGCGTAAGTAGAGCCGTATATAAGCGGTGTCTGTCCGTACTGTTCGCGGTTGAGGTATTTACCCAGTGAGAAGACATCCTCAGGTGAGTTGAGATCGAGTGGTGTGTTGGCTCCCGAGCGGATGGGGATCAGGGCGTATGCTGAGAATCCAACCAGGATAACCATCAGGCTCGACATGACCAGGTTGATGAACTGGATATTCAATTTCTTGTACCTGAAAGCAAACCATGATCCTGCGGCAATAAGCAAAAGCCATAGCCATACCTTGCCGCCGATGAAAAATATACCGGCCAGACCAACACTGAAAAAGAATGCCAGCCGTGCTCTTGAATTATCCTTTTTTTCTGTCAGCGTCTCAAAGAGTCCCCATGCAATGCTTGCCACCAGCAGCAGCAGGTAGACAAACAGGCCTGTGTTGTAGGACATGCCCAGGCTGTTCACGAAGAAGAGCTCGAACCAGCCGCCCACTTTGGTGAAACCGGGAATAATGCCCCACATCAATATAATAATAAGTCCGAAGGAGCCAAGCAATGAAAGCAGCGCCCCTTTCCATGAAGGATTCTCGTTTTTCCTGAAATAGTAGACCAGCACGATGGCGGGTATACAAAGCAGGTTGAGCAGGTGAACGCCAATGGATAACCCCATGATATATGCAATGAGGACGAGCCATTTGTCGGAATGAGGCTTGTCGGCATTGTCCTCCCACTTGAGAATCAACCAGAAGACCAGCGCGCTAAGCATGGAGGAGAATGCATACACCTCACCCTCTACAGCTGAGAACCAGAAGGTGTCGGAGAAGGTATAGATGAGTGACCCCACCAGTCCACTGCCTATCACAGCGATGGTTTGTCCCATCGTCAGATCAGGCTCATCCCTGCTTATCAGAAGCTTACGTGTGAGGTGTGTGATGGTCCAGAAAAGAAAAAGGATGGTGAAGGCACTCATCAGCGCCGACATGCCATTGACCATTTTGGCCACCTGCGATGGATCCTGTGTCAGCTGAGTGAAGAGATTGGCTACCAACATGAAGACGGGTGCACCGGGGGGATGTCCTACTTCCAGCTTGTAAGCGGAGGTGATGAACTCTCCACAATCCCAGAAACTAGCTGTGGGTTCAATGGTAAGCAGATAAACGATGGCTGCTAAGGCAAACACGATCCAACCGGTGATGTTGTTGATTAGCTTGTATTTAAACATTCTTTTCTATTGATTTAAGAGACATGGCATTTGCCTGAATCCTACAGATTTAATCCTAAATTTGGGCAAAGATACTGAAATCTCTCTATTCTGATTGAGATTTTCGATCCATTTTGCGATAAGGATATTAAAAAAAGCAAAAATAAGGATGCAAATGATCTCTTTAATGAATAAAGCGTCTTCTTATCGATTCTAGTGTTAATAAATAGTTAAAAAATACATATTGTGTTTAATATCAGCGAAATATGTTTTATAACATGTTTTTGGATAACAGGCAGTATAACAGTGAAGTAGGTTTATTTACTTACTTTTTCATCCTTTTAGCTACAGAAAAAATGTTGTTGATAATTTGGAGAAGAAATAATAAAAAGGTTACTTTGAAAACAATTAGGGAAAAAAATCAATAATTAAAAAGTCGATTTCGTAATATTTTATTATCAATGGAGGTTACTTTAGTAATTCTAAAACCATCGGCAGTTCAACGAAAGATTCTGGGAGAGGTTATTTGCCGCTTCGAAAAGAAAGGGATTCAAATAGTGGGAATGAAGATGATACGATTGACTGATGCGACACTTGAAGAACATTACACACATTTAAAAGATAAACCTTTTTTTGGTAGGATTAAAGATTCAATGCAGGCCAGTCCCGTTATCGTAATGGCGTTAAAAGGCCTTGATGTAGTAAATGTAGTACGAAAACTGACAGGAGTAACAAACGGAAGAGATGCGCAACCCGGGACTATCAGAGGTGATTATGGCATGAGTGTACAAGAAAACATTGTTCACGCATCCGATTCTCCGGAAACAGCAGCGATAGAGTTGAAACGTTTTTTCTCAGAAGATGAAATTTTTAGTTATTCATCATTTCTTCTTCCCTATTTATACGCGAATGATGAACTGTAAACAGCGCATGAGAAGTAGAACAGTTATTTATTAAACAAGAGTCAGGAAAAAATGGATAAAAAACATTTTTTAGCAAAAGCAAACGTTATATTGCCCGCGACCTTGATGTTTTTCACATTGAACGCATTTTCGCAATCAACACCACAAGCTACCGACAACTCCAGATCGGAAGTGATACACAAACAACTACACAGTTCCAGTTTAAGTGATCAAACGGGATTATTTGCCGACGGGTTAAAACTTAAGATGGATTTGTCTCTGCTTGATGAGGCTGAAGAGAGCCGTGAGGTGTTTGATCCCAACGAGATACCTGCTGACGATATTTACGGCGGCATGTGGATGAACCGTAGTGTAAACATTTACGGCAGCTTAAAAAATGCCCCCGATACTTTTATCGTAGATCTGGAGAACTTCACCATGCCTACGCTTGGTCATATGACCTCCAATTTCGGAAGAAGGGGTAGTCGCCGTTATCATTACGGCATTGACATCAAGGCGCAAACAGGAGATACTATTTACGCTGCGTTTGACGGGAAGATAAGGGTAAAGCAATATGAAGGAAGAGGTTACGGCTATTATGTTGTGATACGTCATGTGAACGGGTTGGAGACTGTCTATGGTCATCTCTCCAAATTTCTTGTAGATGAGAATGATTTTGTGCTTTCGGGACAACCCATTGGTCTGGCGGGTAACACCGGACGTTCATTCGGATCGCATCTTCACTTCGAAACACGTTTCCTGGGCAAGCCCATCAATCCCAACTTCATCATTGATTTTGACAACAAGATTACGCACCGTGATGAGTATCTGGTTACCAATTCGAGTTACAAGAAGACAACAAGAAGCAGCTCGGTCAGGCTGGCGAGCACGTCATCCGCCTATAAGCAAGCATCCAATAGTACAAATAAGTATGTCTCGGGAGATGTGAAGTACCACAGGATAAAGCAAGGCGATACCCTTGGAGCCATATCAAAGCGTTACGGAGTTTCCGTGAGCAAGATCTGTTCAATGAACAATATCTCTTCGAGAACGCTGTTGCGTGTAGGCAAGTCTATCCGTATTTCCTGAAAACGAAAAATCAGCATAGAGAGAAAAGGTACAAGATTTCAGACTTGCACCTTTTTTTTGTTTATCTTTGCAGCGTTTTACGTTTAACAGATCATACGAATTCACAATGGACGTTACCAATAAGCAATTTGATGAAGTAATCGCTCTCTGTCGCGAAATATTCGCCAAGAAGCTGTCTGATTACGGTGCTTCATGGCGTATTCTCCGCCCCGAATCGGTTACTGACCAGATTTTTATCAAGGCAAACCGCATCCGTTCCCTTGAGTTGAAAAAGGAGTCCAGGGTAGATGAGGGTATCTTTCCCGAATTTATCGGCATTGTGAATTACGGAATCATCGGGCTGATTCAATTACAGTTAGGTTATGCCGACACCATCGATATTCCGGCAGTGAAGGCGTTGGTGCTCTATGACGCATTTGTGGCAGAGAACAGGGAGCTGATGGGCGCCAAAAATCACGATTATGATGAAGCGTGGAGAAGCATGCGCGTAAGCTCCTATACCGATCTTATACTGATGAAGGTCTACCGCACCAAAGAGATTGAGAGCCATAACGGAGAGACGCTCATCTCTGAGGGGGTTGATGCCAATTATAAAGATATGATCAATTATGCCATCTTTGGTCTGATAAAACTGCATTTCGGCGAGTAAAGAAAACATGAGTTCAACAGAAAAAACGGTCAAATTACTGATTGAGTTGTCCCGCATTATTGTGGGGGCGACTTTTCTTTTTTCCGGTTTTGTGAAGGCTGCCGACCCGTTGGGATTAACCTACAAGATGCAGGATTACCTGATCGAGATGAGCCTCACAGGACTGTTTCCTTTGGCTTTGCCTGTGGCAGTGATTATGGTGGTAGCTGAGTTTTCACTGGGTGTGCTTCTGTTGCTGGGGATCTACCGGAAATGGGCCACGCGTATGATTGCGCTCTTTATGCTCTTCTTCACTCCGCTCACATTATGGATTGCCTTAACCAATCCGGTGGAGGATTGCGGCTGTTTTGGCGATGCGTTTATCATCAGCAACTGGCAGACTTTTTTCAAGAACATTATCCTTTTGGCCGGTGCTTTGCTGCTTCTGGTCAGATGGAATCGGATCACACCACTGTTTTCATCGAAGCAGGCTACTCTGGCCGCTCTCTTCACACTACTTTTCGCTCTTCTTTTCGTTCTGCATAACCTCTACAGGCTGCCGCTGTTCGACTTTCGCCCCTACAAGATCGGGGCCAGCATACCCCGGCAGATGTTCGTTGATCCGGAGAGAGCCGATGTGCTTGAAACGATCTTCATCTACAGTAAAGATGGAGAAGAGAAGGAGTTCACAGAAGAGAACTATCCATGGAATGATTCCACCTGGACCTTTGTGGATATGAGAACTGATCTGGTAAAAGAGGGGGAGAAGCCGGCGATTGAGGATTTTGCGATTGAATCGTTGTACTTCGATGAATCAACCGGTGTGTGGCAGACAGGTGGGGAGATCACTGACATCATTTTGTCTGAACCCTCTTATACGTTTCTGATGATTGCTTACTCACTCGATGAGATGAGTGAGCGGCATCTGCATCGTTTCAAAGAGGTGAGCGGCTATGCAGAGGAGAGAGGGTATCCCTTTTATCTTGTCACCTCTTCCGGGGCCGATGTTGTAAGGTTGTGGGAAGAAAAATATCAGACAGGTTTTCGTTTCTCTCATGCCGATGAAAGGGTGCTGAAGACGATGATCCGCTCTAACCCCGGGCTGATATTGCTGAAGGAGGGTGATGTGATCAATAAATGGGATGACAGCAGCCTACCCCGCATTGGTGCAATGAACCTTCCGCTGGAGGAGTCCGGTCTGGTGAATATCAATGATCCGAAAACAACAGGCGTCTTTCATTTGTTAATTATGCTGCTTCTCTTCATTGCTCCGCTGTTGTTTCTCAAATGGAGGGATCGGAGGAAGCAGTGAGCCTCCTTTTCTATGTGGGTGACCAATTAAAAATTAAACTAATTATTAATATAGTATTTTATGAGAAAGAACATTGTAGCAGGTAACTGGAAAATGAATAAAAACCTGCAGGAAGGGCTTGAACTGGCAAAAGAGTTGAACGAAGTGCTGAAAGGCAAAACGGTGAATTGCGATGTAGTCATAGGCACACCGTTCATTCATCTGGCAAGCGTGGCTGACAGTATCGACACCTCCAGGATAGGTGTTGCAGCGCAGAATTGTGCAGATAAGGAGTTGGGAGCCTACACAGGTGAGGTTTCAGCCGCGATGATTGCATCCACCGGAGCGATGTATGTGATCCTGGGCCACAGCGAACGCAGGGCTTATTATCACGAAACAGCAGAGACACTGAAAGAGAAAGTGACGCTGGCTCTTGCCAACGGTCTTACTCCTATATTCTGTATTGGAGAGGTGTTGGAGGAGAGAGAATCGGAAAAGCATTTCGAGGTGGTGAAATCGCAGATTGCAGCATCACTTTTTGATCTCGCTGCAGAGGATTTCGGCAAGATCGTACTGGCCTACGAGCCGGTATGGGCTATTGGTACAGGCAAAACAGCCACGGCAGCACAGGCACAGGAGATGCACGCTTTTATTCGCAGGACGCTGGCAGAGAAGTATGGTCAGGCGGTAGCCGATAATACATCTATTCTCTATGGCGGCAGTGCCAATGCCGCGAACGCGAAAGAGCTCTTCTCCAATCCTGATGTTGATGGCGGGCTTATTGGAGGTGCTTCACTGGCGGTGGATAAGTTTATGCCTATTATTGAGGCATTTTAACCGATTAACAGAAATTCACCACAGATTCAAGCCGAATCTGTGGTATTTCTTTATCTTTGCATAAAAAAAGATGAAATTTTCCCTATACCTCATTGCTCTTCTTCTGTTCTCTGTTGTTTCTGTCAGAGCCTATACACAGGTGACATCGCAAAAGAATGAGATACTGAATGAGCTTACTTCCTCAGTTCCGGGAAAAGGGCGCGTCGCGATCTACGAAGACGAAAGCATCAAGAATGTACTGGGTCGTTCCATGGCACCTCCCAGAAGAGTCTATTCCACCACCGACGGATCGGTACAATACCATAAGATGCGTGGTTATAAGATACAGGCATTCTCCGGTAACAACCAGCGTACCTCCAAGAATGAAGCCTACCACAAGCAAGGTCTCATCAACACCTCCTTCCCCCAGCATGAAACGGTGGTACTGTTTGAATCGCCCTTTTGGCGGTTACGTGTGGGCAATTTTGAAGAGAGAGAAGAGGCAGAGGAGGTATTGAAAGAAATAAGAAGGTCGTTCCCCTCATTTGGCAAAGAGATGTACATTGTTGTGGATGAAGTGAAGATCCCTATAAATCAGACCTCCAGAGATGGGGATTAGGTCTTAAAAAAGTAGAGAAAAGAGATGTCTCCTAAAGAATTAGAGCAGAACAGATCCCTGATGGCAGATCATATGAGAGATGTGCTATCGCTGTTGGGTGAGGATACAGGTCGCGAAGGACTGGTGAAAACACCCGATCGTGTGGCCAAAGCGATGCAGTATTTGACCAAAGGATACTGGCAGGATCCGGAAGAGATACTCCGTTCCGCACTGTTCCGGGAGAACTACCGGCAGATGGTGATTGTGAAGGATATCGATCTCTTCTCACTCTGTGAGCATCATATGCTTCCCTTCTTCGGTAAAGCGCATGTAGCCTATATCCCTGATGGATATATTACCGGCCTGAGCAAGATTGCACGTGTGGTGGATGTGTTCGCCCGGCGACTGCAGGTGCAGGAGCGGCTGACCACACAGATCAAGGAGTGCATCCAGAAGACACTGAATCCCATGGGGGTGATGGTGGTGATTGAAGCACAGCACATGTGTATGCAGATGCGTGGAGTAGAGAAGCAGCACTCCATCACCACCACGTCCGATTTCACCGGTGTTTTCCGTGAACAGAGAACACGTGAAGAGTTCATCAACCTGATCAAATAGACGCCAGGATCGTCAACACTTACCGTTCTGTTCAGAATGACTTTGGTATGATTGCCGTCGGCAACCACCCAGGTGATCAATGTAAGCTTTAATGCAAGGAAGATGTTTGGAAAAGAGATCTCTCTTCCAAACATCTTCCTTGCAATTTCAATCTATTCTTCACCAAACACATTGAATTCGGCAATATCGCATTGCGCCCCGCTTGCAGGGCCGATAGCCTGATTTTTATATTCAAAAGCTTCACTGATTACAAATTTGATATATCGAGCCGAAGAGCCATCCTGCGCGAAAGTGTGTTCACGTGGCGCATTGCTGTCAACACTCCAATCGGACAACTTTGTCCATGTGACATTATCATCACTGATCTCAAAATAGCCGTTTTTAATGTTCCCCCTCCAGGTAGTGTTGGTAGGTTTCGTAAAACTAATCCTGTAAATTTTATACTCTCTCTTCATGTCGAAGATAAAATAATAGGGAAAAGGTTTGGAGACGTCCCATTTCGATCCCCAGAATGTAGTCCCATTCCCGTCAAGCATTTTTTCCGGGGTACGGTTAAGTCCTACATATTGAGGCTCCTCGCAGATACATGAATTCCAATCAATAATTTCCCAATCTGTGCGGTTGAGAATACCAGGATTTAATGCGACGATTACAGCTATCTCCGTATAAACAGAAGGATTACTGTTGAGTGAAACAGTAACAACAGCTGAACCTATGCCAACCGGTTCGATTTCGCCATCTGTCACTTTCACAACGGATTCATCGGAAGAGTTCCAAACAAGAGAAGGATCTCTAACTCCATAGTCTGACGGTAACAGTACGGGGATCACAGTGTGTTTATTATTCAGCGTCAAAATCAAATTGCTCTCCACTTGAATTGCGGTTATAGGATTCTCCAAAACTTCAACGGGAATAACCTTTTTTACAGATGGTTTATCTGCCACACTGACCGTGATTTCAGCATTACCGAAATAAACGGGTGTTACTATTCCATGCTCATCAATTGTTACAATCTCCTCATCGGACGATTCCCAGATTACGTTGAAAGGGATTTGTTCATTGTAATTCAACGGTATTGCGTCTGTGCCTAATTCAGTGGTTTGACTACCTAGCAAGGAGAGAGAATTAACAGGTGCAAGATTTGCTTTGTTGTATACATCAATCCCTTCAAGCAATAGAAGCATTTCAACATCTACAGGTATCGGCCTTGTTAGCCCTTCGCTACTTGTTATATTGATAAAGCATGTGCCATCGCTTATTGCACGAACCAATCCCGTTGAGCTGACCGTAGCCACTTTGGGGTCGGTAGTTTCATAGGTAAACGTTTGAGTGGTTGGACTCGCTGTAATTTGAAACTCCTCGCCCTCTATCAGTTCTATTGACGACTGGGTGGTATAAATTGTATATTCTACATTCCTTTCCAGACCTTCGCTGCAAGCTGCGAGCATTAACAAACCGGTAAAAATGAATGATGCACGATATAAAAATCTATTCATGTTTTTTAGCTTTAATCAGTTCTTAACTTGTCATTTAATCTTCGACCCGTATCAATCGCTCCTCAACTTCCCTCCACCCGGAAAAGGATCCATCGGCTCGCTTGAGTCGAAAACGGTAGTTTAGGTAGAATACACGTTGCTTGGTTGTACCTTGCATGAGTTCAGGGTTATATCGGTTATAACCGTTCACATTATCAAGCATTTCTACTTCCATGGAACCATAAGGCGTAACCAGGAGTGAATTATCCTCATTTATCTGTACGACAACGGATAGATTTTCGATATCAGCAACGGTGGTAGTACTTCCATGGGTTTCGTTGCCAACAAACATTCTCACCTTGTCCTTATCCAACGGTTGCACCAGTTTTGCACCACTCAGAACGGTCACGGGATTAGTCATCGTACCGCTTTTGGCATAATAGGTGGGGATTAATTGTTGGGCATAATCATTTTCAATTGCTACACGGAAGAGGACATCACTTTTGTTCTCATTCACATCATAGTTCGAAACACTTTTGATTTTCAGTGGAATGAAATAGATCGAATCAGGAGACAAGCCCAACGGCCGCACTTTCACAGGCATTCTTGCGTAGTGATAATCCGAATTTGCAGGCAATGTCACCGTGTATGACGTAATTTCATACCTGTCGGCGGGTAACAACCTGGCATACTCGTCTTCGTAATTATAGTTCAAACTGTTGAACTTGTCCAACAAGTCCGGATTCGGCTCGAGCGTTACCGTGATCTCCTTTTCATTGCTATTTGAACCGCCACATCCAATGGAAACGTACCGCACCGGTTCCTCTTCATTGAGCGTGTAGGATGTGGCATAAAGATTATCCGAGCCACTTAGCAAATACACCAAGGTTTTATATTGTTCTTCCTGGTAAATAATGTCGGTGTTGCAACCGGCAATACCATGAGCCACGATGCATGCTATGAATATTTTCAATGACGTTTTCATATATTATTTAATTTTTACTTTCAATTAATATTGATATCCCGGGTTCTGATCCATCGATGGCGATTTTCTTATCTCGTTCAATTCAATTGGAGCAAGAATCAATTTTTTATCCACTATCCTGTTTCTGGCTATTGTCTGATTGACTGGAACGACACTGTAAAAAGCCAATCCGTCTGCATCCATGTCCATGCCCTGAATGGGTTCTCTCTCCGTGATTTCATACTTGCCCCAGCGTCGGACATCCCAGAACCGCGCATTTTCATGCAGTAATTCCACCATGCGTTCACGTTCTATCAGGCTCTGCATGGTTTCTCGCGAAGCAAGATCACTCTCAGTCAGCCCCGGTAACCCGGCTCTGAAACGAATCATGTTGAAATAATAACGCATCTCATCTATATCTCTTGTTAGTTGATAATCCTGGATGGCATGCGTGGAGGTGAGATTATTTAAAGCCTCCACATACGCGAGCAGGATCTCCGCATACCGGATAATAGGATATGCTTTTTCTAACCGCCGGGAATTCTCGTAGCCCGTACCCTGACCGGGAGCTCCCCATGAATCTTCAGGGTGCACGAATTTTCTTAACGAATAGCCTGTTGTATTCACGTTGTATGGTAAATTTCGGGTTGTATTCTTCCCGGCGTTACCATTCAGGTTATACCAGAATTGGATATTTCTCTTGCTCAGGTTTGAAGATGAGAGCATGGGCCACAGTGCTCCGCTGAACCCTATACTGGCATAGAATCTCAGTTCACGGTTCACATACATCTTGTGTACATTTCCTTTTAACGTATAGCCGGAAAAATTCAGATCAGTACCATTATTCCATATACCATCGGTGAAGTAGGGATATTCATCGCTTGAATTTTCGATGGTACGTCCATCTGCCATCCGATAGGCGTCAATCACCTTTTGGGGTACCGATACAGTAGCAAATCCGTTGTATAATTCATAAGGAAAAGCATGTCGCGAATAATTTTCCAAACCGGATGATCGTTGTGCCCAGAGATATTCAGGATTACGTGCAAAGGGCGACTCTCCGGTGAACATCTCGGAATATGACCGGAAAGGATCGATATCTCCCGCTCCCATGGGAAAACTATGTTGTGATACATTTTCGGGTAGAGGAGCGGTATCGGGCATTTTTCTCACGGTGTGCAATGCAAAGATGTTCATGTCAATAATACGCTTGCATACAGCAGCTGCCACAGCCCATTTACGTTCGTCATATGTTTGTGAAACATAGTTCACTCCATCAGTTGATCTTTTCCATGTTCCATACGTTCGGCGGGCTGCCGTTCCACCATTCCAGAGCGGACTTGCCTGAATCAGCCGCAGACGGGCACTCAACCCCAGTGCAGATCCGGCCGCAGGACGTCCAAAATAACTGGGTGTGACCGTTTCCGGCATAAG
>Ga0209347_1003702_pt1 | contig 17277 bp, 16 predicted proteins | sample AutmiccommuBRH23_FD_187382 | JGI IMG/M metagenome (GOLD analysis project Ga0209347, IMG submission 187382) | Deep subsurface microbial communities from Mt. Terri, Switzerland - Autotrophic microbial communities BRH/23 (SPAdes) (version 2) | ecosystem: Environmental > Aquatic > Deep subsurface >...
ACCAGCAGATTGGCGGGAATGGAGGTGTTTATGGGAAACCCGCAATAAATGTTGGCCGCTTTCAGGGTCACGTAGGAGGTGATTGTTACCATGGTCCAAAGGACGGCCTGAAATTTGGACAGGCTAAGCCGGTTGTCCTTTCCCACCAGCAGGCCGGAAAGAATGCCCCGGCCTCCCGGGGAGAATTTTTTATCAAGGGCGAAGGCAAGTAAAAGAAGGGCCAAAACTATAGCTGTAGATATTCCGTATATGTAAACCAGTTTATTTGACATAAGTAATATACCTCCCGGAATGTGTTAGCGCCCCCGCCCTAAAAGCCCCGAGAAATAGTTTGCTGTTATTTCCAACCCTTCGTCCAAGGGTACCAGCGGGGTCCAGCCGAACCTGCTGCCTGCCAGGGAGATATCGGGCTTCCTGCGCACAGGGTCGTCCGGGGGAAGTGGCCTCAAGACAATATTTGATTTTGACCCGGTAAGCCGGATGACCTTTTCCGCCAGTTCCAGCACGGTAAACTCCGCCGGGTTGCCCAGGTTGACCGGCCCCGGGAAGCTGCCGGGGGCCTCCATGACCTTGATCAGCCCGGTCACCATGTCCGACACATAGCAGAACGACCGGGTCTGGGCGCCGTCCCCGTACACGGTCAGGTCCCGCCCGGTCAGGGCCTGCACCAGGAAATTGCTCACCACCCGGCCGTCGCCGGGCTGCATGCGCGGGCCATAGGTATTGAAGAGGCGCGCTACCCGGATGTCTACCCCGTACTGCCGCCGGTAATCGAAAAACAATGTCTCGGCGCAGCGCTTGCCCTCGTCGTAACAGGCCCGGGGCCCGGTGGGGCTTACATTGCCCCGGTAGCTTTCGGACTGGGGGTGAACCTCCGGGTCACCGTAGACCTCGCTGGTGGAGGCCTGAAGAATTCTGGCGCCGGTCCTGAGGGCCAGATCGAGCATGTTCATGGCCCCGAGGACACTTGTTTTAATGGTTTTAACCGGGTTTTTCTGGTATTGGGAGGGGGAGGCCGGGCAGGCCAGGTTGTAGATCACGTCTGCCTCCAAAGCACACGGCCGCTCCACATCCCCGTAAAGCAGGCGAAAACGGGGATTTCCCGCCAGATGGGCAATATTTTGCCTGCCCCCGGTTAGAAAATTGTCGAGGCACAGCACCTTGTGCCCGGACCTTACCAGGCAGTCACACAGGTGCGATCCGATAAACCCGGCGCCGCCGGTCACCAGTATTCTTTTGCGGTCAGTCATATTCGGTCCTTCCAGGAGATAGGCGTCATTTCTTTAATAGAGTTAATTTTATAATATGGCTTTGGGTCCCCGGAGGTACCGCTATGCCCCCCGGTTTCCACAAAAGGGAGGTGTGGTTTTAAATTTATTGCTCGCCGGAAGGACACTGTGGGGCCATTCTCCATATTAATTTACATAGGGATTTTTCCGTGTTTTTGTGGGGGGGCCTTTCATATGACCGTTTTAGTTTGCGGTGGGGCGGGGTATATCGGGAGCCACGCGGTAAAGAGGCTATTATCGGCCGGCCGAAGGGTAGTGGTTTTGGACAACCTGTCCACCGGCCACCGGGTCGCCGTAGGCGAAACTCCTTTTATACAGTGCGACATTACCAGGAGGGAGTCTTTGGGCGAGGTTATCCGGCGCTATAAAATTAACGCGGTAATGCACTTTGCCGCCCTTTGCCTGGTGGGAGAGTCTGTTCACCGGCCATTGGATTATTACCGCCATAATCTGGCCGGAACTCTCAATCTTTTGGAGGCCATGATTGAAAACGGGGTCAATAAAATTGTCTTTTCTTCAACTGCCGCGGTGTACGGAGATCCGGCACAGATTCCGATCCCCGAGGACCACCGGCGGGTTCCGGTCAATCCCTACGGGGCCACCAAACTGGCCGCCGAGGAGATGATCCGGTGTTTCGGGCGCGCCTACGGCCTTAGGTACGTTATTTTTCGCTATTTCAACGCCGCCGGGGCCGACCCGGACGGTGGCCTGGGGGAGGACCACAACCCCGAAACCCACCTCATACCCAGGATATTAATGGCGGCCGAGGGGCTTTTGCCGGAGATAACGGTGCTGGGCGCCGACCATCCCACCCCGGACGGGACCTGCATCCGGGATTTTATTCATGTGAATGACCTTTCCGGCGCCCATATGCTGGCCCTGAACCTGCTGGAGAGCGGAGGGGGGCCGGCGGTCTACAACCTTGGCAGCGGAAAAGGTTTTTCGGTGCGGGAGGTGATCCTGGCCGCGGAAGAGGTTACCGGAAAAAAGATCAGGGTGGCCGAGGGGGCCCGGCGGCCCGGGGACCCCTCGATACTGGTGGCCTCCCCGGCAAAGGCGGTGCGGGAATTGGGCTGGAGGCCCCGCTACGGCGACCTGAAGACCATCATTGACACCGCCTGGAACTGGCACCGCCGTCACCCCGGCGGCTATGCCGGGAAAAGGCAGGAATTAGGTATTGAGAATTGGGAATCAGGGGCTGCACTCCGGCAGCTGGACGGGTTTTTCCATAAGGAGGGTGAATCCCAGCACACCTAATTCAGCCGGAGAGTAACTGTTTTTCAGCCGCGCGCAGATATCGGGGCTGAGTTCGGAGGTGGTGCCGCCAAACATGTAGCGGCTGGAATAAGAGATGTGTTCGTGCAACTCAAGGATCTGAAGGCCGCTTTTGATGAATATGTCGTAATAATCCGCGCGCTTCAAACGATTGATCTGGCTGCCGTGGTATATTTCGCGGCAGGCCTGCTCCGCCTGCTCTTTTCCTGTACGGGGGCCAAGGAAAGACCGCATTTCATCCTCTTTCATCCAGAGGTGCCCCCAGCCCGGGACAAGACCGGCATCTTTTTCTACCCAGAAATTGTAATGATGGCCGGTGATCGAGGACCAGATGGGGGAAAATTCGGTATATAGTTTGCCGCCAGGCTTTAATACCCGGCGTATTTCAGAGAAGGCCCCCCGCAGGTCCAGTATGTGCTCGAATACTCCGACTGAGATCACGGCGTCAAAGGTGGCCTCTTTAAAATTCATGGAAGTGGCGTTTCCCTCGGCGATCTCCCAGTTGGCTTCGGCCTCCGCCCGGGCTGACCACGCCGCCAGGTCCACATCTATGCCCACGATATATTTCGGGTAATAATTCCCTGCTATTTCCCGGAGCATGTCCCCGCTGCCGCACCCCACCTCCAGTATGGTTTTTCCATAGAAATCTATAAGCCGGCCGGCATTTCTTATAAAAAGGCTTTTATACTCTTCCAATGGCCATTACCTTCTTTTATATAAATTCAGACAGGCTGCTCATATTTACCAGGGGGTCCCGGAAAGCAGGGTCTTTAAGTATTTCAAGGAAAATCTGATGCCCGGGGTGGTCCCGGAGGTGAACGGCCCTGGCTTTGAATTCCTCCGGGGTGAAAGTGCCCCAGTTGCACAGCCTGGAGAAGGAAACCAGGTCGGCCCCAAAAGTTCTCCCCAGGGCTACAAAATCTTTCATTTCCAGGTAGTTGGCCAGCTGGACCACGAAGTGGAACTCCAGGCGGTCCAGCCGGCCAGCTTTTCTAAGTCCCGAGATGAAGCCCAGGTTTTTCACCAGGACACCGAAGTCGCCGCCCCTGCGTACGGTCCGGTAGGTTTCGGGGGTGGCGGCGTCTATGGAAACAATGACGTTTTTCACCAGGCGGTGGGCCCGGCTTATTTTTATCCAATTATCCGGGGTGAACAGCAGTCCGTTGGTCATGATCTGTATTTTCAGCTTGGGATATTGCCGGTAGTCAAGACCGGCCAGCAGTTCCATATGCAGCTTGCTGGCGAAGGGATCCCCACTCCCCGACACGGTCATAAGGCGTATATCTCCCAGCAGTTCATCCCGAAGTTTATTCTGCATCAGCAGGGCTTCCCGGTAATCCCCTCCCTTGAGCATAAAAGGGGCTGTTCTGCAGGAAGGGCAGCACAGGTTGCAGGTCCGGTCAATGTCCAGGGTAAGCCTGGCCGGCCCCCTGGCCAGGCGGGTTATCCCGCTGCGGATTACTTCCCGGAGGTAGGGGTCCTCCACAGCGCCCTTTTCCGGGAGCGCCCCGCTTTTAAAATAGGCGCAGTACTCCAAGTCGCAGAACCGGTAGTCGCCGTCCAGAACCGATTTCCGGATGGCGGCGGCGGTTTGGGAATTCCAGATGCTCCGGGCGGTTTGTTTTTTTAAATTGCCTATGGGGAAGGGCACCCAGGCCGAACAGCACAGGTAAACGTCCCCGTTCCACAGGACCTCAAAATTTTCAAAGGGCACAGGGCAGAATTCAAGTCTTGCAACAGACCCTTCCTCTTTCATCCGGCGGCCCGCCTTCCCTCATTTTCGGACTTCAAGGCCTCGATAATCCCCTTCAGCTTGCTGGCCCGGAACACCCACTGGTATGACTGGTAAAGCAGCCGCCGGGTATCATCGTCCAGCCCGGTGTCAAGGTCATTCTTCAAGGTGGCAAACCGGTCCAGCTCTCTGGCCGCCCGGACCCTGGCCACATATTGCGGGGCTATTTTTTCCCACCTTTCCAGAGCCTGATCAGTCTCACAATACTGCCTGACTTCCGGGCAGTTGTGTATTTTGGCGAAAAGACAGGCCGACCGGCCCTGGATAATCATCCTCCGGCAGAAGTCGTCGAAGCTGACGGCCCTGGCCATAAAGCTCAGCGCCGGGGGGTGGTGGATAACCTTCAGCCCGGCCCGGCAGGCCAGGCGGTAGCCCAGCTCAATGTCTTCATAGTGAATTCTGATGTCGGGACGGAAAATGCCGTGCTTGAGCAGCAGTGACCGCTTGCAGGAAATTCTCCCCCCCCAGAAATAGGTGTAATCCGGAGCGGCCTTCTGCTGCACGGAGGTGTAATCAAACAGAAAACAGCCAACCTCGGTGATAAAATGCATCAGTGGTGTGATTTTGAGGTCCGGGTGCCAGGAGGTGTGGTTTAAAACGGCGGCATTTTCATCAGGATGTTGACGGTGCGCTTTCAGGTGCTCCTCCAAAAGTTTCGGGGCGGCGGTGTCGTCGTCATCGAAAAAGAAGACTATATCTCCCCTGGAGGCAAACAGACCGTGATTCCTGGCACTGGACAGGCCGGAATTTTGCTGGCGGAAATAGCGCAGCGGGATCCGGCCGGAGAAGGACTCGGCCACCTGGGCAGATCCATCGGTGGATCCGTCGTCGATTAAAACCACCTCAAACAGTTTTTTGTCCAGGGTCTGGGCCGACAGGCTTTCCAGGTTTTTCTCCAGCAGTTTTTTACGGTTATAGGTACAGACAATTACGCTGATGGCGGGCTTATGCCCCGTTTTCTCAGATTTCCGGGCCTTCATGGGGACCGGCCTCCTTTTTTGCTTCTTTTCCGGTTACCGGCCTCAGGCAAAGGACTCCAGTATGGTGAAGGCCTCTTCCCTGGAGTAGTGGGGGGTCCTGGACAGGTAATCCTCCATCTGCCGCCGGGCCTCTTCATGCCGGTAGTAGGACACAGGCTTGCGCAGGCTGTGATCCACCGGAGTTGCATCAATAATGCCCACCTTCAGGGAGTTTTGTTCCATCAGGAGGGGCCAGACGAAGTCATAGCCCCAGCCCATGGGAGTTATGCTTACGTCGAAGGGAAACAGCAGCCTGAAGGCATCCCGGCGGAAGGAGTTTAAGGGCCCTATTTCGTTGAAGAGAGTTCTCCGGGCGGTGATACCGTCCAGGCGCTCTACAAATACGTGGTCTATATAGCTTTGATGGGTCCTGGCCGGCTGGGCCAGGGCGAAATTGTGCCTTAATTGCAGATCGAGGAAGTTATCCAGGAAATCAGGGGGGAGGGTGATGTCGTCGTCGCTGATGATTACAAAGTCGTAGCCGTCCAGCTGTTCTCCGGCCAGCAGGCGGTTAATCATCTCGTATTTGAGCAGTCCCTCCTTCACCTGAAGCACGGTGACCCCGGCCACCCGGCCCGAGGGCGCCGTCTTCCCGATGGCGGCCCATTTCTGGGTTACTTGCCACTGTTTTGACCGTTTAAATTGCTTAACCAGGTGCTCAGCGGTGTTTTTTTTGTCCGCCAGGTACACTCCGGCCACCAGCACAGATCCCCGGGGCGGGGTCTTCCCGGTGGCTTCCCCGCCATTTAAGACCTGTGCTTTAGCGGCTGCCTCCGCCGTTCCGGACTCGGTTTCCTGCTTTGGAGACAGGCTGTAAAAATGAGGCAGGGTTATTCTGGCCGCTTCCAGGGCGGTCAGTGTTTTCTTCAGCTTCTCACCCACCACCGCCGGCGAATAGTTATTCCAGATGTGCCTGACCGAATTGAGGGCCAGTTTGGTCCACAGGCTTTCATCCGAATAGAGCCTGATTACGGACTGGGCGAAATTTTCCGGGCTGTCGGCAACCAGGGCGGTTTCGCCGCCGGCCAGCCCCATCCCCTCGGCCCCGATGGAAGTGGTTACCACGGGAAGCCCGAAAGACATGCTCTGGCCTATTTTCCCCTTCATGCCGGCGCCGTACCTGAGCGGGGAGATGAAGACCCGGCAGTTGTCAAAATACGGCCGCACGTCCTTTACATACCCCGTAACCGTTATATCGTTTCCGTGCAGCTTTAGTATGGAGGCGGGGGGGTTGCTTCCCACCACATAGAGTTTAATCCCCGGTATTCTTTTCCTGATCAGGGGTAAAATTTCCCGGGCGAAGAACAGCACCGCATCCACATTGGGGTGGTGATAAAAGCCCCCGATGAACATTAAATTTTTTCTGGCCCGGAAAGTCTTGACCTGCCGGACCGGGTCGTGAATATTTGGAATCACTTCTATGTTCAGGCGGGGATTGTCTTCAAGCAGGCAGACTTTATCATTTTCTGTGACGGTCAGGGTTAAGTCACTGCAAAGGGCGTTGATGTTTTCTATCCTCCTGTAGGATCGGGCCTTTTCGGCCAATTCCCGGCTTTGGTACAGTTCGGCGGCCCTCTGGTGCCTTAACCAGTGTACGTCTACGGTATCGTAAACAACTTTGCTGTTTATGGCGCAGGCCCTTATCCGGGGCAGGAACCTGAAAGCCACCTCCGGCCTGGATATGATTGCCAGAGAGTACCTTGCCCCCATTTCTTCCAGGTGGCGCCCGGCGTCTGCCGCCGGTATCTCCACGCCCAATTTTTTTAGATCACCGGCGTAAGGATCCCTGACTATTCCGTCGCCCGGGATAAAGGTGACACGATACAGCCCGGCCAGTATTTTAATCATTGAGTACATTCTGAGGGATCCGGAGTCCTGGTCGTGGGTGGGGACACCGCTGTCCATGACTAAAATGTGCTTACCTTTTTTCGGCAAAGCCTGAATATCCCCCTCTCAAAAAACCATAAAGCAGCATTTAGCCGCGTTATTTTGCCATTTTATTCATAAATAGGATTATTTGTGATTATGGTATGTCTGAAATAATATTTATAAAGGGAACCTCAAGGAATGCCGTGTCGTCTGTCGAATTAGTAGGGTAATGGTTTTCCGCGCTGAAGAAATGATTCAGGGGGTGATTGCGGTTGCTTATAGAGTTGGAGTCAACACTTACGTGCTTTTTGGTTTCGATGCTGATCGTCCTGGCCACGAGCTTTGCTTTTACTCTGGTAACTAAGTACAATGACTGGGAGGAAATAAGCGGCGGGAATGTGGCTGCCGCCCTGGCCCTGGGAGGAAAAATTTTCGGGGTGTCCAACATCATACGCTTTTCGGTGCTCAGCAACACCAGCCCTGTCCATACCATTTTTTGGGGGGCGGTGGGGGCCGCACTGCTGGTGGTTGTATACCTTCTTTTTGAATGGCTGACTCCCAGGATAAATGTAAACAGGGAAATAGCAAAGGGAAACACGGCAGTGGGTGTCCTGTCGATGGTCTTTTCGGTGGCCGCCAGCTTTGTTATCGGGGCCAGCATATCGTGAGTGTTTGGCCGGGGAAATAAAACAATAAGGAGAGATTTTGATGAGCCTTTTTAAGAAACTGAAGGACTTGCTGGAAGCCAATCTCAGCGATCTGATCAACAAGGCCGAGGATCCCGAGAAAATGCTCAACCTCTACATCGAGAGGGCCACCGAGGAGCTCAAGGAATTTAACATCCAGGTCAACCGGGCCGTGGCCGACGAGCTTCAGCTGCGCCAGAAGATTGAGGCGGCTGAAAAGGAGATCCAGTCCTGGCTGAGCCAGGCCAAGGTGGCCGTCCAGCAGAGCCGGGAAGACCTGGCCAGGATTGCCCTGGAGCGCAAGCAGACCGCTGAGAAAAGTCTGGAGGATCTGAGGCTGCAGCTGGCCGACCAGCAAAAGGCGGTAGAGAGCCTGCGGGACAACTTCAGGATTCTGGAGGAGAAGCTGAATAAGGCCAGGACCGAAAGGGACGCCTTGATTATGCGCCAGCGCCGGGCCAGGGCCATGAAGCAGGCTGGGGAGGCCGTTTCGCAGATTGCCAGCGGCAGCGCCCTGGGAGACTTTGACCGGATGCGGGACAAGGTTGACCGGATGGAGGCCGAGGCCAAGGCCACCAATCTCTCGTTGACCAACTCGCTGGAAGACGAGTTTGAACAGCTCAAAAAGGATGCCCAAAAGTCCGCCGTGGACGACGAGCTGGCCAGGCTGAAGGATGAGATGAAGAAGTGACCTAAAAGGAATGATGTGAGTTGGGCCGTTTAAAGAAAATAATTGCTCTGCTGGTATGCACAGCGTTCATAATGGCCTTTCTGGCCGGGCCGGTCCTGGCCAAGGGGGCCAGGGGGGGGGGCTTCTCCAGCGGGGGTAGGAGCAGCTTTTCCTCGGGCGCCAAGGGGGTTTCCTCCCCGGCGAAAACGTACAGCACCAAGTCGACGTCGGTCTCCACGGGGGCCAAGTCGGCCGCGCCGCCCACCAGCGGGCAGGTTAGCGGCACGTCCGGGGCGGCATCTTCACCGGCCCCGGCCCCGGCCCAGGTCAGCCAGGGCGGGGGCGCCAACCCTTACGGGAAGGGCTTTAGCACCGATACCCAGAGCTTTTCCACCCCCCGGCAGGGGAGCCCGCCAACCCTTTACAGCGACTACAGCACCGGCACCCAGGGGTACTCCAGCGGCAAGGGGGCATACAGCACCGGCATGGGGTCCTATAACGGCACTTGGAACAGGGAAAGCCTGGCCGGCGGGGGTCTGGATAAATACCCGGCCAGGCCTCCGGTGGGAGTCTTCGGGTCCCCTCCCCAGCCTCCGTACCAGTATCACAATGCGTACTGGAGCCTGCCCTGGATCTCCCGGGCCTTCTTCCAGCCCAACTACTACTGGACCCCCTGGGGGTACCACTATTACGCACCCAGGCTTTTGACCTGGATCGTCGTCATCATCCTGGTGGGCGCCGTGGTTATATTGATCAGAAACAGATTTAGAGTGAACAGACTCTGACGGGGGTGTTTGAAGAGATGGAATTCTTGAACGGGAAGAGGGTTTTTATCCGCCGGGACGGCGAGGAGAGCGGCTTTGACGGGGTGGTGACCCAGGTTAAGGGCAAGTGGATTTACGTGGCCGTGGCCGACCCGGACCCGGTGGGGTTTGACGGGATTTGGGTGAATATCGATTTGCAGAGGGAGATAGCGGTTCTGAAATAAGCGCCGGGCAGAAGGTCCGGAAAAAGGCAAAGCGCCCAAATTTGGGCGCTTTGCTTTTCTTTTTTTGTTTAGCCGCCGGTGTTGTTGTTGCAGGGGACGGGCGTAGGATCCGTGAACACCTGGGGAGGCGGGCACTGGTCGCAGTTGTATGGGCTGAACAACTCGTCGTCCACACAGAACTCGAAGCACACCGTGGGGGTGGTGAATTCCGGGCAGAAGGGCGAGGTGGGCGGGGTCGGCGAGGGCGGGGTGCAGGCCGGCTCGTCGGGAGCGCAATCCAGCTGGCAGATGATGGCGCGCTGGCTCTTGAAGCAGCCGAATTCCTTCTCCACCCGGAAAATGGCCTGGTTGATTCCATTCACGCAGGCGATGGTAGCGCTGTAAACCCTGGGGAAGGTGATTACAAAGGCGTCCTCGGTGATGATGGGGCCAAAGCAGAGCGGACCCGGCACCGGGAAGGTCGGGATCTGCAGGAACACCTCGACATCCTCCTGGATTACCCCGATGGGGGTTCCGGTGGCGAAATCAATGACAATGGCCACGATGGTGTAGGTCACTCTGACCCGGCAGCAGTCACCAGTGGTCTGCCCCAGGAATTCCAAAAAGAAATTGGTGATGGTGGGCAGCCCCTGCAGGCAGGCCCCGTTGGGAATGGGCACACAACTGCTCTGTCCGAAGGGGGTGAAGCAGTCGGCATAGTGGATGTTGTGGAAGCACTTTGCCCCCCAGCGGCAGACAACCTCTTTGATGGCCGGGATGCAGATGGTGTCCACGAATTGGCGGGACTTATCACCGGATACGATTACCTCTTTTTCCATTATCAAGTCTCCTTTTTACTTTTGAGTTTTTTTGTTTTTGATAGCGATTAAATAATTATTTAGTGAAGGTAAATCACTCCCTTTACTTTATTAACATAAAAAGCCATATATCTCTGCCCTGGTCCATAATATGGATCTGCAAAGGCAGATGCTACTTAAACAGATAAATTTTTCCTCGCTGTTTTTTGGCAATTAATTTTTTAATCGGTTGATGCCTTGTCCGGCCCCCCTGAGAAGGGCACCGGAAGGGCGAGGAAAAAACGGCCGGGGTGTCAACCCGCCGTTTTTTTTCATAGAATGGATTACATTTTATGTTAATTTTTTCTAAGGAACGATCCCATGCCTTTAGTCAGTGTGATTATCCTCTCCGGCGTAATTAATTACAAAATATAAGGGTGGTGCTTTTTTTAATGAAAGATTCAGGAAACCGGGACGCAGTTTCCGTAGTGGGGCTGGGTTATGTGGGACTGAGCATGGCTGCGGTTCTTGCCCGCCGCGGGTCCCGGGTTTTTGGCATAGACCATCGGGAGGATGTTGTAAACCTTATAAATACGGGAAACTGCCCCATAAGGGAGCCCGGCCTGAAAGAACTGCTGCGCCGGGTAACCGTCTTCGGCAGGCTTACCGCCCACACCGACCCGGGGGTGGCGGCAGGGGCCGGGACGGTAATCATGGCCGTGGGCACACCGCTGGACACATCAAGCCGCCCGGATCTGGGACAGTTGGAGCAGGCAGCCGCCGACATCGCTCCATTTTTAAGGAAAGGGCAGTCTTTGATTATAAAAAGCACCGTCCCCCCAGGGACTACCAGAAAGCTGGCCGAAGTCCTTTCTCAAAAGAGCGGCCTTAAGGCGGGCAGCGATTTTTCCATGGCCTTCTGCCCGGAGCGGCTGGCCGAAGGGAGTATGATCAGTGATCTTGAGACCATACCGGTGGTGGTGGGCGGGATCACACCGGAGAACACCAGGCAAATATCCTCCTTTTGGGCTTCCATGGGATGGCCGGTGATACCGGTTTCCGGTCCCGAAGAGGCCGAAATGACCAAACTGGCGGATAACCTCTGGATAGACCTTAATATTGCCCTGGCCAACGAAATTTGCATGATCTGCCACCGGATCAATATTGACGTGCTGGAGGTTATCGGGGCCGCCAACACCTTGCCTAAGGGCGCCGGGATGGTGAATATACTCTCTCCCGGCCCGGGGGTCGGAGGAAGCTGCCTGGTTAAGGATCCATGGTTTTTACACCATCTCGGCAATGAGGCGGGTGTCGGCACCAACCTTCCCCCGGCGGGCAGGAAAACAAACGACGGAATGCCCGGCTTCATGGCAGGGATCCTGGAGGAAGGTCTCGGCCGGACAGGCGCCGTGATTAAGGGGGCCGAGGTAGCGGTATTGGGTCTGGCCTTCAAGCAAAAAACCGGGGATACAAGATTCTCCCCATCACTGGATCTGGTCAGGATACTTGCCTCGGCCGGCGCCCGGGTCAGGGTCCACGACCCCTGGGTGGATCAGGGCGAGGCGGAACAATTGTTGGCGGGGCTGGCCGTTCTGGAGGATAGTCTTCCTTCCGCCGTGGCGGGCTGTGACGCCGTGGTTTTCATGGTGGCCCACCCGGAGTTTTCCGGGACCCCGGCATACTGGAAAGGATTGGTGGGTGACCAATGCCTGGTGCTGGACTGTAGATATATTTTCAACCCCGCGGAAATGGCGGGAGCAGGGATCAATTACATCGCCCCGGGCAGGAGACTGCTGCCGGGGACGGGCGGGGAGATAAAGCGGTGAAGAGAGTTATGGTAACCGGATGCAACGGTTTTGCGGGAAGCCACATGTGCCAGCGCCTGGTGGAGGAGGGCTGCCGGGTTACCGGCATAGATATAGGCCCTTACCAATGGAGGGACGGATATACATCCCTAATGGACAGCGGAGAATTCGAATGCCTGCAGGGTGATATCACCGACCCGGAATTTGTGTCCCGGGCGGTGGCCGCCGCCGAACCGGGGACGGTAATTCACCTGGCGTCTGTGGTCGGGGTAAACCATTATGTCGCCGATCCAATGAGGGTAATTGAGGTTAACATACTTGGACTGAAAAACCTGCTGGCAGCACTAAGGGGAAGCGGCGCCAGGGTGGTATTTTCCAGTACGAGCGAAATATACGGTAAAAACCCCGATCTGCCATGGTCCGAGGATGCCAGCCGGGTTCTGGGCCCTACCTGGGTTGACAGGTGGTCTTACAGCACCAGCAAGGCGGCGGCCGAGCACATGCTTTGGGCCTGCGCCCCCGGCTACGGGCTGGAGGCGGTGGTGGTAAGGTATTTCAATCTTTACGGACCCCGCCAGAGGCCGGATCTGATTGTTCCGGCCCAGGTGATCAGGGCGCTGAGGGGAAGGGATCTGCTGGTCTATGACGGGGGAGGCCAGACGCGCTGTTTTACCTGCATTGGGGACGCCGTCGAAGGGACACTTGCCGCCGCCTTCAGCCCGGGTGCCGCCGGGATGTCCTTTAACATAGGGTCGGACCGGGAGATCAGCATCGGCGGGATAACCCGGATGATAGCGTCCCTGGCCGGGGTTGGGGGTGACCTGATAAGGGAAATCAATTCCCGTGACATGTACGGCGAGGCCTACGAGGATATCCCCCGGAGGCGGCCGGACGTTTCACGGGCCGCCCGGATTCTGGGCTGGCGGGCCGTGACCCCCCTTGAGGAAGGATTAAGGAAAACCATTGAATGGTGGAGGGAGATTCTGAAACTGCACCCGGAGATTTAAAGCCACAAAGGACATAAAGCTCACAAAGTTTTAATTGATTGGCTTTGGGTGTCAATTATTATAACCACAGAGGCCACAGAGACTCTAAAGCACGAATAAAAGGTCCGAGGACATAGAAAGCAGAAAAATTTAATTTTTAAACATAGAGCTCCAAGTAGTTTAATAATTTGTTTTTCTTTGTGTCCTTTGTGCCCTTTGTGGCTAATTAAAAATTATAATCTAAAATTCTCTGTGTCCTCGGACCTTCCAGTGGGACATTCCTCCGACTCCCATAGACTGATGCTCAAAAAGAGGAGGTGTGTCCCCTTCCATTGTAGTGCCTCTGAGTCTCTGTGGTTAAAAAAAAAAGCCCATAGCTGCTTATAGCTTAGAGCCAATGTTTTTCTCTTTTTCAGATTTTTTTGCTTACACAGCCCCAGCCTGACGGCGCCTTGTTAAAGGTGCCGGTTTTTTTGTTTAGGGTGGGGTTTTTTGTGGGTTCGGGGCGGCTTGCCAAGCGGGAGGGGTTTTCCCTTTATCAGGCTTCTGAGTGCTCTCTTTGGCCGGCCCGCAATCAAGGATATCCGCATTGCCGTGAGTGGCCGGGCTTTCAGCCGGTTTCCGGTGCGTTTTAACCGGTTTGGCCTGTTTTTCACCATTATCTTCTCCGGAAAAGCCCGGAAAGAATTTGGTATTCCCGCCCTGTTCATCTGAACCGGGGTTGCGCTGTACAGAGCCGGACTTTTCTACCAGGTTCCTGAAAAACTGCCGGGTTTCCTCCCGGGTGCCGTGTGGTATGCCCAGGTATTTAAAAGCCTGAGGGTCGTAAACGATCAGCCCGTTCCTTCTGTAAAAGACAACTGCGGAGTCCAGCATTTTTTTCCTGTCGTTGCGTACCTTGCTGTACTCGGAGTCCCCCATTTCAACGGCATCAAAGGCATGGTGGTGATGAACAACTCTGGCAGCCGGGCAATTGACCATTTTAAGCCCGGCCCGGGCCATCTGCAGGGATAGGTCGTTGTCCTCCAGCCCTCCCCGCAAGCCTTCGCAGTACTGAACCCGGCTGAAAACCTCCCGCCGGTAAAGGGTGGCCCCCCCGGGCAGCCAGCGGCACTCCCTGTCAATCATGGTTCCCAGGTGGTCCTGGTAAAGCTGGCTGTCCATGAAAGAAAACTGAATGAACCCATTCTGAATGCGGTAGCTGCCCCCGTTGTACTGGACAGATCCGTCGGGAAGCACCACCTTGCAGCAGACGGCATCGGCTTTGGCCTCAATCAGCCGGATAAGCAGGTTTTCCAGCCACCAGGGCGTCACCCGGAGATCATTGTCCAGCATCACGATATAATCTCCCGAAGCTTCGGCCAGAGCTTTTTTCCGGCCGCCGGCGCAGCCGAGGTTCTCCTTTTCCAGAATCAGCCGGACGTTGGGGTGCTGTTTGGAATGCCACTTGAGAAAATCCACAGTGCTGTCGGAAGAATTGTTATCCAGAACGATCAGGTCATAAGGCAGGCCGGTGCTGGAGGCCAACTGGTTCAGGCACAGCCTCGTTCTCTGCCACCTGTTCATGGTAAGTATGATAATGGATATTTTTCTATTGCCAAGGTCACTCTTTAAAATTCTCCTCCTGAACATTTCCAGGTCCCGTGCGCGATATGCCAGGAGGCTCTGATCCCTTTTTTTAACCTTGGATATCTGGCCGGAGTGAATCCGGTACCGGTAAAGAAATTCCGGGATGTGGAAGAAATTATAGCTGCGGGACATTCTAAGGGCCATGTCGTAATCCTGGCAGGAGTCGAAATCTTTTTTAAACAGCCCGACCTCCCGAAAGACTTCTTTCTTTATAACTTTGAGGTGGGTGGCAAACATAAACCCAATAATCTGGTCGGCCGGGTGTTTTTTGCCGTACTTTGAAAAATCCAGCCGGGCTGTCACGTTTCCATTTTCATCAATATTCTCCCGGTTTGAATAAAAATAGTGGACCTGGGGATGGGAGGCAATGTACCGGGCCACGGTTTTCATGGCACCGGGGGGAAGTATATCGTCACAATCAACAAAAGCCACGTACTCCCCCGAGGAATGGATTATAGCCCGGTTGGTGGACATGGAAATACCTTCATTTGATTCTCCCAATAGTATTTTTACTCCGGGTACCCCTTTAAAACCCGAAAGTATTTCACGAACCCCGGGGCTGGAGGAGTAGTCGTCATAAACCACCAGCTCTACATCCGGGCAGGTTTGTGAGGCGGCGCTGGAAATGGCTTCCCGAAGAAAACGGGTCTGGTTGAAAACGGGCATGACAATGCTGATTAACGGCTGCCGGCCGGTCAGGGACATAATTGGCCAACCTCCTTGAGGCGTTACGCTTATTAAGGAAACCTGTACAGGCAATTTATGCCAGCAGCCTGCCGGAGGTGCATGGTAGCGGCTATATTAGTAAAGGGGAAAAATATTATGTCTGATAGCAATTTTTAAGATAGTTTGCTATCGCCTGTTCCCACGAAGGAAGGGTGTAGCCTATTACGCGGATAGCAGGGAAGGGGTCCAGGGCCGAGTTGGCGGGCCGGCGGGCCGGGCGGGGGAAATCGGCGGTGGTGCAGGGTTCAATCTTGGTCTTCAGCCCGGCTGTCTCGATTATTTTCCGGGCAAAACCCCACCAGGTGGTGATGCCGCTGTTGGTGCAGTGATAAGTACCGCCTATTCCGGTTCCGGCCAGGTCGGCAACGCTCCGGGCCAGGTCCAGGGTGTAGGTGGGACTACCTTGTTGGTCGGCCACCACTTTCAATGTTTCTTTATCTTTAGCAAGCTTTAAGATGGTGTCCACGAAATTTTTTCCGCCGGGTCCGTAGAGCCAGCTGGTCCGGATAATGTAATAGCTGCAGCCGGATTCCTTTACACCCTGCTCCCCCATCAGCTTACTGGCCCCGTACACGTTTACCGGGCCGGGAAGATCACAGACTAAGTAAGGTCTTTGTGATTGGCCGTTAAATATATAGTCGGTGCTGATCTGCACCAGGGCGGAGTTGTACTGGCGGCAGGCAAGGGCCAGGAGGCGGGGGGCCAGCCCGTTGACCCCAAAAGCCGCCTCCTTTTCGGTCTCGGCTCCGTCCACGTTGGTGTAGGCGGCACAGTTCGCCACCAGCTGCGGGCGGATGTCCGCAAAGGCTTTTTTAATATCGTTGCAACTGGTGATGTCCAGTTCTTTTCTGGTAAGAGGATATACTTCAGCTTTCCTGCGGGAATATTCCTCTGCCATTTGCCGGCCCAGCATACCGGCGGCGCCGGTAATCAGCACTCTCAACCGTGTTTGACCTCCCAGTCGTACGGAATGGAGGGATCGTTATAGGGAGCCCTGAATTCGTCCGGTTCCCGGTAATTGTATAGTTCAGTGGGGAAGTTTACGATCAAGGCGGTTTGGCCGCCCTCGGCGGTGAAACCGTGATAAACCAGGGGGGGGATCCTTAACAGGGTGGGGTTCAGCCGGCCGATATGGAAGACATTTATCTTTCCTTTGGTTGCGCTGTTTTCCCTGGCGTCAAATAAAGCCACCTTGGCCATGCCCCACAGGCAGACAAAATGGTCCCACTGTTTCTTATGGTAGTGCCAGGCCTTGTAAACCCCCGGATAGCAGGCGGTGACATAGGACTGGGCAAACTGCATAAATTCAGGCCAGTCTTTTCGCATCATTTCCATCAGATAGCCCCGGTCGTCGGGAAATATTTTTAATTGTTTTATCACCACGTCTTTAATTAACTCCATTAGTTTTCACCCCGTTACAGTATAACCTCGGCATGTTCCCCCAGGAACAGGCGGAGTGACTTAAGGCTCGAATTTCTTTTGGCTACTTTTGCCCCGGTGCCGATGAGGCTGTCCTCCAGCCTTTCGGCACAGTTGATCCGGCACTCTTCAAGTATTACTGAATGTTCTACGGCTACTTCATTTAAAGTGGTGTTGTTGCCTATGGCGGTGAAGGGGCCGATAAAGGAGTTTTCAATGGTGCAGTTTTCCCCTATTACCACCGGTCCCCGGATGGTGCTGGCGAAAACTTTGGTATTGGGACCTATTTGCACCCGCCCGGAGATGACGCTGTCTTCATCTATATCACCCATATTGTTGGCGATGGCG
>Ga0209347_1003703_pt1 | contig 17274 bp, 18 predicted proteins | sample AutmiccommuBRH23_FD_187382 | JGI IMG/M metagenome (GOLD analysis project Ga0209347, IMG submission 187382) | Deep subsurface microbial communities from Mt. Terri, Switzerland - Autotrophic microbial communities BRH/23 (SPAdes) (version 2) | ecosystem: Environmental > Aquatic > Deep subsurface >...
CGACGGCACCCGCAGCTTCATCGAAGGCGCCACCACATGGGCCCATTCGCTGGCCGTGGCCGAAGATGGCGTGATCACCGCCGCCGTCGTGTTCCTGCCGCTCAAGCACAAGCTCTACAGCGCCGCCGCAGGCATGGGTGCCCATCTCAACGACAGCCCGATCCGCGTGTCGGATCAGCAGACCCTGGCAGGGGCCACCGTGCTGGCCACCAAGCCTGTCTACGATCCCGTAAACTGGCGCGGCCGCGACGTGCCGCATCTGGTGCGCCATCACCGTCCCTCGCTGGCATACCGCCTGTCTCTGGTGGCCGAGGGCCGCTTCGACGCGATGGTCACCTTGCGGCCCAGCTGGGAATGGGACATCGCCGCAGGCGCCCTGATCCTGTCCGAGGCCGGGGCCCACACCACCGACCGCACCGGCACCGCCCTGCGTTTCAACAACCCGCACCCGCAGGTCAACGGCGTGCTGGCAGCAGGTGCCGCGCTGCACAAGGCCCTCTCCGGCCGCCTCGCGCCCTGGCCCGTCTAGCCGCCCGCAGCCCAGGCGGACAGCGGCGTCGCGGCTTGCGGCCATGGGGCAGACACCTTACCTTGCGCGCAAACCCCGAAGGGAGAAACCGATGACCCAACGCCTGCATCTTGTCTTTGGCGGAGAGCTGACCCATTCCGGCTCGACCGAATTCCGTGACACCGCCAACCTGCATATCGTCGGCATCTTCCCCGACTACGCCAGCGCCTACCGCGCCTGGAAGGCCGAAGCGCAGCGCACCGTCGATGACGCCCATATGCGCTATTTCATCACCCATCTGCACCGGATGCTGGACGAGCAATCCGAAACCTCGCCGACGCGGGAGATCGGCTAGGACCCCATGCCGCGCTCTGTCAGCCTTTCTGCCTACCTGACCCTGGCCCGCAGCGCGCCGGGCCAAAGCCGCGCCGCCACACCCGTGGCGCGCACCGCGCCCCCCCGCCCGGAGGGAGAGCTGATCTGGGGCCACGCCACCACCGAAAGCCGCGCCGCCGCCTTGATCCAGATCACCACCCGCCTGCGCGCCCATCGCCCAGATCTGCATCTGCTCCTGACCCTTCCGCCCGATCTGCCCGCACCCGACGCAGTCAAACCCTTCATCATCCCGGTCACCGCCCCCGACGAAACGCCCCCGCTGATCGCGGCCTTTCTGGACCACTGGTCACCGGACCTCTGCCTCTGGGCCGGCGGACAACTGCGCCACGCGCTGATCAACGCCGCCGCAGACCGCAAGATGCCGATGTATCTGATCGACGCCGATGAATCAGGCTTCGACACCAGCCGCTGGCGCTGGCTGCCCGACCTGACCAAGGTCACGCTGCGCCGGTTCGACAAGGTTCTGGCCAGCACCGGCAACGCCGCCAATCGCCTGCTGAAGCTGGGGGTTGCGGCGGCGGACATCACGATCACCGGCCCCCTGATGGAAGGCTGCGCCGCGCTGCCCTGCAATGACAAGGCCCGCGACAGGATGGCCCAAATGCTGGATGGGCGCCCGGTCTGGCTGGCCGCCATGGTGCAACCCGCCGAGGTGCCGATCGTGGTCGCCGCCCACCGCGCCGCCCTGCGCAGCGCGCATCGCCGTCTGCTGATCCTCGTGCCGGACGATCCCGCCGAAGGCACGCCGATGACCGACGCCCTCCGGGCCGAGGGCTGGCGCGTGGCGCAATGGTCCAGGGACGAGACCCCGGACGAAGCCTGCCAGATCCTTGTCGCGGACACGCAGGGCGACATGGGGCTCTGGTATCGGCTGGCCTCGATCACCTTCATGGCCAGTTCGCTGGTCGCCGGGCATGGTGGCCAGGACCCGTTCGAACCCGCCGGGCTTGGCTCTGCCATCCTCTATGGCCCGAATGTCAGCCGCCACATGATCACCTATACACGCCTGTCCAGCGCCGGCGCCGCCCGCCTCGTGCGCGATGCCGACACGATGGCCGCGGCCGTGACCCTGCTCACCGCCCCCGATCAGGCCGCCGCAATGGCCCATGCCGCATGGGACGTGACCACCGCCGGGGCCGAAGTCACCGACCGCGTGCTGGAACTGATTCAGGACACACTCGACCTCAAGGCCGCGTCGTGATGCGCGCGCCCGGTTTCTGGTTCACCCCGCCCCAGCGGCCCGCGCTGGCCGCCCGGCTGCTGGCCCCCTTGGGCGCGCTCTATGCGCGCGGCACGGCGCGGCGTCTGGCGCAGGGCCACCCGGCGCGACTGTCCGTGCCGGTGATCTGCGTCGGCAACCTGAACGCTGGCGGCACCGGCAAGACCCCCACGGTGATCGCCCTGATCCAACTGCTGCGCGACCTGCATCTGGAACCGCATGTCGTCTCGCGCGGCTATGGCGGCAGTCTCGATGGCCCGGTCGAGGTGGACCCAAGACGGCACAGGGCCGCGCAAACCGGGGACGAGCCGCTTCTGCTCGCCGCCTTTGCCCATACATGGATCGCCCGCGACCGCGTGGCCGGCGCACAGGCCGCAGCGGTGGCGGGCGCGGATGTGATCCTGCTGGATGACGGGTTTCAGGACCCGTCCCTGCACAAGGATCTGTCGATCATCGTGGTCGATGCTGCCCGTGGTTTCGGCAATGGCCGCTGCCTGCCCGCAGGTCCGCTGCGCGAACCCGTCGCTGTGGGCATGGCCCGCGCCGATCTGGTGCTGTCCATCGGCACCATGCCCGCCCAAACAGCCTTCGCCGCCACCTGGGGCAACGCGATCACGGTCCCCCACCTGACCGGCGAACTGGCGCCCCTGCAAACCGGCATGACATGGACGGACACGCCCTTTCTGGCCTTCGCAGGCATCGGCCATCCCGAGAAATTCTTCACCACCCTGCGCGGCCTTGGCGCGACCCTCGTCCGGGCCGAGGCGCTCGAGGATCATCAACCCCTCACCACCGCCCTGATGACCCGGCTCGAGAACGAGGCCAAACTGCGCGGCGCCCAACTTGTCACCACCGAAAAAGACGCCGTCCGCCTTCCTCCCGCCTTCCGCGCGAAAGTCATCACTCTGCCGGTGCGCCTGACACTCGACCAGCCCGACACGCTGCGGGACCGACTTCGATCCTTGCAGACCTCATCCGGGTAGAGGGCACTCCGATGCCAGCAGACCCTGACGATACAGACCATACCGATCATTGGGCCGCCCTTGTGCCGGAACTCTTGGTCACCGACCTTGACCGCTCCCTTGCCTTTTATGTGGATCTCTGCCGCTTTCGCATCCGCATCTCCCGCCCCGGGGATGGCTTTGCCTATCTCGAACACGGGCAGGCCCAGATCATGCTGGAAGAACTGTCAGACGAGGCGTGGAAAACCGCCGACCTATCCGCGCCCTTTGGCCGTGGCATCAATCTGCAGATCGAAGTCACCGATGTCACAGCCCTGCATGCCCGCGTGACCCAAGCCGAATGGCCGCTCTTCCAACCCCTGACGACACAGTGGTATCGCGACGGCGCTATCAAACACGGCCAGACCGAATTTCTGCTGCAAGACCCCGACGGCTACCTGCTGCGCTTCATGCAGCATCTGGGACAACGCCCTTCGCCCCCCTGAACCACCCACCGCATTCATCTTGCCAAAAATACTCAAACCATAGCCTGAAACGATCAGGCTCGACCCAAACGGACGCCATGCCCCTCAGACCAGCCACGCGCGCGGACGCCTCCAGCATCGCCGCGCTCTCGATTGAAACATGGCTCAACACCTATCTCAAACACGGCGTCAGCCCCTTCTTCGCGGATTACGTCTTGGACACATTCACCACGGCCAAGACCGAACAGCTTATCTCGGACCCGGCGCAATACATTCTGCTGTCTGAAAACGCCGATGGGCCGGACGGGTTCATCCGACTCACCTTAGGTGCCGCAGCACCCGTCGCGGGCTGCTCCGACACGGAAATCGCAACGCTCTATGTGCAGCCCCGCCACCATGGCAAAGGGATTGGCAAGGCCCTGCTGCAAGCCGCCGTCGATCACGCCCGCGCAAGGGGGCTTGCGTCCCTGTGGCTGACCACGAATGCCGAAAACCTGCCCGCCATCGCCTTTTATCGCGCCCAAGGCTTCACCCATATCGGTGACACCCATTTTCGCATCGGCACGCAGGGCTATCTCAACCACGTCTACCGCAAAAATCTGTGATCCCTCCGGGCCAGCCTGCCGGGCAGGTCACAGGATCACCTTTCATCTTGCCAAAAATACTCAAAATCCCACGCTGAAAACACGCGGCAAACGGCGGGGAAAAAAGCCCGGCGCCGCCTTTGTGCGGTCCCTGTCGTGCAAAAGCTATTCATCCAGGACATCGATAAACAACATTTGACCACAACGGCTTAGCGTCTGCAGGCCCGCAGTAATATCCCCGTCGCTTCGTCTCTATTTCTGACGTCAACTTTAAAGCTACCACCCCAAGGAGAACTGCTGCCATACCCGGAATTGTAACCATTGTTGCAACTGATATTCCAGCCATAGGAAGACCAGACCCTTCCGAGAGAACGCCCGTCAACCTTGACCCATCCGTCACGATCGACTGAAACACCACTACTTGTACTTGCAGGTTCGGGCGAAGTGGGAGTGGCATTATAGCTAATTGGCGCACGTGGGCGTGCAGCGGCTTCCCGGCGCGCCTGTTCACGCGCGGCTCTGTTTTGTTGTGCCCGGGCTTGGGTGATGTTGTCGAAATTCCAATCCGTTTTACCCGCGACCCTATCAACCGGAACACAGGCTTCGTCGGGCCGCGTTATTGGTCCGTTGCTGCTGGGACGGGCATTCTTCCTGCGGTCGATGTGCCAGTGAATGGTGCGGGGTCCATAAACCGCGTTTGAAAACAGATGACGGTCCATGACCAGCTTCGGCCCCGACATCCGGTATGACACCCCGTATCGGCCATCGACCATACGATAAGCGCCGGAGCCTACCTGCTGATCATGCGTTTCACGCACAATCGCTTCGGCCTCTGCCTTGGTCCGGGCAAAACCGACAATATGATAGCATCTTCCGAAAGCCGCCTCGAACTCCTGTTCGGTTGGACAAGCTGCCTGCCTGCGCCCAGATGCGCTGCTAGCCCCGCATTTCTGCGGACGACGTAAGATAGCGGCCTGCGCTGCTGTCGTCGCCCCCTGGGGAGAAGCTGCTGGTTTCGTCGCTACCGACGACGATTGCGACTGCGTTGCGCCCTCCATGTTGCAGGCGGAAACAAAAAAGAACGCAACTATTGCGATAAAAACTTTCACTCGAACACCTCAAGATACACTTAAATTGCGAGAGTGTCCCCGCACCGAGATGCTTGTCAAGAAAGTAACGCGTTGGGTAAACCACGAATGCGGACAGTCGGCGATCGTTCAGAAATGCAGCGTTTGTGCTTGCAGCTGGTGGTCTGGACGACTCTCACCTCCCCGTTCATCTTGCCAGAAATACTCAAAATCCGGCGCTCAAAACCGCCACTGGCGGCGAGGATAAAAGCCCGCCCCCGCCTCAAAACGTTAAAATTTGGTGAATCCGCGCCGATAACCCATTGATATTCCACAGGGCAGAAAATGTCCCACGGTGGGACAGCACCTCAGCCCGCGTTATCCTGCCCCAGCTTGGGCGCGGGCCGGTCCAGCGCCAGCTCGGCCTCGGAAAAGCGGATCGGCCCCCGCACGCCCGGAATGCCGCAGGGTTCAATCCTCATCCCCCGCGCAATGACCTGCGGGTCGGCAAAGACCTCGGCCATGTCATTGATCGGCCCCGCCGGGATCCCGCTGGCCTCACAGCCCGCCAGCAGATCGGCCTTGCTACGCCGGGCGGTCTCGCCGCTCAGCAGCGCGATCATCTCGGGCCGGTTCGCCACCCGGTCGGCATTCTTCAGGAACTTCGGATCAGTCGCCATCCAGTCCAGCCCCAAAAGCTGGCACAGCCGCTGATACTGCCCGTCATTGCCCGTGGCGATGATGATATGCCCGTCCTTGCAATCAAACACCTGATAGGGCGTCAGGTTCGGATGATAATTCCCCGTCCGCCCCGGCGGCGTCCCGGTGGTCAGATAGTTCATCGCCTGATTGGCCGTGACCGACACGGCCACATCCATCAGCGCCATGTCGATCTGCTGCCCCCGCCCCGTCCGGCTGCGCTGGTAGAGCGCGGCAAGGATACCGGCCACGGAATAGACCCCCGTGAAGATATCCGTCACCGCCACGCCCACCCGCTGCGGCTGCCCGTCCGGCTCGCCTGTGATCGACATAAGCCCGGACATGCCCTGAATGATATAGTCATACCCCGCCCGGTGCGCGTAAGGGCCAGTCTGCCCGAACCCGGTGATCGAGCAATAAATGAGCCCCGGATTGATCGCAGACAGGCTGGCATAGTCCAGCCCATATTTGACCAGACCGCCCAGCTTGAAATTCTCGATCAGGATATCGGCACCGCGCACCAGGTCGCGGACCTGCTCCTGCCCCTCGGGGGTGCGGAAATCCACCGTGACGCTGGATTTGCCCCTGTTGCAGGAATGAAAATACGAGGCGGACCTGTCCCCGTCCCGCTCGATGAAGGGTGGTCCCCATTGCCGGGTGTCATCGCCTTCGGGGGCTTCGACCTTGATCACCTCGGCCCCAAGATCGGCCAGCGTCTGACCGGCCCAGGGGCCAGCCAGAATACGGGCCAGTTCAACGACCTTCAGGCCGGCAAGCGGGGCTTCCATCATTCACCCAGTTTTTCGTCCAGAATGGCCTTGAGATCAGCATAGGGCATGTTGGAATGCTTTTCGCCGTCGATGATCAGGGTGGGGGTGGAGTTCACGTCATCCGCTTCGGCATTGGCCTGATACCATGCGACCATCGCCTGCGCGGTCTCGTTATCGGCGAGGCACGCCTCAAGCTGCTCATTCTCAAGCCCGGCGACGCGCCCGATGCGTCGCAGGTTCTCGGCGATCAGGGCGGGATCGCCGCCGCCTGCAATCCATTCGGACTGCTGCTCGTAAAGCAGGTCGGCGATACCGAAGAACTTGGACGGCTCGCAGCGCGCGACCATCGCGGCCCAGAGGCCGAAGCGGTCGAAATAGACATCACGGTAGATGAACCGCACCTTGCCTGTATCGACATACTCGGCCTTCAACTGCTTGAGCGGGCCTTTGTGGAAGGTCGCGCAATGCGGACAGGTGAAGGAGGCGTATTCGATCATCGTGATCGGCGCATCCTCGGACCCCATGACCATCTCGACGATGCCCGAGGTGTCGATCTCGGCGGTCTGTGCATTGGCCATGCCCAGATCCGGCATGGCTCCGGTCGAGGGCCGCGTCAGCGACCAGCCGCCAGCGGCGAGAGCAAGGGCGGAAATGCCGACAAGGGCGGTTCTGCGGTTCATGTGTCTTACCTTTCCTTCACGGCTGACACGGCACTGCGGCCGGGCAAACCTAATGTTTCGACTTGGATAGAACGTTCCGGGCCAGTGATTCAATCGCTGCCCGCAGTTTTTCGTCACCCACCCCTTCGGCCACGGCTGCGGCGCTGCGGGTGATCACAGGATCAGAGGCGGGGTCGTGGCGTGGTTTCGGCGCATGGCTGAAATCGGCCTGACCATCGGCAAAGCCGGTGGGCGCGGTCTGGGTGATGCGGATGCGCGCAATGGCGTTGTAGCCGTAGACGGCATTCACCTTCTCTCGCAGGCGTTCCTTCTGCATTTCCAGCATCGGCGCCTGCGCGCCGGTGGTCAGCACGGACAGCGTGGCCCCCATGCCCTGCCGCCCATAAGAGACGTCGATGGGCCGCGCGATGCGGGCGATATCCTCGCCCACGATTTCGGGCCAATGGGTCAGAAGGCGCGTGACAGCGAAACCGCGCGATTCCCCGGCACGCCGGATCTGGCCCTGAAGCAGGGTTGCCGCGCGGGTGAACTGATATGCTGTCGGTCGCCGGGCGGCCATGTCTTGCATCCTTGAAGCTTGCCCTATTCTAGTAGGCATATGGCCCGATGCCAGCCAATAAGCGGATCAAGGGGGATAAAGATTGCGTGACGCGACTCAGCCGGATGCAACGGACGGGCACCTGCCGGCCAGCCTGCTGGATTGGTATGATCGCCATGCCCGCGCCCTGCCGTGGCGTGTACCGCCCGAAGACAGCCGTGCCGGTGTCCGCCCCGATCCCTATCGCATCTGGTTGTCCGAGGTGATGTTGCAGCAAACCACCGTCGCGGCGGTGAAGGCCTATTTCCACCGTTTCACAACACGCTGGCCGACAGTCGCCGATCTGGCGGCAGCCGAAGATGGCGAGGTCATGGGAGAATGGGCGGGGCTTGGGTATTATGCCCGCGCCCGCAACCTTCTGAAATGCGCGCGCGCGGTTGTCGCGGATCATGGCGGCCAGTTTCCTGCCACACGCGATGGGTTGCTGACCCTGCCGGGCATCGGGCCCTATACGGCTTCTGCCATTGCGTCGATTGCCTTTGGGCGGGCGGAAACCGTGGTCGATGGCAATGTGGAACGCGTCATGGCACGACTGCATGACATCCACACGCCCTTGCCCGCCGCGAAGCCCGCATTGACCGCCGCCGCCGCTGCGTTGACCCCGGCGGCGCGACCGGGCGATTACGCGCAGGCGGTGATGGACCTTGGCGCCACGATCTGCACCCCGCGCAATCCGGCCTGCGGGATATGCCCATGGCGTGGTCCCTGCCGCGCGCGGGCCGCAGGCACCGCCGCAGACCTGCCGCGCAAGACACCGAAAAAGACGCAACCTGTGCGGCGCGGCATCGCTTATGTCGCGCGGCGGACCGATGGGGCGTGGCTGCTGGAGCGCCGCCCGGATCGGGGGCTTCTTGGGGGGATGCTGGGTTGGCCCGGTAGCGACTGGATCGAAGGCACGCCCTCTGCGATTCCGCCGATGGTGGCGGACTGGACCACGCTTGATGCCGAGGCGCGGCATACCTTCACGCATTTCCATCTGCTGCTGGAGATCAGGATCGCGACCGTCGGGACAGGCAGTGACCCTGAAACCGGTGAATTCCTTGATCCTGCCGCCTTTCGGCCTTCCGATCTACCGACGGTCATGCGAAAGGTCTTTGACCTTGCACGACCCGCCTTCGACGCTGTTATGTAACCCGTGAATGTTTTGACAGAGCCGCCCATGTCCCAGTTCATCCCCGCCGATCATGTCACCCGCATCAGCCGCGCGCTGCCCTTCTGGTTGTCGCTGGGATTGATTCCGGTCGCATGGCTGGGCGCGGTGCAGGGTGGCTGGACGGTTATCCTGCTGCCAATCCTGACATGGTATTTCTTCACGCTGCTGGATGCTGTGCTGGGGTTGAACACCGAGAACGCCGACCCGGCGACCGAAGAGAGCAGGCTGACTTGGTATCGCGCCATCACGCTGATCTGGGCACCGGTGCAGTTTGTCACGCTGTTCGGCCTGATCTGGTACGTGAGCCATACCGGGCATCTGTCCAGTCTGGAAAAGATCGTGCTGTTCTTTGGCGTGGGGGTCATTACCGGCACGATCGGCATCAATTACAGCCACGAGCTGATGCACCAGAAGAACAACACCGAACGCAGGCTGGCCGATCTGCTGCTGGCGATGGTGATGTATTCGCATTTCCGGTCCGAACATCTGCTGGTGCATCACCGTCATGTCGGCACCCCGCGCGATCCGGTCACGGCGCGCTATAACGAGGGGTTCCATCGGTTTTTCCCGCGCGTGCTACGGCAATCGCTTGTCTCGGCCTTCGCGGCGGAAAGGGACATGCTGGCGCGGCGGAATCTGCCGTGGACGCATCTGTCCAACCCGTTTTTCCGCTATTGGGCGTTGCAGGGCGCAATGCTGCTTTTGGCTTTTGTTCTGGGCGGGTGGGCCGGGCTGGCGCTGTTCCTGTGGCAGGCATGGATCGCGATCTGGCAGCTTGAATTGGTGAACTACATCGAACATTACGGATTGACCCGGAAGCATCTGGGCGATGGCAAGTATGAGCATGTCAAACCGCAGCATTCCTGGAATGCCGCGCAGAAGGCGTCCAACTGGTTGTTGATCAATCTGCAACGCCATTCGGATCATCATTACAAACCCGACAGGCGCTTTCCCCTGCTGCAGAACTATACGGATGCCGAGGCGCCGCAGCTTCCTTATGGCTATCCCCTGATGACGATGGCGGCGATGATGCCGCCGGTCTGGCGGCGCGTGATGAATCCGCGCGTGCAGCGTTGGCGCGAGATGTATTACCCCGAGGTCACCGACTGGAAACCCTATAACAAGGCGCTGAACCCACCGCCGCGATGACGGCAGAAGGGTCGGCATGAAAGGCAAAAAAGCTCCGCCGAAATATGGCGGAGCAGTGTGGTGTTCATGATGTCAGGCCATGAACACCGGCGGTGTTCGGGTAAGCCTTTGGATCAACTGGGGCCGTTTTCCATCTCGGCGCGGATCTGCTGGCGCAGAAGGTCGATCGGGATGGTCTGACCATCGCGACGGAAGCACCAATAGGTCCAGCCATTGCAGCTGGGTGCGCCTTCCAGATGGGCGCCGACCTGATGGATCGAGCCTTTGATATCGTCCCCGATCAGCGTGCCATCGGCACGAACCTTGACCTTGAAGCGGCCATTCATGGACCACAACTCTTCGCCCGGTCGCAGCATGCCGCGCTCGACCAGCTGGCCAAAGGGGATGCGCGGTTCGGCGCGTTTCGAGGTCGAGACCTGCAATGCCTCGCGGTCGAACTTGCGGGTGTTCGACAGGCGCTTTTCGGCGACGCGGCGATACGCCTCTTCGCGTTCGATCCCGATATACTCGCGGCCCAGCATCTTGGCGACAGCCCCGGTCGTGCCTGTGCCGAAGAACGGGTCCAGCACCACATCGCCCGGATTGGTCGAACCGACGATCACGCGGTGCAACAGGCTTTCGGGTTTCTGCGTCGGATGGGCCTTGTCGCCGTTGTCGTCCTTGAGCCGCTCATGCCCGGTGCAGATCGGCAGGACCCAATCGCTGCGCATCTGCACGCCGTCATTGAGAGATTTCAGCGCCTCGTAATTGAAAGTGTATTTTGCACCTTCCGACTTGCTGGCCCAGATCATCGTCTCATGCGCGTTGGTAAATCGCTTGCCGCGGAAATTGGGCATCGGGTTCGACTTGCGCCAGACCACATCGTTCAGCAACCAGAACCCGGCGTTCTGCATCGCGGCCCCGACGCGGAAGATGTTGTGGTAGGACCCGATCACCCAGATCGCGCCATTGGGCTTGAGCAGGCGCCGCGCCGCTGTCAGCCAGTCGCGGGTGAACTTGTCATAAGCAGCAAAGCTGTCGAACTGGTCCCAGTGATCGTCCACCGCATCAACCAGCGAGTTGTCAGGCCGATGCAGGTCGCCCTTGAGTTGCAGGTTATAGGGGGGATCCGCGAAGATCAGATCCACCGAGCCTTCGGGAAGGCTGTTCATCACCTCGATGCAATCACCGCCAAGGATCGTGTTGAGGGGCAGCGTGGCTGCACCCTTCGCGTCTGTTTTTATCGTCATTCTCTGCCTCTGCCCCGGCGCTTTTTGCGCTCTGTGGTTGAGGTCAAAGATGAGTCAAAGGCGATTCGCGGTCAATTTCTTTTTTGAATCAGTCACTTACATTTTTATGTTGATACAAGATATTGTGCACGGGTTTGAACGAACGCCTATGGTGAGGGGTCAGCCCAAGATCTTGCAACGCCAACCTGTGACTTTTTGATGGATAGCCCGCGTTCGTCTCCCAGCCATAGCCGGGGAACTGTTGCGCCAAATCCCACATGATCTTGTCGCGGGTGATTTTCGCCACGATCGACGCGGCAGCAATCGACAGGCTGCGCGCGTCGCCCTTGACGATGGCTGTCGCGGGCAACTGCAGACCGCGCGGGATCAGGTTACCGTCGATCAGCACATGATCGGGCTGGCGGGGCAGACCGGCGACGGCACGTTCCATGGCCAGATGGCTGGCGCGCAGGATGTTCAGGCTGTCGATTTCCTCGACGCTGGCATGTGCGACCGAGACCGCAGCGCTGTCAATGATCGCCTGCAACAGCCCTTCGCGTCGCTTGGGGCTGAGTGCCTTTGAGTCGTTCAGCCCTTCGGGCAGGCGCGCGGGATCAAGCACGACCGCCGCCGCCGTGACCGGCCCCGCCAGCGGGCCGCGACCGACCTCATCCACGCCTGCGATGCAGGACAGGTCTTGCGCCAGCAGCGCGGCTTCGAAACTGAAATCAGGCATGGTCATGACCAGCCAGAAACCGCAGATCGCCTCTGTTGGCAATGGAAAAGAGGGCCGCTTGCGCCGCCCCCTGTCCGGTGCCGGGAGCGTTGCCCGGACCCTCTGCTCGCCTCAGTAGCGGGCGATGCTGTAGCCTGCGCGGGACAGGCAATTGGCGTCATAGGCGCTGCGCCAGCCCCGGTTCGACCGGATGTCCACTGCGCAGGACTGCGGCAGGTTGCGGGCGCCACGGAAGTTGTTTTCAAGGCAGCGCTGGCCAAGGATGTTGACCGCACGCCCGCGCCTGTCCTCGACCGTTTGCAGGCAGGCTGCCGGCAGCGCCCTGCGCGCCACACGGTCAGGCAGGGGGCGCGGTTTCACGAAATGCTGGCCGCCATAGCCATACTGTTGCTCACCATAGCCATATTGCGGAACATTGCGCTGAGGAGCCAGGATCTGACCCAGTGTGTTCCGACTGGAATAGGTCTCTGTATTGCGGTCGCGCTGCTTGTTGAGCTGATTGGCGATGATCGCCACGGCCGCGATGCCGGCGGCGGCTCCGGCCAGATCGCGGATATCCGTGGCCTGCGCCGGGGCTGCGTTGAGGCCGGTGACAATGACGGCGGCGGTCAGAATTGAAGCGATGAATTTCCGGGCCATGCTGTTTCCTTTCCGGATGTGACATGTGGTTGAACGGGACTAAGGCATCCACCCGTCGGCGGGTGGTCTGCCCAAGATTGTCGGCACCAATGCGAGACAGGCAATATCGCCGCCCGGTTATCCGATAACAGAGGGGCCAAACCCCCATGGATATTGAATAGCTCTGCAGGGCGGCGCATTCTTGCCGACATGAAACACATGCGCCCCTTGCTGGTGACAGCCATGCTTCTCTGCCTTGCCTCGACGGCAAGCGCTGCTGAGTGTTTTGCCGACTACAAGGCAAAGCGCGACAATCCGCTGCGGTTGCACTATGGTGTGGTGCAGGTCGCCGGTCCCTGCAATGCTGCCGACGCGCGCGCCGAGATCGCGGCGCGCCTGGAACGGAATGGCTGGACCCTTCTGAACGTTGTATCCCTGTTCGACAGATCCGGGCTTGAGGAAAGACAGCGCAGTGCAGGACAATATTACCTCCGCTTCTGAGGCGCGGCGCGCGGGCAACCGGATCGTCACGCTGGGGCTGGCCGGGATCGTTGCGATCCTTGCGGTCACGGCCGTGTTGTTGTTCCGGAACCTTCCAGATGCCAATGCCTTCAACATGAAGGTTGAGCGGTTGTTCGTAGAGAATGACGACCTGACCACAGAGGCCGAGATCAAGCTGCTTGAGATACTGGCGCAGAGCGGGACCGCCTTTTCGGAAACGCTCGCCTCATACCGTGTTGCGATTTTCGTGCTGCTGGTCTTTGCCAGTGCGCTTTTGGTGGCGGCGCTGCTGCTACTGGCCATGCTGGTGGGTCTGAACCGCCGCATGGCGCAGATCGAGAGTTCGGGAATACAGGTCTCGTCCTTGCTGATCAGCCGCGAAGAGAACACCGTCTATCTGAACAACATGGGGTTCAAACTGACGGATGCCGCGATGGAAACCCTCTCGGTTCTGGCCGAGGCGCGGCTTGATGACGATGTGCTGTCGGGTGCCGAGATCGAGGCGATCGTGTCGGGCCGCAGTGCCGCCGACTGTGACGAGGCGGCGGGTGCCACCCGGATCAAGCGTCTGCGTGACACGCTGGGCAACCAGATGGTGAGCGAGCTTCTGGTCAAGAACATCGCGCGGCGCGGCTATATGCTGGCGGTGGACAAGGACGTGATCAAGGTGCTGTGATCGGCCCTGCTTCTCCTTGCCATAAATATCCAAAAGCTGACACCGCCACATCGCAGGGCGTCAGATCGCATCGCGCCGCCACCCGGGCAACCACTCGACCCGGTCGCATCCGGCGAAACGGGCGATGCGCTGCAGTTCCGCCTCAAGCCGGGCCTGACGGCCCTTGCCCCATCCCACCCCTGCTTCGGGCCACAGGGCCGTGACGCGCAGAACACCCTCGTTGCGATGGGCCTTCATGTCGATCCGTCCCACCAGACGCGCGCCCTCCAGCAAAGGAAAGACATAGTATCCTAACTGTCGCTTTGCGGCCGGGGTGAACACTTCGATCCGGTAGCGAAAGCCGAACAGTCGCTCGGCCCGGTTACGATCCCTGAGCGCGGGGTCGAAGGGGCTGAGGACACGCAGTCGCCCGGTCGGCTCGGGCGCGTCGGTCGCGGCCTCCAGCACATCGGGGCGGGCAAAGGCGTGGCGATGGCTATCATCCGCGCCCTGGACCGCCACTTCGACCAGACGACCCGCGCGCGCCTCGTCATGGCACCAAGCGCGCGCTTCGGCGGGGGTGATCGTCGCCCAGAAGGCGGCCAATTCGCCCGGTGTGGCAAAGCCCAGCCGGTCAAGGGCTGCCGTGCAGCACCAATCGACGGTCTGGGCCGGATCAGGCTGCATCGCCCGCTGGGCATCGGGGATCACACGCTCGGCCAGATCGTAGAATTTCTGAAACCCTTCCCGTTTGGTCACCGCCAGATCCCCGCAGCGCCAGAGATACTCAAGCGCGGTCTTGTCCGGGTGCCAATCCCACCAACCGCCCGCCTTGCGCGGCGTATCCCCGCGCAGGTCGGCGGAACAGACCGGGCCATGGCGCGCGATGTGATCGCGCACCGCCGTGGTCCGCTGCAGAAAATCATGCCGCTGCCAGCGTTGCCACGGCCCGCGCAGGTTCTGCGCATCGCGGGCGAAGCGCAGTTTCCAATGCGGATAGAAGTCCATCGGGATCACGGCGGCATCATGGGTCCAATGCTCGAAGAGTGCCCGTTTGCGTTCCAGCAGATGATCCAGATTGCCAGGCCGGTAGGAGGGGCGCCGTGCGAACAGGATCATGTGATGCGCCCGTTCGACCGTGGCGATACTGTCCAGTTGCACGAATCCCAGCCGGGTGATCAGTGCGGCAAGCCCCTCGCTGCCGGGGGCAGAGGCGGTGCCACTCAGGGCATGGCGCTCCAGAAAAAGACGGCGCGCCAATGCGTTGGACAGAAGGGGAACGCTCATCCGTCAGGGTTGGCGCAGGGTGTCGCCATGGCTGATCTGGGGCTTCAGCACCACGGAGGTCTCAACCATCTCACCGCGCGTGCGTGCGACGATGATCTCGGCCGCACGGCGACCGATCTCGGCCCGGCAGGCATCCATTGTGGCCAGTCGGCGCGGCAAGCCTTGCAAAAGCTCGACCCCGTTGAACCCGGCCAGACCGATGCGGTTGGGGATGTCGTAGCCCTGCTCCAGCAGCCACAAAAGGCCACCTGCCCCGATCATATCATTGGAATAATACAGGAAATCCAGATCAGGGCTGCGCGCCATCATGGCCTGAGTCATCTCGCGTCCCTTGGCGAGGGCTGAGCCGCCGGAATAGAATTCATGATCCGCCATCTCGACTCCGCCCTTGGCCAAAGCCTGGGTGAAGCCTTCAAAGCGCTTGCGTGCGCGGTGATCCAGCGGCATCTGCGTGCCCAGAAAGCCGATCCGGCGATAGCCGCCGGCGAGGATCGCCTCGCCCATCTCGCGCCCGGCGCGACGGTGCGAGATGCCGACCATCGCATCGACCGGCGTGCCGTCAGTATCCATGATCTCGACCACCGGAATACCCGAGGCGCGCAGCATCGCACGCGAGGCGTCGGAATGTTCCAACCCCGCGATGATCACGCCCGAGGGCCGCCACGACAGCATCTCGTAGAGGACTTTCTCCTCTTTCTCGGGCAGGTAATCGGTGACACCCACGACGGGTTGCAAGTCGGTATCTTCCAGGACGCGGCTGATCCCGGTCATGACCTCGGGAAAGACCATGTTCGACAGCGAGGGGATGATCACCGCGACCAGATTGACCCGCTGGCTGGCCAGCGCACCGGCAATTTTGTTGGGCACATAGCCCAGCGCCTTGGCCGCGCGAAGCACTCTGTCTCTCGTCGCATCCGAGACATCGCCACGGTTGCGCAGCACCCGGCTGACGGTCATTTCAGAGACGCCCGACGCCTCGGAAACATCGCGAAGGGTCAACGGGCGGTGGTCTGTGCGGCTCAAGTGAGAGGTTCCTGAAGGGTCTGTTCTCTCAACCTTGCGCCAAGCGCCGGACTTGTTCAAGCACGCAAGCCGGAGTAAGACGCTTTTGCGTGACCTCGTGGCTCAACTGGATAGAGCAGCCCCCTCCTAAGGGGCAGGTTGCAGGTTCAAGTCCTGCCGGGGTCACCAAAAAGCACGATAGAGTATGACGTTTTTTGGGGGCTTGCGAAAGCGGCCGCGGGAACGTCCGTTCGTCTTTCCGCAAGTTGAAGGCTTCAGACGGATTTATGGACTAACCTTTGCAGATTGAGGGGCCGCAGAAAGTTCTGAGTGGCCTACCCAAAGGATCACCGGCGCTGGAAAGCTGTGCATGTCGAGGGATCGCAGACGTCGTGACAGAGGGCAAGGTCTCCGACCGCAGCCAAGCGCTGTTCACGTTGCTTCACCGACAATTCGTTCTCTGCACTTTCAGACTTGGCGTTAAGGCGCAAAGTCAAAAAGTCATTCAGCTTGCAGAAATGACTTATCTTCACCTTCTGTTTCGAAAAGAAAAGATCAGTTCAGGCACAAACAAAGGATGTTTCATGGAACTGGCAAACCGCGCCCTTCAGCTTTATTGACACTCCCGTACCGTCCACTCGGTGACAAGATCTTTTAGCAGCGGAAAATACTTTACAATCTCGTCTGGTGAAACCGGATCTTCCTGATAGCGTCCGCGGCTGTCATTATCGTCGTGCAGTGCCCGAATATAGTAAGGCGTTCTTGAATAAATCACGCGTGTTGGACGTTCTCTTGGCACATTGTTATGCGAAATGTCGAACAAATTGTATCGAGAGTTTGATGGGGCAACGATAGCCAAACCAAGGTTAATCGCAGGTTTGCTCAGGCGGTGCATTTCCAGAGTGCCACCCCGAAAAATTGCCGTAAGACCGTTGGCAAATGAAATGCAACCGAACTTTTCGCCGCGTGATCTTAGATTTACAACCGCCTCCGCCTTTGCCTTGAGCCTTTCGTTGAA
>Ga0209347_1003704_pt1 | contig 17255 bp, 15 predicted proteins | sample AutmiccommuBRH23_FD_187382 | JGI IMG/M metagenome (GOLD analysis project Ga0209347, IMG submission 187382) | Deep subsurface microbial communities from Mt. Terri, Switzerland - Autotrophic microbial communities BRH/23 (SPAdes) (version 2) | ecosystem: Environmental > Aquatic > Deep subsurface >...
GCTGCAAGGTCTGCAGTAAAAATTCGGTTATTTCTTGCTCATTGTCACTTATTAATATGCTCTCTTCCGGCATTCCGGCGTTTTTAGCGCCAACTGCTATCAAGCTGCCTAAGGCTCCCTTGCAGATTAAATAGTCAAGTCCTAATCCCGCACAAATTCGGCCGATTTCTAGGTGATACTCCTCGGCGTGATCACCCAATTCTAACATATCACCCAAAACCGCTGCCTTTATCGGATAGGAAGTCAGCTCACTTAACAACTGTAACGCTGCTTTCATCGAGGTTGGACTGGCGTTGTAAGCATCATTTAGCACCAAAGAACCGCTTTTGCTGAACATTTTTTCTAGGCGCATACCCGTCAATTTGGCTCCTGCCAACCCTTTCTGAATCTCCCTGTAGTCTACACCCAAGAGGTCACCGACTTGAATAGCCATCAAAGAATTAAGAACATTATGGGAACCGATTAACGGAAGCTGGAATTGTCGCTGATTATTATCGGTAAATAACGTTCCTTGCGAAGCGTCCTGTTGAATATTTAACGGAAAAAGATCATTCTCCGCAGATTTGCCAACCCAGATCAACCGTAGCTCCTTACTTAGCTTTCCTGCGGCATTTCTAATCAGCTCTTCATCTCCTGGCAGAATGACAATCCCCTCAGAATCCATCCCATTTAAGATCTCCAGTTTTGCTTTAGCAATGTTTTCTCTGGTTTTTAAATACTCCAAATGCGACTCGCCAATATTAGTGATTACTGCGATATCCGGTTTGGCAATTCGAGATAAGAGGTCTATCTCTAAAAAATTGCTCATTCCCATCTCAATTACCAGAACCTCAGTTGTTTCAGGCATCGAAAGAATTGTTAAAGGTGCCCCGATATGATTATTCAGATTGCCCTGCGTTTTATGTACCTGATATTTTTCGGCTAAAATAGCCGCTATTAAGTCCTTGGTAGTGGTTTTCCCGTTACTACCTGTTACTCCAATAACCAATGCTGTACTTCTTGCCCGATACTCCCTAGCTAAATCCTGCAACGCCTGCAAAGTATCCCTGACCAGAATTAAGGGAATTGTGATTCCTTCCGGGATTGGTACATCTTCATTCCAAAGAGCTGCGCTCGCACCATTTTTCTCCGCAGCTGAGATAAATAGATGTCCGTCAAAACGCTCACCACTAAGTGGAACAAACAAGTTCCCGGCCTGTAGCTTCCTAGAATCAGTACTTACACCGGAGAAAGGAATATTTTCCATCGGCAAACTAAGCTGTCCACCAACAAAGCTACTGACTTCATTTATGGTCATTCGCATACTCTTCTTCTCCTTATTGCCTCATGGGCAACCTCCCGATCGTCAAAATGGGTTGTCTGATCTTTTAAAATCTGATAAGTTTCATGTCCTTTACCAGCAATCAAAACCACATCCCCTGAGCGCGCCTCAGCTATCGCATAATCTATCGCTGCTGTTCGATCAATTATCGTCAAATAATTGGGTTCTGAACTTGCGGAGCGTTTTACGCCGACTAAAATGTCTTGAATAATTTGCTCTGGTTCCTCTGTCCGGGGGTTATCGGAAGTAATAATTGTCAAATCGCTGTACCGTACCGCCAATTCACCCATTAGCGGACGTTTTGTTTTATCTCGGTCACCGCCCGCACCAAAAACGCAAATTACCCTGCCTTGGACAAATTCCTGAACCGTCTTTAAAACGTTTTCTAAGCTGTCAGGTGTATGGGCATAATCTACTACGACCGTGAAATCCTGGTCGTCATTAACTAGTTCAAATCTTCCCTCTACCCCAGCCATCTCTTCTAGACTTTTCCGGCATTCGTCTAAAGGTATTCCCTCGATTAACCCCACCGCCAATGCTGCAAGGGTATTATATACACTAAATTTACCGAGCATTTTCAGCGAAAAATCCATCCTGCCAAACGGACTCTCTAAATGAAAGCTAGCTCCTTGAGCTGAATAAACTATCTTCGTCGCCCGAATATCCGCCTGATTATCAATTCCATAGGTTAGGACTTTTTGTGAGGTCAGCTTAGCAAAATATTCACTCGCTAGATCATCGGCATTTAAGACTGCCCAGCTGTTTGCCGAAGGATCGGCATTATAGCTATTACCTAATCTGGAAAACAATAATCCCTTGGACTCCCGATAATTCTCCATAGTTTTATGATAGTCTAAATGATCTTGGGTCAGATTAGTAAAAACAGCAATCTGATAGTTAACACCTTTTACCCTGCCTAGAGCCAGTGCATGAGATGATACCTCCATAATGGCATATTTCGAAGGAACCTCCAGCATCTTAGCGAAGCTTTTTTGCAAGTCCAGAGAATCAGGAGTAGTATTTTTCACCGCAAAAGTTTCAATGCCAATTTTCATCTTCATAGTGCCAATCAATCCCGATTGATGCCCTTGATCAGCTAGCAGCTTCTCGATTAAGTATGTTGTCGTTGTTTTGCCATTCGTTCCAGTTACGCCAATCACTTTTAGCTGCTTTGAGGGATGGCCATAAAAAGCATCCGCCAACACCGCCATCGCTAGACGAGTATCCTTCACAATTATTTGAGTTGCTTCAAGAGGAAGCTCGCGCTGGGAGATTATCAGAGCCGCTCCATTCTCCACTGCCTTAGCCGCATAATCATGCCCATCGACTGTAAAGCCCGCTAGGCAGATAAAAGCACAGCCTTTAGCAACCTTCCGGGAATCAACCTCGATTCCTGTTATCTCAATATCACTATCACCAATAACTCTAGCTGGGAACAAATACTGTTGGATTTCGAACAGCTTCATAAGCTACTCCCCCTCTAAATATCTTTCTACTTCTATCTCCTAATTTCATTATAGCCCAAAACTAACTGCCTCAGACTTTTTTCATAGGAAAAGCCAGGCTGTTTTTCCTTGCTTCCCGGCTTCCCTTAATCTCTATTCTAATCCCATTTTTACTCATTGTCATCTAAATATATTCTAATTGCTGAACCTCTTTCAACTCTGGTTCCCGGTTTTGGTAGCTGTTGGACGATAATATTACCACTTCCCTCAACCTCTAGGGTAAAGTTAACGTACATTTCCAAAAGCTTTTGCTTGCTCTGACCGATTAGATTGGGAACCTCAACATAAGGTACATCAATTCCATAACGTAATTCTTTTTCTAATTGCTCTTTACTAACGGGAATCTCCAGATACCTAAGCGTATCCTCTAAGATATTTCTAACTATTGGAGCAGCTACTACACCGCCAAATTGAATCCCCTTGGGATTATCCACTGCTACATATATGACAATTTGCGGGTTGTCTGCAGGTGCAAAGCCGACAAAGGAAACAATATAATTATTTTCTAAATAGCCGCCATTTGGGGCAATCTTCTGCGCTGTTCCAGTCTTGCCACCAACTCGATAGCCATCAATATAGGCGTTTCGCCCGGTTCCATTAGCTACTACACTCTCCAAGGTTTCTCTTACCTCTTTGGAAGTCTCTTCAGAGATAACCTGCCTTTTGGCCTCAGGCTCGACCGACTGAAGAATCTGTCCGGTTACGGGATCACGAACCTCTTTTAGCAAGTAGGGAGTATAAAGTGTTCCTCCATTGATTGCTGCAGAGACGGCAGCAACCTGTTGAATTGGCGTCACTGCAACCCCTTGACCAAATGAGGTTGTAGCCAGCTCGACCGGACCAATTTGATTAAGGTTGAATAAAATCCCTTTTTGCTCCCCTAACAAATCAATTCCTGTTTTTTCGCCAAATCCGAAAGAACGAATGTAGGAAAATAATTTGGTGGTCCCTACCCGCTGTCCCATTGCTACAAAGCCCGGGTTGCAGGAGTTCTCTACTACCTCTAAAAATGTTTCACTTCCGTGCCCTTCCCTTTTCCAACATTTTAGCTTTCGTCCTGCCACTTCAATATAGCCTGGGTCATAAAAAGAGTCGTCCAAATCAACAACATCTTCCTCTAGGGCAGCTGCCAAAGTAATAATTTTAAAAGTCGAACCGGGTTCATAAGCCATCCAGATTGGCAAATTGCGATTATACACTTCCGCAGGATAAGCTGCATAGTTTTGCGGATCATAATTGGGTCTGCTAGCCATCGCCAAAATTTCTCCAGTATTGGGATCCATCGCAATCGCTATAGCGTTGTCAGCTTGATAAGTTAGCATAGCTTGATCAAGCTCCCGTTCAACAAAGGATTGAATTTGTTGATCCAAAGTGAGAATAAGGTCGTAGCCATCTACCGGAGGATTATAGGTTTCCTCTTGATTTGGCATTACTCGACCGCTAACATCAGCAGGAAAAGATATTGAACCTTGTTTTCCCTTTAATAATTGATCGTAGACCACCTCAAGCCCAGTTAAACCTTGATTATCTATTCCGACAAAACCCAAAACATGCGAGGCAAAGCCAGTCTCGGAATAATATCTTTTGCTCTCCTCGGTAATGGTGATTCCCGGAAGCCGTAAAGCGAGAACCTCATTAGCTTTATCCTCACTAATCTTTCTAGCAACCTTCACCATCAAAGTTCTTTTGGTGATTTGCTTATATATATCTCCTTCGTTCATACCCAAGATATTTGCCAACTCTCTGGCAGTGTTTTCGGCATCGCGTATTTGCACGGGAATAGCTATCACCGTCGGCGCACTAATATTATAAGCTAAGACCTCTCCGTTTCTAGCGTAGATACTCCCACGTTTGGCTTCTACAGGTATATCCCGGGTGAATAAATCCTCAGCCAGCTCCGTAAGCCAACTTCCTTGAACGATTTGAATATACCCTAATCTAGTAATCAAGGAAACAAATAATAGTGAGCCGATCAGCAAAGCAATCCAAATCCGTTTTCTTACAGTTACTTGCGAGACTCGTTGCACTATCTTAATCCTCCTTCGCCCTCTTCTATTTCCCTAGTCTGAATAAAGTACAAACCTTATATCACCTTATTCAATAGCTCTAGGACTTAGAACAAGCAAGAAGACGGGAGGATTTTTTAAGTCTCTTTGTCCGAATCAACCCCAACAGGAGGTTCCAGTATTATTTCAATTACTCCCTCCGGGGCAATACTACCGGGAGGCAGACTCTGCTTCACAACAAATCCGTTACCGGATATTTTCACCTCGATACCTAATACATCAGCCAGTTCCAGAGCTTCCCTTAAAGATTTACCTGTAAAATCGGCGATACGTAAACTTTCTCTTGGCTCAGTTAACAGATAGATTGTCACACCACGATAAGCTTCCGTGCCGGCAACAGGTGATTGTTCGATAATAGTTTTTCCTCCACCAAGGATCACCGGGTTCAAGCCTTTCTCAGTTAGTGCCACGGCGGCAGTGTTCAAGTCTCTAGAAAGGTAATTGTCCAGAATAATACTCTCTTCCCTTTCCAGTTCACTCTCCGAGCCGGATTTAAGTGGCACCTTAAGATATCTTAAGCTGTTTTGCATAATCTCAGTAAAAATCGGTACTGCCACGGTACTCCCATAATAAGGAATACTTAAATCTGGTTCATCAACGAGAACGTAGACCAGAAGTTCTTGCGAGGTAACGTAGCCAATATATGATACTACGTACTTATCCGGAAGATAATTGCCGTCCTCGCCAATTTTTTGTGCGGTACCGGTTTTACCGGCTATTGGATAACCGGGAATAGATCCGCCTTTTTCCATGCCGTATTCTACTACTTCCTGCAGTACCTCCGTAGCCTTACGAGAGGTTTCCTCAGAAATAACTTGCTCTTTTACAACAGGTTTGTTTTCGATAACTACTTCGCCCGTATCCGGATCTCTAATCTCTTTAACTATGTAAGGTTGCAACAAGTTTCCCCCATTAGCGACAGCGGCGACTGCCATTACCTGCTGAATCGGGGTAACTGCGATACCTTGTCCGATCGAGATAGCCGCAACATCTAATGGGTAAGCAGCATTCGCTTCTAAAAGACTGCCCTTAATTTCGCCGGGTAAATCTATTCCGGTTTGTTGTCCGTATCCAAAACTACTAATATAGGAAAAAAGTCTTTCCTTACCCAAACGCTCATAACCTAGCTTTACAAATGCCACATTACTAGATCTTTGAACCCCATTCAGAAAAGATATTTCTCCCCAGCCAATTCCGTTATTATGATCATGGATTACGCCCCCAGGCACTTTAATTTGTCCGGATAGATAAGTTTCTCCTCCGTTATAAACCCCCTCCTCAATAGCTGCTGCTAAGGTAACAATTTTAAAGGTTGAACCGGGTTCAAATTGGTATTGGATCGCCGAGTTTAAATAATCCTGAATAGTCCAGTATTCATTAGGATTAAAATTTGGTCGATTTGCCATAGCGAGAATTTCGCCTGTTTTGGGGTCTGCTACAATTGCCACTATTTTTTTGGGGTTATATTTAGTCTCAGCCCTATCTAAAGCGCTCTCGACGTATTGCTGAATCGTTTTATCAATTGTCAGAACAAGATTAGCGCCATCCTCAGCAGGCTCAAACATCTCTACACTATCGGGCAGTTCAAACCCCTTCAAATCCCTCAGAACATTTAACTGTCCTGGTTTGCCGCTAAGAATATCATCGTAATATTGTTCAAGACCAAGGATCGCCTCATTATCATAGTTTCTAAAGCCCAGCACATATGCTGCAAAAGAATTGTTCGGATAAGAACGCTTTACCTCTTCTTTCAGAATTATTCCGGGAATATTCAGCTCCTTAATTTGATCCGCGACAGCTTTATCAACCTTCCAACCACCGGGTCGTAGCTCAACTTGATACGAGCTTTTGGTCAGTAGAGAAAGTAAGGTATCCTCTGCCATATTCAGAAGCGGGGCAAGCTGTCTGGCTGTCTTCCGAACATCAGTCACATGATTAGGATAATCCGGTGATAAAACAGCAATAACAGTATAGGCTAAGGTATTATGAATAAGCCGATCACCGTTGCGATCAAAAATAACACCACGCTCAGGCTCAATTGTTTCAAAGCTATTCCAAATATTAATGGCCTTTTCCTGTAAAACAGGCGCCTCAATAGCTTGGATATAAAAGGTTCGAGTAAGTAGTATGAGAAATAAGAGGGTGAAAAATAATCCAAATATTTTCGCTCGAAAAAACACGATTTTATCTATCTCCATAACTCCCCTCCAAGGATTCAGTTTAACTAAGGGCGAGAAATCACAATTATCTGCTGCTCATTTAAACTCATATTCAACTCATTTTGAGCAATAGTCGTTATACGATCAGGCGAGCTTAGTTCAGCAATTCTTCTTTCCAGCTCCTCATTTTGCTGATTTAAGGAGGTAATTGATTTTTCTGTTTTTTGCAGTGAATAATTATATTCAGCCAGCTGAGCATAACCAGAAATAACTACACCAGCCATCACAACGATCATCAACACAGCGAATAAATATACCACCTTTTCCTTAGCCGGAAGTGTTTTCTTAACTTTTTTTACTGCTTTTCTTTTTGAAGCTTTTTCTTCATATTGGTAAGCCAAATTTCCATTAGTATATGCCATAAAAAAACAATCCTCCTTTTAAAAATATTCTGCCTTAGTCGAACAACCTAAATCTAAGCTATTGCTCAGCTTGAAGAGTTTTTTCAGCAATTCTGAGCTTTGCTGAGCGCGCTCTTCGATTATTATTTACTTCATCGTCACTGGGTAGAATCGGCTTTTTGGTGATAATTTTTATAATCGGCTTGTTGTTGCAGGTGCAGATCGGGAAATCCGGAGGGCATGTACAGCCCTTAGCGTGTTCTGCAAAAACAGTTTTACAGATTCTATCCTCTAAAGAATGAAAAGTGATAACAACTAACCTTCCACCGGGCTTTAATAAGCTGATGGAGTCGTTGAGAGCTTGATTAAAAACATTTAATTCATCGTTCACAGCGATTCTGATCGCTTGAAAGGTTCTTTTGGCGGGATTGGGTCCAGTTCTTCTGGCAGCAGCCGGAATAGCTTCCTTGATGATTTCCGCCAACTCAATTGTCGTTTCTAGAGGTTTTTTTTCTCTCGTCAACAGAATATTTTTAGCGATCCTTCTAGCAAATTTTTCTTCCCCATATTGAAAAATAATCTTCGCCAGCCGCTCTTCATCCCAAGTATTAACAATTGTATAGGCATCTAAATTGCCTGTTTGATCCATTCGCATATCCAAGGGAGCTTCCAGCTGGTAACTAAATCCCCGCTCTGCCTCGTCAAGCTGTGGAGAGGAAACCCCTAGGTCAAAGAGAATTCCATCTACCGCCGAAACCTCTCTTTTAGCCATTTCCTCTTTTATATATAAAAAATTGGCTTTAATCAGCTCAACCCTATCCGTAAATTCAGCAAGCCTCTTTTGGGCAGCAATAAGTGCTCGTTCATCTTGATCAAATGAATAGAGTCTGCCTTCCGTATTAAGTCTTTCGGCGATCAGACTGGAATGACCAGCACCACCTAAAGTGCAATCCAGATAAACCCCCGCCGCTTTTATTGCTAACCCATCGACTGCTTCATTAAGCAGGACTGTAGTGTGCTTAAACATCTTCGTCATCCTCCACTATTAAGTGAAAATATCTCTCGTTTTTATAAATTAAAATCGACTATTTTCTCGGCAATCTCATTAAATGAATCCTCAGAATCCTGATAATAGATTTCCCAAAGCTCTCTGCTCCAGATTTCTACACGATTAGAAACACCGATTATTACACATTCCTTCAACAAATCGGCATAGGTTCGTAAATTGTTCGGTATGCTTACTCTTCCCTGCTTATCTAGTTCGCATTCAATTGCCCCAGAAAAAAAGAATCTTGTAAACTTCCGCGCATCGGCTCTAGTAAAAGGAAGTGACTTCAGCTTTTCTTCAAGCTGCTTCCATTCTGAAAGGGGGTATGCAAATAGTGACTTATCTAAACCACGGGTGATCACAAATTCCGCTCCTAATTCCTCCCGGAATTTTACAGGAATAATTATTCGTCCTTTATCATCAATGCTATGAATAAATTCCCCCATGAACATTTAAGCCACCCCCCACTTATCCCCCATTATACTCCACTTCCCTCCACATTTCACCACAAGAATTATTTTTTTTCAAAAAAAAACCTACTCAAAATAAGTTTTTTTATTTTGTTTTATTTAGATAGTTGTTATTATATAATAAGTATTATTGTTAGAGATCAAAGATAAAGTATGGGAGGATAATTAATGGAAGCACTTTATGTCGTAACAGTTGTCGCTTTAATTCTATCTGCTATATTTAACAAGCAAAAAACAATTAAAGGGTTGAAAATCGCTTGGAAAAAGTTCAGTAAAATTTTGTCTAGTTATATCAAACTATTAATCTTAATCTCTATTGTTTTATTATTAACTGATAAGTTTATTATTCAATATTTAGGCGGAAGTTCTCAAGGTATAGGTTTATTAATGGGATTGGTTTTAGGTTCTATTACAATTATGCCAGGATTTATAGCCTACCCTCTAGCTGGTGTATTAGTAGAAAAAGGAGTTAGCTATATGGTAATTACAGCTTTTATTACTACGCTTATGATGGTTGGGGTTGTCACCTATCCAGTTGAAAAGGAATATTTAGGAACCAAAGCAACTATTCTCAGAAACGTTGCTAGCCTAATTATTGCTCTTATCATTGCTCTTACAGCAGGATTGTTATATGGGGAGGGATTTTAATGTCCAAAAAAAATAAGCTGGATTATACGATCTTTATTATATTTAGTACCTTTGTTATTCTTTCCTTTGTTTTAAAATTTGATCAAGGTATTCAAGTTGGTAAAAACTTTATGTTATTTGCTTGGGATATGATAAAAATACTTCCACCTGCGTTTATACTTATTGGGTTATTTGAAGTATGGGTAAAAAGAGAAACAATTGAAAAAAATTTTGGTCACACGTCGGGTTTAAAAAAGTATATATGGTCAATTCTTTTAGCGGCAACAACTGTAGGTGGTACTTTTGTTGCATTTCCAGTGGCTCATTCATTATATCAAAAGGGTGCAAATTTTAGTGCTATATTTACGTATGTAAGTGCAGCATCACTTCTAATGATACCAATGACAATTATGGAAGCGTCTATCCTTGGTTTAAAATTTACATTAATAAGATTAGGTGTATCCCTGCCGTTAGTAGTTTTTAGTGCTATTTTATTAGGAAACTACCTTGAAAAAATTAAGTATGACTTACCTACAAAAGAATAAAATATTATTAACTTTAAAAAAGACGGAGGGACGTTTCTTCCGTCTTTTTCTTGTTGCAAGACAGGAGAAACGTCCCTTCGTCTTCTGACACCTGACGTCTGCTATGCCGTGAATCCTAATTTTTCAGCATCTAAATTATCTGAATTAGGTAGTTTTCTAAGAGTAGAGTTAAACAAAAAATACACAGAAATAAATAATATACCAAATGAAGCAGAATAAAAAACAATTGAACTGTTTGTAACTGTAGCAACAAAACCACCTATTAATGAACCGACCGGCATCGCCGACATATTGATACTTGCGCTTACTGAGCTAATACGGGCTAATAGGTGTCGAGGGGCAATTTTTTGCATAACGGCGGCAAAAATGACATTTATTATACCTATCGGTATCGTGGCTAATCCCAGTAAGATGATACTTGCCAGATTCCAATGAACAGCTACGGAAAAAAACCAGAAAACCGCACTAATAATATAGACAATGATTACTAATTTTCCTAACGGGAATCGGTCAAAGAAAGAAGCTAATAATGCCCCAATTAATATACCCGCAGATAATGCTGCTAATAAAGCCCCATAAATCTCGGGACCTCCTCGCTGGTCTGCATAGGCAGGCAATACGGCCATCGCTGCACCAAAGGTGAAGTTCGCAACAATTGATACAACGAAAAATTTTGCGAAAATTGATTTGAAAATAAAAGTAATCCCTTCTTTTAAATCCGAAGTATATACTTTAATATTTTCTTTTATCGATAACTTTTCTTTGTTACTTTGATCATTTTCACTTTTTGGCAGTTTAAGTGATGTAAAAAGTACTGCTGCAATTGCAAAGGTTATGGAATCTACTATCAATAAACTGACGGCTCCGATTAAAGCAATGACAATCCCCGCTACAGCATTAAAGAACATATCGATTCCCTGATAAGCAAAAGCCATAGCGGAATTACCCTTTACCAGCTGCTCTTTCTTCAATAATTGCGGTAATGCAACTGCTTGAGCGGGATAAACAAATTGATTAATCAAAGACAAGATGGGCATAATTATTAATATAGCAGTAACATTTAACAGATCCATAAATGCTAAAAGGGGGATAATCAACACGATAATAGCCTGTGCTATTTCTGGAATTACTAAAGTTTTCTTTAAGGGCCAACGGTCAACAAGCGGACCGGCAAGAAATTGTAAAAGGCTCGGGAATAATGTTAAAAAACCGGCCAAACCGGTATAAAATGAGGAACCTCCTAATTTATAAACGAGCCACATTGCGGCGACATAATAAAGACTATCACCGCTATTGGTAATAAGACGTCCGAGAAACAAAAGGGTAAAACTTTTATTTTTAAAAAGTACTAACATGTTTAATCCTCCTCATCTTCTTTTTTTTCTTCCTCACTAACAAATAATGGGCTTTCTATTTGAAAACCAACATTAGCAAGGTAAAACCATTTTCCTGTATCATCTTCAAGTTCCTCCAGTTCTTTCAGTAATTTATTATACTTTTTTTTCCATTCAATAAATTTTTCTTCCAAAATTCTCACTTCTACTTGATTTGCGATAAAAGGATTATTATCAACATCAGTAGACTTAAACAAGAAAGCTGCCTCAGGAGCTGCAGTAACCCGGTGCTGTGCACGGGATAAGACCATATAGACGTTTTGTCTAATAGATTGTTTTATTTCATTCATATGAGGCAACAATTTTTCATCTATATCGTAACTATAAGCAACACTTTTGAAAAACTTTTGGACAATACCGTTTTTAAGCTTAGTATCAACAACTTTAACCAATCCGACATTTTCTAACTCTTTTAAATGATAATGTACTTTTGAAGGAGATAAATCCAATAAATCCCCTAATTGTTTGCCAGTATAAGCATTTTCCACCAGGTAAGTTAATATATTAACTCGGAGAGGATCGCTGACAGCTTTTAACTGATCGTAGTTTTCGATTACATATTTTTGTTTCATAAAACAATCACTCCTTTTTTAATGTTCAAATATATTTGAACGTATTATATAATATAAACATTAAAAAAGTCAATACGAGAGACCAGACGGTTCTCTTTTCTTTTCTCGCAAGACAGGAGAAACGTCCCTTCGTCTTCTACCTTGACAGGAGAACATACTAGACGGCATTTTAAAAGTGGTATATGCTATTGTGTGATCTAAAATGCTAATTCAATAAGGCATGTTCCAAGATAAACTTCAATGGATATAAATTTGAAATTTTGAGGTGCAGCTATGAAAAAAGGTAAATTAGTAGGACAAGGGAGAACGTCAAAGATATTTGCATGGGGAGAAAAACATATTTTAAAACTATTCGAAGAAGATATTCCTGATAAGGCAATAGAAAATGAATTTAGAGCTAGTAGAGTTGCTTTTGATCAGAAAATATCCACACCTTATGCTGAGGATATTATCGAAGTTGAAGGAAGAAAAGGAATCATTTATGAACTAATTGATGGCGTTACAATGATGAAATATCTTTCGTCAAGGCCATGGTTAATAACAAGGAACGCACGTAGGCTTGCTGATGTCCATTACCTGATCCATAAAACTAAAGTGTCAGGTCTTGTAGATCAAAAGTTAAGGCTAAAAGAAAAAATTAATTCTGTGAAATTTTTAACTGTAGAAAAGAAAAAATTTATTATCGAGTATTTAGAATTACTTAATTCTGGTAATTCCTTATGTCACGGAGATTTTCATCCGGATAATATTCTAATAGCAAACGATAAGGAAATAGTAATTGATTGGATGACAGGGGTGATGGGTAATTCTGTTTCAGATGTAGCAAGAACCTGTTTATTACTTTCAATGGGTACGTTACCCGAAAATATCTCATTTATTATGAAACGGATCATTAATTTTGCTCGCAGTAAGTTCTATTCTGAATATATAAAGCAATATTTAAAAATCTCCGGTACAAAAATGGAGGAAGTTGAAAAATGGATGTTACCGGTAGCTGCTGCAAGGATCAATGAGGGGATTCCCGAAGAAAAAGACCAATTGTTGAAAATAGTTGATGAACAATTAGAGGCACTATCATTGAGATAGTGCCTCTTGGAGACGAAGGGACGTTTCTCCTGTCTTTTTTTGAAAGACAGGAGAAACGTCCCTTCGTCTTTTTAGTCTTAATGTTTAAGCTTGATGAGCCTGCCCTTTTGGCTCGTAAATGCAATAAGGCTCCTCAGCCATAAAATTATCTGCCTCATAATAAGCCCTTGCTCGGCAGCCTGAGCAAACATTAACATATTCACAAATCCCGCATTTGCCTTCAAGGAGCTCGGATTTTCTCAAGGTGTTAAAAACCAGCGATTCCTCCCAGATTTTTTTAATTGGTTCCTCTTTAATTGATCCAGCCTCGACAGGGAGATACCCACAAGGTTGCAGTTTGCCCTTATGAGAAATAAAGAAGACTCCCGTGCCTGCCAAACAACCTTTAGTCATCGCTGCCATCCCATGACTTTGCATAGTAACCTTTTCTCCTCTTTCCTTGGCCTTCTGTCTAATTATCCGATAATAGTGCGGAGCACAGGTTGCCTTTATTTCGATCGGCACTTGCCTGGACTGCTCGTAGAACCATGATAAGACTTCTTCATACTGTGCCGCAGGCAACATTTGATTCTCCGCTATCTGGATACCACAGCCGACGGGAACCAACATAAATAAATGCAAAGCCACCGCCCCTTTATCCAGTGCCAATGCCAGAATATCCTCTACTTCATCTACGTTGTGCTTGCTTATCGTTGTATTAAATTGAATCTCTAAGCCCTGCTCTTGTAATAACCTTGCTCCTGTTAAAGCCCTTGCGAAGGAGCCTTCAATTCCTCTAAAGCCGTCGTGGCTGGCTTGATTAGCCCCATCTATGCTGATTGCCACCCGCTTAATGCCAGCTTCTTTTATTTTCCGCGCCTTCACTTCGTCAATTAAAGTACCATTTGTTGCTAAGGCAACTCTTAGACCCTTAGAAGAAGCATATTCAGCTATTTCAAAAAAATCCGGCCGATATAAAGGCTCTCCTCCCGTCAAGACTAAAATCGGGTTAGAAAAGTCTACTATTTGGTCAATTACATTAAAAGCTTCCTCCGTCGTCAGCTCATCTTGGTTCCGATTAGGCTGCGCAGTTGCCCGGCAATGAACACACTTCAGATTGCAGCCCTCTGTTAGTTCCCAAAAAATAAGCCGTGGAGTATACCCCTTATCCGTCATTGGATGCTTCGAACTCGAATGCATTTAATCACGCCCTTATCTCTTCATCAGTTAAATAACAGGCGGGATCAGATTCCCAAAAATCCCCTGTTACCGCTTCCGCACGCGGACGGAAATTGCCGTTGCAGACCGCTAACCACCTACATGAAGCGCATCTTCCCTTAAGAAGTGGCTTGCGATCCTTTAATCCTAATAAAATCGGCTCAGTAGAGTTTGTCCAAATCTCTGCAAAATGTTTTTCTCTAATATTACCGAGATTATGGTTTTGCGTAAATTGATCAGGGTGAACATTTCCTCGGTTATCAATATTCGCAAAAGCGATACCTGAGCGATTGCCACCATTTCTTTGCAACATTTCCCATATAACCGCAGCCTGCTCCGGGTTTTCCTCTTGCATCCGCAAATAAAGGTAGACGGCATCGGCGTGATTATCTACCGTTAGAATCTCTTTATCCAATCCTTTTCGATGGAAATCAAGCGTCCGATCAATAATTAAATCTACAGCTTTTCTGGATTCAGCATGGGTTAAATCTTCCTTCATCATTTCACTACCACGTCCGGAATAGACCAAATGATAAAAACAAGCCCGGGGAATCTGCTCTCTTTCAATAAAATCAAATATATCATCTAACTGTAAATAATTATGCTTATTAATCGTAAAACGCAAGCCGACCCGTTGTTCCACCTCAATCAAATTCCTGATTCCGGTTAAGGCCTTTTCAAAGGAGCCATCTGATCTTCTAAAAGCATCATGCTTCTCCTTAATTCCGTCAAAGGAAACCCCGACATAACCTACGCCGATTTGTTTGATTCTCTTCGCCATCGCTTTACCAATCAAGGTTCCATTTGTCGAAAAGGTAACTCTAATCCCTTTCTTAATCGCATATTCTGCGAGGTCTAAAATATCCGGTCGGATCAGCGGCTCACCACCGGACAGCAAGAGCACCGGCACGCGAAACTCTGCCAGCTGATCAATCATCGTCATAGCTTCAGAGGTGGTTAACTCCTCCTCATAATTTTTGGACTCAGAACTGGAATAGCAGTGAATGCAATGCAAATTGCAGGTTCTTGTAACGTTCCAAACCACCACTGGTCCGTGATTGGCGTGCGTCCCATGAAGACGTCCAATAGAATGCTGACTGTAACGCAGACTATCACCAAAATTGCTTGAGTTAGTTAATAGCTTTGAAATTCCAATCAATGCTGACACTCCTTCACATTTCTATCTGTGTAGATCTTCTGTCGATCTTTTACAACTATTTTGTACTTATAATCTTTTTTTATTATACTCTATATCACTAAATGTGAAAAGTTAGCGAACTCTTTAAAATATAGAGAATAAAAAATCTCAGCCTGATTACTGAATAAGCCCGATTACAAAGAGGAGAATATAAAAGAAGCTAAAGGAAATAAAGCATAGTTTTAGAGTAGAGGCAACTAGCTTTTTGTAGTTCAGATTTTTTTTAAGTTTCAATTGCAAAAATCCTAGAGTAAAAAAGATAACAAAAACCCAAATAAAGGCAAAAACAAGACCATAGGTATTCTTAAAGAGGATCTCGATTTGTGCTGCAACAGCCGTAAATAAAAATACTACAGTTACATACATCGCGATTTTTCTAGCTGCCTCCTTAGGTTTGTTCAACATTTGTAATAAAAAATACAACAAAAAAAACGATACAAAGGGCAACGTTGCAAATAAAGCGTAGGTCTGCAAAAATACCTTCATAAAGAAACCTCCTACTATTATATTTCCTCTTCGTCGATCAACTTCCTTGTTGAAATATGATCTTGTGCTCGAAGGGTCCTACTATTATATTTCCTCTTCGTCGATCAACTTCCTTGTTGAAAATAAGTGAATGATAAAACATTACCAGAGATATATTCTTAAAGCGTGGTAGTATATCCTGCTTTTTCCCCAAAATATTATGGTTATTAGATTTTTCAAAAAAATTAAATAATTACTATGTATCAAATCAATTTTTTATAGTATAATATTGTAAATATGTTAGTTTTGTTGATTAACAGTCAAAAATATAATCTACAAGGAGAGATATCTATGAACCTATCGAAGGTTGTGCCTTTGCAAATCAATTACAAAACAATTGAGGATTTTAAAAAATTCCGGGAGTATGGATTAGAAGAGCTGTCAATGCTTGAGGATTTACAGGCAAATATGATTGAAGACGGCACTAATTCACCATTTTTCGGAATATATGATGGGGATCAGCTTATCGCAAGGATCAGTTTGTATAATATCGAGGCAAAATATGATAAATACTTCCAACCACCTCAAAGCTTCTATGAGCTTTTTAAATTAGAGGTGCTTCCGGAGTATATCGGTAAAGATCTTGGAACGCTGTTGGTGAAATTCGCCAAAAGCTTAGGACATCCTATTAAAACCAACGCTAGAAATGGTTCGCATGAATTCTGGCTAAAAATGGGCTTCTCACCTGTTAAGTATGACCCTATTCGCGATCGCGGTGAAAACCCCTATATTTGGCATCCAGATGGATTGGTAGAATAAGCGAGATTTATGCAGATGGAGTTTTTACACATAAAAAAAATCATCCGTGAGGATGATTTTTTATTTATTAAGGCGTTCAAGGTTCCCGTTGAAATCCATTTTAAAGACTGGCTTAGAGCTCTCTTCTTCACTTAAAAAAGCTAACTTCCTGGCTCGATCCATAATTTGTATCAAAGCTTTATAATCCTCGTTAACAACCTTAAAATCTGACTCTAGGAATTTTACCCTGTTCCTCAGCTCAGTATTTTCTTGCTTCAAAACCTCTAACTCTTTAGTTTTTTCCTCAAGTTCCCTGTCATAAGTCTTGTAACTTTTTACTAAATCATGTGAAGCTGCCTTTTGCTTCTTTAAGAACCGAATAATAGAATCAAAAGAGAGTGAT
>Ga0209347_1003706_pt1 | contig 17245 bp, 16 predicted proteins | sample AutmiccommuBRH23_FD_187382 | JGI IMG/M metagenome (GOLD analysis project Ga0209347, IMG submission 187382) | Deep subsurface microbial communities from Mt. Terri, Switzerland - Autotrophic microbial communities BRH/23 (SPAdes) (version 2) | ecosystem: Environmental > Aquatic > Deep subsurface >...
CCGGTGACCACCGCCGTGCGCAGCGGGCGGGTCGGCGCGGTGTCGCGGTCTGGCATGGCACTCCTGCGGGCGAGTCGAGGCGTAACTAAGCGCTTGCTTACCTTGGCCCTCCGGTCGGTCTCCCGTCAAGTGCCCGTTCACGTGCCCGTCCGATGCGCCCCCTCCTCCCGCGGTCGAGGTATTGGTCGACCACCAGGAGTCGATCCATACCTCGAACGGGGGTGCGATGTCGTGGTCGCGGGGGAGGATCGACCCATGCCGCTCCCCTTGTCCGAGGTCGTCGCCACCTCTCACGCCGTCGCGACCACCTCGTCCCGCACGGCCAAGGTCGCAGCAGTGGCCGACTGTCTTGCCCGCGCGGCGGCCGAGGGCCCCGAGACCGTGGAGATCGTCGCCGCACATCTGTCCGGTGTCCTGCCCCAGCGCCGGGTCGGCGTCAGCTGGCGCGGCCTCCGATCCCTGCCCGGGCCGGCTGCCACCCCGACGCTGACGGTTCTCGAGGTCGATGCCGCCGCCACGGAGCTGGCCGCGGTCTCCGGACCGGGCTCGGCGGGGCGCCGGTCCGCCCTGGTCGGATCCCTCTTCGAGCGGGCCACGGCGGACGAGCAGCAGTGGCTCCGGGCCCTCATCACGGGTGAGACCCGGCAGGGCGCCGGGGACGGTGTGATGCTCCAGGCCATCGCCAAGGCCGCCGAGGTGCCCGACGGAACCGTTCGACGCGCCGTCATGCTGGCCGGGCACGCCGGGCCCGTGGCACGCGCGGCGTTGGAGGGAGGGGCAGGCGCCCTGGACGCGATCACGCTCGAGGTCGGGCGACCGCTGCGGCCGATGCTCGCCGGGTCGGCCCCGGACGTGGCGGCCGCGCTGTCGGGACTCGGTCCCGAGGTCCTCGTGGAGACCAAGCTCGACGGCATCCGCCTGCAGGCGCACGTCGACCGGCGCGCCGAGCCGGCCGAGGTCCGCCTCTTCACCCGGACCCTCGAAGAGGTCACCGACCGGATGCCCGAGATCGTCGAGGCGCTCACGACCCTCGACGTGCAGACCGCGGTGCTCGACGGCGAGGTCCTCGCGCTGCGCGACGACGGGAGTCCCGAGCCCTTCCAGGTCACCGGTGCCCGGACCGCGAGCAGCGCGGACCCGGACCGCCTGAGGACGCAGGTGCCGCTCACCCCCTTCTTCTTCGACCTGCTGCACGTCGATGGCGAGGACCTGCTCGACCTGCCCGCCGCCGAACGCTGGAGCCACCTCGCCCGGACCGTGCCGGGCGGGTGGCTCCCGCGCCGGCTCCTCACCGGGGACGTCACGGAGGCTCAGGAGTTCTTCGACGAGATCACCCGGTCCGGCCACGAGGGCGTCGTGGTCAAGGACCCGTCCCTGCCCTACGCCGCTGGTCGGCGCGGGCCGGGATGGGTCAAGGTCAAGCCCCGGCACACCCTCGACCTCGTCGTCCTCGCGGTCGAATGGGGCAGCGGGCGGCGGCGCGGCTGGCTCTCGAACATCCACCTGGGCGCCCGAGACGCCGAGACGGGCCACCTCGTCATGCTCGGCAAGACGTTCAAGGGCATGACCGACGAGATGCTGCGCTGGCAGACCGAGCGATTCCGCGCGCTCGCGATCGACGACCCGGACTCCGACGAGTGGGTCATCCGCGTCAGCCCGGAGCAGGTCGTCGAGGTGGCCTTCGACGGCGTCCAGCGCTCCAGCCGGTACCCGGGCGGCATGGCCCTGCGGTTCGCCCGGGTCCTCCGGTACCGGGACGACAAGCCCGTCTCCGAGATCGACACCGTGCAGACGGTTCGCCGCCTCGCCGGCTGGTGACGCCCCACCTGCCTCCACCCCTGCGCTCGGCTGGCGCCCACGACCTGGCGTGGACCTGCGTCGTGCAGGTCAGCGCTGCGCCGCGATGCGCCGGTCCAGGGCCTCGATGACCGTCGTGCAGACGTCCATGTCGTAGAGCCGCTCGATGCTCTGCATCCCACCGGGGCTCTCGGCGTTGATCTCCACGACCTTGTCGCCGATCACGTCGATGCCGACGAAGAACATGCCGTCGGCCAGGAGCTTGTCCCGCATCGTCTCGACGACGGTGAGCTCGACGTCACCGGGGTCGATGGGCACCGACCGGCCGCCGACGCTGATGTTCGCCCGCGGGTCGTTGCCGGTCGGGACGCGCCGGAAAGCGGCCAGCTTTCCGTCGAGCTCGAGGATCTCCCCGTCGAGCACGAAGATCCGCACATCGCCGTTCTCGCCGCCGTCGACGAACTCCTGGACGATGGCGTAGCCGTCCTGCAGGACCGCCTCCGTCATCTGCGCGAGGTTCGTCTCGTTCTCGTCCTCGATCATGAACACGTTGCGGCCCTTGGCCCCGTACAGCGGCTTGACGACGGAGTGGCCGACCTTGGCCACGAACGCCTCGATGGCCGCGGGGTCGCGCGTCACGACGGACCGGGGCCGGATCTTCTCGGGGAACTCCTCGAGGTAGAGCTTGCTCGTCGCCCGGATCAAGGACATCGGGTCGTTGACCACCGTCACGCCGCGCGCCTTGAGCATCTGGCCGAACACGGCAGCGAGAGGGCTGGCCCACGGCCGCTCCTGGAGGTCGTCGATCGACTCGTTGCGAAGGAAGAGCGCGTCGAGGTCGTCGAGGACGATCCGCTCCGGGTCGCGTTCCTTGACCTGCTCCATGAACCCGGCGAGCGTGTCTCCCTCGGCGAACTCCGCCCGCCGGGCCCGCGCCAGCAGCCGCCCGTCGGTGTCTCCCAGCTCGACGTCCCCGACACCGACGTACCAGGCCTCATGGCCGCCCAGGCAGGCCGCTCTCGCGAGGCGGGTGGTCGTGTACTCGTCCACCTCGGTGGCGACGTCGTTGACAAAGAACGCGATCCTCATGCGGCTTTCTCTCCTTCGTAGAGGTCGATGACCGATGCGCCGGCGCGGAGCCTCTCGAGGCGCTCCTGGGCTCCGGGCACGTCGAGCCACCGGGGACGTACCCAGGCGGGACTGAGCACCTCTCGCTCGAGCAGCTCCTGGACGAGCGGGATGTGGTCCAACGCAAGCTTGCCCACGAAGAGCGGCTCGAGGGAGCCGCCCTCCGCGAGCATCTCGAGGATCCGCGAGATCCCCCGGAGGTAGATCGCGTCCTTGACGTTGCCGCCGCCGACGACGACCCGGGTGGTGATGTTCCACGCGGTCCTCGTCGGGATGCTGTGGTCGGTGCGCAGCGACTCGAAGATGTCGAGGAACCCGGCGCCCTCGAGGAGCCTGCCGACAGCGACGACGCGCCCGGCGAGCACCCGGAGCCGGCGTGGGTCCAGCCCGCCGGTGAGGTACTCGGCGAGCACGGCCAGCCCCTCCTGGGTCTCGTCATAACCCGGCAGCCCGATGGTCAGCAGCTGCAGCGGCTGCTTGGCACCGTTCTGGTAGGTGACGACGTGCGTCCCGATCTCGTGGTGGAGCAGGGGCTCGACCCGATCCGACCGGAAGGTCGCGGACTCGGGGATGAGCAGGCGACCGAACGACACCATCAGCTCCCCGACGTCGTCGCGCACGTCCATGGCCGTGGGGAAGTCCGCGTGGACCTCGCGGTACCGCGCGAACTCCGCCTTCGCAGCGTCCGCGAACGCGCCGGCCGTGACGCTCTGGGGGCTCGGAGCCAGGGGCGGGATCATCTCGAGCAGGTCCTCCGCAGCCCGAGCCAGGGACGGTGCGACGCCGCCGTAGAGCTGGAGCGACCCGTAGAGGAAGCGCGAGGTGTCCCGGTCCTCGAGAGCCGTGACCTGCCGGGCGATCTCGTCGCGTTTCGCCCGGAACAAGGTGTGCAGAGCAGGGTCCTCCACGGTCTCGATCTCGAGGTTGTAGAGGTCGCGTCGCACGAGGTCCGGGTCGAACTCCAACGGCCTCAGACGCAGCGTCGGCGCGGTCCCGAAGTCGCTGCGCTCGAAGTCGGTCCACGCCTCGGCCGCGTTGACCGGGGTGAGGTTGAGCAAGAGGTCAAGCTCGCGCTCGATCTCGGTCAGCCGGGCGTCGACCTCGAGGACGGGGGCAAGCTGCTCCGTGGTGGACGTCATTCGAGAGACGTACCCAGCCACCTTCCCGAACCACGCCTCGACGCTCCCCAGCCGGTGCGGGAGGCGCCCACGTGGGTTGAGCGCCGTCGAGTGTGCACTTCGTGCCGTCCCCATCGACGAGAGGGAGGGCGAGCGCGCGGGCACGTGCCAACGGGAGCGAGCCCAGCGGCATACGGGGATAGGCTCGACGCGACTCAACCACAGCGCAGCCGAGGAGAACTCGTGAGCGAGCCCCGCACCCTGGGAGTCGGCTCCATCCCGCTCGAGGGCCGCACCGCGTTCAGAGTCTGGGCGCCCCACGCCGAGTCCGTCGCGGTCGCGGGCAGCTTCAACGCCTGGTCGCCCGACCGCCACCGGCTCGAGCGCGAGGACGCCGGCTACTGGTATGGCGAGGTCGAGGGCGCGGGGCCGGGGGACGAGTACAAGTACGTCATCACGACCAACGGCGAGCAGCTCCATCGCGTCGACCCCCGCGCCCGCGAGGTCACCAACTCCGTCGGCAACGGGGTCATCTACGACCGCGACGCCTTCGACTGGCACGGTGACTCGTTCGCCACGCCGGACCACCACGAGCTCGTCATCTACGAGACCCACATCGGGTCGTTCGTCGCACAGGAGGGGGACCCCGGCGACATCGCGACGATGGCGAGCCGCCTCGGCTACCTCAAGAGCCTGGGGATCAACGCGATCGAGCTCATGCCCGTCGCCGAGTTCGCCGGCGACTACTCGTGGGGCTACAACCCCGCGCATCCGTTCGCCGTCGAGTCGACCTATGGCGGCCCCGACCGGCTCAAGGCCTTCGTGCGGGAGGCGCACCAGCACGGCATCGCGGTGATCCTCGACGTCGTCCTCAACCACTTCGGCCCGAGCGACCTGTCGCTGTGGCAGTTCGACGGCGCGTCCGACAACGGCAAGGGCGGCATCTACTTCTACCAGGACGACCGCTCGCACACCCCGTGGGGCGACACGCGCCCCGACTACGGTCGTGAGGAGGTCCGGCAGTACTGCCGCGACAACGCGCTCATGTGGATCGAGGAGTTCCACATGGACGGGCTCCGCTTCGATGCCACCCTCTACATCCGGACGGTGAGCGGCGTCGGCACCGACATCCCCGAGGGCTGGGCGCTGATGCGCGACATCAACCTGAGCATCCGGCAGGAGCTGCCGAGCAAGCTCCTCATCGCCGAGGACCTGCAGAACGACCCCGCCCTCACCTCGCTCGACGGCGCGGCGTTCAACGCGCAGTGGGACGCCGGCTTCGTGCACACCCTGCGCGCCCTGGTCACCACACCGGACGACGCGGCCCGGTCGATGCACGACCTCGCCGGCGTCGTCGCGCCGCGCGGCAACCCGTGGGAGCGCGTCATCTACTCGGAGAGCCACGACGAGGTGGCCAACGGCAAGTTCCGGGTGCCGCACGAGATCGACCCCGCCGACCCGTCCGGGTGGCCCGCGCAGAAACGCGCCACCCTCGCCACGGCCATCGCCCTGACCAGCGCCGGGATCCCGATGCTCTTCCAGGGGCAGGAGTTCCTCGAGGACGAGTGGTTCCGGGACACCGTGCCGCTGGACTGGGAGCGCGCCGAGTCGTTCCGGGACATCGTGCGGCTCGTCCGGGACCTCGTCTCGCTCCGGCGCAACCTGACCGGCACCACGGCGGGGCTCACCGGACCACACACCGACGTGACCCTGGTGGACGACGTGGCCAAGACGATGGCCTGGGTGCGCTCGACCGACACCGAGTCGGCGTGTGTGGTGGTCAACGCGAGTGCCGAGTCGCGCGAGGTCACCATCGGCCTCCCCCAACCCGGCCGGTGGGCGGTCCGCTTCAACTCCGACGCCGCGACGTACAGCGCCCTCTTCGGCGGCCACTCGACGCTCGACGTCGATGCCGGTGAGCCGGCCGTCGCGACGCTCTCCGTCGGCCCCTACACGCTCGTCGTGCTCAGTCCGGCGTAGCTCAGCGGAGCGGGTTGAACGGGCGCAGCTCGGCCGGCACCGTTCCGGTCACCATCTGCTCGGCGAGCAGCCGACCGGTCACCGGCCCGAGAGTGATCCCCCACATGCCGTGACCGCCCGCGACGAAGACCCGCGGCGACCGGGTCGCGCCGATGAGGGGCAGGCCGTCGACGGTGCACGGCCGCGAGCCGACCCACTCGTCCTGCCGGTGGTCGAGGTCCGCACCGCGGAGGAGGGGCCGGGCGGCTTCGACGATCGCCCGGATGCGCCGTCCGTCGAGGGCGGCCTCCGGCCGGCGGAACTCCATCATGCCGGCGACGCGCAGCCGGTCGCCGACCGGCGTGCAGGCGACCCGAGCGGCGGGGAAGTAGACCGGCCCGTTGGGCAGGTCCTCGACCTCGACGGAGAAGGAGTACCCGCGCCCGGCCTGGACGACGCGCCTGACCCCGAGGTCACGGGCGAGCGCCCCGAGCCAGGCGCCGGTCGCGACGACGACGTGGTCGAAGGTCTCCGCGGCCCCCGTGGACGTCTCCACGACGACGGCCGTCCCGACGTCGCGGAGCGAGGTCACCGCCCCACCGGTGACGATCTTGCCGCCCCGCGCGATGACGGAGTCCGCGAGCGCGGCCACGTAGGCGCCGGGGTCGACGAACCGCTGCCCGTGCAGCACGATCGCCGCGCCGATGGCGCCCGAGAGCGCCGGCTCGATCGCGCGTGCCTCGTCACCGGTGAGGACGTCGAAGGTGATGTCGCCGCCCTGGGCGCGGATGTGCTCGATCTCCTCGAGGAGCGTCGTCCGCTCGCCCGCCGTCCGGTACGCCGCAGTGAAGGGCCTCGCCTCGTGGGTCTCGGCGTCGACCCCGCCCTCCCGCAGCAGGTCGAAGCTCGCGAGCGACAGGTCGTTGACCGGGACGAGCGAGCCCATCGCCCGCTTCCACGCCGGCATCGTCGAGTGGCGGGTGAAGCCGGCGACGAACTTGAGGAGGTTCGCATTGGCGCTCGGCGGGACGTAGACGGGCGAGCTCGGGCTGAGGACCGCGCGCAGCCCGTACTTGAGGACGGCCGGCTCGGGCAGCGGCGTCGCGATGCCGGGCGTCAGCCAGCCGGCGTTGCCCCACGACGCGCCCGCGGCGACCCCGTCGCGGTCGATGACGGTGACCTCGACGCCGCGGTCCTGCAGGAACCAGGCCGTCGCGAGGCCGACCATGCCGGCGCCGACCACGGCGACGTGCTCGGGAACGGGGAGTCCGGAAGGAGTGATCGAAGCCATGTCTCCCATGGTTGGGCACGCCGGCTCGCGCCTCATGGTGCTGTGGTCCCAAAGGTGACTCTGGTCGTTGTTTCTCCAGCACAATGGCCCGTATGCCGCTGAGCTCGCTTCCCGGCCCCCGTGGCCTTCCGCTGGCCGACGTCGTCGGCGCCCTCGGTGGGGGCCTCCTCCGCGTCGCGGTGACCGCTCCCGGTCCGGAGGTCGACGACGTCACCCTCGCCGAGCCGGCCACGGGGGTCTTCGGCCAGCAGGGCGACCTGCTCCTCGGGGTGGCGATCGAGACACCGGAGGCCGCCGTCGGCCTGGTCGAGGCGGGCGCGGCGGCAGGCAGCGGCGCCGTCGTGCTCCGGCGCAGCGTGGCCCGGGGGCGGGAGGTCCGCGGTGCGGCCCGTCGCCTCGGCGTCCCGCTCGTCGAGCTGGCCGACCACGCCTCGTGGGCGCATGTCGTCTGGCTGCTCCGCGGGGTCCTCGACCGGGCTGCGACCGGGGCCGCCGTCCGCACGGACGGTCCGGTCCACGACGACCTCTTCGCGCTCGCCGACGCCTGCGCGGCCCTCGTCGAGGCGCCGGTCACGATCGAGGACACCCAGTCGCGGGTGCTGGCCTACTCGTCCCGGCAGGGCGTCGTCGACCCGATCCGGGTGTCGACGATCGTCGGTCGCAAGGTGCCCGATGCGGTGCTCGCGAGCCTGCGGGGCCGCGGGGTGTTCCGGCGCCTCGCGACCTCGAGCGACCCCTTCTTCGTCCCCGCCGACGGCGACCTCAGGCCGCGGCTCGTCATCCCGGTCCGGGCCGCGAACGAGTGGCTCGGCTCGATCTGGGCCGTCGTCGAGGAGCAGCCGCCGACCGAGACGATCCGGTCGCTGCAGCAGACCGCCTCGGTCGTCGCCCTGCACCTGCTGCGCCTCCGGTCCCAGACCGACCTCGCGCGCCGGGTGGCCGCCGACCGGCTCCGGACCCTCCTGTCGGGCAACCTCCACGACGTCGAGGCCTGGCTGCCGGCGCCGCCGTGGCGGGTCGTCGTCCTCGCCGGCGACCCGGCGCTGGACCCCGAGGCCCGGCTCGACACGTGGGAGTCCGCCTGTCGCCGGCACGGGTGGCGCCAGCCGTTGCTCGCGCTGCTCGACGACGAGGTGCTCGGGCTGGTCCGGGACGAGCCGGACGACGACTCCGCCGGATCCTGGCCGTGGCTGGCCGGCGTGTCCCGGGACCTCCTGGCGACCCGCCCCCACGTCCGGCTGTCCGCCGGGAGCGCGGTGCGCCGCCTGCCGCAGCTGACCCGGTCACGTCAGGAGGCCCTCGAGGTGCACCGCCTCGCCGTGGCCGACCGACTGCCCTCGAGGGCCACGGCCATCGAGGACGCCTGGGCCGAGGTGACGTGCGAACGAGCCGTGGGCGGCCTCCGGGCCGTCCTCTCGCACAGTCCGGTCGCGGAGCTGCACGTCCATGACACGGAGCACGGCACCGCATACTGCGCAACGGTGGCGGCCTGGCTCGACCACCCCGGCGACCCGCGCGCGGCCGCAGCTCGGGTCCACGTGCACCCCAACACGCTGCGCTACCGGATCAAGCACGTCGCGGACGTCGTCGACCTGGACCTCGCCGACCCGGTGACGCGGCTGGCGGCCCGGCTCGAGCTCCGTGCGCTGGGCCACTGACCGGTCGCTACCGTGGGTCCGTGCAGATCGCACCCATGACGGCGGCGCACGGGCCGGCCGTCCTCGACATCTACGCCGCGGGCATCGCGGAGGGCGACGCGACCTTCGAGTCGACCGTGCCGACGTGGGAAAACTTCGACGCCGCTCGGCTGTCGCTGCACCGGTTCGTCGCCGTGGACGACCTCACAGCCGTGCTCGGGTGGATCGCCGCGTCTCCCGTGTCGTCCCGCCCTGCCTACGCGGGGGTCGTCGAGCACTCGGTCTACGTCGACCCGCGGGCGCGGGGCCGCCACGTCGGACGCGCCCTCCTGGACACCCTGATCACCTCGACGGAGGCGGGCGGCATCTGGACCATCCAGTCCGGGATCTTCCCCGAGAACGTGGCCAGTCTGGCCCTGCACCGCCGAGCCGGCTTCCGGGAGGTCGGGGTGCGGGAGCGGATCGGTCGACAGGACGGCCGGTGGCGAGACGTCGTGCTCCTCGAGCGCCGATCACCCCACGTGCTCTGACGGGACCGTGCGGCGGTCGAGCCCAGGTCGCCTCAGGCGTTGCCCAGGTGGACGGTGCCGTCGGCGTCCACCCGGAAGCCCGGGTTGTACACGAAGTCCCACCGGAAGCCATCGGGGTCGGCCACGCAGGCGCTGACCCCGCCCCACTCACGCTCAGCCGGCTCGGAGACCGCGGTGGCCCCGGCAGCCAGCCCAGCGGCATACAGCCTCGCGACGTGCGCCGGGTCGGTCACGTTGTGCCCGAGCGACACGGGAGGACCGGCCGACCCGTGCGCGACGTCGCCGTACTCGGACGGCATCTGCTCGACGTCCCACAGGGCGAGCAGCTGCCCGGGCGCCACCTGGACGAACGCGATCTCACCCGGGATCTCGAGGACCTGCCGGAAGCCGAGGCCGTCGACGTAGAAGCGGCGCGCACGCTCGACGTCACGCACGCCCAGCGTGATGGCCGTCAGGACTGGTGTGGAGGACATGCGAAAAGGCTAGGACGACCCACCGACAGCCCACCCTGACCGCGGAACGTCCCTGCCCCTGTCACCCGTACCGCCCGGTCAGTGACCGGCGAGGAGCCCCCGCACCTCGGTCTCGCGATACCGGCGGTGACCGCCGAGGGTCCGGATCGAGGTGAGCTTCCCTGCCTTGGCCCAGCGCGTGACCGTCTTCGGGTCGACTCTGAACAGTGCGGCCACCTCTGCCGGCGTCAACAGCTTCTCCGTCTCGTGCCGATCCTGTGTCGTCATGGTCATTTCCCCACCACCCTGTCGCTCGAGCGGCGACACCGCATGGCCCGGAAAGGGCTCATTGGAGTCAGGTTAGGCCGATCGACTCGTTGGCGGGAGCGGATTGGCAAAACCACATTCCCACCCATTCCACCCGTCCTGCGGGCCACCGCGGGCGGTGGCCCGCGCGCGCCAGTGAAGCAGGATTGGCTCCGCTCATGTAGCGTTAGCACCACGAGTACACACACATTCCCGGGGCCGCTACGCGGACGACGGAGAGCTTGAGGGCCCTTCGCCGAGCGATGCCGTCCCGGCACGACGCACGAGGGGGTCACGCCATGGGGCGCGGCCGAGCCAAAGCCAAGCAGACCAAGGTCGCACGGCAGCTCAAGTACTACACGCCAGACACGGACTTGAGCGCGCTCGAGCGAGAGCTGCACCGCGAGTCATCAAGTCCGAGCCGTGACGAAACGCCACGGTTCGACGACGATGACTACGACGAATACGGAAAGTGGGCCTCGGGCGAGCGCTGAGCTCGACCCCTCCACTTCCGGCCACACCTCGTGTGTCGGGTGCTCAACCGCCCGGCCGCGATGACGGCTGTCCGTTCAGGCCTTGGGGTGCTGCCCCACGACCTGGACGGCGCCGCCGTCGACCCCCTTCGCACCGCGCGTGACCTCAGCGTCAGCCGCGATGGTGGCCCGCTCCTCTCCGGTCACCTCGCCCAGCCGCCAGGCCCGGATGCCGCTCAGTTCGCTCAGCTCGATGGCCCGCTCCGCGTGGGCCTCGGGAAGGACCCCGACGAAGCCGACGCCCTGGTTCAGCGTGCGCTCGAGGTCGGTCTGCGGGACGCGCCCCAGGGCCTGGATGGTCTGGAAGACCGCGGGCGGGGCCCAGGTGGCCCGGTCGATCCGGGCGAACATCCCGGTCGGCAGCACGCGGGCCAGGTTGGCGGCGAGCCCGCCGCCCGTCACGTGGCTCAGGGCATGCATCTCGACGCCCGCGTCGGCGATGAGTGAGAGGAGCGGCTTGGTGTAGAGCCGGGTCGGCTCGAGCAGCTCCTCCCCGAGCGTCCGCCCGAACTCGTCGACGTGCCGGTCCAGGGCCCAGCCGGCTGACTCGATGACGCGCCGCACGAGGCTGAAGCCGTTGCTGTGCAGGCCGCTGCTCGCGAACGCCACGACGACGTCGCCGTCGCGCACCCGCTGCGGCCCGAGGACGTGCGCGTACTCGACGACCCCGGTCGCGGCGCCGGCCACGTCGTACTCGTCGGGCTCGAGCAGCCCCGGGTGCTCGGCGGTCTCGCCGCCGACGAGCGCCACCCCGGCCTCCTCGCAGGCCCGGGCGATGCCACCGACGATGGCGGCGATCCGCTCCGGCACCACCTTGCCGGTGGCGATGTAGTCGGTCATGAAGAGCGGCTCAGCCCCGCAGACGACGATGTCGTCGACGACCATCCCGACGAGGTCGAAGCCGATCGTGTCGTGCTTGTCGAGGGCCTGGGCGATGGCGACCTTCGTGCCGACGCCATCGGTGCTCGTCGCAAGGATCGGGCGAGTCATCCGGGCGATCGCGCTCGCGTCGAACATCCCCGCGAAGCCGCCGAGGCCACCGACGACCTCGGGCCGGGTGGCGCGCCGGACCGACTCCTTCATCAGCTCGACCGCCTTGTCACCCGCCTCGACGTCGACGCCGGCGGAGGCGTAGGTGATCGGGGTCTGCGGCTCGCTCGTCACGGGCCAACCCTACCGGCGTCCCAGCGCCCGACCTCCACGCTCGGCCTCCACGCCCGACTTCCCCACCGGTCCGGTTCGAGGTATGGATCGACTCCTGGTGGTCGATGCACACCTCGAACGAAATGCCTCGATGCAACCGCTTCCACATCCCATCGGCGGGTGCGCGTTCGTCCACAGGAGCTCGAGGAACCCGAGCGGACCGAAGACCTTTCCCAGAGGGTGCAGCCCATGAACCAGGAGCGCAGCACCGCGGCGACGAGGACGGACGACGACCCTGAGGTCGCGAGACGGGCCCGAACCCGAGCCCGTCAGGTCGAGGGGCGCCGCGACTCCTGGTGGTCGATCCATACCTCGAACCGCAAGGTCTGGGTCAGGGGGGTGGGTGGGTCAGGGGTGCTGGAGGGCCCCTGCGCCGCCGGTTCCGACACCGAGGGCGACGCCGTCCACATCCGTGTCGACGGACCGGTCGTGCCCCGTGCGGACGGTGAGCGGCAGGGTCTCGAGGACGTGCTTGCCGACGCGGCCGTCCTCGGGCAGCTCGATGGGGTAGCGCCCGGTGAAGCATGCCGTGCAGAGCTCGTCGGCGGGCTGACGGGTCGCCTCGACCATGCCCGCCTCGCTGATGTAGCCGAGCGAGTCCGCCCCGATGGACGCCCTGATCTCCTCGACCCCGAGGCCGGTCGCGATGAGCTCCGCCCGGGTCGCGAAGTCGATCCCGTAGAAGCAGGGCCACTGGACCGGTGGCGACGAGATCCGCACGTGCACCTCGGCCGCGCCGGCCTCGCGCAGCATCCGGACCTGGGCCCGCTGGGTGTTGCCCCGGACGATGGAGTCGTCCACGACCACGAGGCGCTTGCCCCGGATGGTGTGCTCGAGAGGGTTGAGCTTGAGCCGGATGCCGAGCTGGCGCAGCGTCTGCGAGGGCTGGATGAAGGTCCGGCCGACATAGGCGTTCTTGACGAAGCCCTGGCCGAACGGGATGCCGGACTCCTGGGAGTAGCCGACGGCGGCCGGCACCCCCGACTCGGGGACGCCGATGACGAGGTCGGCCTCGACCGGGTGCTCGCGGGCCAGCGCCCGACCCATGTCGACGCGGGCCTCGTGGACGACGCGGTCCCGGATCACGGCGTCAGGACGAGCGAGGTAGACGTACTCGAAGACGCAGCCCTTGGGTTGCGGCTCGGCGAACCGGTGCGTGCGCAGCCCGTCCTCGTCGATGGCGATGAGCTCACCCGGCTCGACCTCGCGGATGACCGAGGCGCCGATCGTCTGCAGGGCCGCCGTCTCCGAGGCGACGACCCAGCCGCGCTCGAGCCGGCCGAGCGCGAGTGGCCGGACCCCCCAGGGGTCGCGCGCGGCGTAGAGCGTGTGCTCGTCCATGAAGACGAAGCAGAAGGCGCCACGCAGCTTGGGGAACAGCTCGAGCGCCGCCTGCTCGGGCGTCTTGTCGGGGTCGGCAGCGAGCAGGGTCGTGACGAGGGCCGTGTCCGACGTGTTGCCCCGGGCCAGCTCGCCGGTCACGCGGGCGCCGCCGAAGTGCTCGTCGACCATCGCCCTGAGCTCGACCGTGTTGATGAGGTTGCCGTTGTGCCCCAGAGCGAGAGTGCGGCCGCCGGAGCCGCCGAGCGTCGGCTGGGCGTTCTCCCACGTCGAGCCACCGGTCGTGGAGTAGCGCGTGTGGCCGATCGCGATGTGACCGCGGAGCGAGCTCAGGGCCGTCTCGTCGAAGACCTGGGAGACGAGGCCCATGTCCTTGTAGACGAGGATCTTCTCGCCGTCCCCGGTCGCGATCCCGGCCGACTCCTGCCCACGGTGCTGGAGTGCGTACAGCCCGAAGTAGGTCAGCTTGGCGACGTCCTCCCCCGGGGCCCAGACGCCGAAGACCCCGCAGGCATCCTGAGGGCCCTTCTCGCCGTGAATGAGGTCATGGGTCAACCGCCCGTCGCCGCGTGCCACTGCCCGATTCTCCCACAGATCGGACCAGGCCCGGTCCGCCTCGGACTAGGCCGACGTCAGCGGAGCGGTGGCCACGACCTCGTAGCGCGGACGCCGCCCGCGCCCCTCCCCGAGATGCGACTGAACGAGTGCGACCTCGTCCGCCCGCCACACCGGCCCCTCATACGCCTCGAACGTCCTGATCCAGCGAGTCGCCTCGGTCGGCCGGCGGAACCGGCCCAGGGTGACGTGAGCGTGGAACCGGGCGCCGTCCGGCGTCGCCCCCGAACCGTTGGAGGCGGTGCGGATGCCGCTCGCCAGCCTCCGGAGGTCGCCGCGGACCTGCTCGACGTCGGTGAACAGCACCCGGGCGGCATAGGGGTTGGGGAAGGCTCCGGCCCCGGCCAGGCGCACCAGCGGAGCGGGGTGCCGGGAGGCCGTCGCGGCCACGGCCGCGCTGAGGTCGTCGAGCCGCCACTCCGCGACCTCTCCGAGGAAGGCGAGCGTGACGTGCCACTGGTGCCGGTCGGTCCAGCGCAGCTCGGAGGCGCCCCGCTCGTCGGCCAGCCGGCGCGGCTCGACGTGCTCGGCGAGGTCGTCGAGGACCTCCTCCGGCGGGACGATGGCGATGAAGAGGCGCATGCTGCCGGCGGGCCCTAGTGCTGGCGCCCCGAGCGGTCGAGGAGGATGGCCAGGACCCCGGCGAGGCCGGCACCGACGAACGCCCCGAGGGCGCCCAGGAAGAGGACGGCCGTGCTCAGGGAGTACTGCACCGTCTGGCTGTAGCTCGGGCCGCCCGGCTCGCGCAGGCCGAACCAGATGCCCACGGCAAGGCCGAGGAACGCCCCGGTGAGGAGGAAGCGTTTGTGGTTGGGGATTCGCGCCGGCTCAGGACTCACCCCTCCAGCGTAGGCGACCTCAGGCGCAGCCCACCCCCCGCCGGCCCACCCCGCCCGACACCCGGCGGCCCACCCTGCCACCAACGCAGGGCCGCCGGCCCTCGGTCAGCGGAGGAAGAGCGCCCGCAGCCGGGACGCCGTGAACCAGACGCCCACCACCGACATGACGACGAAGTAGAGGGCGTGGCCGGCGGTGGCCGCCTCGAGGTGGCCGACGGCGAGGTGGCGCATCAGCTCGACGCCGTGCCACAGCGGCATCGCCTGGACGAACCACTGGATCGCCGTCGGGAAGACGTCGATCGGGAAGAGGGTCGCCGAGAAGAGGAACATCGGCAGCAGGGCGACCTGCAGGACGTCCATCTGCTGGAAGCTCTTGAGATAGCTCGTCACCGCCATCCCGATGCTGGCGAAGCCGACCGCGATGAGGAGGGCGACCGGGACCATGAGGACGGCCCAGAGGGACCCGACGAGGCCCATGCCGACCATGACGACCATGAACCCGATCGCGTAGAGGAACCCCCGGAAGAGGGCCATGAAGATCTCGCCGAGGGCGACGTCCATCGGGCCGAGCGAGGTCTGGAGCATGGCCTGGTAGAGGCGGGCGAAGCGCAGCTTGAAGAAGACGTTCCAGGTGGAGTCGTAGACCGCGCCGTTCATCGCCGAGGTCGCGAGCAGCGCCGGGGCGATGAAGGCGGCATAGCTCGTGGGCTCCCCGCCGGGGCCGGTGACGCTCCCGACGAGCCCGCCGAGCCCGACGCCCATGGCGAGCAGGTAGAAGACCGGCTCGAAGAAGCCGGACACCATGACGGCCCAGTTCTGGTTCCTGATGACCTTGAAGCCTCGCTCGATGACGGCGCGAGCATTGCCGCCGTAGAGGCCCGCCCACGGTCCGGGCACTCGGGTGGTCTCGGCCATGTCAGCTGCCCAGCCGTCGTGCGTAGATCCGGCGGCCGACGAGGATGCCCCCGAGCGCCAGGCCGGCGAGCACGGCAACGTGCACCAGGGTGAGCCAGAGTGGCTCGCTGGCTCCGTAGGTCGCCTGCCGGGCGAGCTGGGTGCCGTGCCAGACCGGCGAGACCCAGCCGATCCACTGGAGGGCCACGGGCATGACGGACAGCGGGAAGAAGGTCCCCGCGAAGAGGAACATCGGCATGATGACGAACCGCTGGACGAAGGCGAACTGGTAGCCCTCGTCCTCGAGGCTCGCCGCGAACGCCTGGAGCGGCGCACCGAACGCCGCGGCCGTGAGCACCGCCGCCGGGACGGAGAGCCACGACCAGCCGCTCGGCGCGGCGTCGAAGAGGACGAGCAGGAGCCAGAACACCCCGGCCTGGACGACGAAGCGGACGAGCACCGCGACGAGCTGGCCGACCGCGATCTGCTCGGGGGTCGCCGGGGTGGCGTGGGGCCCGTAGTAGAGCCGCTGCCACTTGAAGCCGGCCATCACCGGATAGGTCAGCTCGCCGCCGACGGACATGACCACGGTGCTGACGAGCAGGGCCGGCCCGACGAAGACGAGATAGGGGACGCCGTCGACGGACCCCGCGCCCCGGTCGACGAGGGCTCCGAGCCCGAGGCCGAGCGCGGTGAGGTAGAGCAGCGGCGTGACGACCATGTAGAGCAGGATCGACACCGCCCAGGCCTTCGCCCCTCGGAGCCAGGCCTCGACGAAGAACCACCAGCCCCAGCGTCGGGCGCGGCGAGCGAGCACCTCCGCCTCGGGCACCCGCCCCGACGCAGCGAGGCGGCCGAGGTCCGCGACCGTGCTTCCGTCAGTCAACGAGACTCCGCCCCGTCAGCCGCAGGAAGACGTCCTCGAGCGAGGACCTGCGCACGAGCGAGGTGATCGGGCTCAGTCCCCGCGCGGCGACCGCCTCCAGGGCCGCCTCGCCATCGTCGGTGTAGACGAGGATCCGGTCGGGCAGGACCTCGATGCGCGAGCCGATGTCCTCGAGCTGCGCGACGACGGCCGCGTTGCGGTCCGCCCCGAACCGGACCTCGAGGACCTCACGCGTGGAGTGCTCGCGGATCAGCTGTCGGGGGGTGCCCTCGGCCATGATCCGTCCCCGGTCGATGACGACGAGCCGGTCGCAGAGCTGCTCGGCCTCGTCCATGAAGTGGGTCGTCACGACGAGGGTGACCCCGACCTCCTTGAGGCGGAAGAGCCGGTCCCAGAGCACGTGCCGGGCCTGGGGGTCGAGGCCGGTCGTCGGCTCGTCGAGGAGGAGCACCTTGGGCTCGTTGACGAGGGAGCGGGCGATCGTCAGGCGGCGCTTCATCCCGCCGGAGAGCGAGCCGACCTTGGCCGTGCCGCGGTCCGTGAGCTGGGCGAACTCGAGCAGCTCGTCCGCCTTGGCCCGCAGGTAGGAGTAGGGCAGACCGAAGTAGCGGCCGTAGATGATGAGGTTGTCGCGGACGGACAGCTCCTCGTCGAGGTTGTCCTGCTGCGGCACGACGCCCAGGTGGGCCCGCACCTCGGGCCCCCGCTCCGCCGGG
>Ga0209347_1003707_pt1 | contig 17243 bp, 12 predicted proteins | sample AutmiccommuBRH23_FD_187382 | JGI IMG/M metagenome (GOLD analysis project Ga0209347, IMG submission 187382) | Deep subsurface microbial communities from Mt. Terri, Switzerland - Autotrophic microbial communities BRH/23 (SPAdes) (version 2) | ecosystem: Environmental > Aquatic > Deep subsurface >...
CTATCGCTGCTTGAAACACAAAAAAATATTGCAAAGCAATCTAACGTAGCTTATTGGAATTTATTTCAAGCTATGGGCGGACAAAATTCGATGGTCAAATGGGTGAATGCTAATCCTCCATTAGCTTTCAAAGATTTTATTCACTTTAATGGTCAAGGTGCCGCAAAAGTTGCTCAATTATTTACAGATGCGTTATTAGATTCATATAATAAAAGATAAATAAACTCTAAAAATAACGTTACAACAGGACCGTATATGGATACTGCTTTTTTCGAACGGCTTTGGGAACAGATTAAATATAATCCGCTGGAACCTCTATTATTCAACAGCGGATTTTTTCTATTCTTCTTCCTCGCCTGTATCGCCTTCTATCATATATTTATAAATAATAGAAGAGCTCAAGTTCTTTTTCTTACTGCCGCATCCCTCTTTTTCTATTATAAATCCAGTGGTTTCTATTTCCTTCTTCTGATCTTTAGCTGCATAATCGATTTCTATGCAGGTAACTGGATTTATGATTCCAAGTCAAAATCTCAAAGAAATATCCTTCTTACTCTTTCGATGGTAATGAATCTTGGTATTCTCGGTTATTTCAAATACAGCAATTTCTTTCTTGATACCGTAGCGGGACTAGGCGGACCGCAATTTGAATTTATTGATATATTTCTTCCCGTAGGCGTCTCTTTCTTTACTTTTCAATCAATGAGTTATACAATTGATTTATATAAAGGGCACATGGAGCCGGAGAAGAAATTTATTGATTTCCTTTTCTTCGTTTCATTCTTCCCGCAATTAGTTGCAGGTCCTATTGTAAGAGCGTCTGATTTCCTTCCGCAAATTCATCAATCAATTAAAATTAATAAAGCCGATATGGGAAAAGCTATTTTCCTTATTAGTGCGGGATTGCTTAAAAAAGCGGTTATTGCTGACTATATAAGCATCAATTTTGTTGATCGAGTAATGGAATGGCCCACAAGATTCACGGGAGTAGAAAATTTACTTGCAATGTATGGTTATTCGCTTCAGCTATATTGCGATTTTTCCGGTTATTCAGATATGGCAATTGGTATTGCACTATTATTCGGATTTAGATTAATGACGAACTTTAATGCTCCATATAAAGCATATTGTATGACTGACATTTGGCATCGCTGGCATATTTCACTTTCGACTTGGCTTCGCGATTACCTTTATTTTTCACTCGGCGGAAATAGAAAAGGGGAAGTCAGAACATATATCAATCTACTTCTCACAATGGTAATAGGCGGATTATGGCATGGAGCTGCATGGCGTTTCGTAATTTGGGGTACTATTCACGGCGCTGCTTTAGCATTAGAAAAACTATTTAATATCCCTAAGATTTTTGCAAAGAAATGGTATCTAAAGCTTTTAGGTGTGATTATTACTTTCCATATTTGGACTTTTTCTTTATTGTTTTTCCGTCCATCTTCGCTTGATATATCAAAAGATATACTCAATCAGATATTTAACTATTTCAAGCCGGAAGTCTTCACTCAATTTATCGGCGGATTCACTTTAGTATTTAGCTTAATGATACTTGGATATTTATCCCATTTTACTCCCGATCGTTGGGTTGCAAGAATGGAAAAATGGATAGGCGATACACCCGTTTACGGTCAGGCAGTTTTATTGACATTAGTTATCTGGATCGCATATCAATTCAAGAGTGCAGGCATCCAGCCATTCATCTATTTCCAGTTTTAAAACATTAATCCCCTGCCCGACAAGCAGGGGATTGAAAATTACCTCTACTTATTCCAAACATAAATACTTAGTCAATGCTTTTTACCCGATTATAAACAATACCTTTTAGTAATTTTTTCTTTAAATTGTAGGAATATAATAATCGGTGTTTTCATTAGTGAAAAAATTCATATATCTATTTATCGCCCTATTTTTATTGGTTTCTTTTTCTCTCTATTCTCAAGATAAGCAAGAAGCCGATAACCTTAAAAAAAATGCACTCAACCATATGCAAAACGGGAGATTCGGCGAAGCGATTGATCAGCTCAATAAATATATCTCTTTACGTCCCCGCGAATCCGATGGTTATAATTTACGTGCAGAATGTTTTGAAAAAAGATCTGAATTTTCTAATGCTATTTTAGATTATCGCCGCGCTATTGCAGTGGAAAGTTCCGATGCCGGAAAAAAAAGCAAATACGAAAATAATCTTAAACGCACTCAACAAGTTTATTATGCAATACTTTTGAAAAAAATTGACGGGCATTTAAGAGAGATTGCAATCAATCCCAATAATCCATTCGATTATCTCGAAATCGGAAAAGCATATCGACAAATGGAGATTTGGGATAAAGCAGAAGAATGGTACGATAAATATATAGCAATGGACCCGAACGCTTCTCCCGATGAAATAATTCGATATACTGAAATTCTCGCTAAAACCGGTAGCATCGTTAAAGGAGAAAAAATTCTAAAAATTTATACTGAACGCTATCCAGGCGATTGGAGACTTCAAAGCCGTTACGGTTATTTCACTTTATGGCTTGGAAAATACCCGATTGCTAAAAAAGCTTTTGAGACCGCTCTTTCTTTTAAACCGTTTTTCAAAGAAGCTCAAGACGGATTAGATATCGTTAACCGAGAAGCTTATGTTACTCAAGAAGACCCACGCGCTTTCGAGAAAGAATATCCAATTGATAAATATTACCGACTTCTCCGTTCCAAACCGCAGGATTTGGAATCACGATTTAAGTTAGTTGATGAATTAATAAAAGCAGAGAGAATAGAAGAAGCATATCAACAGCTACAAATAATCGGACTAAATAATTCATCCGATCCACGCTATATCGAAAAATGGGATTACGTTACTAATTACCGGACGACAACATACCGAGAGAAGATCGATTACTTTAATACAAAATTAGAGCAGAACCCCAAAGACAAAGAATCACTCAAAAAAATTGCAGAATATTACGAATATCTCCAAGCTTATGATACTGCAACGGTCTATTTGGAAAAATATTTTGAAGAATTTCCGGACGAAAAAGACCCGGCACTTCGTTACAAATATGCAAGAATTACCGCATGGAACAGAGATTTTACTAAATCACTCGAAATCTTAGATGGCTTGATTCAAGAGTATCCAAATAATATCGATTACCAACTTTTCCGTGCACAAATTTCCGTTTGGACAAATCAAGATATTGAACTAGCACGTGGTTATTTAGAAAATGCTCTAAAAGCACGTCCAAATAGTGTCGAAGCACTTATCTCGATGGGTTCGCTAAAATTAATTGATCGGGATTATGATGCGGCACAGGAATATGCCAATAAGGCAAAAGAGATTGACCCAAATAACGAAGATGTAGGCAAGCTTCAATCGAATATCGATTGGCAGAAGATGCGCGCCGAAGAAGAAAAGTTATATCAAATCCTCGAAGAGGGACGCGGATATGTAATGAATGATGACTGCGCCGGTGCTTTGCCCTATTACGAAGAATATATGTCAAAAGCCGAGCCCAACGTTTTAGTAAATAAAGAATATGGAGACGTTCTCTTCTGCGCCAAACAATATAATGCTGCAATTGACCAGTATAATTTAGTCCTCTCTCAAACAGATGACTATGACGCGAAGATGCAAAGAGCTAAAGTTTATTTCGTAAAAGGGGATTCACTTCTTGCAGTAAATGAATTTAGATCTTTAGTTATGGAAGACTCCGCAGATTTTGATGCAAATTTATATCTCGGCGATTCTTATGCAAAGATCGGCGAGCCTGATTCAGCACGCGCTACATATAATCATCTTCTTTCATGGGACTTGGATTCTACTCAAATCAAACAAGTGGAAATGAGAAAAGGATGGCTGCCGATAACGGGGCTTGCAGCTCTATTCGAGACTTTCCCTAATTACGTCTCCTTAGCTCCATCGGGCGTTTACTATGCAGATAATCTTGGTTTTAGAATCGGCACTTTCGGCTCCAGATTAGAACTCGGTCTTACAAGCTTTCTATCTATTGGTGCTTCTTTTTATAAAACATATTTAAGGAGTAACTACGAATCCCTCAATGCCGATGTGATACAAACATTATACGACAATGGAATTAATTTCGTGGGTAACCGCGATTTCACGACTTTCAAAGGGCATCTGTTTATACGTCTTTCGAAATACTTAAATCTTGGCGTGGGTTCCGGCTCTGCTAATTCGAGCGGTGCGTTTATACGTAAAGAAACTGATGCCTTTATTCGCTTCGATAGACCAGATACACTTAGTATCGTAGCTTTATATCAAAATTCAGATGCTTCACTTATTCTCTATTCTCCTTATTTAATTGATCTGCGTCTCTATGCTAAGATATATAAGTTAGAGGGCTATTATCAGCATTATAACGGACTTAAAATAATGAGTTCATTTAATTATTTATCCGTAACCGATGGCAACGAAGGAAATGATTTTTATCTCAGAATCGGAAAATATTTTTATAGGTACTTGATTGTCGGCTACGAATATATGTACACTAATTACAAACTCAAGTCACAATATTATTATTCACCGACAAATTTTGAAGCTCACAATTTGTGGGTGGAAAATGATTTAGAAAAAAATAAAGAATTGACAGTTACAATCGGCGGAAAACTCGGATATATACCTTTGAATGATTTCGTCCTTTTCCAAGGTTATCTTGATGTAAAATATCAGGTATATGAGAGATTAAATGTAGCCGGAAGAATTGCTGCCGGAAGTACATCCCGTGATGATTCGAGTTACCGATATTTCTCGGGACAAGTTGGTGCTTACTGGTCAATCTTCTAAGAAAGAAAAAATATGAAAAAAATATTCTTAATACTCCTCTCCTTATGGGGAGCGAATCTTTATGCTCAAAAAGTAGAACTCTTCGGCAATCCCGTTCCTGCTTCTATTATGATCGGGAAAGCAGATAATATAAAATCGGTTACTCTAGATAACAATAATATTGTGTTCGATAAGTCAGGGACTTTCATTTTTGGTTTTGATAGAGATGCTAAAGGTACTCATACTCTTAAAGTAGAATTCAATAAGGGAAAGGAGTTCACAAAAAAATTAGTACTTGAAAAAAGGAAATATCAAATTCAGCGTCTTCGCGTCGCATCAAAATACATTGAACCTCCCCAAAAAGAGTTAGAGAGAATTGAAGTAGAAGCAAAAGAGATGAAACTTGCTCGATCTCAAGTTGGTAAAATTGACACACCTCTATATTCTGCCGGATTTATTCTCCCTGCCCAAGGAAAACTTTCATCTAATTTCGGAAGTCAAAGAATTTTGAATGGAGTAAAAAAGAATCCGCATAATGGAATCGATATTGCTAATTCGGAAGGCACTCCCGTTTATGCATTGAGCGATGCAGTGGTAATTGCCGCAAAAAATAATTTTTATTATAACGGTACTTTTATTTTATTAGACCACGGACAGTCTTTAACGAGCATATACCTGCATCTAAGCAAGTTAAATGTAGCAGAGGGAGATACAGTAAAGAAAGGAGATAAGATAGGGGAGATCGGCACTACGGGCAGATCTACGGGTCCTCATCTCCATCTCGGGGTCCAATGGGGCAAAGAAAGAATTGATCCGAATACGTTGATCGATTTAAATAAAAAATTAGGTACTGCTTTTAATCGATAATCAGTTTATCTAAAACCTCGGCGGGGGAGAGGGCTGTATTATAAAATGAAAGTATCTTCATCAACACTTGATCGATGATTGAATCGGGGCAGGATGCTCCGCTTGTAATTGCAATTATTACTTTATCTTTTTTAGGCAGAAAGTCGATCGTCTCCACTTCGCTTTTAATCGACATATCGAAATGCATAATTTTATCTTCGCTAATCTTATCGGCATCCGATATAAAATATGTTTTGAATCGCTCTTCGAGCAGCTCGGTAAGGTGAGATGTATTTGAACTATTATATCCCCCTACAACTATCGCTAGATCGGCTTGATATTCGATTAATGAATTTGTAGCAGATTGATTATCATTCGTTGCATAGCATAGTGTATCTCTTGTATCAGCAAAATGATCTTTGATATTTTCTTCGCCATATTTAGAGATCATCGCATTGCGCAAAAGCTCAGCTATCTCTTCCGTCTCTGTGGCAAGCATAGTAGTTTGATTAACGACTCCAATCCTTTGTAAGTCTTCATGTGGATTAAACCCTGCTGTATATTTTTTATCAAAGAACTGAAGAAACTCTTCCTTGGTTATTTCGCAAAACATAAATTTAGTTAAGTAATCGGCTTCTTCGATATCTTTAATGATAAGCGAAGGGCTATTTTGAGCACTGTGTGAAAAAGTGGCGCGGGTTTCTTCGTGCTTATATTTGCCATGAATAATTATTGTATAATCTTTTTTGCTAAGAGCTTCTGCTCTATTCCATACTTTTTCTACAAATGGGCATGTAGTATTATATTTTAATGTGTCAATCCCTTTTTCTTTAAGTATTTCTTCTATTTCGATAGTAGTTCCGAAAGCCGGAATTATTACTATATCATCTTTAGTAATCTCCGACCAATCGATATATTGATTGCCATAGTTATCCATAATAAAACTAATTCCGCGATCAATAAGATCTTTATTGACCGCAGGATTATGAATCATTTCGCTTAATAAATAAATCTTTTTATCAGGATTTTCATTTACGGTTTTATAAGCAATTTCAATAGCATTTTCCACTCCGTAACAAAATCCAAAATGGCGAGAAATGAGAAACTCCACGGGACCGAAATTAAGTCTCGTTGGAGAAAAATCTTTTTTGCGAGGATCCTCATTTCTTCTCATCTCTTTCAATCGAGAGATTATTGAACTTTTGTATTTTAACGGAATATCAAATTTTTTCATTAAAGTTTTGCTTTCACTTGTTTTTCGAGTAGATCAATTCTTGATACAAAGAACTCATAATTTTTATCGTTTCTTCCGGCTTCTCTTGCAAGATCAAGTTCTTTTAAAGAATCGGTAAATTTATTTTGCTTAAATAAAACTTTCGCTTTAACGTAATGTGTAAGGTAGCTATTATTAGCACTTATGGCAGCATCTGCATATTTAGCAGCGGCTTCCAATTCAATTCCTTTATCTGCAAGATACTCTGCCGAAGTATTGAATGTCTTAAAATCATCAGCTTTTGCTTTTCCGGTTGCTTCTTTAATTCTATCCACTGCTTGCTTTACTACGTCCACATTTATCTTAAAGGACACTTTCACTCTTTCCCAATTAAAATTAAAAGTAGCACTGCTATCGCTTAAATCCGTAAATGAAAAAGTAAGCCATTCAGTAAAATCATCTGCTTCAGGATAAACAGTAAAACGCATCAGATCTTCCTCTTGCTTATAATCATAAGCACCCCATTGTTTCCAAACTTTATTTAGAATTACTGTTGTACTGTTATTAGGAATAGTAAAAAAAGAATATTTACCTGCGGGTACATTCTTATTATCTATAATTACATCGGTAGAAAACTCAATTGTAGTGGCGTCATTAGCACCTGTGCGCCAAACTTTATTTAGAGGAACGAGATCGCCCCAAACTGTTCTTCCTTTGACTCCCGGTCTATGATATTCCACCGTTACATTAGTATAACCGATCATTTGGCTTACCGATGCTTTCGGACTTAATTTCGGTAATTCTATTTGAGCATAATTAACTGCCGTAACAAATAAAAATGAAATCAATAGTAGTTTTATATATATCATGCTAATTCCCCTTTTTATAAATAAACATTTACGCAATATAAAAAGTTCTCAATGGATTTAAAAGCGAAAAGGCGGAGTAATAAGAGCAGCCCAGCCGAGAACTGCTTCCTAAAATCCGCCTTTTATCAGAAACGTATCCCGTTTCTATTTAGAGGGTGCATTATAATAATTACAAACATAATGCCAGATGATAAAGAACACGTAATTACTTATAAACTTAAATCACTTTTTTAATACTTACTTCAAAATTTCTATAAAAACAAAAAAATGAGTGCGGTTTTTAAGCCGCACTCATACTGAATTCTTAAATCTAATTACTTCATCAATACCATTTTCTTCGACATATTTACATTATTACCTGTAAGATTGTAAATATAGATACCGGAAGCTAAGCTGCGTGCATCAAAATTGAATTTGTGTACACCCGGTGTCAATTCACCATTTAATAATGTTGTTACTTCCTGACCAAGTATATTGAATATTCTTAATGAATACTTACCGCTTGCAGGAATAGAGAACTGAATTGTTGTAGTCGGATTAAATGGATTAGGATAATTCTGTTCAAGTGAGAATGTTGTAGGTAATTCTTCCACTTGTTCTGCATCGGTTGTTCCATTAACCATCTTGAATACTAAACCGTCTTTTGTACCTGCGAAAAGGTCGCCGTTATTTGTAGTAACTGAACTTACATTCTGTCCGCCCATACCTAAACTAGTCCATGTAGCACCTAAATCGTTAGATACGAATACACCGTTTGTAAGTGAGCTTGCATATAGAACGTCTCCTGTTCCTACTGATACAGAGTAAACGAATTTCACATTAAGAGCTGTTACGTTATTCCAAGTAATACCGCCGTCATTTGAAGAATAAAGACCGTTTCCATAAGTACCTGCGAATAATACGTCCGAAGATGTAGCAGCTAAAGACCATGCGAACTGATAGCAGAGGCTTAATTTTACCCATGTATTTGTAGAAGCGTCTAATCTAAATACACCGCCGCCGAATGTTGCGGCATAAATATGTTGTGATGTAGCTACTAAAGATTGAATTACATTAAAGTAACCGAAACCTTCATTCAATTGCATCCAAGTAGTACCGTTATCAGATGATTTATAAACGCCTGATCCCCATGTACCTGCATAGATTGTTCCGTTTGCTGCTACTGTTAGTGAATGAACATCTATTCCTGCTAATCCGCTTAATACCCAAGTTGTACCGTTAAATTTGAATACACCCTGTTCGGTAGCTGCGAATAATGAACCGTTATTTACTTTTAATGCCCATACTATTGCTACGTGCATATCTGAATTGATTCTTGTCCATGTAGTTCCATTATCGGTTGATTTATAAATCTTTCCGCCGAATGTACCTGCATAGATAGTATTGCCATCGTAAGCCATTGCATAAATTATTTCGTTAGCGAAAGTACCAACTTGTTCCCAGCATCCGCCATTACCGGTATTTCCACCTGTATTGCCGCCAGTGTTACCACCTGTATTGCCACCAGTGTTTCCGCCTGTACTGCCGGAAACTGCACCAACTACTACTGTAACGCTTGAGGAGTTGTTACCTGAAACAGGATCGTTACCTAATGATGCGCTAATGAAAGCTACGTTTACAATATCTTTTGCTTGAGGAATGCTGCCGATAAATGAAGATAGGTTAAACTGACCAATACCTGTAAGTGATTTACAAACCATTTGACCATTCTGAACACCTGATACGAAATCGACTGCTGCGAATGGAGCAAGTATTGAACCTCTTACATCGATTCCCTGAATTTTTAGAGTTGTTGCCTGTGGGAAATTGAATAATACGTTATTGCTACTTGTACCTGTTACGGTTAAGCCGCCTGTCCAGCTAACGTTTGTTCCATCAATATTGATTAATACAACTGAACCATTAGGAGCATTTACTTCAAAATTATTAGCTGTCGATAATTCTGAACCGGCAACCGAGAATACGTTTAAGAAAGGATCGTTACCGACTAATTTAAGTCCGCCCCATTCAAATGTCTTTGTTCCGTTTACAGGGTAAGCTGCTAATGTAGAAGAAAGATTTTCCAAGTATGATTTTGCTGCTGCGAAATCGATTGGATTATCTTGTCTAAGTGTTCCACCGGAAATACTTACAGAGAAGAAATTAGGAGCACTCATATTTGTGCTGTTGCCATATACTACGTTTCCGTTATAAACTGCACCGCTTGTAAATGTAAGATTATTACCTACAACCAAAACGTCTCCGCTATTAGCAGGTAATTGATCGCCAACACTGTAACTTCCGAATGTTGCATTTCTTCCAACTGCTACTTTTCCTTGTGTATCTGATGATGGTTGACTTGCGTCTTCAATAACAAATAAGTTATAATCTTTTGCTAAACCAAGATCGAAATAGCTTGTATTTACAACGTCAACATCTACTTTTACCGTAATTGTTAGTTCGGCAGTTCCGCCATTTGATAGCGTTCCAACTGTCCATAACCCTGTTGAATAATCGTAAGTCCCTTGAGTGGCTGTATTTGATAGATACTCTAAACCGCCCGGGATAATATCTGTAACTGCTACGCCTGCTGCTGAAGCCGGACCGTTATTTTTTACTTTTACTGTATATGTGAAAATATCGCCATCATTTAATGATGTTTTGCTTGCTGTTTTTATTACTTCAAGATCTGCATCTATTACAACAGGTGTAAGGAATAATCCTGCATCAACTGTTTTGATGTTGTCATTCCAATTAATTGTATAACATTCTGTCTTTCCTGTGGTAACGTTTGCGTCTGAATCTTTTTCGTCATTGCTACCCGCATCTTTAACTGTAAATTCATAACCTGTCGGAGCAACAAATTCTACTTTGTAGCTGCCCGGTAATAAATTACTGAATAGATATTTACCGTTAATATCGGTTGTGGTTGTAGCAACTACTGTATTTGTAGAGCAATCGTATAATTTTACTGTAACGCCCTGAATACCTGATTCGTTATTATCTTGAATACCGTCTTTATCTGTATCGATCCATACGTAATCGCCTAAAGATGCTTTTTGGAAATTCTGTCCGCACTCTAAGAAACCACGATCAACCGTTCCATTATCAAAGTTTTCGTTAATGTTTGTAGCAGCATCATTTAATTGAGAGAAAGAATATCCGGTATTAACTCCACTGATTGCTTTATTGGCAATAACTAAAAATTCATTAACTGTTTTGCCTGCTAATGGACCTGAAGCAATATATAGATCACCCATTGGAGAAGTGTTTGTTCCAAGATTTCCTGCTGCGCTATAATTAACTGCTAATGTAACTGCAACAACTTGAGAAACTAAAGTGTTTTTTACTGTGTTGCTGCCTGGATTAACCCAATTTTGAGTTAATGCACCTGAAGTACCGGTATTAGGTAAGAAAGTTTTTACTGCTGCTGCCGAGGTTAATTTAAGTGTATAACCATTACCAACGCCGGAATTTCCGACAGTTAAACCTGAAGGGAATACCTGTGCAAAATATTGGTCTCTGATTTGACCCGGCTGGCTATTAGAAGGACTTCCCCATCCGCCGATTGTGAATGTTGTATAACCATATAAATCGCAAGAAGGAATCTGATACCAGTTTACGTTTAATTTAATTGATTTTGTGTCTGTTGTCGGAGTTGCGAGAACTAATTTTTGTTTTGCGTTTGGAGAAGCTTTATGTACATAACGTGTACCTTGAGGAATCTGAACTTGAGCAGTTGCCGTAACTTCTGCATTTCCTACACCACTATGAGATAAGGTGATTAATTGTGAGCTGCCCGGAACGTTTGATAATACTGTTGTGTGGCTTAATGTTCCAAGATTTGTAGTCAATGTAATTTCAACACCTGTTAAGTAATTGCCTAGAAGATCTAGTGCATAAGCATAAAAGGTAGCATTAACACCTTGAGGGACTGAAATAGGAGAAGGCATTAAGATAAGTGTCTGGATAGGTGTTGCATTATTTAAGTGATTTGCTTCTACATCTGCTTTAATCTGTAATGCTCTTGCTTTAATAGTTGCATCCTGAACCGTGTTAATATCCAAACCATCAGAATAATGCCAAATAGAAACCTGAACTGCTGCGGCTTCTTTAGCTTCTGTTGATAAAGCATTTGCATAAGGAAGTGGAATGTGTGGATAATAATGGTTTAAAATGTAAGTGATTTGGGAAGGAGTAGTTCCTTCATCCCAATAATCTTCATTTATAGCTAATGGATTGCCAATATCGATACAGAAGAATTTTTGGTTGTTTCCATTTAGAGTTCCATTGAATGTACCTGCATTTACGTTTTGTACTGTACCCGGATTAAGTGGGTTATCGAATTTTACTGATGTAACTTTATCCGTACCTGAAACTTTCGCTATACTTGTGTAATCTGTAATTTTATTTACGTTTTTTAATTGGGCAAGATTTAGAGAAGTGAATCCCAATACAAGTGCTATTGCTAAGGTGAGCACTCTTAAAATTGGTTTCGACTGTTTACTCATTTTGCTACTCCTTTGATTAAAGAATTTTCAAGAGGAAATGCAAGTAAAGTGCCATAAAAATGTTGTGTTTTTGAGCTGTTTTCGCAGGATTTAGGAGGGTACTAATTAGGCGAGTGTATCATTATGATACCCCGATTTATTTTGGGTCAATTTTTTATGACCTAAAAAATGTGTCAATTGAAGCTAAAAACGAAGAAACTCCGGCGGGAATAGATTATTCAGAAGTATTTTTTAAATTTCCATTTATCTAAAGTAAACCTTGATTAAACATACGTGCTAACTTTTGGTTAGCAGTGCTACGTTTTCTATATGGTAAGTATGAGGGAACATATCGACCGGGCGGATTTTGATCAATTTATAACCTCCCTCTGCCAGTAACTTAATATCTCGTGCCTGTGTGGCGGGGTTACAGCTTATATATACTAATTTCTCAGGCGATAGCTCTAAAATATTATGGATCGTTTTCGGATTCATACCGCTTCGGGGAGGATCTGCTATTATTACGTCAGGTTTTTTAATCCCCAGCTCTTCAATCAAAGGAGTAAATGACTTATTCAAGTCCGCTAATATCGGTTTGAAATTATCTATCTCGTTTAGTCCAATATTTATTTTGGCGTCTTCCACTGCCGGATCTACCGATTCAAAGCCATATATATAGTTTACTCTTTCTGAAATAAATATCGGAATAGTTCCCGCTCCCGAATAAAGGTCATAAACCACCTCATTCCCTTTGAAATCAGCAAAATCTAATGCCGTCTGATAAAGTGCTTCGGCTTGAAGTGGATTGGTCTGGAAAAATGAATTGGCACTAATCCGAAATTTCCCTTTCCCGATCGATTCATAGATATATCCGCTGCCGGAATAGACTTTTTCGTATTCTCCGATTGCCACAGAAGATTTTCGGGTACTTATGTTATTTATCATTGTAGTAACATAAGGAAATTGGGTGGAAAGTTCATCGAAGTAGTTTTCGACTATCGGATCTTCTCCATAAGTAACGAGATTAATCATAAAATCATCGAAATGGAACGATTGCTTTATAACGAGATTTTTTAATAATCCTTCGCCGCTGCGAACGGAAAAGGGTTTAATATCTCTGCTCTTGAAATATTCGCGCGTGAAGTTTAGAATATCATTACTTCTTTCAGATTGCAAATAACATTTTTCAATATCTATTACTTTATCATAAACTCCGGGGACGTGGAAACCGAGTGCGAAATTACGATCAGATATCTCCCCTTCAGTACTAAGTTCTTCAAAAGTCAAAAAGCGCTTATCGGCAAATGAAAATTCCATCTTATTGCGGTAAAACTGTGTTAATCCCGAAGGCAAAATTGGCAGAATTTCAAATCCGCTTAGTCCGCCGATCCTTTCAAAAATATCTACAACCTGTTCTTGCTTATAAGATAGCTGTTTTTCGTACGATAAATCTTGCTGTTTGCATCCGCCGCACGTTCCAAAATGAGAACAGAATTTTTCTATTCTAAAGGAAGATGGCTCGATAATTTTTTCTACTGCTGCCTCGGCATAGTTTTTCTTAATCTTTTTTATTTTGGCAATTACCTTATCGCCCGGAAGCGATTTATCTACAAAATAAACAAATCCCTCAACCTTTGATATTCCTTTTCCTTCAAATGCGTAATCGGTAATCTCAAGCTCTATTAATTCGCCTTTTTTCATTTCTTCCTAAGTATTAGTGATTTGAATCCGATAAACTTATCAGCACCATGCCTTAAATATGCGTTAGTCTCGTGGCTTATTTTATTAATCAATTTCTTGTAATAAATTTTTTCATCTTTGCTCATTTCTTCGTATTGAACATCTAACATTGCTCTATTCTTATTAAAATAGATATGAAGAGTGGAGGTCAAATCAACTTCCTCAACTACTTCAAAACCTCGCTCGGTATAATAATTAGATAATTCATCATGGAAAAGGGGGAGCATTGAAGAACTATCGAAAATATTTTTTACGAATGGAGGGCACTCTTTTTGAAGCGTGGTAATTTCGCCAACCGAAAAAATCCCACTCACCTTTAGAATCCTTTTAAATTCTTTAATAATTTTGTTTCGCTTAGTCGAAGATACAGATGCCTGCGCATAGATATAATCGAAATGGTCTTTCGCAAAATCGGTATTATCAAATTCCATTAAGCTTACTAAAATTTTATCCTTAGTTTCAATGAGCATATTAGCATTTAATTGCGATTCGTAATCTTCTACAATAAGGCTGCATTCTAAACTGAATTTTTCCGAAAGATGCATCGCAATCTTTTCGCTTGCCGAACCAGCGACTAAAAGTTTCTCCCCTGCCTGCGGTTCATTTTCTAATAGATATGCTTTTATTCTTGACATCTGCTTATCTAATCCGGGTAATAGTATCATAATATTCTTATCTTTTTTTAATCAATAAATAAATGTAAACAACTTATCTAATTAATTGTATATTTTTAGGAACCAAATTTAATATTATATGAAAAAGATATTAATACCGATAGCAATATTTTTTACTTTTATCTCCTGCCAAGAAAAATTTCCTGTTTTGGATAGCTGGGGTTCAGCGAACTATAATCTTGTAAATCAGGATGGGGAGAAGGTGATATTTCCGCACGCTCTTAAAGGAAAGGTCTCTCTCGTAACTTATATATTTACTAACTGTCCCGATATATGCCCCCTTACGACTAATAATATGCGGCTTATTCAAGAGAGAATGAAAAAAGAAGGGATTAATCATGTCGATCTCTATTCGATTAGTTTCGATCCCGAAGTAGATACTCCGCCTGTACTCAAAAAATTTGCCGAAATGAGAGACCTTAATTTATCTAATTGGCAATTCCTTACAGGAGATAAAAAAGAGATTGACGATCTAATCCATCAGATAGGTGTATTTGCGGTGAGGGGAGATTCTACGGTTTTTGAAGATGGCAAAACTATCTATTATTATATTCATACCGATAGAATTTCTCTTGTGGATAAAGAAGGGAAGATTAGAAAAAATTATCCGGGCAGTACTACTAATATTGATGAAGTAATTAATGACCTAAAAGATTTTAACGAATAAAGGAGTATTACAGATGAAGAGAATATTAATTTCCGTTCTGGCATTATTTTTAATTACCGCTTGCGGCACTGAAAAAAAAGAAGAGATGAAAACAGAAGCTCCCGCAGCCATTGAGCAAACTTCGACTAATTTAGAAATTACAAATGGATGGATTAGACCATCGGCAAAGGGAACTAATACAGCATTCTTTTTTGATGCAGTAAATGGAACAGATATGGACGACACATTGCTAACAGTAGAATCCGATATTGCAGAAGTTGTTCAGGTGCATGAGACCTATCAAGCAGATAAGGGTATGATGGGAATGAGAGAAGTAAAAGGTGTGGCAATTCCGAAAGACTCGACCGTTAATTTTAAGCCACGCGGATTGCATATAATGTTAATAAAACTAAAACATGACGTAAAGACCGGCGAAGAATATAAATTGAAATTGAACTTTGCAAAAAAAGGAAGTTTAGAAATCACCGCCCCGGTAAAGGATATGCTAACCAAACAGACAATGGGTGAACATAAACACTAAGAATGTATATCCTAAAATAATTGCAAATTTGTCAAAATAATTCATTCTTTAAAATCATAAGAAATTGGTGAAGATTTATAAGAAACTAAAATATTTATATAAGTAATCCCATAGGGGAAGAAGATTACGAAGAATTATGCAATTTGCCGAAGAATTTTCTGATCGGGAGCTTGTGACGCCACCAGGGACACAAGCTCTCTAAAGAATCTATGCTTTTTTATTTCCAGTGAATGTTGGGTTTTATATTTTTTTCTGCACATTCTCTTAGGTACATATTCATTAAATTTTGATATGGTATTCCTATTTCTAAAGATAATTTTCTAAAGTAATCAATCGTCTCATTCTCAATGCGAATGGAAATTTGTTTCTTCAGTTTGCCTATATATGGATTTTTTATCGATTTAGAAAAATCATATTCTTTTTTCATTTTTAATTTACCTCCTGATAAAATTTGATTTCGGATTTTGTAGCCTTCCTTGCTGATATTATTCATAATTATACCATAATGATAATATACATGTGAAATGATGTAGTTAAATCATAAACCAATAACAAATTTATACAAATAATTATTCTATACACTTTAGCATACTACATTAAATAAAAACAAAATATTTTTGAAAATTATTATATTACTAAGAGTAATTTTTATTAAAATATCTTATGAGCAAAATTCATATGATTGAAAATAATGATGAAATATTAGCGATCATGATTCTTTAGAATTACGCAATGCCTTTAAGAATACTATTTCTTTAATAAATTCACTTTTAGGAAAACGTGCTTTTAAGAGGTTTTATTGTGGAACCGAAAAACAATCAAACGGCTATTGGGAATTAAAAAAATTTAATGCCTCTCTCTTTGATATTTTAATGGACACATTTGCAAGAATAGATAAAAATATAGTTATGCAAAATTTAGATGCCATTAGAGAAGCATATATGAATTTGATGACATCGGACAAACAATTTATTGATTCAATCGAATTGAGTACAAGCTCAACATCCATGATAAATATTAGATTTAAGAAATGGAACAATGCCATAGATTCCATTCTTTCAACGACCAACAAAGAGCCAAGATGTTTTCTTATGAATTAAAAGAAATCCTTTATAAAACAAATTCTACTTGTGCAATTTGTAATCAAAAAATAATAGATATTGATGATTCAGCCTTAGACCATATTGAGCAATATTGGGCTGGCGGGAAGACTATACCGGAAAATGCACGCTTAACACATCGATATTGTAACAATGCTCGGTCTCGGTTTGATGCATATTCAAATAAAAGTATTATTATTGTTAATCCAAAAGTTAATAAGAATCGAAAACGTAAAACTCGGACAATTACAATAGAAAATGAAAAAATATTTTGTGAAAATAGCGTTTCGGTTCTAATTAATACTGCAAATTGGTTAATAAACAAAGGAAAAATAACTAAAACTAATTGTCCAATTCAATTAGGTAAAAGC
>Ga0209347_1003710_pt1 | contig 17234 bp, 11 predicted proteins | sample AutmiccommuBRH23_FD_187382 | JGI IMG/M metagenome (GOLD analysis project Ga0209347, IMG submission 187382) | Deep subsurface microbial communities from Mt. Terri, Switzerland - Autotrophic microbial communities BRH/23 (SPAdes) (version 2) | ecosystem: Environmental > Aquatic > Deep subsurface >...
ATCAAGAAATTGATAGGATTCTTTATGTATTTACAAACTTGTTCCCCAACTGCCTGATGATGTCCATTGACGGTGTTCGCGCTAAGAAGAAGTTCTTCTGGGATCAAGCAAAACTACCGAACCGCCATTGGTTGGTCGCCAACATGCAAAGCGAGGCGTATATGGGCTTCAATTCTTTCAACAACAAGAAGGCAACTGGTAAAGACACTATTGACTTTATTAAGTATCGTCAGTTGCAGGTGGAATGCAAGCCATATACCACGGAATTCTTTGAAGAGGTCATGGCACCTCTCTTGGAAAAGTAATCTAAGTTTCTTAGTTGCCTTTTTTATGGGCCAGAGTTATGGTGAAAGTCCACAATGGGGGCTTGTAGTTGCCAACCATTAGCCAAGAGCAAGGGTGTCCATAGTGAGAAGGATGAAATAGGCGAATCCCAATGGAATTCGCTCCTTCTCGAACCGTACGGGCACCTTTCGATGCTGCCTACGGCTTGCTAAAACCGGCAAAGTTCTTCCAGTTTCCTTTTATCGCTAACGCTTAAGCCTTTGCCGTTTATTTTGATAATGCCGTCATTTTTGAGTCTGGCGCAGATGCGGGAAATACAGGAGCGGGAGCAGTTTATGGCTGAGGCTAATTCCTGTTGCGTCATATCTATCGTGTCTATACCGGAATCGTTCCCGTTTATATATAAGAAAAGAAAATTGACGAGCCTTATAGTGGCATCATTTATGCTTAGATTTTCCGCGTCAGAGCAAAGCTGGCGCATAACCTTGCAGTAATATGCCACCAAATCAAATGCAAAATCACTGTTTTCGGCCATCATGATTCTCAGTGTTCCGCTCGTAAATGGCATTACCCAAACATCGGTGACGGCCTCAATCGTAACAATCGAACTCATCTCAGGATGAAAACAGTCTAGGCCGAAAATGCTGTTTCTCTTCAAATAAGCAATTATTCTTTCATACCCAGTGTAGTTGTCTGAATAAACCTTCAGCGTTCCCTCGTTTAGATAATACATCCACTTGCTGCTGATACCCTTTTTACATATTATGCTGCCCTTCGGCAAAGAAAGAGGCGGCGGACAATGCTTTGAAAACAGGTCATAATGCGTTAAAAAATCGTCTTTAAAAAGGAAGCTAATATTCATATCAGCACTTTCTTTCCCAGAAGTATGCATTTGGTAAGCATCTAAATTTTAGCATATTTGTATATATAAAACAACATAAAGCTTGTGTAAATTGTAGCGTGTGCTACAATTTTTTCTTTTTTTTAGTCGTGTACAGTACAATAATAAACGCAATAATGCTCTGCCTGGTATAGCGGCTCTGTATCGTTTGTTCTATACTTAGCTTGGAAGTAAGTATTTTCTAAATATTCAAAATAGTATTAGGGAGGAATAGCTTTAATGAACAAACAGTTTCCAGTTCTGTTTAGTCCTTACATGATCGGTAATGTAGAAATCAAAAACCGTATCTGCAAGGCACCGCAAACCTGCGGATTAAGCAATCTTGACGGTTCGGTATCCTCTCGTTTGGTAAGGTATTATGAAGATCTAGCCAAGGGAGAGGTAGGCATGATTATTGTCGAATATGCCTACATCGACAAACTCTACAGCAAATCCGCCTCAAACCAGCTTGCCATCTGCGATAACGAATACATGGTCGGGTTGGGTTGGCTTGCTGATACTATTAAAAACTGTGGATCTGTGCCGTGTATTCAAATCGAACACTGCGGCAGACAAAGGTTCTTAGGCCCTCCGATGAAGTCCGCTTCTCCAAATCCCTGGCCGCTTATGTATGAAAGATATGGCTCTGCGGCTATTCCTGGCGAGTTGACTATCCCAGAGATAGACGAAATAGTCGAGGCCTTTGGCAAAGCAGCGTGGAGAGCAAAAACAGCCGGCTTTGAGGTGGTCGAAATACACGGCGCGCACGGATATTTGATAACCAACTTCCTTTCTCCATTTACCAATCAGCGTAACGATTGGTACGGAGGCAACAGGGAAAACAGGTTCCGTTTCTTGGAACAGGTATTTACCCGATGCAAGGAATACGTGGGTAAGGACTTCCCAGTTATTGTGCGGTTAAGCGGAAGCGATTACGAGCCAAACGGCATGACTATCGACGACACGATATATTATTGCAAAAGGCTTGAGGAACTAGGCTGCGCAGCGATAGACGTAAGCGGCGGTGACCACCACCAGATGGTGCATCAGGTTACGCCCATGCAACTTTCCAAGGGACATAACGTGTGGGCTGCAGAAGCTATCAAGAAAGAGTTAAATATTCCTGTATTTGCCACGGGTTCAATTACGTTACCCGAATATGCGGAAGAGATTTTAGAAAGTGGTAAAGGCGACTTTATAAGCATGGGAAGGCCGTTATTTGCAGACCCATTTTGGGCAAAAAAAGCCAAAGAAGGTAGACCAGAGGATATCGCTCCCTGCATCCGCTGCAATGAGGGCTGCCTTGACCGTGGCAACCATTTGGGTAAATCTGTAAGTTGTACAATGAATGTCGCCTTGGGGGGCTTTGAGGACGCGCTTGCGATTAAGCCTGCGAATACGCCCAAAAAGATAGCTGTAATTGGTGGCGGCCCTGCTGGCATGGAAGCGGCTCGCGTGGCGGCTCTGCGCGGGCATGATGTGACTCTCTATGAGAAACGAAAGCTCGGCGGATATCTGCATGAGGCCTCTGTGCCAGAGTTTAAAGCAGATATACGCAACGCGCTTAAATATTTTGTAACACAGGTGGATAAGCTCAAAGTAAAAGTGATAAACGAAGAGGCTACAGATTTAAATTTAAAAGAAGGTGGTTTCGACACAGTAATAGTCGCGACAGGCTCAGCTCCAGTTAAGCTGCCCGTCCCTGGAAGCGACAGAGAAAACGTATTCATCGCCGTTGACGTGTTGGACGGAAAAACGCCTGTTCCTAAGGGTAAAATAGTTGTTATAGGTGGTGGCCTGATAGGAACGGAGGTTGCCGTGGATTACGGCATAAAATCCGGCAACGATGTTACAATTGTTGAAATGCTGCCAAAGATTATGAGCGATTGCAGCGATTCTGATAACATAGTATACAGCGGAATGATTAATGAACACAGTATAAAGGTTATGACCTCAGCGAGAGTTGTAGAAATAACTCCCGAGGGCGTGGTTGTGGACTGCGGCGGTAAGAAGGTAATACCTGCGGATTATATTCTTGTTGCAGTAGGAATGAAGCCCCAGTCGGATATTTACTTCGACCTTAAGGAAGCTGGCGTTGATGTAATACGCGTCGGTGATTGCATTAAGCCGGGCAAGATTTTTGATGCAGTACACACGGGATATAAAGCGGCCTTACGCGTATAGAACCGGGAAAGCGACCAATAGCTAGTTCTTAGAGCAAGGCAGATAAATGCCTTGCTCCAAGTGTAGGACGGTTGTTCGCTCAACTAGCCGAAAAGCCAAAGGAGCAGTGAGTATGTTATGAAAATATGAGAGCAAACTACTGCTCTCATATTTTCGTAGTATCTCGGAAATTCATTAACTGAACCTGGGTATTCCCAATATCACCAATTCAACATTGGGAATACCACAATGCATCATCTCTTTCTTGGTTTGACACTATAGGGGCCATTATGGGGGCACCATCGGTTTTGGTGCAAGGTAATCATTTGCTCATTGACTTAGGGACCAACTGCGAACTGTTTCTATGGATATCTAGTTTCTTCGCTGTAATGGCTAAATAAAGATTGCTGGATAAATTATGAATTTACTGTTAGAAATAATCTTAACTAATGTATCTCTCAAATATTCTATATAAAAAATGCTAACTAGAGAGGTGGCTCGATGACAACCGGAATAGTGGCTCTCTTAATATTCACATATCGCAGCAAATTCTATTCTGCGTTGTAGCTATTCAATTTCTAGTTTTGAAGTGAGGGGGAATTAATACGACTTATCCGGGACCTGGAGTAATTTTACGATTCCGTAGCTTCAACTAGGGGCTTAAAGCTATTATACAAAAATTAGTTGAAAGATTTCCGGAAATGAATTATGATTAACATAAAAGTGAATTATGTTCAAAAATATTTATATTAGAATGATAGCGTATTGCGCAATGCCATTAACTATATTGTAGTCTATATTTGAACGACATTCGAATATAGATCAGGAAAGTGATTTTTGGGTATTGTAAAGATGCTTAAGCTAATATAAACGTAACACATAGATACTCTGCAGGTTGAATTGATAATTAGTAACCTAGAAAAATGCACTCCTGTCTGGCGTTATGGGGTTGCGAATGCCCTTCGTCGCGAAGGGCATTTTTTTTGCAGGTAGTGGTAGAAGGCGTGCTTCTGTGACGATGTATCAGGATGAGGAGGAAGGCTATGAAGTACAGTTTGGGTATTGATGTAGGGGGAACTTTTACGGATTTCCTATTGGTAGACGAAACTGGTATCCTCGAAGCCTATAAGGTCCTATCTACACCTAAAGATCCATCCATTGCAGTTTTTAATGGTCTACATGAAATAGCTGAGGCAAAAGGACTTCACTACCGGGAGTTTTTGCGACAGATTCAGATTGTCGTCCATGGAACAACTATCACGACTAATGCAGTTCTTACTGGGAATGGGGCCAAAACAGGTTTTATCACAACCAAGGACTTCAGGGATGTTTTAAACATGCGCCGGGGCATAAAGGAGAGACAGTACGATTCACGTTATGCTCCGCCACTACCTTTAGTTTCCCGGTACCTTATTAGAACTGTTGAAGAGCGTGTGGATTGTGAGGGGCGGGAAGTTGTTGCGTTAAATTATGACGATTGCTTGGCGGCCATCCAAAAGTTAAAAGACGAACATGTGGAAGCTATTGGAGTCAGTTTTATGTATTCATTCCTCAATCCGTTGCATGAACAGGAAGTAGGTAACTTGCTAAAAGAGCATTTCCCGGAGGCTTATATCTCCCTTTCAAGTGAAATTCTGCCCCAAGTTCGTTTTTATGAGCGTAATAGCACAACGGCTATGAACGCTTATGTAGGGCCACCCTTGAAGCACTATATTGAATCCATTATGGCGCGGTTAGCTGCTGACAACTTCAAAGGAACCTTGCTTCTCATGCAGTCCAATGGTGGGGTAATGTCGCCGGAAGTAGCTATGCGCTTTGCAGCTAATACGCTGTTGTCGGGGCCGGCGGCTGGACCCGTGGCAGGGCTCATATTTGGCCGTATGTACGACCTGGAAAATGTTATTACTGTCGATATGGGTGGTTCTAGCTTTGATGCTTGCTTAGTACGCTCAGGAAAAGCAAACCTTACAACAGAAGGCGAGGTGGGAGGTCATAAAATCTGTTTTCCTATGCTGGACATTCATTCGATTGGTGCTGGTGGCGGCAGTATTGCACGGATTGATTCTGGAGGGATTATACGAGTAGGTCCGCAAAGTGCCGGTGCAAGCCCGGGCCCAGCTTGTTATGGCCTTGGTGGCGAACAACCCACGGTAACTGATGCTGACTTATTGTTAGGTTATATTGATGGAAATTACTTTCATGGTGGCAGGGAAGTGTTAGATGTCGAAGTGGCCAAGAGGGCTGTTTATGATAAGATTGCAAAACCTTTGGGTCTAAACCTTAGCGAGGCAGCTTATGGTATTTACCGGATTGTCAATAATAATATGGCAACTGGGCTAAGCGTAGTTTCAGTAGGTAAAGGCTATGACCCACGGGAATTTTCATTAGTAGTTGGCGGTGGCGCAGGTCCCATTCATGCGCCTATGATTGCCAAAGAAGTGGACATCCCTTTAATTATTATACCTAAAAGCTCCTCAGTATTCTGTGCGGCCGGTATGCTGATGTCGGACCTAATTCATAATTATGTTCGTAGCTATACTTGTTTACATGACAAAATTGATCTTGACCGCCTAAACATTCTTTTTGGTCAAATGCGTATGGAAGCTTTTGAATCATTACGTACGGAAGGAGTCTCATCCGACCGAATTAGCTTAATATATTCTGTTGATTTGCGTTATGAGGGACAGTTTAACGAAGTAGAAATACCATTAATTGTTGACACAAGCGGTGTTATCCAGGATAGCGATATCACATCGCTTCTTCAAAATTTCCATCAACGGCACGGTGAATTAAATGGCTATTCATTGCCTGGCTCCCTTGCGGAATTCATTAACTTACGACTCTTAGCCAGAGGAACCATGGACAAACCGTCAATAAAGGAAACCCCTTATGCAGGAAAAGACCCTTCGGGAGCTTTCAAATGTGAACGTCAAGCATATTTCAATGACGGTTTTCTTAATGTACCGGTTTATGACGGGGCAAAAATGGGGTATGGCAATATGGTGCATGGACCAGCCATTATCCAAGAGGCCATCGCGACGGTACTAGTAACTCCCGACTATAGTCTGTATATTGATAAGTTCAGTAATTATTTGATGCATAGAAAGGGCTTTAGTCTAAAAGAACTGCTGGCTAAGCTAAGAGGGTAGGGAATGATGGCAAAGACAAACTATATTGATCCAATTACAGTGTCTATTATTGATAACCGTTTAGACACTATTGCTGAGGAAATGGGCAAGACCATGCTGCGGACTTCACGGTCGCCGATTTTTTCTGAAGCCCGTGATTTTGCCGCTGCAATTTTCGATCGTGAAATTCGTTTGGTTGCTCAAAAACCCTACATCGCTGTGCTAATGGGAACAACCCCTTTTGTTGTCAGGGCAATTGCAAAGTGCTATGAGGGTGACATTAATGAGGGTGATGTTTACTTGGTTAATGATCCCTATAAAGGGGGTAATAACCATCTACCGGATTTCACAATGGCCAAACCAGTATTTGAGCATGGAACGTTAGCCTTCTGGTCGGTGGCTAAGGGCCATTTAGCAGATATCGGTGGAACTGGAACTGCTGGTTACAACCCCCTGGCGGTAAATATCTGGGAGGAAGGCATCCGCATTCCTCCCGTTAAGCTTTATGACAGAGGGAATTACCAGCGGAGTATCTGGGATATGATAATCGCCAATGTGCGGCAGAATCAGCTAGTTGAGGGTGATATCCACTGTCTTGTAGGCGCTGTTACATTAGGTGAACGTAGACTTTTAGAATTGATCGAAAAGTATGGAATGACAACTTTGGACCAAGCGGCTGATAGTGTACTAAATGCTACTGAGTGTCAGGTGCGGAATGAAATAGGGAATATACCAGATGGTGTTTACTATGCCGAACGATTTATGGACAATGATGGTTTTGATAGGGGGAAGATGGTAAAAGTTGGACTTAAACTAATAGTTGAGGAGGCTACAATCACCTTTGACTATTCAAGCTCTGATCCACAAGTTAAAGGTTATGTAAATAGTACACTTGCCAATACTTATTCCTCCTCTTACCTTGCACTTTTTACAACTATTGATCCAAACATCCGTCATAATGAAGGGGCTTTTCGACCTGTCAAGATAGTTGCCCCAGAGGGTACAGTTGTCAATTGTTTAGAACCGGCACCTTGTAATACTTGCACTATTTGCGCAGCTTCGACTATTATCGAATCTGCTTGGCTGGCGTTATCTCAGGCTGTGCCTGAACTGACACAAGCCGCTTGGGCGCGATCCTCAACGCCGGTTTCTATGGGCTTCAACCCTCGTATTGGAAAATTTTACAGTGATGTTCATTTTTTTCCGAAAGGAGGTGCTGGAGCAACATTTGGCTTCGACGGATGGGACCATATGGGCGTTGTAATCTGTACAGGCAGATCGCGAGCCCCAGATCCAGAGTTGCATGAACTAGCTGACCCGTTTTACACACTTAGTTACGAATATCTCCAAGATAGTCCAGGAGCCGGTACGTGGCGAGGTGGTATGGGGACCAAGTATATTTTCAGAGTGGAAGCTGACGGAATTGTTTCCAACAATTTTGGCGATGGTCTTTTGTCGGAAACTGCACCGTTCGGCCTAGTCGGAGGAAAGGGTGCAAAACCTAGCACGTTGCGAATTATAAAGGCAAATGGAGAGATCATCGACCCAGAGGTTCACAAGTATGTCACTCTTAATAAGGGCGACATTTACGAGGTCTTAGAAACAGGTGGGGGTGGCTACGGTGATCCCTTGAAACGGCCAATAGAAATGGTGTGGGCTGATGTACGTAATGAGATGATATCAATAGAAAGCGCCCTAAATGATTATGGCGTGATGATTGATCCTCAAACCTTAAAGGTTGATTATGCCAAAACGGATGAGTTACGGAACAAATAAACAAAACATTAAAATAAAAAATTGGCATTGGTTTCCTAAAATACAATAAACTCAAACATTATAAGGAAGGAGGTTTTTTGCTCATGAAACAGTTAAAGGTGCTTGTGGTTGAGGATGAATCTCTTATTTCTCTTTCATTATCTGACCAATTACGAGGTCTAGGACATGAGGTAGTAGGGGCAGCTCAGAACGGGTCTGAAGCTATCGATATGGCTGAACGTTTTGATCCCGATCTTATTATCATGGACATCAAAATGCCTGGAGTGGATGGATTAGAGGCAGCTAAAACTATTAACCATCGTAAGGTAACGCCTATCATTTTCCTCACAGGTTATTCCAATGAAGAAATGGCCCGCAAGGCAGGGGAGAGTGGCGCTTTTGCATACCTTTCTAAACCGGTGGATCAGCGGGAGTTAGTGCCAGCTATTGAAATTGCCTTAGGCAGATTTCGAGAGGTGATGAAGCTGAAGGAAGAAATTTCTTATTTAGAAGAGAGTCTCGAGGCTCGCAAAGTCATTGAGCGCGCCAAAGGTATCGTTATGAAACGCTACCGTCTTTCTGAAGCCGAAGCTATGCTAAGGATGCAAAAGACAAGTCGCGATCAGAATATCAAATTGGTTGAACTAGCTAAATCCATTATTTTTTCGGAAAAGTTGCAGAATGGTCTTTCCGAAAAGAGAACAGAAGGTAGGGCTAAGTCCAGATGATATTTTACGGTATCCCGAACAATCACTGAAGCAGATGTGATTATATTTGGGCCACACTGCAAGGAGGGACAGCCTTTGATTGAGTTGAAAGGTACTGATATTTTTGGGCAGACCCCTTGGCAGGGAAAAGTCAATTTACTAGCCGGAATGAGTGAACTGATTGACCAATTCCTGGAGAAAAATATGTTTGTTCTAGAGGCAACTTTAGGGTGTGTTTTGGTCCTCAGGAAAGGGTCAGGACAAGGGGAAGTTATTTCAGCTTTTCGTGGGATGACAAGCGGTAAGACTGTGGACCTACTTCAAAACAAGAAAACTCCAATAATTGCTCAGATGCCTTCGTTCGTAGAATCTTACTTTTTTAGCGAAGGAGTCTTTACCATGGAGTCGGAAGATGCGCAAATTTTGCGCGACTTGCTTCCCTTTTATTCTGGTAGTGAGAAATTTGCGCTTTGTGCTCTATGGCAATTTGACGCTCCGTTATTGATAATATTTTGGGGCTGCAGGCCTTATGAGGAAAAGGATAAAGTTTTTCTGGAAACTTCGACATGGCTTCTTGCGACAGCTTTTACAAAAATTCATGAGCATTGGGAATCATCTGTCAGGTTAACTATGCTGGAAAGGGTTTTTGATACAACCAAAGTTTTGACTTCCGAACAACCGATAGAGGATAAGTTAGGTTTATTAGCGTGCACTGCTATAGAAATGCTTCATGGAAACTATGCCACAGTTAGGTTGGTGCAGCGTGAAACACTACAGCTTGCCACTTTTCGGGGCTTTCCAGTTGGATTCGAAAAAGTGGTTAAAGAAAATTTTGGACTTTCTATTGACGACTGGACGGTGCGTAAAGGAAAAACGGTAACTATTGAAGATATAACTTCTTGGCCGGCCATAGAATTTGAAAGGCAAGCAAATGGCCTAAAATCAGTGGTCTCTGTACCTATGCGTTTAAAACACCGTGTCATTGGGGCCGTATCAATTTACTCTATCGTTCCCCAGATTCCTTCTCCTGAAACGTTAAACTGCCTTTTGGTGATTGCTGATCAGGCTGCTATAGTAATTGAAGACGCTTTGTTGATGTCTAGATCGGCCCTATTACAAGAAGTACACCACCGAGTTAAAAATAACTTGCAAATGGTTGCTGGGTTATTATCATTGGCTGCTACATCTAACCAGCAATCGCCACTCGTTAAAGAATATCTTCAAGAAAGCGTCAACCGTGTTAAGACGATGGCGATTATCCATGGTCTTCTTTCCGAAAAAGGAGAAGGATTAACTGATTTAAAGGAACTTATTAACCGGCTTGCGCCTTTATTTTTGAATCTTCAGTTAACAAATACACGTAAAGTTGAAATCAAAGTCAAAGGACCTACTGTATTTTTAGGTTCAAAGGAAGCTACTTGCCTCGCCTTGGCAATCAACGAATTGTTTTGTAATTCTCTTATGCACGGAATTGTTGATTTTCGGGAGGGATTTGTTACGGTAGAAATTATCGTGGGCAAGGATAATTTGCTTATGAAGATACAGGATAATGGTCAAGGATTTCCTCCGGGGTTTGACTGGAGAAAGCAAAAAGGATTGGGACTGAAAATAGTTGAAGCACTAGTCGAAAAGGACCTTCGCGGTACCTTCAAGCTCGTTTCAAACCACGAAGGCGCTCTTGCTGTTCTAGTTGTCCCCAAAAGTATTTTGAGTAATGGGGGTGTCATTTCTGGAACGGATTAGAGGAACAAGCCAAATACTTTGAGGGGAGGGGAGGATATGGCCTCAGAAAGTGAGTTCCCAGCTATCGACAAAGATAAAATCCAAACTTCTGCACAAATAAAAGATGTTATTGGGGGACTTTGCGACCGGGATATGGGCAATGGCGAGGATGTTATCGAGGAACTGACCAGGCAAAATACGCGTATGTCCATCATCCAGCAAATTGTTAAAAGGATTAACGTGGAAATGTCCTATGAGGATATTCTCGATGAGGTGTCGGCCGCTCTGCACAAAGTCCTACCGTATGACCTGCTCAGTTGTTCTTTGATTGAAAAGGGACAGCTTATTATCAAAGCTACATTGCCCAAGGACCCAATAGTCCTAGGTGTCGGATGGGTCCTGGATAACAATAATTCGGCCCCTTGGAAGGCAGTTCGAGATAAACGGTGCTACTTAAGGCAGGACATCTGGCATGATCCTCATAAACGCCTGGAAGACGATGCCGTCCGTCAAATAGGTATCAAATCCGGCATTATGGCCCCGCTTTTATTTAACAACGAGGTTATCGGCGTTTTGATTTGCGCGAGTGAAGAACCCTTTAGCTATAGGGAAAATGATTGTATCTTTGTCCAGCAGTTGGCTGATGCAATGGCTGTTTGTATCAATAATACGCGTCTCTTTGCCGAGGTTTTGAAAAGCAAAAGAGAGTGGGAGGAAACTTTCAAGGCAGTTCCTGACAGGCTGTTTCTCATTGACCTCTTTTACAACGTTCTGCGCTCCAACAACCAAGACTATGTAAAAAAGGCGGACAATGATCTTAAATGCTATGAAATCTTTACCTGCTGCGGGGACCAGTGCCATCTCTGTCCTACCATGGAAGCTTTTCGTACGGGTCAAGCCAGTATTGGAGAGTTCACCCATACCTATACTAAAAACATTTATACTATATCAGCCTACCCGGTCTACAACGAAAAAAATGAGCTCTACGGCATGACTGTATACGTTCAAGATGTTACCGACAAAAGAAAAATGGAGACGCAGCTGTTTCAGTCAGGCAAGCTCGCAGCCCTAGGTGAGATGGCCGCAGGGGTAGCCCATGAGCTAAATAGTCCACTCACCGCCATCATCGGCAACGCCAGCTTAATTTTAAGAAGTACATCAACGGATGATAAGTATTTAAAGCTGCTAGAGAATATTAAATCCTGTGGGCAGAGAAGCAAACACATTATCCAGAATCTTCTTACTTTTTCCAGGCAGAACAACTATAAATTTGAGCAGGTGTCCATCAACGAAGTGGTGGAGGGCAGTTTATCTCTGGTTTCATATCAAATCGAGAAAGATAAGATAGCCATAAGCAAGTACCTTATGCCTCGCATCCCATTATTTCAAGGCAATAAACAACAGTTGGAGCAGGTTATCATAAATTTCTTGCTTAATGCCAGGGATGCCTTAGAAGGTTTGGTTGACGGTAGGATTGAAATCAGCACCGACATGAGAGCGGATGCAGAAACGGGCTGCACGGTGGTCGAGACAAAGGTAGCGGATAACGGAATGGGAATCTCTGAGAGTAGCATCGGTCAGATTTTTACCCCTTTTTTTACCACCAAGGAGAAAACCAGGGGCACCGGATTAGGCCTTTCGGTCAGCTTGGGTATTGCCCAAACCCACGGCGGCAGGATAGACGTATCCAGCGGGGTTGGTAGAGGCAGTATTTTCTCCTTAATCATACCGTTATAGCAGCATATTCAACGAGAAATGGGTGATAGCAGTGAAGAAGCCGGAGATTCTGGTAATTGATGATGAGATTGAAGTTGGCACCTTTTTTCAATACTATTTTCAGGAAGAAAAAGGCTACCAAGTGGACATAGCCAACTCTGGTTTGATAGCCAAAGATTTTCTGAGCAAAAAGACCTATGAGCTAGCACTGGTCGATTTGAAGCTGCCGGATACCGACGGGATTACCTTGCTTAAGGCAATCAAGGATAGCAGTCCTGACTGCGCAGTAATCATTATGACTGGGTATAGTACGGTCAAGACCGCCGTAGAGGCCATGAAGCTGGGTGCCTTTGATTATATCGACAAGCCATTCGAACTGGATGAGTTGGACACATTGTTGGAGCGAGCATTGCAGTCAGTTAACAACAAACAGTTGTATACCCACAATGAGCTCCACAAACTGGTTGCCGAATTCAGCATCATTATGGCTGAGAATAGTCCTTTAAAAGACCTTCTTTTATTAAGTAAAAAAATAGCAACCCGCAACATTTCCGTTTTAATTCAGGGGGAGACCGGGACCGGAAAAGAGGTCCTGGCCAGGTTTATCCATGCCAACAGTCTCCGTTCCGGCAATCCCTTTATCAGTGTTAACTGTGGGGCGCTCACCGAATCGCTTTTGGAAAGCGAACTTTTCGGACACGAAAAAGGGGCTTTCACCGGATCCCAGGGCACACGGCACGGTATTTTTGAACTGGCAAACGAGGGAACCCTTTTTCTTGATGAGATAGGTGATGCATCGCCGTCCATCCAGGTAAAACTGCTGCGTATTTTGGAAAAAGGCGAGTTTTTCAGGGTTGGTGGTGAAAAACCGCTTAAAACAGATGTACGGGTGCTGGCTGCCACCAATAAAAACCTGCGGAATGCGGTAAGAGATAAACTTTTTCGGGAGGACCTGCTTTATCGCCTTGACGTAGTCAACTTTCATATCCCGCCTTTGCGTGAGCGATGTATGGATGTTTTGCCTCTGGTCGGCTATTTCATCGAAAAAAACCTGCTGGAAGAGGAAAAACAATTAAATGTCCGGTTCAATAACCAAGCCATGAATCTGCTGCAGAGCTATTCTTGGCCGGGAAACATCAGAGAACTGTCCAATGTGGTGGCTCGCGCCCTAGCGCTCAAGAGTAGCAACCTGCTTGGTCCGGAGAGTCTGCCCGAGCATGTGGTTCACTGCGGTGAGGAAAATTTTCCGGCAAAGCATTTGACTACGAAAACCAACGTTAACGAGGTGTTAAGAGACTGGAGCCAGAGTCTGCTCAAGGTAGTATTATACAAGGGGAGCATAGACTTTATGGAGCTTGAGAAAAAACTGGAACAAGAGGCCGTCTGGGTGTTCAGACAGGTTATAGGAGAAACCCTGGTTAAAACCGGCAATAATCGGACTGAAGCTGCAAAAGTGCTTAATATCAGTCCCAGGGTTTTGCGCTACTATTTAAATGAAAAGGGCAGGGAGTAAGTTCCTGACGGCATCGGCATCCGGCCGTCTTTTCGGCCGGATGCCGTTTTTTCGTCGCAGATAACCACACCGGATTGCATCAATATTCAAAATATTCACTATAAATTTTTTTAAAATATACAAAAATTATTAGTATTATTAGGCCTCTTGCAGTTGGCGCCATATTTTGTGATAGATACTCACAAAATATGGCGCCAATTTTGCATTATTAGTTTGTAAAGGGAGTTAATGTTTTTTGTACAGGATTATTAAGAAAGATATGCTGGCGCCAAGGCTCATGAACAAAGAACGGTTAATGAATGCTTATTTATCAATTCGACCCCAGAGAGGAAAAGGAGGTGAATGCTATCGTTTGAGTAAAAAACAAGACTGATCATCAGGAAAGGAGTTTATCTTAAATATTTCAAAATTGTGTCTTGACAAACGGGGACATAACAGAACGCAACAAAAATAGACACCCTTAAATAATGAAGGAGGTTAGTTGTTATGCCAGGTAAGATGCCTTTAATGCGCATTGGAAATCAATTGGACGATTCCTCCCTATTTCTGAAACCCCAATCACATGCGGGTTTAAATGCTTCAGGTATTTAGCAGACTGTAACTTTTTTCGACGGTTCAGAAAACTATTTTTGTAATTCGTGGTTTCTGCACTGGAATCATAAATCCATTAGTTTAAAACATAAGAAGGGAGAATATTAATGACTACAGATATTGTGACACCGACGAGGGGAGAGTACGATAATGTGTCAGTTTCTCAGCGTATCGAACGGCTGCCATTAACCTCATTCCAAAGATTTCTTAGTTTTTGTATTTTTGTAGTTGCCTTTTTTGATGCTGTCGATATGGGTGCCATGAACTTCTTATTACCTGTTTTAGCAAAAGAGTTTCATCTTACTTCAATCACGACTGGTCTTTTAGGTTCAATTGGTTTGGCAGGGATGTTATTTGGTGCACTTGTAGCAGGGCCTTTGGCTGATAAAATTGGCAGAAAGTCAGTTTTGATGTGGTCTATAGTTATTTGGGGGATAGCTGGTTTTGGATTGGCAGCAGCATGGAATATTAACTCTTTACTTGGTTTCCGTTTTTTGTTAGGTTTAGGTTTAGGTGCTTCATATCCTATCGCTATAACTTTGCTGCCAGAATTTTTGCCAACACAAGCGCGGGGGAAATATTTAACTGTTCTTGAAGGCTTGGCTCCTATTGGGGTTATCTGCGCTGGGCTTATCACTGCTTTAGTGCTTCCGTTGGTTAGTTGGCGGTGGGTTTTTGTTATAGAAGCTGTGCCTTCTTTGTGGGTATTTGTTATCAAACGTTATGTGCCAGAATCACCACGATGGTTAGAATCGGCTGGTCGAAAAGAAGAAGCCAACAGGATTATGGATAATATTGAGATAGAAGTACAGAAAAGGCATGGACAAACTCTGCCTGCTATTGAAAATACTGCTAAGGTAGAGACGGTGATTGAGAAAGCATCGTTTGCTGAAATATGGTCAAAAACGTATTTCAAACGAACTATTATGCTCTGGATTCTTTGGCCTGCTACTATGTTCGGCTATTACGGCATGAATATTTGGTTGACGCAACTTTTAGTTGCCAAAGGGTTCACAATTATTAAATCAATTAATTACGTTCTTTTAATAAACCTTGGGGCAATTCCAGGGGTTATTCTTACCATTTACCTGATTGAGCGAGTGGGGCGAAAGGCTGTACTTATTGTTGCCTTAATCGGCACTGCCTTTTCGGCATATTATTACGGCCAAGCTACAAGTATGACGACGTTAATTACTTTTGGTTTATCTCTGAATTTTTTTACTTGGATGATGTGGCCTTCCATATATGCTTACACACCTGAATTATACCCTACGCGTATGAGAGCAACAGGTTGCGGAATGTCCTCAGCTGTTGGTCGTGTCGGTGCATTGGCAGGTCCGTATGTGACTGGTGTAATATTAACGACAAACATGGGACAGTCAATGGTATTCACTGTTGCTGCAGGTACTTTTATTTTAGCTGCACTGGCAGTAATATTCTTGGGTCCGGAGACAAAGGGGAGAACCTTGGAAGAAGTTAGTTCTTAAGAGATATTGTGTTTTTACACATATCACATTTAATCTGTCATTTATGTCAAAAGGGATTCTTACCGAAGGGTCCCTTTTGTGTTATCAAGAAAGTATAAATTTGAGACAGTCATAGAAGGCCTTAAAGATTTTGGCTCACACTGTCATATCTGGCACTGTGAGGCGTTTACACCGACATGAGAGAGGATGCAGAAACGGGCTGCACGGTGGTCGAGACAAAGGTAGCGGATAACGGAATTGGAATCTCTGAAAGACAACAGATCGACAAGCCGTTCGAACTGGATGAGTTAGACACATTGCTAGAGCGAGCATTGCAGTCAGTTAACAACAAACAGTTGTATACCCACAATGAGCTCCACAAACTGGTTGCCGAATTCAGCATCATTATGGCTGAGAACAGTCCTTTAAAAGATCTTCTATTATTGTGTAAAAAAATAGCACCCCGCAAGATTTCTGTTTTAATTCAGGGGGAGACCGGGACCGGAAAAGAGGTCCTGGCCAGGTTTATCCATGCCAACATTCTCCGTTCCGGCAATCCCTTTATCAGTGTTAACTGTGGGGCGCTCACCGAATCGCTTTTGGAAAGCGAACTTTTCGGACACGAAAAAGGGCTTTCACCGGATCCCAGGGCACACGGCACGGTAAAAACAATTAAATGTCCGGTTCAATAACCAAGCCATGAATCTGCTGCAGAGCTATTCTTGGCCGGGAAACGTCAGAGAACTGTCCAATGTGGTGGCTCGCGCCCTAGCGCTCAGGAGTAGCAACCTGATTGGTCCGGAGAGTCTGCCCGAGCATGTGGTTCACTGCACTGAGAAGGATTTTCCGGCAAAGCATTTGACTACGAAAACCAACATTGACGAGATATTAAGAGAATGGAGCCAGAGTCTGCTTAAGGTAATATTATACAAGGGGAGCATAGACTTTATGGAGCTTGAGAAAAAACTGGAACAAGAGGCCGTCTGGGTGTTCAGACAGGTTATAGGAGAAACCCTGATTAAAACTGGCAATAACCGGACTGAAGCTGCAAAAGTGCTGAATATCAGTCCCAGGGTTTTGCGCTACTATCTAAATGAAAAGGGCAGAGAGTAAGTTCCTGACGGTATCGGCATCCGGCCGTCTTTTCGGCCGGATGCCGTTTTTTCGTCGCAGATAACCACACCGGGTTGCATCAATATTCAAAATGTTCACTATAAATTTTTTTAAAATATACAAAAATTATTAGTATTATTAGGCCTCTTGCAGTTGGCGCCATATTTTGTGATAGATACTCACAAAATATGGCGC
>Ga0209347_1003711_pt1 | contig 17227 bp, 15 predicted proteins | sample AutmiccommuBRH23_FD_187382 | JGI IMG/M metagenome (GOLD analysis project Ga0209347, IMG submission 187382) | Deep subsurface microbial communities from Mt. Terri, Switzerland - Autotrophic microbial communities BRH/23 (SPAdes) (version 2) | ecosystem: Environmental > Aquatic > Deep subsurface >...
CGCAGGCAGATCCTCGATCGGCCGTTCGAACGCTTCCGGCGGCAGGCGGCGAAGCCAGAGCGGAAGGTCGAGGGCACGTGCGACGTTCTTGAGCGGCGCGCCTTCCTCGATCAGCGCCAGGGCCTGACGACGCGCGGCCAACGGCCCTCGCTTGGTCGCCAAGGCATAGACGGCGCCGGGAAAGACGAGGGCAAGATCGACAAGGCGCGGTGACGATCGCAGCAGTCTGCGCGCCTCACGGCGCGCCGGATATGTGAACCGCGCCGCATGGGATTCCCACTCGTTCGGAACAGGGCTCGGCTCCGGCGCGCGACGGGGCTCGACGCGCCGCCGGACGAGTTTCGTAGCCTGTGACATGTTAACTCAACCCACCTCGCAACCAAGGGGGCTGGCCACCAGCCCAGCTATCTCGGTTACGTTCAAAACTGAGGGTCGCAGGCTATTGCGGCATGTCTTGGACAGTCACCATGCATTTGCGAAATGCGTGCGTGAGAGTTAATGCGCGAGACAAATAGCGCATTAAATGCGGCGCATTCGATCGAGTGCGCTTTGCAGGATGATCGTTGCAGCAAGCTTGTCGATCACCTCGGCGCGCCGCTTCCGGCTGGCGTCCGCGGCAATCAACATCCGCTCGGCCTCCACCGTCGACAGCCTTTCATCCCATAGCAGGATCGGAACCTCCGAGATGGCGTTGAGGTTCCTCGCGAAGGCGCGGGTCGCTTGCACGCGCGGGCCCGCCGTCCCGTCGAGGTTCATCGGTAGCCCGAGCACCAATCCGGCAACGCCGTGCTCATTCGCCAGGGCCAGGAGTTCGGCGACGTCCACGGAGAACTTCTTGCGGCGTATGGTGTGCAGCGGGGAAGCGATGGTGCGCGTCACGTCGGACAGCGCCAACCCCAGCGTCTTGGTGCCCGCATCGATGCCGATCAGGCGGGTGCCCGGCCCCAGCCTGGCAGCGAAGGCGTCGATATCCTGAAAGGTCTCCCCAAGGGGCTGCGCTTTTGTCTGGTCGACCATAGGGGCCCCGTTGTTGCCGGCGAAGGGCACCTTATACTCCGCGCCGTCCGCAATTCAGCAATAGCATCAAGGATCGTTGGTGATGAAGATTACCTGGTTTGGGCACTCCTGCTTCCGCATCGAGACGGGATCGAGCGTGGTGCTGATCGATCCTTTCCTGAAGGGCAACCCGACGTTCGAGAAATCGGGAATCGATTGGGAGGTTCCCGTCAGCGGCGTCACCCACGTGGCGCTGACCCATGGCCATGACGATCACCTGGGCGATACCTCCGAGATCTGCAAGACGACCGGCGCCACCCTGTTCGCGGTGTTCGAGCTGGCCATGCATGTCGCCGCGCAAGGTGCGGAAAAGCTCGAGCCCATGAACACCGGCGGCACCGTGGCGAGCGACGACTTCGAGCTGACGTTCGTGCAGGCACTGCATTCGTCTTCCGTAGGCGGCGTCTACCTCGGCAACCCTTGCGGTATCATCCTGAAATCCAAGGAGGGGCCGACCGTCTACCATATGGGTGACACGGACATCTTCGGCGACATGGCGCTGATCAACGAGCTCTACCAGCCCGACATCGGCATCGTGCCGATCGGGGACCGGTTCACCATGGGTGCGCGCAGCGCCGCTCACGCGTGCAAGGCCTACTTTGACTTCAAGACGATCCTGCCGGCGCACTACGGGACTTTCCCGATGATCGATCAGACGCCGGAGGCATTTGTCGCAAAAATGCAGGGCCAGAACGTCGCCGTTCTCGAGCCGGGCGAGGCGGTTTCGGTTTGATGAGCGGGCAACGGTGGGAGTGAGCGTGCAGAAACGTCCAGTGTCAGCTACCGCCGCGCGAGCGCAATCGGCCTCGGCAATTCCGCCGCTCGGGGTTCTGCCGCTGTTCGTGGCGACGACGTTTCTCTCCGCCTTCCTGCTGTTCTCCATCCAGCCGCTGTTCACGAAGATGGTGCTGCCGGTTCTCGGCGGATCCACCTCGGTGTGGGCGGTGGCGCTCTTGTTCTTCCAGGCGGCGCTCCTTGCCGGCTATGGTTATGCACATTTGTTGACGCGGTATGTGTCGCCCGCATCTGTCGGTTTCGTGCACCTGGGTGTGGCGATTGCCGCGCTCGTGGTGCTGCCGATCGGTCTGCCCCAGGGTTGGAACGATCCCCCGCATAGCGAGCCGTATTTCTGGCAGCTCGGGCTGTTCACCGTCGCGGTCGGCTTGCCGTTCCTGGCCGTGGCGGCCAATGCGCCGCTGTTGCAGGCGTGGTTCGCACGTACGGGCCATCCCCACGCGCGCGATCCCTACTTTCTCTATGCGGCGTCGAACCTCGGCAGCTTGATCGCGCTGTTGAGCTTCCCGTTCGTGCTCGAGCCGGCGATCGGGCTCGCGGCCATGAGCACCGATTGGACGGTACTCTACGGCGTACTGATCGTAGCGCTGGGCGGGTGTTTCGCGTTCGTGTGCAAACGCGGTGCAGAGATCCGCGACCAGCAGTCCGCGAGCAAGGATGGAGCGCCCGCACCGACGTTGCTCGATGGGTTGGGCTGGTGCGGTCTGGCACTTGTCCCGGCCGCGCTGCTCACTGCGTTCACCACCCACATCGCCACCGATATCGCGTCGGCGCCGCTCTTATGGGTGCTGCCGCTCGCACTTTACCTGTTCACGTTCGTACTTGCGTTCCAGGACCGGATCCCCATTCCAATGCCGGTGCTGCTGCCGCTGCAACTCGCGAGCGTCATCTTCGCGCTGCTCGAGCTGTCTCAGGTCAAATACGACAAGTGGTCGTTGACCAGCGGGGCGGGCGTCGTCGTGTTCTTTTTGTCCGCTCTGGTCGCCCATCGCACGCTTTATCTCTCGCGCCCGCGCGTCGCCAATCTGACGGGCTTCTACCTGTGGATGTCATTCGGTGGCGTTCTCGGCGGGCTGTTTGCAGCACTGATCGCACCCAAGCTGTTCTCCGAGGTATTCGAGTATCCGCTGCTGATCGCGCTCACCGTCGCTTGCCGTCCGGGCGTATTCCATAAAGCTCGCTGGAAGGTAAGCGAGCTCGTGTGGCTCTTTGCCATCGTCGCGGTTGGACTGGTGCTGATCCGCTATGGGTTCCGCTGGTCGGTGCAGCTGGGGATCGACTATGGCCCATGGGGCATCACACCGGCGCTGACATTGCTGTTTGCCGTAGCGGTGCTCGTCTTCTGGGGGCACGGCGCGCGTCAGCTGGCAGCGGTGCTGTTGATGTTTGCGACCGTCGTCATGCTGCCGTCGCAGGTGAAGCGCGGCTTCGCGCAGCGCAGCTACTACGGCGTCTATCGCGTCACCCAGTCGCCAGACGGTCGCTACAACGTCCTGACCCACGGCACGACGCTGCACGGCGCGCAGCGCATCCGGGGTGCGGACGGTCATCTCATCGCCGATACGACGCCAGGCACCTACTACTACCCCGGCAGCCCGATGGCGCGCTCCGTCCGTGCCGTCCAGGGGAGGCTTGCAGGCGAGGACCAGCTCGGACGCTATGGCGTCGTCGGGCTCGGGGCCGGTTCGCTCGCCTGCTACGCCAGGAAGGGCGAGCAGTGGCGCTTTTTCGAGATCGATCCCTTGATCGTCGATATCGCCGCCAAGTCGAACTACTTCACCTTCCTGGTGAACTGTCTGCCCAAGACCGACATCGTAATCGGGGACGCGCGGCTCACCATCGCCAAGGAGCCCGATCGCTCGTTCGACCTCATCATCGTGGATGCCTTCACCTCCGATGCGGTGCCCGTCCACTTGATGACCGCGGAGGCTCTGCAACTTTACGCCAGCAAGCTCAAGGACGACGGCATTCTCGTCCTACACATCTCCAACCGCTACCTGGATCTCGACGGCGTCCTGGGGGCGACCTTGCGCCTTCTCCCCAACCTCAAGGCGCTGGTTGTCTCGGACGACAAGGCCGATGGCTCGTACGCGGAGAACATCTCGACCATTGCCGTTTTCGCCAAGAACGAGCGCGCCCTCGATCCCTTCCGGATCATCGAGGGGTCCCAGCCCCTCCCGGTACGGGGGCTGAAACCGTGGACGGACGATGCCTCCGACATTCTGGGCCCGTTTCTGTCGCAATGGAGCCGTACGCAATGACAGCCCCCGGGTGGGTGGGCCCAGCTCCGGCAAATGGGGGGCAGAAGCGGGGTAAGTTGCGCCGTCCCGGTCCCGGGGCTAAGAGAGCGGGAAATCCATAACCCACCTTCAACCAGCGACAGGGCGAAGAGGTCATGCACGTCGACGAAGCGACGGTCAGGCGCATTGCGCGGCTCGCGCGCATCAAGATTTCAGAGGAAGAGGCCAAGGGGCTCGAAAAGGAGCTTTCCGGCATCCTCGACTGGGTCGAGCAATTGAACGAGGTCGACGTCTCCGGCGTCGAGCCGTTGACCCGCGTGGTCCCCATCGAGCTCAGGAAGCGCGAGGACGAGGTGACGGACGGCGACAAGGCGGACGACATCCTCAAGAACGCGCCGATGTCGGAGGACGGCTTCTTCGTCGTGCCGAAGGTGGTCGAATAACCGCGCACCCTTCCGAAGATCGAACCCGGAAATTGGAATTTCGAAGTGAGCGATCTCATCAAACTGACCCTTGCTGAGGCCCGCGATGGCTTGCGCAAGAAGGAGTTCTCGGCGACCGAGCTGACGCAGGCCTACCTCGGCGCGATCGAGGCATCGAACGATGCCATCAACGCGTTCGTGCTGCCGACGCCGGAGCTGGCGCTCGCACAGGCCAAGGAAAGCGACAAGCGCCTCAAGTCTGGAGACGCACGCGATCTGGAAGGCCTGCCGCTCGGCAACAAGGACCTGTTCTGCACGTTCGATCAGCGCACGACCGCGTGCTCCAAAATCCTGGATGATTTCCGCTCGCCGTATGAGTCGACGGTCGGCTCCAACCTGTGGAACGCGGGCGCGGTGATGCTCGGCAAGCTCAATTGCGACGAGTTCGCGATGGGCTCATCCAATGAGACCAGCGCCTTCGGTCCGGTCGTCTCGCCCTGGCGGCGCAAGGGCAAAGACGGCGCGCTTTCAACCGACAAGCTGGTGCCGGGCGGCTCCTCAGGTGGCTCGTCTGCGGCCGTGGCCGCCGACCTGTGTCTTGCCGCCACCGCGACCGACACCGGCGGCTCCATCCGCCAGCCCGCCGCGCTCACCGGCACCGTGGGCGTGAAGCCGACGTACGGCCGCTGCTCGCGCTGGGGTATCGTCGCCTTCGCCTCCTCGCTCGATCAGGCTGGGCCGATCGCCAAGACCGTGCGCGACGCAGCGATCATGCTGAAGTCGATGGCGAGCCACGACCCCAAGGATTCGACCTCCGTCGATACCCCGGTGCCCGACTACGAGGCGGCGCTGGCGCAGGGCGTGAAGGGCCTGCGCGTCGGCGTTCCCAAGGAGTATCGCATCGAAGGCATGTCGCCGGAGATCGATAAGCTCTGGCAGGAGGGCATTGCCTGGCTGAAGGCGGCCGGCGCCTCCATCCACGAGATCTCGCTGCCGCACACCAAGTACGCGCTGCCCGCCTATTACATCATCGCGCCGGCTGAGGCGTCTTCCAACCTCGCCCGATACGACGGTGTGCGATACGGCCTCAGGGTGCCGGGTAAGGACCTGATCGACACCTACGAGCAGACGCGCAGCGCCGGGTTCGGCAAGGAGGTGCGCCGGCGCATCCTGATCGGCACGTATGTGCTTTCGGCCGGCTACTACGACGCCTATTATCTCAAGGCGCAGAAGGTGCGGACGCTGATCAAGCGCGACTTCGACGAGGCGTGGAATTCGGTTGACGTGGTGCTGACGCCGACGACGCCATCGCCTGCGTTCGCGTTCGGCGAGAAGTCGGGCGATCCGATCGCGATGTATCTTGAGGACATATTCACCGTGACGGTGAACATGGCCGGTTTGCCGGGCATATCGGTGCCGGCCGGGTTGTCGAGCGCCGGCACGCCGCTGGGACTGCAGCTCATCGGCAAGCCGTTCGACGAGGCGACGCTGTTCCGCGCCGCCCAGGCTGTGGAGGACGCGGCAGGGCGGTTCACCGTATCGGAGCGCTGGTGGGAGGGGAGCGCCAGCAGCGCGCCGGCCAAGACGCCGGAGAGCAAGAAGGCTGCCCCCAAGAAGAAGGCTGGGAGCAAGAAGAAATGAGTGGGCGCGCTGCGAAGGACTGCACCGACATGGGCGAGGTGCGCGCGGAAATCGACCGCATCGATCGGGAGCTCGTCGATCTCATCGCGCAGCGCTTCACGTATGTCGACCGCGCTTGGCAGCTCAAATCCAATCCGGGTGACGCCTATGTGCCCTGGCGCATTCAGCAGGTGATCGACAAGGTGAAGCAGCACGCGGTGGAGAAGGATCTTCCGCCCGCGCTCGCCGAGGCGCTTTGGCGGCAGATGATCGGCTGGTTCGTCCAGTACGAAGAGGAAAAGCTGCGCCACCAGATCGAAGGCAACGGCGAGCAGGGGAACTGACGTGGAGATCAAGCCCTTCGATCCGATGACCTTGTTCTGGATCGCGCTGTTGAACCCGGTCGTGATCGCCGTGGCGTTCGTGATGGGCCGCAAGGCCGATCAGTGGCAGAAGCTGATCGTCGCTGGGTTCGCGTCATCCATTTGCGGCGTCGGCCTCTATTGGCTTGCAGCCCAACTCGGCCTCTTGCCCATTCACGCGCTCGGCGGCGAGGCCGCGATCCTTCTGCTCCAGTTCTTGTTCGGGCTCGTATGGGCCGTGATCGGATACAAGACGCGCCGGAGCTGAAGCTCTCGGGCAGCCATGGCGCAAATGAACGCGGGCGTGAGCGCATGACGGTGCTGTAAGCATGACGGTTCCGCGCGAGTACTGGAACGCCTCGAAGGACTTCGACAGCTTTCTCGCCGATGTGCGCGACACGTGCATGCTGCAGACCCACAATCAGGCCTATCACACGCTGCGCGCGGTGCTGCATGTCTTCCGCGCGCATCTGACGGTCGAGGACGCGCTCAAGTTTGCCGATGTGCTGCCCGCGGTGACACGAGCAATCTTCGTCGAAGGTTGGGCACCTTCCGGATCACCTGCGCCATTCCCGAGCCGCGCTGAGTTGCAGGCCGAGGTCAAAGGTATCCGTCCCGATCACAATCTGGCGCCGGATACGGCGATCGAGGATGTGGCGGTCGCGCTGAGACGGTCTGTGATCGATGTCCGCGAACTCGATCGGGTCTTGGCCGGCCTGCCCGAGGGCGCGCGGGCATACTGGGCACTCCCGGAGCAACCACAGAAGCCCGGCGGGCTAGCCGGGCGTTGAGTATTGCTCCCGAGAGGCCGCTACGCATGAGGCGAACGGCCCGTAACACCGTGAGGGCTCCCGTCGAAAGACCGCCATAGCCGCTTTGCAATCTCTCCGCCGGCCAACCATATGCCCTCGAGACCAGCGGGAAGGTGCCAACGTTGACACAGCGCAGAGACCAGGGGGACTGATGCTGCGAAATGCCGTTGCCTTTTGCGTCCTGGCTCTCGCCCTCATTGGCGGCGGGCTGAAGCAGGCCGCAGCCCAGGAGGCGCCCCCGCCCAAGGTCGAAGCCGAACTCATCGCCGCCGTCGGCGCGATCACGCCCGGCAAGCCGTTCATCGTCGGCCTCAGGCAGCGCATTACGCCCCATTGGCACACCTACTGGAAGAACCCCGGCGATTCCGGCGAGCCGACGCGCATTACTTGGACGCTGCCCGAGGGCTTCACCGCATCCGACATTCGCTGGCCGACGCCCCGAGCCATCCCGGTCGGTCCGCTGATGAACTACGGCTATTCCGATGCCGTGCTCTTGCCGGTCACTATCACCGCGCCGGAAAACCTCGATGCCACGAGCGTCGATCTCAAGGCGCACGCCGAATGGCTCGCGTGCGAGCGCATCTGCATCCCCGAGTCTGCCGATCTGGTGCTCACGCTTGCCGTCGCCAAGGACGGTGCGCCGCCGGCGCCCACTGCCAGCGCCGAGCTGTTCGCTGCCACCGACCGCACGATTCCCGGTCCCGCCCAATGGCCCGTGGTTGCGGAAAAGAGCACCGATGGTCTCGCCCTCAAGGTGACGGCACCGGAGCTCGACCGTTCGCGCGTGAAGGAGGTGACGTTCCTTCCCGAGACCTGGGGAAGCATCGAGGCTGCTGCACCGCAACAGTTGCAATGGACCGACGACGGTTTCCGGCTGATGATGAAGCCGGGCGAGCTTGCCGGCGACTCCGCTGATCCGCTGCGTGGCGTGCTCGTGCTGAGCGAGGACCTCGACGACAAGAGTGTACGCAACGGCTTCGAGGTGAGCGCCGCTCCCGTGGAGGTGCCGGCCGCCGCAGCAGCGCTCGTCTCTTCCGGGCCCGAGCGGGCCGTCACACTCTGGCAGGCGCTGCTGTTTGCGGCGCTGGGCGGGCTCATTCTCAACCTGATGCCCTGCGTGCTGCCGATCCTGTCCTTGAAGGCGCTGTCGCTTGCAGGCCATGGCGGCAAGGACGGGCGCGAAGCGGTCGCCTCCGGCCTTGCTTATGTGGGCGGCGTGCTTGTTAGCTTCGCCATTCTCACGGTGCTTCTCGTCGGCTTACGCAGTGCCGGCCTCGCCTACGGCTGGGGCTTCCAGTTCCAGTCGCCCGTGTTCGTGCTCGCCATGGCAGCGCTGTTTCTGGCGCTTGGCCTGTCTTTGTCCGGCGTGTTCGACATCGGCGCTGGCGCCGTCGGCCTCGGCGATCGGCTGACTAAGAAAACAGGCCATGCGGGATCGTTCTTCACGGGCATGCTGGCAACGCTGGCGGCGACGCCGTGCACGGCGCCGTTCATGGGCGTCGCAATCGGCTATGCGCTGACGCGGCCGGCGTTCGAGATGGCGGTTGTGTTGCAGGCGATGGGCATCGGCTTTGCGCTGCCCGTACTGGCTCTTTCGATGTCTCCGGTTCTGCGGCGCTGGCTGCCCAGACCCGGGCCCTGGATGGAAACGCTGAAGCAGGTGCTCGCGTTCCCGCTCTATGCGACGGTGGCGTGGCTCGTCTGGGTGCTGTCTCTGCAAGTGGGCAGCAACGGCGTGCTCGCAGCCGGCGTTACGCTCACGGCCGTCGGCTTTGCGGCCTGGCTGCTCGGTCCGGGGTATGCGCGTCCGTGGCTTCGTATTGCGTCCGCGGCGGCCGTCGTTGTCGGCGCGCTCGTTTTGACGGTGCCGGCGCTGACGACGGGGGCCGGGTCGCCGTCCGCTACGACGAGTGCTGCAGCCGATGGTGTGGATGCATTCTCGGAACAGCGCGTTGCTGAGCTGCGCGGCGAGGGCCGCCCCGTTCTCGTCAACCTGACCGCGGCGTGGTGCATCACCTGCAAGGTGAACGAGCGCGTGGCGCTGAGCTCCGACGGATTCCGCAAGGCGCTCGCCGATCACAATGTCGCCTATCTCAAGGGTGACTGGACCAACCAGGACGATCGCATCACGCGCGTCCTGAAGGCGCACGGCCGTGCCGGCGTGCCCCTCTATCTGCTCTATCCGGCCGATCCGAAGGCTCAGCCGGTGGTGCTGCCCCAGCTTCTGACCGAGGCGATCGTCGTCGGTGAGATTGTCGCACTGGCCCGGCCGCACGCGGCCATCCGCTAAGAGGAGACCATTGATGCTGTTCTCACCCGCCCGTAGGATCGTCGCAGTTGCGTGCCTGGGACTTGCGCTGGGTGCCGGCGCCGCGATCGCCGCGCCGCAGGCCGGCAAGGCTGCGCCCGACTTCACCGGCGTCGACACGCACGGCAAGACGCATGCGCTGAAGGATCTGCGCGGCAAGACGGTCATCCTCGAGTGGACCAACAACGGATGCCCCTACGTTCAGAAGCAATACGACAGCGGCAACATGCAGAAGCTGCAGAAGGAGGCCGCCGCGAAGGGTATCGTCTGGCTGACGATCGCGTCGTCGGCGCCCGGCGAGCAGGGCAACCTGACGCCTGCTGAGCACGACGCAGTGGTGGCAAAGCGCCGTGCAGCTCCGGCAGCCGTGATCCTCGATGAGGACGGCACCATCGGCCACGCCTATGAGGCGAAGGCCACCCCGCACATGTTCGTCATCAAGCCGGACGGCACGCTTGCCTACAAGGGTGCGATCGACGACAAGCCGACGGCCAACATTGCGGATGTCGCGGGTGCGAAGAACTACGTGCAGAACGCGCTCGATCAGCTTGCCGCGGGCAAGGCCGTCGATCCGGCCGTGACCCGCGCTTACGGCTGCTCGGTGAAGTACAAGTCGTAAGGCTTGTGCGCGAGGATTTGAAATTCGGGGCAGGGCGGACATCGCCCGGCCTTTCACGTTTCATGCCCGGGTGACCCTGCGCGACGAGGAGCGCTTCTTGTGTGGCGCCGGCGATTTCTTTTGCCAGCCGGCGATCTGCTCCAGCAGCTCCGTCGCCCGTTCGGTGACGACCTCCATCGCGCCCCGGTAGATTTCGCCCTTGGTGCCGTCGACCGACAGGATCTCACCCTCCTCGATCGTCTTGCCTGAGAATTTCGCGCGCCGGCCGGACGGATCGATCACGATCCCCTCGCATCCGACGATGCAGACCTTGCCGAGCTGGCGGGCGACGACGGCAGCATGCGAGGTGCGGGCACCCTCGGCGGCAATGAGGGCCTCGGCTTGTGACATGGCGGCGATGTCGCCTGTCTCGGCCGTCTCGCGCACCAGGATCACGTGCTTGCCGCCGCGTGCGAGATGGGCAACGCGCTCGGGGTCGAAGGCAACGGCGCCAACGGCGACGCCCGTGCTGGCCGCTGTGCCGCGCACCAGCGGCGTTGCTCCTTCGGCGAGGTTCAGGCGCACCGTCTCGAGGGCGTCGATGTCGATCGATTGCAGACGCTCCAGCGCCTGGTTCTCGGTGATGAGGCCTTCCCTAACCTGGTCGCAGGCGATGCGGGCTGCAGCCAGCGGCGTGCGCTTGCCGTTGCGCGCTTGCAGGAAATAGAGCTTGTCTTCCTCGACCGTGAACTCGAAGTCCTGCATGTCGCCGAACTCCTGCTCCAGCAGCGGACGGGCGGCGACGAGATCGCGGTAGGCGTCGGGTGCACGCCGCTCCAGATCGCCTGAGCCCATCGCCTTGCGCCGGCCGGCCACGACGTCCTCGCCTTGCGCGTTCGACAGGTAGTCGACGTAGAGCGCGTTGGCGCCGTCGGCGGGGCTGCGCGTGAAGCCGACGCCCGAGCCCGATGCCAGGCTGAGGTTGCCGAACACCATCGCCTGCACGGTCACCGCCGTTCCCATGTCGTCGGGGATGGCGTTGAGCTTGCGGTAGCTGATTGCGCGCTCGCTGAACCAGGAGCGGAGCACGGCCTCGATGGCGGCCAACAGTTGTCGGCGCGGATCGGACGGAAAGACGGTGCCGGTCGCCGCCTGATACGTCTCACGGAAGGCCATGGCCAGGTGCTTCAGGCCATCGGTGCCGAGCTCGTCGACGTCGCTTGCGTGGACCTCGCTCAACACCTCCTTGAGGCGTGCCGTAAAGTGCTGGGCAGGGATCGCGTGCACGACCTCGCCGTATTGCTGGATGAGGCGGCGGTCGCAGTCATAGGCCAGATGCGGATTGCCCGTCATGCGGATGAGCGCGCGCAGCGCGGTCTCGTTGAGCCCGATGTTGAGGATCGTCTCCATCATGCCAGGCATCGATATCGCCGCGCCGGAACGCACCGAGAGCAGCAGCGGGCGTTTGGGATCGCCGAGATAGCGACCGGTGGCGGCACCGAGCTTTTCAAGCTCGGCATCGAGCACGGGACCGAGGCCAGAGAGCGCGCGGGGGCCCTCGCTCAGATAGGCGCGGCAGACCTCGGTGCCGAGCACGAACGCCGGAGGCACGGGAAGCGCGCGACGAGCGAGCCGCATGAGGTTGTGCGCTTTGGAGCCGACGGTCTCTTTCGAAGGCAGGCTGTCTGCCGGGCCCTCGTAGGGGATGCGGTAGCACTGCGAGGCCAGAAGGCCTGCGCGCTGCATGTTGGTGGTCATGCGATCACCTCGTCCATGAGATAGGTGCGCAGGCTCTGGCCGGCATGAGCTTGGGCGTCCGTCGCCGTTTCGAGCGCCTGGGACAGCTCGCGCACTAGGAGAAGCTGGCGCTGGTCGATGTCGGAGAGGATGAGCGAGCGGCGCATGTCGCGCAGGACCGCGTCGGCCTCGTGCTCGATCGCGATCAGCATTTCCAGTGCGCTGAGGAACTCGTCGAGATCGTCGCGCACGTCCGAGCGGGTGACGCTGGCGGCGCACTCGATGCATTTGACCAGCTCTTGCGCGCCTTTTAGCGGCAAGTCGGCGAGCTCCTTCAAGTGCGCGATGATTGACGGCGGCACGGCGACCAGCAACAGCAACTCGGTGAGCGCCGCGGCCTCCTCCAGCTCGTCGACAGCATCATCGGAGCGATCGAAGAACTGCAACAGTGAGGCGGGTCGCTGAAAGCGCTTGATGTCCTCGCGCGCCTCGTTGAGCAGGCCGTCGGCCTGCGCCTCGTAGCCGACGGCGCGCGCCGCCGACCGCGTGATCCAGCTCTGCGCCTGGGCGGTGCTGAGCCGCTCCAGAGCCTCACGCACGAGCAGAGCCGTGTCGTAGCCGAGGGCGACGTGGCTGGCGGCGGTGTCGAAGATCTTGAGGCGCTCGTTCTCGAAGTAGCGCCTGAGCCTTGTCTTGATCTCGTCCTGAATTGCGCGGCGCGAGCGGCGCTGCTGCAGGCCGACCGAGGCGAGCCGCATCGCCTCCTTGAGGAAGGCTGCTGCGTGCTCCTCGCTGATGAGCTCATCCAGCCGCTGGCCGTAGCGCAACTGCTTGCCCGCGGCGTATTCCACCGCCTCGATCAGTGCGCGATCGTCGCCGACCTCGATCAGGGCGCGGTGACCGTAGTCGTGGCGCGCAGCCCAGGACAGGATCTCGACCGCGCGCTCCTTGCTGACGAAGAGGCGCAGGCGCTTGCGCATATGGTTCCAGTCGATGAGGAACACGATGCGCGAGCCCAGGTGCGTGAGGAAATGATCGAGCGCAGTCTCGTCCTGGGCCGTGTAGGTGCCGGTGGCGAGCAGGTATTGGCCCGAGGCAACCTTGTCGCTCTCGCGCCGCTGTGTCTCCTCCCAGTGTACGGCGTAGTCCTCGAACAGGCTCTCGAAGAACTTGAGCCGGGCGCGGTGGATGTCGGTGTAGGTGACGGCGACGGTCAGATGATCGACGCGCACCACCAGGACATGCGCATCTGTGGTGCCGATGTCGTTCTGGATGAGGATGCGGCCGTCGAGCTCGGTCGCGGTGGTCCCCAGCCCCGGATGATCGAACTTCAAAGGAGCCGTGCGATTGAGACCCGCCATGAAGGCCTGCACCCGGAGGCGGCCTTTGTCAGAGAGATGATGCACGCGGGCGCCGGCGACCGTCTCCACCGCCGTCTCGGCCTGGAGCTTGTTGATGGCGCGGTGCGCATCCATCACGACGAGGTGGACGCTGTCGCCTGCCTTGCGGTCGCCCGAGGCGATGGCGACGATGAAGTCTCCGGAGATGGCACCGTGGTCGAGCGCGGGAAAGGGGAGTGCGGACAAGCGGGCGCGCAGCGTCACCCGGGTATCCTCGGGCAGGCAATCGAGCATGCTCTCAACGCTCGTGCGCACGCGGCGCAGGATCTCGGGCCCGTGCGGCACGCGATAGCCGCCAGCACGATCCTTCCTGGTGCCGGCAACGACGTCGTCGAGCCAATCATCGGCGAGTTGGCTTGCGAGCCGCTCCGACTTGAGGTCGGCGACGGGCGCTTGCGGATGGTCGGCGTTGTCGCGCGCGGTCTGCAACAGGGCGAGGTAGTATTTCGCCTGGTCGTTGGCGACGAGCGATCGCGCGATGCGATCGGGAGCCAGGAGCTCTTGATCGCCAAGCTCGGAGACGACGGCTTGCTTGATCGTCATGGGTGTCAGGTCCGCTTGTGGCCGGTGTGCTCGTGCTGGCACGAGGTTGGATGGGAAAGTCCTTGCGTTGGGATTAAGCGAAACACTCTCATTGGAACTGCAATTGGCAACGAGACTGCGTTGGCGCGCGAGCTACCCGAAACGCCCGGTGATGTAGGCCTGGGTCAGAGGGTGCTGAGGACGAACGAAGATCGTTGCGGCATCGCCGTACTCGACCATCTCGCCGAGGTGGAAGACGGCGACACGCTGGGAGACGCGGGCAGCCTGCTGCATGTTGTGCGTGATGATGACAATGGTGTAGTGGCCGCGTAGCTGGTCGATGAGTTCTTCCAGCGTCGCGGTGGCAATCGGGTCCAGCGCCGAGGCCGGCTCGTCCATCAGGATGACGTCGGGATTGGTGGCGAGCGCGCGGGCGACGCACAGGCGCTGCTGCTGGCCGCCGGAAAGGTCGGTTCCGGGCTCGTGCAGACGATCCTTCACCTCGTCCCACAGGCCCACCTGGCGCAGGCATTTCTCGACGTGGGCGTCCGTCTCCGCGCGTCCTTCGACGACGCCGTGCAGCTTGGCGCCGTAGGCGACGTTGTAATGGACCGACCAGGGAAACGGATTGGGCTTTTGCGCGACCCAACCGAAGCGGCGGCGCAGACCGGGGGGATCGAGCTCGGGCGCGTAGATGTCCTGCTGATCGAGCAGGATCTTGCCGGTGAGCCGCATGCTGGAAACGAACTCGTGGCTGCGGTTGAGGCAGCGAAGCAGCGTCGTCTTCCCGCAGCCCGACGGCCCGATGAAGGCAGTCACCTCGCGCTCGTAGATCTTCAGGTTGATGTCTTTGAGAGCGTGCTTCTCGCCGTACCAGAAGTTGAGATTGCTGATATCGATCTTCACGCCGTTGCCGGCGATGTGCTCGGGAAAGGGTCCGAGATGGACCGCGAAATCGACAAGCGCGACCGTGCTCACTACTGACATGCGATAGCCCCTCTTCGCAGAGCACTAGGCCGCATTTCTTTGTGACACGCCTTGATGACGCGCAATCCAGCGAGCCCATTTACCAACGCACGTGTGAAGCTTCGCCGCAGGGCGCGTCACGCCACAGGAAAGCCCAACCGGAACCCTCTGATATCGAGGTGTGCGGCATGCTACTGTGTCGTTCGTGCAGGAAATACGCCTAGCCAACGCGTGTCCTGCGTTCTGCCGATACTTGTTGAGGGGCAGACTGCTTGTGTCCGACGTTAGGAGCTGCGCATGACACTTCGGTGACAGCGCGTGACCTGCACGCGTGGTTCAATTGACGCACAATGGCGGCTTGCTGGTTCCGGCGATGAATGTGAGTGCAGGGCTCGACCCATGACTTTGAGCTTTCCCGAGTACACATTGAGCGAACGCATTTCCGATGGCTGCATGCACGTGCTCGGCGTCACGGCAAGCCTGATCGCGGCGTCGATTCTGATCACGTTCGCGATCACGTCGCTGCCGGCGCTGTCGACGGCCAGCGTCCTCATCTACACCGCCGGCATGGTGGCGGTGTTCTGCTTCTCGGCTGCCTACAATCTGGTCAGCACCCCTCGCATCAAGGCTTTCTTGCGACGGTGCGATCACGCAGCGATTTACGTCAAGATCGCGGCGACCTACACGCCGTTTGCGCTGGTCAAGATGGGGGGCGCGCCCGGTTTCGCCCTCATGGGCTTCGTTTGGGCTGTCGGCATCATCGGCGTGATCGCCAAGATCGGTTGGCCTGCGCAACTCGTGCGCACAAGCTACGTGCTTTATCTGGCGCAGGGTTGGGCCTGCGTCGCCGCGCTGAACCCGCTGTCGTCGGCGGTTTCCGAGCGCGTTCTCATGCTGCTTATTGTCGGTGGTGTTCTCTACACGCTCGGTGTGGTGTTCCACCTGTGGCAGTCGCTGCGTCACCACAACGCCATCTGGCACGGCTTCGTGCTGACGGCCTCGGCCTGCCATTTCGCTGCCGTCGCCGACGCGCTCGCCGCTTGAAGCCTTAACCCAACGTCTTGCCGAACCAGTGGTGGGCGTAGGGCTCGTCGCTGAAACGCTCGATGTCGTGATAGCCGCTGGAGCGGTAGAGCGCGTGCGCCTCTTTGAGCTCGCCGTTCGAATCGAGGCGTAGCGCGCTGAGGCCGTTCTCGCGGGCCAGGCTCTCTACGGCATTCAGAAGGCGCCGCCCGATGCCCTGGCCGCGGGCGGAGGCGTCCACCCACATGCGCTTGATCTCTCCCGTCACGCCGTCGCGCAGCTTCAGAGCGGCGCAGCCCACCGGTCGTCCGTCGAGCCGGGCGATGAGTATGAACCCGTTGGGCGGGGTGATGTCGGTATCGTCGACTTGATGGGTCTGCGTGCGGTCGAAATCGGCGCCGATGCGAGACGCCAGATCATCGAAATAGCGATCGATGCACCAGCGGGCGTCAGCGCTGTCAGGCCGTGCAACGTCGATCGTCAGTCGGTTTGATGGCGGGGTTTCGGGCATCAGGGTACGGGGCATCAGGGCATGGGAGGAGCGAGCTGCAGCGTGCCCCGCCACATCTTGGCGCGCTCGAAATCGGGGTCGGTCCGGAAGGTCTCGGTGGGAGCAAACGCATCGGCCTCGCCGATAGCATAAGCCAGCAGCTTGCGGAACTCCGCGACCTCGAAATAGGCCGTGTGGATCAGCTCCCGCCAGGTGAGATAGGTCGCCAGGATGCCTTCGTTGCCTTCCTCATCGACGGAGAAGGCAAGCGTGCTGATCGCGTTGCGGAACTTGGCGAGTGAGCTGAACGAGATCTCGTTGCTGTAGTCGGAGATTTTACCGGCGACCTCGAGCGGCAGGAATGGATAGGTGTTCGTGATCCAGTCGGGGTGGGGCTCGGCGCCGAGCGCGGTCTCGCCGATGGTGTCGTTGCCAAGAGCCGATTGCGTGATCTCCTTGTGCGTCAGGCGGTCGAGCGCGCCGCTCAGGACCCCGCTCATGATTCCGGCGAGGTACTGGATGAGCACGAGCACGGCGAGTGCGATGAGCGCAAAAATGAGGGGCACGAGGATGATCGGCAGCGACAACCGCAACAGCCCGCCGTAAGAGCCCCACCGGGTGTCCTCGTCGACGAACGCGCTGGCAAGCTCGTCGGTCACGATGTGAAACAGCAGCGCGCTGTTGAGGCCGAAATCCCGGCCGCCACCACACAGCGTTTCGCAGGGCTTGCCGTTCTCTTCAAAGAAGCGCCGCTTGAAGCGTTGCGCGCGCTGCATCTCTGGGATCTCAGGATGCGCTTCCAGGAGATTGTTGCGCAACTCGGCAAGCTGCTTGCGCAAGGCGCTCACCTCCTGGCGGGCGGCTTCGGCGCGGGTG